>Ga0207421_10000399_pt1 | contig 55668 bp, 35 predicted proteins | sample SodLakKL_010_SED_4_FD_187542 | JGI IMG/M metagenome (GOLD analysis project Ga0207421, IMG submission 187542) | Alkaline sediment microbial communities from Lake Tanatar, Kulunda Steppe, Russia - 8KL_010_SED (SPAdes) (version 2) | ecosystem: Environmental > Aquatic > Non-marine Saline and...
AGTTCAGCCATACATGAATTCCAGGGACTTGCCATGCTGGAAGCGGCCAGTGCGGAAGTCCGCCCTCTGGTTCCCGACCATTTGTGTTATCCTGAAATGTACCCGGTGCAGTACCGTTATCCGCCGGGAGATCATAAGGCATTGGCGTACAAAATGGAAAAATGGCTGACCGGCAATATGCCCGACCCTTTGGATGTTTCATCATGGACGGGACCGGATCTGCGAAAGCGCTGGAGTCAGCTGTTCCGGTTATGAGCAAATTTTCAGAATATGCCCGCTTCATTCCGGATTTTCATTCTAATCCTTCTGATTACGCCCGGCATCCTGGTGACTCTCCTTTTCCTCGTTTTTATCATTCTTTCCTTCATCTACAGCCTTTCGAAACTCGAAAATCCCGCGGCCGATACCGCGGACCATGTCCGGTATTTTTCTGGCGCCGAAAAGAAATATGAGTATTACGATAATTATCAGCCATTCAAATCCACCTAAAAAACCCATAATATTTCCACTGCTATAATTTGTTTGCTGCTGCGTGGCACCTTTCTGCTTTACATGCAGATAAAACGCATCAATGTAATCAGTATAATCATTTTTTGGGAGTGAACCTTAAAATAAAGGACTTAATTATTTAAGATGCTCCCTGTACCAGCGCAGGTTGGATTCTCTCATAAAATTTGTGATTTCATGTCCGGCAGAAAATTCCCGCAGCAGTTCGGCAGGCACGTGTTCCGGAATACGGTTTCTGGCAACAACGCCATTCAGCGGGGGTGTAACCACATCCTGTTCACCGACGATAATCTGAGTCGGCACATTGATATCATATGCGATATTGGCGGCATCAATGTATGCCAGTGACCGGGCTGCTGTTTCTCCGTTTTCGGGGTTCCTGACCTTTTCCAGAAACTCTCCGCCGGATCCGCTGGTCGACAACCGGATATAATCAGGGATATTGGATATATACGGGACATTGGCGACAGCTGCGGCAACCCGGTTGTCCAGTCCGGCGAGAGCAATGGCAAATGCACCGCCCTGGCTGCCTCCTTCCACGGCTATACGTTCGGCGTCAACCTCACGACGGTCGCTCAGAAAATCCAGTCCGCGCACACCGTCCATATATGCCGCCCTGTAGTAGTACTCTTCGGGCTGATCGATATTCCAGAGATGATGTGCTACCGGAGTTTCGAAATACTCCCTGCTTGGTCCGTGGCTGCGGGGGTTAAGCGAAAAGGTCACAAAGCCTTCTGCCGTACGGTCCATAGGCGGCTGCTCGGCTCCCCATCCCGGCATGATCTGAATGGCAGGATAGGTCTTGCCGTTTTCACCTGCATCTTCCGGAACGACAAACCATCCTACGACCGGCACATCGTCCCAGGATTGCAGTGTAACCCGGTAAAGGCGTCCGGTTTCCGATTCGAAATCGGGGACTTCTTCTATTTGCGGCTGAGGGTCTGTCTGACTGAGCCGCTCACGGGCATCCTCCCAGTACCTGTAAAAATCGTCCGGCCTGGTGTTCACCTCTTCGGCATTGTAATCAATGACCGGACTGCCGTCCAGATACAGAGCGCGAAAATCAAACCAGGGCGATTCTGACTCTTCCTCCTTCTGGACGGAAATACCGACAATTTCACGGCCGGACTCCACCGGTAATGTATAGCGCATCGTGTCGCTTACGGTCAGCAGCTGAGAGGCCCTGGTGACCGGCTGGTCATCATCGTCAAGAACGTATGCGCGGATCCAGACCGGTACCGGCAAAGGGGCATCATCCGCCGGGAACAAAATCAGTTCCGGCTCACCGCCATCAAGTGCCGGGTCAAACAGCGCATCGATATAGCGGAAAGCGTCTTCTCCGTTTGCCTCCGGCAGCGGCAGAAGCAAAAAAAATGTCAAAATGAACAATCCCGGCAACAGCAAATTATGGTCTTTGCTGACTTTCATTTCAATCCTCCGTTTTCATCCGCCCGCGTATTTCATCTTCTTTGAGCTGGGTGCCTTCGGGGTAGTCTTCAATTTTATCGAGCCAGTTGAATTTGAGAATTACGGAAGTGGCTGCAAAAACGGCGATACTCACACCCATTTTTCCATATTCACCGAGTACCAGGTATATCGGCATGACCACCATGGCCATTTGCCAGGCCACACCGACGGCACAGTTGAACATGTCGCGTTTGAAGTCCGTATTCGGCTTGATGGCCGGGTTTTCTGCCATGCACGCCTCCTGAACGGGTTTCCACCATCCCCACGGGCGCACATCCGTATAGAATCGCTTGAGCACGGCTGACTCGGTCGGGGGAGTAAGCAGTGTACCTATGATGGTGCCTCCGAGTGAAAATCCGAAAACGATTGGGAAAGCAAACAGGGCGGTCAGGTTGGGAAAAAGGGTGGGTGTTGTCAGAGCAGCTACAATACCGGCCAGCATCCCCCAGAAGTAGCCGTATCCGTTCAGCCGCCACCATATCCATTTGAGCAGATTGGCAGCAATGTACCCGCCGTAGAGGCCGCCGACAATCCAGACGGTCAGTTCATGAATGGTCTCCACCACAAATCCGAAAAGTATACCTACGATGACGACCGTAAGCGATGCGGCATAGCTTAGCCTGACATATGTCCGGTCGGAGGCATTTGGATTGATGTATTTTTTGTAGATGTCATTGACCAGATATGCGGGAGCGGCATTGACGAATGCTGCAAAGGTAGACATGAACGCTGCTATGAGTCCGGCCAGCATGATTCCCATGAATCCGACCGGAATAAAGTTGTTGATCGCATAGGGAAGGATCATCTCAAAATCGAGATCATGTCCCATGGCGCTGAGTTCGGGACTGAAGAATATGATAGCCAGAACGGTGAGACCGGCGATCATGAAATAGCGGGGAAAGAAGAGTACAAGGATGACCAGTCCGCTCATTTTTGCTGCCTCTTTGGGCGTTCCCGTAGCGAGAACACGCTGCATGTCGTAACTGGGAACGGGTCCGGCAATGCTGACCATAATGCCCTTGAGGATCATGAGGATGAGTGCATACCCAAAGAGTTCAAATCCATCCTGCTCGATGCGGTAATTGACCGAGTTCATTATTCCCGACCAGTCCATGTCGAGCCGCCAGCCAAAGAAGAATTCATCCCAGCCTTCCGGGACAAAGGCATACACCTGCTCAGGGCTCACGGTCATCATGGCGATGATCCCGATGACGATGCAGGAGAAGGTCATGATAAAAAACTGGAGCACTTCGGTTCCGACCACACTGTAAATACCGCCCTTGATGACATAAAGCGTTGTCAGACCCATAAAAATGAGGCCGTATCCCTCTTCCGAGGTAAAGTCCATTCCCAGGAAGGTAAACGACAGGTCGTAGGCAAAAAATATGCTGCTGAATTTACCGATGCCTTCAAATCCGTAGGCGATGAATCCAATAACGGTGATGACGGCAAAAACGACCACGATGATATGGGAGAGCTGCGCGCCCTGCCCGTCCCCGAACCGGGTTTTGATCCATTCGGCACCGGTCATCACATTGGACCTGCGAAGCCAGATGGCAAGAAAAATCATCAGAAAGACCTGGTTCCATACAGGCCAGAGCCAGGGCAGCCAGGCACTTTTGAGACCGTAAATGAACAGTATGGAGACGGTCCACATGGTTCCGGAAATGTCAAACATCCCGGATGCGTTGGACAGGCCGAGGTAGTACCATGGTATTTTATTGCCTCCCAAAAAGTAGGCATCCAGGTTTTTGGATGCCAGTTTCGAGAGATAGAAGCCCAGACCTAAAATGCCTGCGAAGTAGACAATGATGATGACGATGTCAACGGTATGGAGATACAATGATAAAACCCGGTTTTATTCACGTTCAAATGGCACAAAAACAATGGGGGTCGGCAGGCAGGATGCACCCGGCGGAGAGTAAATAATATTGATGGTATCGGTTTCCCCTTCATCGAGCGGACGGTAGGCCTGAAGCAGGACATATTCCCCTTTGGTATTAAAGAAGGTTTCTTCCTCCGGAATTTGCACCACGCCGCGCGGATCGGCCCCGGCATCCACAAACACGGCGCCGGACTGGTTCATACAGGGATTGTCTTCATCATCCGGTCCGACGGCATAGCGGTTGCCCATCAAGACCGCGATTCCGCGGTTGTCACTGCTTTTTCGTTCTATCGACAGGTGATAGAACACTCCGTAATTGCCCCGGTTTTCATATTCATCCCCGGCGATGCTGTCCCATCCTTTGACCCAGGGATCATCATTGCCGTCAGCAACAACCAGTTTCTGGACGCCATCGCCACTGTCCAGGATAAATTCATCATCATTTATGATGTCGAAATCGGCTTCCTCAAACAGCCCGCGGCCGGCACCACTGCTTGAATGTCCGGGAAGGCGCCTGGGCAGCAGCTCCAGTTCATCAACAGCTTCCCCGCTGTCATCTCCTTCACGGCGCATCAGAACACTCACCTCACCCGGCTGGTCAATTTCAAACTCATAAAATCCGTGGACCAGCTGCGGGTAGGATGATGTCTGTGAATCCATTTCCTCATCAATGACCCTGCGTTCACCCGGTTCTATGGTAAAGGATGAGGGGACATCCCCGTTGAGATACCTGCTGTTGAAAAAGTCGGCCAGTCCCGTTTTCCCGATATGAAGGTAGTTTCCGGAGATTTCGGGAAAGGCGTAGGCTTTGAACTCTACGTTCATCGTCTCTGATCCCGTATTCTCCAAAACGGATGTAATTACGCCCGAGCCTTCTCCCTGTCCGATCACATGATAGACATACAGGCGATTCGGACCGGGTTCCAGCGACTCCTGCATGGCGATGCCTGCGCCGGTTCTGAAATATTCCGGCATGTCGGAAAAGGCAAGCGCGGCTCCCTCTCTGGGTATACGCTGGTATGGGATACGCGGCAGTTCTCCGAGTTCGAAATCATTTAATGTCAGCAGGTCACCGGACGAGGCACCCATGAATCGGGGTCCCGGCGGCTGCAGCGGGGGAGCATCATCGTCAGGATCATCATCAGATGAAGTAACATCACAAGCAAATGGCAATGCGCACATCATCAAAACCAGCATCGTGATCAGAAAGGGTTTTCTGTGTTTGCAGGATAAGGCATTCATGGCAAAAAAATTTTGAGAGGAATTTTGTCCCTGGTTAATGGCAAATCAAATGAATTCCAATGGCCAATATATGAAATCAGACAAATTATGTCTGACAAAGTTTTTCCCGTCCCCCACTCTTTCACCCGAAAAGGTCTGACCGCAAAAAATGTAAAACAACAGAACACAGATACAAAAATTGTAGACATTTTCATTAATAAACATTAAAATATGTAAGCGGTTCCGCGGGTCACAAACCGCGTTTATTTACAAGGGACACCATATCCTGTCATAGGCCGCAATATGCATCTGTATGCGATTTAACAATTTTTCACCAAGTCTTTGCAATTTTTACCATATCCAACCATCTCACTATGAAAAAACGCACGTACTCAGCCGGTTTAATCCTCTGTCTTATTCTGGCCTGGACATCAGTTGCTGAAGCACAAACCCGTACTATTACCGGTACCGTTTATGACGCTGAAGATGAATCGCGGCTGCCGGGTGTCAACATCGTTGTGGAGGGAACGACAATTGGCACCACAAGTGATACAGACGGAAATTACGAACTTGAAGTACCGGAAGACGCCGGGCGGCTTGTCTTTTCATTCATCGGCTTCGAGACAAGAAATGTCAGAATCGCTGACCGAACCACCATCAACGTGCGGCTCAGTCCGGTGGTGTTTGAAGGTGATGATGTGGTGGTCACGGCAATGGGCATGACACGCCAGGAGAAATCTATCGGATATACCGTTCAGCAGATCGATTCCGAAGATTTTCTCCGAACACATGACATGAACCCCATGACATCACTTCAGGGCCGGGTTGCCAATGTTGACATTACCGGACTCGGCACCGGAGCTGACGGATCCGCAAGGATTATCATCCGGGGACACCGGTCATTGCGGCCGGGCGATGCCAACCAGCCGCTGATCATCGTTGACGGTATGCCTATCGACAACTCAGGCGGAATGAGTGCCGGACAATGGGGCGGGTTTGATTACGGCACCGGACTGAACCAGATCAACCCCAATGATATAGAATCCATCAACATTCTTCAGGGTCCCAATGCCGCGGCACTATACGGATCCAGGGCGGCCAACGGCGCGGTAATCATTACTACCAAAAGCGGCCGAGGCGTTGACGGCATCGGGGTTGAATACACATCCAACGTGACCTTTGAAAGACCTGCAATCACTCCGGATTTTCAAAACGAGTTCGGCCGCGGCTCCGGCGGCACATTCAATGACTACAATGCCGACGAGGACTTCTATATCATCGACAACACCGAAGAGAACAGCTGGGGTCCCCGGATGTCTGACAATATCATGGTCCGTAACTGGACGGGGGAAGTCCGCCCGTACTCGGCACAGTCAGATCACGTGCAGGATTTTTTCCGCACAGGAGTTACCAGCAACCAGACCATTACCATGACCGGCGGAGGGACCGATCACGGATACCGGTTATCCTATACCAATATGACCAATCAGGGGATCTATCCCGACAGTGAAGTCATCAGAAACAGCATCTCTCTCCGGGCCCACAAGCAATTTTCCGACAGGCTGCGTGCCGAAGGCCGGTTCAGCTATGTCAACCAGGACGGGTTCAACCGCCCGCCGCAGGCTCGCGACCCTGACAACCCGGTCAAGGCGCTTGTCCGGATGCCGCGCAGTGAGCGTCTGGAAGATCTTGAGAACTTCAGGACAGCCGATGGCCTTGCAAGAACATGGGATGGCGCCTGGCTCCGTGATGAGGGGCAGCGCTCGACAAGAAACATGAACCCATACTGGGCCTATAATCTGAATATCAATGATGATGAGCGGGACCGTGCATACGGTTTTGCCCAGTTTGACTACAATGTTACCGACTGGATGAGTGTGATGGTGCGCGGCGGGCTTGACTTTTTTGAGGAAACGCGGCAGCACCGGAGAGCAACGAACACACCTTACGAAGACCAGCCCTCTTTCACCATTCGTACGCGTACGGTTGAGGAGTTTAATGTCACCGGTATTGTCACAGTAGACCGTGCACTTGCAGACGACTGGACTCTGGAAATGAACGTTGGGGGGAACTACAGGAACCTTGATGTTCAGGAAGTCGGTCATCGCGGAATCGGACTGAATATTCCGGAGTTTTACAGTGTCAGCAATGCCGAGACCGTTGCCAACATCTTCGGCATCAGCCGGCAGAGGGAAAATTCGGTTTTCGGGTCAGCACAAATCGGATTTCGCAATTATGCATTTCTGGAGGCAACGAATCGGGTAGACTGGGTATCCACCCTTCCGGTTGACAACCTGCCTTTTATTTACCCTTCCTTGTCGGCTACCCTTGTCTGGAGTGAGGCTTTCGGGCTGGAGTCGGAAACCTTCACATTTGGCCGGCTGCGGCTTTCCGCGGCAGAGGTTGGCGCCGGCGGTCCGGCTTATCTCACCAACTTTGTTTATACGGTGAATCCCGGACATTTTGGTCAGCCGTTTGCACAGGGGCCGGGAACACTTCCCGCCATTGATTTAAAGCCGGAGATTGCCCGGTCGTATGAAATCGGACTCGATCTCAGGTTTTTCGAAGGCCGCCTTTCCATGGATATGAGTGCCTATACCGAGACAACCCGCAATCAGATTCTGAGTGTTGCGGTGACAAAAGCATCCGGACACAATGCCGCGACAGTAAATGCCGGTGAAATCCAGAATCGTGGATTTGAAGCCGTTGTCAGCGGTATCCCTTTAGACTCCCGCACCGGCTGGCGCTGGGATTCCAGAATCACCTTTGGTGTAAACCGCAACGAGATCCGGGAATTGCATGAGGATGTGACCAATTACTTTCTGGGCAGCATTGACGGAGCCATTGTCCGGGCTTCTGTCGGTGATCCATTTGGTGATATTGTCGGTACCCGATACAAACGAAATGAAGACGGGCGCCGGATTATTGACAACAACGGGATTCCGGTAGTTGATGACGGTGATCATGTCCTTGGCAATTTCAATCCGGACTGGACCGGCGGGTTCAGCAACAATTTGCGCTACCGAAATTTCGGTCTCAGCACCCTGATCGACATTTCTTATGGCGGGGAGGTTTATTCACTGACCAATGCCCTGATGGCACAACGCGGAAACTCGAAAATCACGCTTGAAGGCCGGAGCGAGTGGTATGCGTATCAGGCCGAGCTTGACGGCAATCCTGATGCCGAACCACGGGGTTTCGTTGCTGACGGAGTCATTGAAACTACTGATGCCGACGGCAACACCGTATGGGTTGAAAACGACATTGCTGTAAACCCACAGACCTACTGGAGTAACGTCGGAGGCTATTCGCCGGTTACCGAAGAGTTCATATATGATGCCACTTATGTCCGGTTCCGGGAGCTTGCTGTTTCCTATTTCATGCCACCGCATATTGTTGAGCGGCTGCCCATTGTTGCTCTGGAAGTTTCTGCCATCGCACGGAACCTGTTCTACATTTACAAAGACACACCCGGTTTCAGTCCTGCCCAGGGAAGCTTCAATATCGGAAACGCTCAGGGAATCGAGGCTTTCGGATTTCCGGAAACCCGCAGCGTCGGCTTTAATATTAATGTCCGTATTTAAAGCCCGGGGCAGCAAACACCACCATTTTCCTAAACACGTCGATCAATCATTATGAAATACAAAGTTATCACCGGCATACTTCTTCTCTTTCTGATGAGCGGGGCCTGCACCGATCAGTTCGAGGAGATCAATACCAGTCCCACAACAGTTACCGAAGTACCCCCGGACATGCTTTTCACCCGGGGGCTAGTTTATGGCGCCCTTCGTTACGATGTCTATCAGAGGGGGAAAGATCTGCACGGGAACCGGTATTCCCAGTACTTTGCCAACACCCAGACCGGTTGGGGAACGGACCGCTATGAAACGCGTCAGGACTGGCTGACCTCTTTCTGGGCGGCATCCTACTCCAATTTCGGTATCAATATTGCCGAAGCGATCCGGTTTACCGAAGATGATCCGGAGCTGGCGAATCTGAATGCGCAGGCGCGTATCTGGCGGGCATTCACCATGCACCGACTTACCGATTTTTTTGGTGATGTACCGTTTTCAGAAGCCCTGAGGGGGAATCTGCGGCCAAAATACGATTCCCAGGAAGAAATTTACCGCTCGCTTCTTGAGGATCTGCGCGATGCGGTGGATCAGCTTGATGAAGGACTGGAATACCGCACCGGAAACGCCGATGTCCTCTTCCACGATGACCTGGACAAGTGGCGGCGGTTCGGAAACTCCCTGCGGTTGCGGCTGGCCATGAGAACTGCCTATGCCGATCCGGGCCTTGCTCAGGAACATGTCAATGAAGTTCTTTCCGAAGGTCTGATCATGACAAGCAACAATGACAATGCCATGCTTGAAATGGACCCGGGAGGCGGCACAGGTGATCTTGTCCATGAAAACCCCATGTACTGGATATTCAGTTTTGACGAATACCGTGTCAGTGAGCACATGATAGACCGGCTTACCGAACATGATGATCCCAGGCTGCGCATTTTTGCCCGCCCGAATGTCCGCAGACAGTATGCCGGCCTGCCCAACGGTCTTTCCGACAGTCAGCTGGGTGACCATCCCGACCGCAACTATTCAACTCAGGGTGCTGTTTTCGTGCAGCAGGACACCCCCATCCCGTTCATTACTTACGCCGAGGTCAAGTTTCTTGAGGCCGAAGCCGCTCTTCGCGGATGGGGCACCGGCAGCCCGGCGTCTCATTACGAAGAGGGAATACGGGCACATATGGAGCACCTGAACCGGCTCATAGATCATGTTGAACGCGATCTCGATGATGACAAGATCACCCAGGATGAAATCGATGACTATATCAGTCAGCCGGGAGTGGCATATAATTCCGGTGGCAGCTTCAACGAGCAGCTTGAGCAGATCATGACCCAGAAATGGCTGGCTCTTTACGGACAGGGACTGGAAGCATGGGCAGAGATGCGCCGGACCGGTTATCCCGAGCCCTATCCGATCATGGCTCCGGGTGGCGGAGAAACTGACGGACAGTTGCCCCGCAGGGTACGCTACCCAAGTGAAGAGCAGGGTCTGAATCCTGATCAGCTGAGAGAAGCCATAGAACGTCAGGGCGGCGATCCGTCTGACTTCCGCATGCATCCGACACGCCGCATGTGGTGGGATGCCAATCCCGATATCACCGTAGATGAAATGTAATATCGATTGCGGCAGGCAGCCAGCGAGGCTGCCTGCTTTCCACATTATCACCAAATCGACCATCCGGCTCCCTTCAGGATCAGATGGCCGGAAACGAAACCTTACAAAAATACCAAACCGGAGACCCTATGAAACATCTTACTACCACTTTTAAACGCACAGGCATCAGCCTTGCACTTGTCCTGGGTTTAACATTATCTGCATCCGCACAAACCGTTGCTGATGATTTTGAACTCATCGATCCCGTCTGGAGTATCATGCCTGCGGATGTTGAGTTTCTTTATGACTTCAACGAGGACGGTGACCCTGCTTATGTCAATCAGGGCGGGACCTACAACAAAGGGACAAGCAATATTCTGATCCCGACTGTAATCGACGGCGATCCCCAGGTAGCCATTATTGACTCAGAAGACGGCTCCTTCATTGATTATCTGCCCATGACCGAAGAAGTTGGAGGCGGCGATGTAACTCTGGAGCTTATTGAAGTGACCACGACCCGGGACGGCCGTATTTTCGGAATTAACCAGGTCATGGAAGCTGCCATCCGTATTTATATGTGGGAAGACGAATCGTCGGATCCGGTCGTCGTTTACAACGAGGCAAGGAACATGCCCAATGCAGGTCAGTTTGGTCAGTGGGGACAGGGGTTCGGCGTCATCGGTGAAGGTGAAAACCTCACGGCCCTCGTGTCCGGCTTTCAAAACCCCAACATTCTGGTGCTGGAATGGAATGACGGCCAGTTTGAGTTCAAGGACAAGTTTGACATGGGCAGCTTCGGCTTCGGCAATGGTTTCGGGGAAATACCCGGCAGCAGCAATACCGTTTGGACCAACGGTGCCGGAATTGAGGCCAGCATCGTCAATATCGAAACCGGGGAGGTTGTTGCCAGTGTCGATGAAGGGATAATCAACCGGGATCACTATGACATAGACTATATCGAGACCGACATGGGCAGCTTTATCATTGCCGGCCCCCGTTACCCGGATACTCCCTTCTCCGTGGTTGATGTCTCCGATGTGGACGATCCGTTTCTTCGCCACCTTGTGATCTTTCCGGCTGAGCAGGCTGTAGAGAATGTGCAGCTTACCGGATTTGTACACTTCACACGAAGCGGTAATGCCGTTGTCATGTCGTCGAATAATCCGCTGATGTATTTCGAGCTCGGCATCGGGGCAATGGAAACTTCCGCCGAACAAGCGGTGCGGGATCTGCCGGCCGGCATAACGCTTCAGCAAAACTATCCCAATCCGTTCAACCCAACCACTTCCATTACCTACACGCTTGATCGTGCTGCAGATGTAGCAGTTAACGTGTATTCGATTACGGGGCAGAAAGTTGCTTCCATCAGTGCTGGCATGCAGAATGCGGGTTCGCACAGCCTGGAATTTGATGCATCTCACCTGTCAAGCGGCACTTACATATACCAGCTTCAGGCCGGCAACCAGACACTGACACGCACCATGATGCTGATCAAGTAATGTCCGCTGTTGATGAATAAACAGTAATCCGAGCCGTCGTTCCCCGGGCAGCGAGTCTGGAGGGAATCCGGCTGAGAGTTCATAAAAAAGCCATCCTGAATATGCGGGATGGCTTTTTTTGTGCCTTGAACCTTTGAACAAATAAATTGGCGCCGGTAAATTAGCACCGGTAATTCAGTACCTGGAATTTACTTCAGAGGAGCTTTGCTGACAGGAACCGGCTCTTCCTCACGTCCCCGGTCTATGGTTGACAGGTGACGGAACCATGCGAAATAGAGTCCGACAGAAAGCACCAGCAGTACGGCAGTAAGTGCAAAAAAGTTACCCCACTGCTGTGTCATGAAGGACATGGGGGTAAGGAACAGAATGATCTGCCAGGGTACGGCAATGAATGTGGCAAGGATATCGCGCCTGTTCTCCGCATTGATCTTCTGAATGTCCTGCGAGCGGAAGCAGCTGCGGACCGGGCCCCAGAATCCGAAGGGCCGGGTGATTTTGTAGAATTTGGTCAACACGGTGCTCTCGGTTGGTGTGGTCAGCAGGGTCACCGTAATGGAAATCACAAACGTCCCGCCGGCAATAAATATGAACGACATATACTCCGGTATTTCAGGGGCAACCAGTCGCTGTCCTATGGCAAGAATCATCCCGGCAAGTGTGCCGAAAGCAAATCCGTAACCGTTAAACCGCCACCAGTACCAGCGAATGATCTGGGGGACAATCAGTCCGGCCCCCAGTCCCATGGTAATCCAGGCCCAAATGTCATTGAGGTTGCGGAAAAAGAAGGTCATCAGCAGTCCGACCAGGATCAATACCGCCGATGATACGCGGCTTTGAATGACGAGCTGCCTCTCGGAAGCCCTCCTGTTAAGGAAGCGATGATAGATATCTTTCACCCAGTAGGCGGCGCCGGCATTGACCACGGAGTCGAACGTCGACATGGCGGCTGCAACCAGTCCGGCAACAAGCAAACCTGTGATGACAACAGGCAGTTCATTCATAATCACGATCGGGAGCACCTCTTCCGGATTGGCAATCACGCTTCCGCCAAGCCCGATGTTAATCCCGAGCATGGCAATAGCTACCACAAAAGGCCAGCGGAATGCCATCAGTCCGATCCAGAAAAGACTCAGCAGACCTGCTTCCCTGTCACTTTTTGCAGCAAAGTAACGCTGAATCTGATATCCGCCGGTGCCCCCGCTTCCTTCAATAGTGCTTTTGAAAAGATAGAACAAAATGGCAATGCCAAACAGGTTGTAGCGGGCATATTCACCGGGCAGGTCCATGGTCCAGCTTGGAATAATCTGTCCCCAGTCTGACAAGCTTGTTTCTATGGACTTGAATGTGCCGTCAAGCATGGGTACCGACACCAGAAACTCCTCCGGCAGATCGAACTGAACGAATGCCAGAATACAGACATAGATAATCGTAAAAAAGATCAGGAACCCCTGGAATACGTCCGTGTAGATAACCCCGTACAAACCACTGGCAACGGTATAGATAGAAGCGACGAATATCATCATGACCGATGCCAGCCGCGGGTCAATATCCAGAATACTTCCCAGGAAGATTCCGGCGCCCTGGGCAAAATAGGTGATGGTCGCGATAGCAAAAGCGATATTGGCAATTGCCGAGAGCAGCCTTGCGAGATTGCCCTGAGGGCCGCTTCCAAACCGGAGCTTCATCCATTCGGCAACGGTCATCACCTGCGCGCGGCGGTTCCACTTTCCCATGAATATCATGAGAAATGCCATGATGAGGACCACACCCCCGCGAATCTCGATAAACAATCCCTGGATTCCAATGGCATAGATAAACGCTACAATAATCAGCGTCCCGGAGACATCAAGGTTGGAAGCCATGCCGGATGACCCGAGCATCCACCAGGACATTTTTCTGTTGCCCAGGAAATAACTGTCCGCACTGGCACCGGCCTTCCGTTTGGCAATCAGTCCGATGGCGACCAGCGCCACCATATATAAGGCTATAACAATAAGATCAATGGTATGCACAACACATCCTGTTTAACAATGTGAACAATAACTGGCTGCTGAAAAAAGTGTACAGCACTGCATTTTCTCAAACTTATTTTACAAATGACATGGATCGGCTGAGCACACCATGTTCTGTCTGAAGACGGTAAATATACACGCCCGAGGAGAGATCGGTGGCATCGAATGTGACCTGGTGGCCGCCACGGCCATGATGCTCGGAATCGATGAGCGTAGTAACCTTCCGCCCGAGCATGTCATACACCTCAAGCGTGACAATGCCGCTTTCGGGCAATTCAAAGCGAATTTCGGTGGATGGATTGAACGGATTCGGGTAGTTCTGCTCAAGGCTCACCTGTTGCGGCACTTCCTGCTGCCGGTCATCGGGTTCACCTGCGACATCCCGGGATATTTCGACATCCGGTGAGCGCTTTCGGTCCAGAATGATCATAACGGCATCTCCGTATACCGGTTTTTCTCCGGAAGAAGCCGAGGCTTCCAGAAGGGCAACCTGCTGTTCCCCCTCTTGCAGATACACCTCTCCGACGGGTGTCCAGCCGCGTTTTTGAATATTCTCGCTGCTCTGATCCAGAACAACGGCAGTGGTATCTCCGGATGCGTCAACCGCTGCATAGCGCACCTCACTGTTGCCGTCCACCTCATAGGGAATGTAGGTATATACCCTGTAGTGCGCTTCGGCCGGGACATCCACGAAATACTCAATTGTCGATTCGAAACCGGCTTCGGCCTTAAGTGATCCCATCACCGAACCTTCGGCCAGCTCATCCGCTTCCCACTCACCCTGAACGACGTGCAGCGGGTTATCCTGGTGGGACACGATGCCGGGAACGCGGCGGAATGTTCCGTTTCTCGTCGGAAGCGTCGCCATTTCCTGATAATGTACCGCCGCGATACTGTCCAGTGCATGGTTATTGCGGGCACGCAGGGTTTCATAAAAGAAATACACCTCCCCTTTTATTCCAAACTCACGGTTGTAGGAGACTTTGTCGATAAGGACATCGGGAGGATTCAGATTGCCGCCCACGCCGGATACGATGCCCGGTGAAATTTTGTGCTTGTATTTCTGTGGAACATGGCCGGTTTCCGAGTCCGGTGTACTCCCAACCATCTGTCTGATCAGTGACTGGTACTGACCGAGTTCGTACCGGTAGGCCTGGGGATGCACAATATCCACCTGTCCTGCCTCAATCCAAGCCGGCCAGTCCTGAAGATAGTTGTCACGGGACCATGGGAAGATACTCGGTGACATCGATACGGTAAGATGCTGATCATAATCTTTTACCATATCATAAATTTGTCCGCCGAACTCCGTCAGAATATCGGCGCGCCACTGAATAAAATCCGGATCGTCCATATCCTCAGGCGGATCTTCGCCGTCGTGCTCATCCTGGTAACGCTGCACGGTATAGTCGCTGTAGCCCGCGTTATGCGGCAGGGCCGGCAGCCGGTCATCACCCTGAATCCCGTCGATATCATAATTTTCCATGACCTCTCTGATGAGATCAAGCATGAAATTCTGGACTTCCGGTTTGAACCCGTTCATCCACAAAAAGCCGTTACGGATGGCAATGCCTCCATCAATATTCCGGGCTGCCCATTCGGGTTTTCTTTGGAAAATGTGATTGGTGCCGCCATGGGAACCGGCGAAACCGTATTCAAACCACGGGATGACTTCCATGCCCACTCTGTGTGCTTCGGTCATTATTTCACGAAGCGGATCGCGTCCGGCCCTGCGGAACTCCCCGACCTGCGGAAATCCGAATGTGGTATCCATGACTTCGCTGTGATGAAGGGTAAATCCGCGATTCCAGACGACGGGAAATACCACATTGATTCCGTTTTCCGCCAGGTAGTCCATTGCATCTTCAAGCTTTCGCCGCTCGCGCATGACGTCGGAATCCACATTGGTGATCCAGACACCGCGGACTTCTTCCGGCAGGTCTCCGGCTGTCTGCCCGGGCGCTGCGTTCTGAGCGAAGGTGTTCAAAGGAAACAGGCTGAGGCTCGCCGTTATGAAAACTGCGGTCAACAGTGTTGGTAAAAAGCGAATCCGCATATCAAAAAAGAGTTATGAGGTGATGTTTGTGAGATGATATATGATGATTTCCTGTCCGGGCCGGTTTGCAGTCATGTTCGGGAATTGCGTTTCGGCGGAGTCCCGCCAATATCTGTCTGTCAGCGAATGGCATGATGGTGATTACGCTGAAACATGAGGCCGTCAAACCAGACTGTTCCGGCAGAATTTTCTGATTGTTTGACTGTCATATGAAAGCGTTCACCCTGTGCAAAATACCGGGTGTCCAGAATATGCCAGCCGCCCTGTGTCAAACCGGAGGTGTCGAGCGTATATTCAAATTGTTCTTCGGGCAACTCAAGGACATAGGTTATCTTCTCTTCCGGCATATTATCAAAAGGAACATGCACCATGATGTCATAGTGTCCTTCATCGGAGACAAACAGCCGCAGACGGTTCGATGCGTCAGCATTATCTGAAACCATCAGCCTGTTGCCCCATGCTCCGGGGTGTTCGGACACCTGCCATGTTCCGGTGTTTGTCGTATCGGCATAGTCATGAGGCAAACGGTAGGACGGTTTCCTGCGCTCAGAATCGCGATGCGGCAGAAACGCCGGTTTTCGGTAGTGATGGGCATAAATACTGTCGCCCAGGTTGTCGTTTTCTTCAAACAAACCCTCATAAAAGAAGTAGACTTCACCGTTGAGACCGAGCTCATGATGACGGTCCAGGGCCTGCCTTACATATTCAGGCCCGTTATAATTGTCACCTACCTTGATCAGAACGCCGGGAGCATGAAAAATTTCATGGTCGCGTTCGCTTTCAGGATCACGCTCTTCGAGTGCTTCCAGGAAGTAATTGTGCTGTACCTCAAGTTCGTCCAGATAAGCCTCAATGTCATATCGGTATATCTGCGGATGGAGCAAATCAACCGTTCCGCGCCGCACCCACTCGGTCCAGTCCTGCAGGTATTCGTCCTTTGACCAGTCATAGATGCTTGGCGAGAGTGAGACACTGAGTTCGGGATCGTACGACTTCACCATCTCGTACATTTGCTCGCCGAAATCACTGAGCCGGTCTGCCTTCCATTGAAGGAACGGCTCCTCGCGCGGATCGAGCGGAGGCTCTTCGCCAAATTCCTCCTTGTACAATTCCCTTGTATAATCGGAATAGCCTCCCTCAGCAGGAAGAGCGGGCAGCCGGTCGTCACCCTGGATTCCGTCAACGTCGTACATTTCAATTACCTCGGCAATGAGTGCAAGAATAAACTCCTGCACCTCATAGTGGAAGGCATTCATCCACTCAAAATTGTTTTTCGACAGCAATACGCCCGAACTGTCTTTGGCAGCCCAATGGGGATACGATTCAAGGATATGTCCCCCGCCTTCGTCGTGCGAACTGGCAAATCCGTATTCAAACCATGGCATGACTTCCATCCCGTGCTTTCTGGCTTCAACGATGATGTCTTTGAGCGGGTCACGTTCAGGGTCGGTGAAACGAGGGTCAATTCTGTAATCCTCTCCGAAATATTCGACCATAACCTCACTGGGATAAAGGGTGTATCCGGCATTCCAAACCACCGGAAAAACAATATTAAACCCTCTTTCCGACAGATACTCCATGGCTTCGGCAGTTGACTGCCGGTCAAACATCACATCGGAGTCCACATTGGTGATCCAGACGCCGCGCAGCTCCATTCTGTCATCGGGTGTTTCAATTTCAGAGCAGGCTGCAAGACTGCCAAATGCGATTGCTGCTGCAACTAACCATAGTAACGTTTGATTCATGTGTTAAAAATGTTATGATCCAAGATTTTTACTGTGTGCAGGAAGTGCCGGACGGTTCCTGATCACTTCCATATCATCATTTGGTACGCAGTAAACAGAGTGCTGTATTACATATCAAGAACCTTGCCAACATTCTGTGTGAATGAAACCTGTCCCTGAGGTTGTGATACCGGAATGCATGAATAAATTTTAAAATACGTTAACCGGAGCTTGTTTTCAAAGTTTTTGGAATGAAAAAAGCGCTTTATGACCTCCAGAACACCCGTTTTCGGGTCAGCCAGCTCACGATAACCGCCAGCAGAACGGTATAGGCAACCGCACGAAGCACGCCCAGCCAGGGGTCATGTTCGGTGGCCGAAACCAGGAATTCGTGAATGCCGGTCAGAGTAAGTACCGGCAGGACAAAGTTCTGCATTCCGGCATAGGCAATCATCGGATTCTGACCGTTCTGAACAAGCAGCGAAAACAGGCGGGTGCCGCGAAACACATCAATCCAGATCATCAGAGAGACCATAACCCAGATCGCTATACCTGTTGTTACGAAAAAATAGCTGAAGGTCGCATGGTCTTTGCGGATCCCCCCTTCAAAGGATTCCAGCAACAAGCCAAGCATCAGCCAGAATGCGCCCCAGACAAGCAGGCTGCGAAACAGAGAATCATTTTCATTTTGCTGTTTCCATACGAGCATCAGACCGCCGGCCAGGATAAGTGCGGATACAACCACCGTCGGGAACACGTAACGGCCGAGCAAGCCGGCAAGCAGAACTACCATCAGTACAATTCCGCTCACTGACAGTATCCAGTACCGGAAATTGTTCCGTAAGCCATCGGTTTGCGAAGGTTCCGGCAGGCCGTGTTTCATCGAATATACCAGCCGGTCGCCCACCATGGTACCCGGAATGAGTATGAAGAGATATTTCAGGTAGTCAAACTGAAACAACCATGGCACCGGCGATGAATCCCACAAAGCGGCAATCCATCCCGATTCTTCTGCGGACAGCATGCAGGCTGCCAGCAGCACAAGCACCCCGAGACGCAGGTCCTGTCGTTTGGGCGTGGCAAGCCAGATGAGGGAGGTGAATACCGCCATGTTAGTCAGAACGATCAGAATGATATCGCTGCGGTGCAGGGAAAAACCCGATCCGTCGGGATATCTCAGGACAGCAAGCAGGGCTATAGCCCCTGCAAAACCGGCCAGGCGGATTCCCCATTGCACCTTCGGCGACCAGGTTTTGGGCAGCCGGGTATAGATGGGAAACAGCAGCGCACCCCCTGCGAGCGCAGCCCACCAAACCCATGGATCCGGATCAGACGGTTCCAGCACAAAAGGCCGGACGTGATGAAGATAAATGGCAAAAAAACCGAGCAAAAACCCGCGCTCCGCTACTTTTTTCAGCATGTTCAGATACTGTCCGCCTGCCTCCATCCGCTTTGTGAAAGCAAGCGGAATCGCAACACCCATACTGAAAAGAAAAAAGGGGAAAACCAGATCCACCCAGGTGATTCCGCGCACTTCGGGGTCAAACCCGTGATCAGGCGGCGGAAGCTGGGCATGGTACATCCAGGCGGGCAGCTCGCCGAAAGGAATAATGCCGGACAGCACCATCGTAAGGATGGCAAGTCCCCTCAGCGCATCAAGGCCGAGTGCGCGTCCGCCCGAAGCCTGTCCGGTTTTTTGTGTCATATATATCCCTTCACTGTCCCGGTCACTTTCCTGATACTTCCGGAACATGTTACATCTTAGCCGGCTTTTTTCCAAAACCGTAGTGACCGTTTTTTGCTGGTATTCTCCGATTCTTACGGCAGGGACGCATTATGTTCGATTTCAGCACGCGAGGTGAATCCTTTGGGTTAATTTTGTAACTTTGCCTCTCCCAAAACCGGACAACCGGAAACGGATTATTTATAGGGTCAATATCGATTATTTCAGGGTCAGACCAGTACTATGCCAATTAAAATTATTTCCCGCAATCAGGCGGCTGATATGATGGTCAGCCGCGGCGATCAGTTCGTGCGTATTCCGAACCCGTCCTACGTGTATCCCCCCTACGAAATTTGTCCTATAGCACCCGCACTGAAGGAGTTTAACACGACTCCGCTGGCTGCCGTGATGGATATGGACGGTACCACGACCACCACAGAGACACTGTGTATCCATGCGCTTGAACATGCTGTGAGAAAAGCGATGGGATCCGGCGGACCGGACTGGCAGGGACTGGATCCGGACCGTGACTATCCTCACGTCATCGGCAACAGCACTACGAAACATGTGGAATATCTGGCTGACACGTACGGAAGTGCCTTTGAGCCTGAGGCCATCGGCAGCGCTTTCCTGGATGCGGCCCGCTGGACCCTCGGCAACAGCCGCGATGAGCAGCGCAGGCAGCAGGTCCGGGTTAACGCACAGCAATTCGGAGCTTCTGATATTGTTGCAGACCACGGGGACGCCGGCGGGAAAACCAACCGACCCTTTTCCATAACCGGCCGGGAGCACCAGGTTCAGGCATGCATTGACATATATTATCAGCGGTATCACGAAATTCTGGCTGCAATCGAACGTAATGACAGGACATTTCTGGATGAAATTCCGGGCGTTGATCCTGATCGCCCGCTTATTGAACCAATGCCGGGCGTTGCCGTTACGCTGTCGCTGCTGAAGGGCGACCTTGGTGAAGATGCCGGCAAGCTAGCCGGAGTAGCGGACCCTGATAACAAATTCGGAGAACCCGGAAAGAGCGCTCAAATCCTTGCCGGACTGGGCCGTTTTTTTGCAGAACATCCCGTAAAGCTTGCCCTGGTGACCTCTTCCATCCGCTACGAAGCTGAAGTCGTCATGAAAGAAGTGTTTCATGTAATCCGCGATGAAATCGAAACATGGCCTGTCTCTGAAGCAGTTAAGGCCCGGTTGCGAAAACGTTTTGATGAACCTGCTTTATGCTATGATGCATTCGTAACGGCAAGTGATTCGAGCGAAATCCGCCTGAAACCGTTCAGGGACCTGTACTCCATCGCCCTGCAGCAGACCGGCGTGCAGCCAGAAGATTTTGACAGTGTCATAGGTTTTGAAGACAGTCAGAGCGGCACCGTTGCCATTCGGGCTGCCGGAATCGGGCGCTGCATTGCCGTTCCCTTCAGCGAAACAAGCGGACACTCCTTCGATGCCGCCAGTTTTGTTGCTGAAGGCGGCCTTCCGGAGGTTCTGCTTGCACATTCATTTTTTGTTTCCGGCCTGATGCGCAACCATATTTAGACAATTCAGGCAATCACACACCATAAAATCCATTTTTCTATGTCAGACCGCGTATTTCACGTCATTTCCAATACGCACTGGGACCGCGAATGGCGGTTTCCCTACCAGCGCAACCGCCAGATGCTTGTCGAGATGCTCGATGAAGTGCTCGACATCCTGGAATCAGAACCCGATTACCGTGCTTATCATCTGGACAGCCAGTCCATTATGGTCACGGACTATCTGGAAGCCCGTCCGCACAAAAAGGAACTCCTGACAGAAATGGTGCGCAGCAAGCGGCTGCTGATCGGACCCTGGTACACCCTGCCCGATGAGTACATGGTCGGAGGTGAAAACCTGGTGCGCAACCTGCTGCGCGGGCATGAGGTATGTGAACAGTTCGGCGGCGTCTCAAAAATCGGCTACTCCCCGTTTTCATGGGGACAAATTTCCCAGCTTCCTCAACTGTACCGTGAGTTCGGCATTGACTTGATTATGTTCTATCGCGGGATCAATTCAATCGACAGCCCTAAGGCCGAATTCATTTGGGAAGGCGCCGACGGAACCCGCGCACTCTCTTCCCGCTTTTCCACCTGGCCCCGATACAATTTTTACTTCTACATTTACCGGCCTGTCGTTCACGGTGAACAGCCGGCCGATATTGAGTACCGGTGGAGCAACGGCGGACGTCCGTTCCACTTTGCCGACAAAGAGCAGTCCGGCGAAGACTACTTCATGACCCGCTACAAAGATGGATACACCCCTGAAAATATCCGGGAATCGGTCGAAAAGATTATCCGGGATCAGGCGGATGATTTTACCACACGCCATGTCATCTGGATGGAGGGACATGATTCAAGCGGTCCGAACGCCAAAACCGTGCAGCTGCTGCGCGACATCCGCAAGGAGTTTCCGGACCTTGATATCCGCCACAGCACACTGGAAGAGTACGCAAAGCATCTCGCGGAAGAGATCGATCACGACAACCTGTCGCTGGTAAAAGGCGAGCGGCGCAGCGCCCAGTACGATCACCGGAGTGCCAATCTGTACGGGTATGCCCTTTCAGCCAGAATGTACCTGAAGCAGGCCAACTTCAATGCCGAGCGCTGGATTCAACACTATGCCGAACCGCTGAACTGTTTCATGGGCATGGCCGGACTCGATATCAACGACCGCTATCCGGAAATGGCCTGGGATTTGCTGATCCAGAATTCTGCGCATGATTCCATTGGCGGATGCAGTCTTGATCCCATCCATGAGGATATGATGTACCGGTTCCGCCATTCCGAAGAGATCTCGCGTGGCATGTATGACCGGGCGGCAAAACATCTTGCCGGCAGCATTGACCTTTCGGACGAAGATCCTGACAGTATTCATATTGTTGCCGTAAACACCACCCAATACGGACGATCCGAGGTAGTTGAAGCTGTAATTGATGTACCGCAGGAGTTTGATAAGGGCGGAATCAAGCTTCAGGACAGGTCCGGCAACACGCTTCCTTTTCAGCTTATTGAACGAAGCGAGGTGCAGCCGATCCTGGAACAGCCTGTCAACCGTCCGATGTACTTCAGCATGGTTCGCTATCGGGTGCACATGCTGACACCGGATATCCCGGCTATGGGATTTGATTCCGTCAAGGTGCTTCCGGTCAGCAATAACGTATCAGAAAACAAACAAAATGACCTTCACGAAAGTGAAAACAGTGCTGCCGGTGCTGCCGGAGAGGATACAACCGCCGGTGCTGCGATAGCATCCGGAAAAGGCTCTGAGTGGAAGCTTGAAAATGATCATCTCAGCGTGAAAATCAACCGTGACGGAACCCTTGATGTGACCGACAAGAGCCGGAACAAGACGTATCGCAACCAGGCCTGGTTCTATGATGAGGGCGAGGCCGGACATGCGTGGGTTCATGAAGCCATCGGTCCTTTTACCGACACGAAAGGAACGACGCCGGAGATCTCACTGACCGAAAACGGTCCGCTGAAGGCAAGTGTGCTGATCCGTCATGTCATGTCACTGCCGGCGGATCTTCAGGCAAGAAAATCCGGAAGCAGTGAGCGGGTCGATATGCCGGTAACACTCGAAGTTTCACTCAGCCACGGCCAAAAGTGGCCGGAGCTTTCCGTCGAAGTTGACAATACTGCCGAAAGTCACCGGCTGCGGATCATGTTTCCGCTGGGGCTGAACGCCGGATACTCATGGGGTGAAGGTCAGTTTGATGTTGTGAAGCGTGAAACCCGGCGCATTGACAGCCATGACTGGGTGGAACAGCCGATGTATGACTATCCCATGCACCATTTTGTTGATGTCGCCAATGATTCGGAAGGCACCGCCGTCCTGGTTGACGGACTCAAGGAGTACGAAGTACGTGATGATGAGGATCAGACGCTGGCCGTTACACTGATGCGTTCATTTGAATACCGCATACCTGTGGCATCCGAAGTTGACTATTCCGGGATGAAGGGAACCCAGTGCTTCGGAAAGCAGCAATACCGGCTGGCCTTTTACCCTCATGAGGGAAACTGGGAGAGCGGCGGTGTATTTGAGCAGGCATTCCGGTTCAATTATGCCCTGCGGATGTTCGAAACCGGTCCGGCCGGGGGGGACATTGCGCCCGGAACCTCATTCCTCAATATCAGTCCGTCCGTACTCACTTTCAGTTCCATCAAGAAAGCCCAGGGCTCGTATGCCGGTGAAAACGGAACGAAAGGACCGGAGGGACAATTTGTGCTTCGTTTGTATAACCCGTCAGACCGTCCTGTTTCCGGAGAGATTACCTCGTGGTTCCCTGTCAAAAAAGCGACACAGCTTACCCTGGAAGAAAAACCGGCCGGAGAGTTATCCGTTCGTGAAGGCCGTAAAATCAGTATTGATGCGGCTTCCCGCCAGATTGTAACGATCCTGCTGGAATACTGACACTGCCGCGGTATACGGGTAAAACCGGGTTTGCCTTATCATATGCATCAGCTGTTCAGCAGTGCTGCGGCTTCAGGCACATGATACCGGGGAGCGGACTGCATCCAAACCACACGAATAACATAATTTAACTTATGTTAATATGTAATAATTTTTATACGACGCATACGTGTATAGCACCAACTATTATTTTACAAACAAAAAATAATATTAAACAACGTATTTAACATACGCGGACGTTTCATTTTTGTTGATTTTCTGTTTATTTAACAACAACAAAAAAGCGGTTTCATATTAGTTGCTGATAGTACATACCAGTCATGATAATATTTGACAATTGCCATTGCCAATTGCCATTTCAGATGACAAGATACTAATAATAAACCGCGCAGTATCAGGGACCTGTACCGGAAAACGGTTGAATGTAAACCGTGATATCCCTGATATCATTTATTAAAAAACAGGACCGTAATTAACATTAACTCCCCGTTTAAAATATGAGTTCACGCATACTGAAAGCCGGCGTCATGTGCTGTCTGCTGGTTACATTCTCAGTCAGCATCAAAGCCCAGACAACCACAATTACAGGGACCGTTTATGACGCCGATGATGAGTCCCGGCTTCCCGGAGTCAACATCGTTGTTGATGAAACTACCATTGGCACCACCTCTGACGAAGACGGTAACTACCAGATTGAAGTCCCGGAAGACGGGGAATATCTGGTATTCTCTTTTGTCGGTTACGAAGAGCGAAGTGTTGCAATTGATGACCGAACCTCCATCGATGTCCGGCTGAGTCCTGTCGTCTTCGAAGGTGATGATGTCGTTGTCACTGCGATGGGAATGACACGCGATGAAAAATCCATCGGTCATACCATACAGGAAATTGATGCAGACGACTTCATCCGAAGCCATGACATGAATGCCATGACATCTCTTCAGGGCCGTGTTGCCAATGTCGATATTTCCGGGCTGGGAACCGGCGCTGATGGCTCTGCAAGAGTTATCATTCGCGGACACCGCTCACTGCGGCCCGGTGATGCCAATCAGCCGCTTTTCATTGTAGACGGCATGCCCATCGACAACTCCGGCGGCATGAGCGCCGGTGAGTGGGGCGGATTCGACTACGGAACCGGTCTGAACCAGATCAACCCTCACGATATCAAATCAATCAATATTCTCCAGGGACCCAACGCAGCCGCGCTTTACGGGTCCAGAGCCGCCAACGGTGCCGTCATCATCACCACCAAGGACGGTTCAGGTGTCGACGGGATCGGCGTGGAATACACATCCAATGTTACCATTGAACAGCCGGCAATTACACCCGAATTCCAGAACGAATACGGCCGCGGTTCCGGAGGCACTTTCAGCGATTACAATCCCGATGAAGATTATTATATCATCGACAACAGCGAGGAAAACAGCTGGGGTCCGCGCATGTCATCCGATATTATGATCCGGGACTGGACGGATGAGGTGCGGCCCTACACCGGCCAGGATGATCCGGTCACTGACTTTTTCCGGACCGGGGTCACCAGCAATCAGTCCCTGACACTCACCGGCGGCGGAACCGACCACGCATACCGCCTTTCTTACACCAACATGTCCAACCAGGGTATTTATCCTGACAGTGACGTAACCCGCCACAGCGTTTCGCTGCGTGCTCACAAGCAATTCTCGGACAGGCTGCGGGCCGAGGGACGATTCAACTACGTCAAACAGGACGGCTTCAACCGGCCCCCGCAGGCACGTGATCCCGACAACCCTGTAAAGGCACTGGTCCGCATGCCGCGGAGCGAGCTGCTCTCCGACATGGAAAATTTCCAGACAGCTGACGGGTTTACCCGGACCTGGGACGGCGCCTGGCTGCGCGACGAGGATCAGCGCTCAACCCGCAACATGAACCCCTACTGGGCTTACAACCTCAATATCAACGAAGATGAAAGAGACCGTGCTTACGGATTTGCCCAGATTGATTATGACATCAATGACTGGATCAGTGTCATGGGCCGGGCAGGACTTGACTACTTTGAAGAAACCAGGGAGCACCGCCGGGCCACCAACACGCCGTACGAAGACCGGCCGAACTTTACCCAGCGCTCCCGGACCGTCGAGGAGTTCAATATGACCGGTATACTTACCATTGACAGGCCGCTGGCCGAAGAGTGGCATCTGGACATGAATTTCGGAGCCAACTACCGGAATTATGACATGAGAGAGTTCGGGCACAGTGCGGCCGGACTTGCCATACCCGGCTTTTATGATGTCAGCAATGCCGAACGGGTTACAAACATCCACGCTGTCGGCCGTGAGCGTGAGAACTCCATTTTCGGATCGGCACAGCTGGGTTTTCGGAACTATGCCTTTCTGGAAGTCACCAACCGCATTGACTGGGTATCCACCCTCCCGACAGAAAACCTGCCGTTCATGTATCCTTCCATTTCCGGAACGCTTGTCTGGAGTGAGGCTTTCGGGCTGGAGTCGGAAACGTTCAACTTCGGCCGCATCAGACTCTCGTTTGCTGATGTCGGAGCCGGAGGTAATCCGTATATGACCAATTTCGTATACAACGTCAATCCGGGACATTTCGATCAGCCGTTTGCCGACGGGCCCGGCACACTGCCTGCGGTAGACCTGAAGCCGGAAATCGCCCGGTCCTATGAAGCCGGACTTGACTTGCGCTTCTTCAACAACCGCCTGACGCTGGATATGACGGCCTATACGGAAACCACGCGGAATCAGATTCTGAACATCCCGGTTTCAAAAGCATCCGGACACACGTCCGCGACGGTGAATGCCGGTGAGATCCGCAACCGCGGATTTGAAGCTGTCGCAGGCATAACGCCTCTGGAGTCCAGGACCGGATGGCGCTGGGACTCCCGCTTTACCTTCGGACTCAACCGCAACCAGATCATCGAACTGCATGAGGATGTAGAAAACTATTTCCTCGGCAGCATAGACGGAGCCGTCGTACGTGCGTCCGTAGGGGAACCTTTCGGCGATATTGTCGGAACGCGGTACAAGCGCAATGATGACGGGCGAAGAATTATTGACAGTGATGGTATGCCGGTGGAAGATGACGGCGATCATGTGCTTGGAAACTTCAATCCGGACTGGACCGGTGGCATTTCCAATGACATCAGGTACCGCAACTTCGGGCTGAGCACGCTGATCGACATTTCCTACGGAGGCGAGGTATACTCACTCACCAATGCATTCATGGCCCAGCGGGGCAATTCAAAAGTCACGCTTGAAGGGCGCCGGGAGTGGTATGCCTATCAGGCGGAACTGGAGGAGGGCGTTGCAGATGCCGAACCCCGCGGGTTTGTCGCTGAAGGCGTTGTAGAAACTACCGATGCGGACGGAAATACAGAGTGGGTCGAGAATGACAAGCCGGTTGACCCGCAATCCTACTGGAGCAATGTCGGCGGATACTCCCCAATTACCGAGGAGTTTGTTTACGATGCCACTTATGTACGGATGCGTGAAATATCCTTTTCCTACTTCATGCCTCCTCATTTACTTGAACAACTGCCCATTATCGCACTTGAAGTATCGGTGATTGGCCGGAACCTGTTCTATTTCCACAAAAAAACCCCCGGCTTCAGTCCGGCACAGGGCAGTTTCAACATTGGAAATGCCCAGGGAATAGAGGCATTCGGGTTTCCCGAAACACGCAGCGTCGGATTTAACATCAACGTACGCATATAACAAACCCGGAAAACCGTCATCCGATTACCGTTTCCATGAAAAATTTTAAATCAAGCAGAATAACCACGATGAGAACCCTGACAATTACCGGAATCCTGTTGATGCTTTTTGTTGTCATTGCATGCACGGACAATTTTGAGGAGATAAACACGGATCCGACCAGTGTTACCGATGTACCGCCGGAAATGCTGTTTACCCGCGGCCTTGTTTACGGTGCGTTGCGCTACGATGTTTATCAACGCGCCAAGGACCTGTACGGCAACCGTTACTCCCAGTATTTCGCCAATTCACAGACCGGCTGGGGAACGGACCGGTATGAAACCAACCAGGACTGGCTCACAAGGCTATGGACGTCTTCGTATTCAGATTTTGGAATAAATATCGCCGAGGCCATCCAGAAAACCGATGATGATCCAGACCTTGCCAACCTGAATGCCCAGGCGCGCATCTGGCATGCCTTCACCATGCACAGAGTTACCGACTTTTTCGGTGATATTCCTTACTCCGAGGCCTTCCAGGAGGACCTTCGCCCGGCATATGATTCCCAGGAAGATATCTATAATCATATGCTGGAGGACCTCAGGGATGCCGTGGACCAGCTTGATGAAGGGCTTGAGTACCGTACTGGGGATGCTGATGTTCTTTTCCACGATGATCTGGATCAATGGAGGCGTTTCGGCAACTCACTGCGTCTCAGGCTTGCCATGAGAGTTGCCTATGCCGATCAGGATCTGGCACAGGAGCATGTAAGCGATGTCCTGAACACCGGGCTGATCATATCCGGCAACGATCAGAATGCATACCTTGAAACCGATCCGGGAGGCGGCACCGGTGACCTGGTTCATGAAAACCCGATGTACTGGGTTTACAGTTTTGACGAGTACCGTGTCAGTGAAAAAATGATCGACCGGCTGACCGGGTATGATGATCCGAGACTGGAAATTTACGCACGGCCCAATGTGCGCAGGCAGTTTGCGGGGCTTCCCAACGGCCTTTCCGACAGCCAGCTGGGAGATCATCCGGACCGGAATTATTCAACCCAGGGCGCCCTTTTTGTCCAGCAGGACACTCCCATACCCTTCATCACCTATGCCGAGGTCAAGTTTCTTGAAGCGGAGGCTGCCTTGCGGGGTTGGGGACCCGGGAATGCCGCCGATCACTATGAAGAAGGGATCAGGGCAAACATGGAGCACCTGAACTGGCTGATCGATTATGTCGAGCGGGATCTCGAAGATGACAAAATCGCTCAGGACGAAATCGACGATTATGTCGGTCAATCCGGTGTTGCGTATGAGTCCGGCGCCTCTTTTGAAGAGCAGCTTGAGCAAATCATGACTCAGAAATGGCTTGCCATATACGGACAAGGCCTGGAAGCCTGGGCAGAGATGCGCCGCACAGGATTTCCGGAGCCCTATGAGATAGCGGCTCCCGGCGGCGGCGAAACTGACGGACAGCTGCCTCGCCGTGTGCGCTACCCCTCGGAAGAAGAAGGCCTCAATCCCGATAATCTCAGAGAAGCCATTGAGCGTCAGGATGGTGACCCGGGTGATTTCCGGATGCATCCAACCCGCAGGATGTGGTGGGACGCCAATCCCGACATTCACGTAGACGAAATGTAGATCAAACCATTAACCGAAAACCAAAAGGAGAACGTATGATACGAAATCTTACACCCTCTAAACTTTTCACTCTGTGCCTTGCTGTCATTTTCAGTTTTTCGCTGTCGGTGCAGGCACAAAATGTAACCGATGATTTTGAACTGATCGACCCGGAATGGAGCACTGCCCCGGCCGATGAGGAGTTCCTGTACGACCTTGATGAAGACGGTGAGCCGGCTTATGTCAATCAGGGCGGAACGTACAACCCGGGCACCGGAAATGTACTTATTCCGACAGTCATGGACGGCGATCCCCAGGTAGCCGTTCTGGATGGTGACAACGGGGAGTTCATCGACTATCTGCCGATGACCGAAGATGTTGCCGGCGGTGATGTGACATTGGAGCTGATTGAAATGGCCGCTACCGAAGATGGTCAGATTTTTGGCATCAACCAGGTCATGGAAGCCGAAATCCGCATCTACCACTGGGAAGATGAGTCGGCTGACCCCGAAGTGGTATACAATGAAGCTCATGACATGCCGGATGAATCCGGTGAATGGGCTCAATGGGGACAGGGTCTGGACGTCCACATGACCGATAACGGACTCCGCGCCCTGGTATCCGGTTTCCAGAACTCCGGAATTCTCGTTCTGGAATGGGATGACGGTGCGTTTACGATGGCCGACAAGCTTGAAACCGGCGATCAGGGTCTTGGCGGTGGATTTGGAACCATCCCCGGTGATGATGACCGTGTCTGGACCAACGGTCCCAACACGCAGGCTGCCCTGTTCAACCTGGAAAACAATGAAGTAGAGGCAACGGTGGATGAAGCCATCATCAACCTGGACCACTACGACCTCGACTACATTGAGACCGAAGAGGGTAATTTCATCCTGACCGGACCGCGTTATCCGGACACCCCGTTCTCCGTTGTTGATGTCACCGATCCGGATGACCCCTTCCTGCGCCACATGGTCATTTTTGAAGCAGATCAGGCGGTGGAAAATATTCAGCTGACCGGATTTGTCAATTTCACTAACGATGGCAATGCCGTGGTCATGTCCTCAAACAACCCGGTCATGCATTTTGAGCTGGGTATCGGGGGTGTGGAGACATCCGGCGAACAACCGGAACGGGACTTTGCGAAAAGCATTTCCCTCGATCAGAACTACCCCAACCCGTTCAACCCGACCACTACCATTACCTACACTCTTGAGGCACCTGCCGATGTGAGTCTGGATGTGTATAGCGTAACGGGGGAACATATCACAACGCTTCAGCAGGGAATGCAGGATGCCGGATCCCATCAGATCGAATTTGATGCCGGACAGCTTTCCAGCGGAAGCTATATCTACCAGCTTCAGGCAGGCGAACAGGTGCTGACGCGTACCATGATGCTTGTCAAATAAGGTTTGTATTCTGACGGACCGTGGTGTTGGAAGACACCCGTTCCGTTACGAATTCAGCACCCAGAAACAGATACGCTCCAGAGCGTTTGTATCAACTGGCTTATAAACAGAAAGGCCGGTCTCCGAAGTGGAAGCCGGCCTTTTTTTATGTCAGTTTTTATCTGGCAGTTTTATCTGGCAGATGTCTGTTTTAAGTGCCTGTATTATCTTCCAGCTGCCTGATTTCTCTAATCTGCCGTTTTCTCTGAAACCATGTAAAAAAATCACTGCGGCGGATTCAGATAGTACATCCAGCTGAAGTATTCAAACGGCATGATGACAAGCGGGGTTGCATTGTTTTCGATCATCAGCTCAAGGTACTCCCTGGCCGGATCTTTTCTTTCGACTTCCGGGGCTTCCGAGCCAAAAACACCCCTGAACAGCAATCCCAGCGAGAACGGCAAGGCATCCGGACCTTCAACAAATTCGATCTTGTCGTCTGCAGTCAGGCCGGCCTTTTCCATGGCAATTTCTATTGCCGTGTAGAGGCTGCCCATTTCATCGACCAGTTTCCGCTCCATGGCATCGGCACCCGTCCATACCCTTCCGGCGGAAACGTCCTTAATTTCGTCAAATTCCGCATTCCTGCCATCAGCTACTTTCTGAATGAACTGATCATACAGCCCGGTCATGCGTCCGACCAGCGCCTCGCGCTCATCATCAGCCAGCGGCCGGTTCGGAAGGCTGAGCCCGACGAGAGGCAGTGTGGGCCCGAATCCGAGATCGGCTGACTTTCCGCGCTGTACATGATCGGTATGCAGCCTCAGGTGATCACTCATGCCGTCATCCCACAGCCAGCCGCCGATCACGCCGATGCTGCCGGTAATGGTATTGGGTGCGGCCACAATGGTGTCGGCATACATGGATATCCAGTAACCGCCGGATGCCGCCACAGCGCCCATTGAGACTATAACCGGTTTTTCTTCGGATGTCTTCCTGATTTCTTCGGCAACCAGATCCGAGGCCAGCGCATCACCGCCCGGTGAGTCGGCACGCAGCACTACGGCCTTGACCGAACGGTCGCGGCGGGCATCGCGTATAGCTTCGGAAAGCTTGCGGGCCCGGATGCCGGTTTCGTTCATGGTTGGCCCTTCGGCATAGAGCACTGCAATTTTATTGGTCGGCCCCCACTGGTCATCGCGGGGTTTATTGTAGGCGTAGAGCTGACCCGGCTTGATACGATCCTGCCTTCGGCCCTCCAGCTCATTGATGATATCGTCGATATCCGTATCACGTGCCAGTACATCCACGATACCGGCATCCAGAAGATCGCGCGGAGAGAGTGCAATGCCTCCGTCAATCAGGGCGTCAAAATCCTCATCGGTAATATCCCGGCCGCTTGTGACATCGGTTCTGACCAGATCGTACATGCCGTCCAGAATGCGTTCCCGCTGCTCGCGGTCAGCCTCGGACATTTCCGTGCGGGATAGCGCTTCAAAGGCGGATTTATAATCCATCTCACGGAATTCATCCACTCCGATGCCAACGGATTCAAGCAGGTCGGCAATGTAGGTGGTGCCCATGACAAAACCCGGGATTGTCAAGCCGCCCATCGGATCCATAACCACATGATCAGCGACCGAGGCCAAATGCAGGGTATTCATTCCGCCGCGCTCAATATAAACCACTACTTTCTTCCCGGAATCCCGGAGATCCTGCAGCGCCTTGCGCATTTCCCAGGACTTGGCATGGTCAAGGGACAGGCGCTTGGTATTGATCACTACGCCGGAAACCGACGGATCTTTGGCTGCCTCATGAATCTGGTCGAGTGTTTTGAGATAGGTTTTCCGTTCATCAAAAAACCGGAAGGTCTGATACGGCAGTGATCCGCGGGCATCGATATCCACATAGTTGCGATTCTTGCGGAAATAGCTGTCGAAGATGTTGCGGTCCAGCGCGCCGGCGCGGATGCTGTAGGAGTTGTATCTGTGGTTGCCGTCGGTATCCATATGGGACTGGTAGCTTACCCCTGTGCGGCCCAGGCTGAACTGGATTCCGGCGGTAATTCCCAGATCGTCGATGTAGCGGCCGGTGAAGCGAAGGCCGGGCATGAGCTCAAATGCGGCACCGGCAGACCATCGGCCGTCGGATATGCTTCTGAAATCCTGATCAATGGCAAAATCGCCGAAAACCGTCAGCAGCGGGGTTCCGAGCGGACGGATAGCCACATCGGCAACGGCTTCAGAATACTCGGTATCAAAAGTGGTTGTACCCGTCAATCCGACCGAAAGTCGGGAAGCGGGACGGAAAAGCGTGCCAAATGTGACATTGGTGCTCAGGTCGAGCATATTGGTATCACCCCGGTACCAGTTTATTGCAAATCCTGCTGAAGCCGCATCGGTACCGCCGCCCAGCGCGACCCGGTAGTCACGATATTCCTGGCCGAAAAGGTCATTCCGGACGAAGGAAAATGAGGAGCCCGGTGTTCCCAGAAAAGCCCCGAACCGGCTGGATTCACCGACAAAGTCATCAGAAGTCCAGTGCAGAGCAAAATCGGGGTCGTGAATATGCTGCAGCATGGCGGGATTGTCGTATCCGTAGAGGCCAAAGCGAATGGCGCCCGGGGAGGCCATCAGAAACTCATTTCGCTCGTGATATCGTTCGAATCCGATTTCGGGAACGGTAACTTCCTGAATCGGTTCAGATTCTGAGTTGCCTGAATTATTCTGTGCCGTCGCAGCACTGAAACCGGCGCTCAGTGCAAATACAGTTATAAAAAAAACAGCAGCAAACAGTGGTCTCATGATCAATGGGTTAGTTATTGCAGGAATAGTGTCTGTCGTTGCCGGCAGACCCGGTAAACATCAAAAACATCCCGGATAATACGGAATTAAAAGGCCGCGGGTTGCAGCCTGCCATTACATTCATCGCATTTTCTGCGGATATCCTACCCGGACGCCGTTTCCATCTCTTTCAGCGTTTGCCAGCACAGCAGCAATGCGCGCGGAACATGAAAACAGCCTTTGTAGGGTCCTCCTTTGAATCTGTGTGTAACATGCCCGTAACGGTCCAGATAGCCGTACCATTCCCCTAACTTGTGATCCGGGAAGTGGGAAAAGGTATAATCGGTGACCTGACTGAATGCCTGCCAGTCCGCCTTGTCGCTGAAAAGCCTGAAGTTCAGCAGATGGGCATACATTGCTTCACAATGGGGCCACCACAGTTTCATAGACCACTCCAGAGGCACCGGCGAATACCCCTCAGAATCCAGAAAATAATAGATACCTCCATGCTCCTGGTCCCATCCGTTACGGAACGACCAGCGGACCATGTCGGCTGCCGTTTGTGACAGCTCGTCATCACCGAGCCGCCGCGCCCAGTGCTGAAGGAACCAGCCTGCCTCAATGGCATGCCCCGGATTCAGGAAACGGCCGTCAGGATTGTCGATAAAGCTTCCGTCGGGAGCAACCGTTTCAAAAACCAGCTGCCGCTCTTTATGAACATGCAGCAGCATACGCCGGATGCACTCTCTGATCTCCTCATCGTATTCACCGCTTTCGCCGAGCGTCACCTCCTCGATCAGGTTCAGCAGTATCATCGGAATGGCAAGCGCCTGTGCCGGAGTTTCGCCGTCATAAAGCGGCCGCCCGACCTTGCTGAGATCCTTCGACCAGTCCCAGACTTTTTCCAGCTGCCTGCGGGCCTCATTGAGATAGGGGGACTCTCCTGTGGCATGTCCGTAACCGGCCATGGCCATGGTATAAAAGCACTCTGAGAAAATTTTACGCTGCATGTAGACCGGCTTGCCATCAGCCGTCATCGAAAAGTAAACTCTGCCGTCGTAGCGCCTGGCGTGATCCCGCAGGAAACGGACACCCGACTCCGCAAGATCCAGCCATTCCTGCTTCCGGTCCACGGTACGGTAGAGCGTGCTGAACATCCAGGCCTGCCGCCCCTGCAGCCAGATATGTTTTCTGGTATCGTAGACCGTGCCGTCCCGGTCAAGACAGTTGAAATATCCTCCATTTTCACGGTCCGGCGAGTGTTTTTCCCAGAACGGGACGACATGAGTGAAGAGTTCGTTTTCAAACTGTCTGCGGTACGCTGCGATATTATCCTTTGTCATAATTTCGGTTTTTTATGGAGGTTACCGGACCTTTTCCGTCAGCCGGCATTGTTCATGGATGCAATTGCAATGTCAGGCAAGATTATCGTTGTTTGTCCAGCCATTCCAGATACCGCCTGAACAATGTATGGGCCGAAGGATACATCGAGTTCGGACTCATGAAATGGGAGAATTCAAATGTAATGAGCTTGTCCACATTTGACCGGAGGGCCGACTCCATTTTGTACTGCATTTTCGGCCATGCGATGGGAGGAAACTTTATGGGCATGTCGCGGTCGAATGACTCTACATTGCTCCAGCTTTGCAGACCGTGTCTGGCTGCCAGCTCTCCGTTGACACGAAGATAGTCCTCCAGCTCATGCAGCCCCACCTGCCCGTCCTGAAAGGCAACGATATCGACGATCCCTTCGAGGCGGGCGAATACCTCACTCCATTCCCTGACATGCTGATCCAGACTGATGGCCTCTTCACCGAACTGCTTGACGCCCTTGACGTAGGGAGAGATAAAAATGGGCAGGTCCTTGAGGCCTTTCAGATGGCCGGAGAGCTGCTCATAGACGTTCATCATCCCCTCGTCAAAGGTGTTGATTTCATGGGAGATATACCATCCTTTGAATGCATTCCGGTGCCCGTACTTTTCGATAACCTCATCGCAGAATGCCCGGTTGATGTCGGTCTCTTTCTGATATTTGCCATTAATCCAGTAGGTCCCGGAGTCGTAGGTACCGAAGAAAAAATCCATGCCGCATCGTTCGGCTTCACCCAGAAACAGATCCACAAGATCGGTATAGACCGGAAGGGTGTTCATCTCTTTTTTCAGAACACCGGATTCAAAAGTGGCCTGCTGGCCATAGCCGGCGCGGATCAGGATCACGGTGTCAATACCGACCGATTTCATGTTGTCAAAGTCACGGGCCCATTCTTCGGGTCCCCAGTTCTGTGACGGAATGTCGTGGGTTATTTCATCCAGGAAGGTCCCTGTAATGACTTTTTTCATACGTTTGCTCCTCTGTCAAATATTTGTCCTGATTCTGAATCACAGCAGCGGTCTGAAGCCACGGCAGGCAAGCCGCAGCCGGTCGTGACGCTCGGCACCACAACCACACTGCCGGTATATTTCCCTGATCCTGCTGATACGGATAACTGTTTCAGGCAATATCGCACTTCCGGTTTTTCTTTCAAAAAGGATTCCGTTTCAGGAGCTTCCGGCTTCTCCGGCAGGCGGCCTCAACTTGCTATTGAGAGGCGCACATCGTAATTTTGCAGATTAATTATACAGGGACGATGAGGGCTTTCAAACAGTTGTGTTTTTTAAAATAAGCAAGATTGCCATTGATGGAAGCACCCCCGATCACAACAACTTCTAACAATTATTATTTATGTCCGAGTTATTAGCCAACAGAGAACTTCAGCAATACGAAAAGATTGCAACGAGGGTTTTCAACAAACCCGAAGAATCATCCGAACTGATCGCCCGCGAAATTGCGGATATGATCAAAAAAAGGCAGCAGGAAGACCGCCATATTGTGCTGGGACTGGCCACGGGATCAACCCCGAAAGAAGTGTATGCCGAACTGATCAAGCTGCACAAGGAAGAGGGCCTGAGCTTTTCAAACGTCATCACGTTCAATCTCGATGAGTATTACCCGATGGATCCCGGACAGGCGCAGAGTTATGTGCGTTTTATGGACGAGAAGCTTTTTGACCATATCGACATCGATAAAAACAATGTGCACATACCTGACGGCACGATTGACCGGGAGGATGTCTTCGATTACTGCCAGGAGTACGAGAAAAAAATCCGGGAAGCCGGCGGGATCGACATTCAGCTGCTGGGCATTGGGCGTACCGGACACATCGGATTCAATGAGCCGGGATCATCCCGTGAGTCCCACACACGCCTGGTTACTCTGGACAAGGCTACCCGGATTGATGCTGCAAGTGACTTTTTTGAAGAGCGCTTTGTGCCCCGCAACGCCATCACCATGGGCGTCGCCACCATCCTTGACGCCCGCAGAATCATTCTGATGGCATACGGTGCCGGTAAAGCATCAATCATTCAGCGGACGGTTGAGGGTGATGTTTCCGAATCCGTGCCGGCAACATTCCTCCAGGACCATCCCAATACAACCATTTTTCTGGACAAATCCGCAAGCAGCGAACTGACCCGGTTCAAGAATCCGTGGCTGGTGGGATCGGTCGACTGGGATGACCGGATGATCCGCTCCGGTGTGGTCTGGCTGTGCCAGAAACTCGACAAGCCGATTCTGAAGCTGACCGATGAAGATTACACGGAAAACGGACTTGGCGAACTGGTGACCGAACACGGACCGGCCTACAACATCAATATCAAGATTTTCAACGAGGTGCAGCATACCATTACCGGATGGCCGGGCGGCAAACCTAACGCCGATGACTCCAACCGTCCCGAGCGTGCCGCACCGTTCCCGAAGCGGGTGCTTGTTTTCAGCCCGCACCCTGATGATGACGTGATCTCCATGGGCGGTACATTCCTGCGGCTGATCGATCAGGGCCATGAGGTGCATGTTGCCTACCAGACTTCCGGCAACATTGCCGTGCTGGACGAAGATGCCGTCCGTTTCGCTGATTTTGTGCGCGTGTATGCCAAAGAGTTTGACCTGAAAGGTGAGGAAGCCGAAAAGATATTCCGGAAAATCCAGGATTTTCTGAAGACCAAGAGGCCGGGGGATGTGGATATTCCGGAACTGCGTCAGATCAAGGGGCTGGTCAGGCAGGCAGAAGCCCGTGCCGCAGCCCACTTCTGCGGATTGCCGGATGAGCAGATCCATTTCCAGAACCTGCCGTTTTATGAAACCGGCCAGGTTCAGAAGAGCCCGCTGGGCGAAGATGATATTGCACTGACCAAGGCGCTGCTTGACAAGGTCAAGCCGCATCAGGTCTATGCCGCAGGTGATCTGGCAGATCCGCACGGAACCCACAAGGTCTGCCTGGATGCGGTCATGGAATCCATCCGCCGCTCATCGGACAAGTCATGGTACAAAGATTGCTTTGTGTGGCTGTACCGCGGAGCATGGCATGAGTGGGACATCGACCAGATTGAAATGGCTGTACCGATTAGTCCGGATGAGCTGGCCAGAAAGCGCCGGGCCATTTTCAAGCACCAGTCACAAAAGGATAATGTGGCGTTCCCGGGAAGTGACAAGCGTGAGTTCTGGCAGCGGGCCGAAGACCGCAACCGCGGAACTGCCGAGCTTTACGACAAGCTGGGCATGGCGGAGTATGAAGCCATTGAAGCGTTTGTCCGGTGGATTCCGGGCATCAAGGAAATCGTTTAAGAAAATTCTGAAGCGCCTTTCCCCGGTGACTGATCCTGTTTTTCGTGTCTGCATCCATTTCGGCGAAGGTCAAATTGCCGCCGGCCGGATGATCGGGCTGAAAAACAGGGTCATAGCCGAATCCTCCGTCGCCCCGCTCTCCGGTGGTAATATGCCCCTCGCATACGCCTTCGAAAAACTCCTCGCCCGAATCATCGACAAAGGCAATCACCGTGCGGAACCGGGCCTTGCGTGACTGCGGATCGGTAACATCGCCAAGCTCATCCAGCAATTTTTTCCTGTTGTCTGATGCAGTGGCTTCCGGACCCGCATAGCGTGCGGAGTAAACTCCGGGATGCCCGTCAAGGGCATCTACCTCCAGGCCGGTGTCATCAGCCAGTGCGGGTTTGCCCGTCAGTTTGTGCACAAAGCGCGCCTTAATCGCTGCATTTTCCTGAAGTGTGGTTCCGGTTTCGTCGATATCCACACTTCCCGCGAGGTCTTTCAACGGGCGGACGATCCAGCCTTTGTCCCTGAGCAGAGCATCAATTTCAGCGACTTTGTCGGGATTGCCGGTTGCCAGCACCAGCGTATTTTTGCGTACAGCGAATGTCATGATCAGATCCTCGGCGGAATGACACTTAGTTTGCGAAACGCATCATAACGGCGGTCGATGTCGAACCGTGTCAGTTCGCGCAGCCGGTCTGCCCCGAATTTTTCGACACAGAAGCTGGCCATGACCGAACCGTAGACGACCGCTCGGCGCAGATTTTCCTCATTGATGCGATCGCTGAACGAAAGCCATCCGGCAAAGCCGCCCATGAATGTATCTCCGGCGCCGGTGGGATCAGTGATCTGCGACATCGGATAGGCCGGTGCGGCAAAAACCTCCTGATCGGAGTAGAGATGGGCGCCGTGTTCTCCTTTTTTGATGATCAGGTATTTCACCCCTTTTTTTCTGATCATCTTGGCACACTTGACGAGGTTCGATTCACCGGTGATCTCCCTGGCTTCTTCATCGTTGATGATGAGTACATCCACACGCGAAATCGTCTCTTCCAGAGCCTCACGGGCACCGGAAATCCAGAAGTTCATGGTATCACAGATGGTCAGCTTGGGCTGGCGCACCTGGTCAAGCACTTTCAGCTGCAGTGACGGGTCGATGTTGCCAAGACAGACGATGCGGCTTCCGCGGTATACTTCCGGAATGACGGGATCGAAATGTTCAAATACATTCAGCTGGGTATCGAGTGTGTCCCGGCTGTTCATATTCTCATGGTAGCGGCCCTGCCAGAAAAACGTTTTGCCGTCTTCATCAACTTTGAACCCCTCCAGGTCAATCCCCTTGTCCCTGAACAGCTTTTTATCGCTTTCTTCAAAGTCATACCCTACCGTGCCGACCAGCCGTACCGGATTGGCAAAATAACGTGATGCCAGGGAAATATACGTTGCCGAACCGCCGAGGGTCCGGTCAACTTTGCCGGTGGGTGCTTCAATGCCGTCGTATGCCACGGATCCTACTACAAGTACACTCATTCAAATTAAATTTTAATTCTGATTCTTTTCTGATTCTGATTGATTCTGACCGCGACAAGATACAAATTTTAGTCCATATCAGTGAATGCCTGTTGCGTACTCAATGGACCTTCTCATGCGACGTCCGAAATACATCATATTTGACTACAACAAAATTGACAAAGTCATCCACAACCGGCTCCGTCTTGCCATGCTCTCATCGATTGCCTATTCGGAAGAAATTGACTTTTCAACGCTGAAAAACACCGTAAAAGCCACGGACGGAAATATCGGCAAACAAATTCAGGTTCTGGAAGAATCGGGTTATATTATCACACGAACACTGCACAGCGGCAAACGGCCGCAAAAAATGATAGCCCTGACCAACAAAGGACGAAATGCCCTGGTGCGTTACAAGAAACATGTCATGACCCTGCTGCAATTTCAGGATTCGGAATAAACGGCCGCGTCACGCTGACTCAGGCAGCCGGGGCACTACTCAGCAATGGAATCATCGAAACAGCCGGACACTTTTCAGGATTTTTGCAGGCGCGTCATCAGCCGCCGCCTTCCGGGTGAAAAAGCACAAAGAAGGATGGCTCCGGTACCGGACAACCGTCCGGCCGTATCGGACCCGGGTGATGCCGAACCAACCCGCAGCGCGGTTCTTGCGCTGCTTTCGATGCAGTCGCCGCCGGCAATTCTGTACACCCTGAGAAACGAATCGCTGAATAACCACGGCGGCCAGATCAGTTTTCCGGGCGGACGGCTTGAGCCCGGGGAATCAACCGACCAGGCGGCCATCCGCGAAGCGGCTGAGGAAGTGGGAATTTATGCCCGTCAGTACTCACTGAGCGGCTGCCTGAGTCCGCTGTATGTTCCTCCCTCTGATTTCATCATTCATCCGTGGCTGGCATTCTGTCCCGACCGTCCGCACATCACACTTCAGAGATCGGAGGTCAGTGAAGCTTTCTGGGTTCCCATTGACGATCTCGCAGATCCTGCCAAAATCAAAAAACAAGCGGATACTTTCCGGGGCCGGAAGCTGACTTTCCCGTACTGGGATGTGCATACCGTCCCGCTGTGGGGTGCTACAGCCATGATTACTTCCGAGATCATCGCCATCTACAAAGAGTTCAGAGAAGCAACAAACCGGGACCGCAGTACATGATGACCGGGGATAAAAACAAGCCTGAAACCACGGGCAGGACTGACAGTGCAGGCAAGCCTGACGACCGTTCATCCAGCTCGCCGGACAACACGTCCGGACCGGAACAAGTCCGGACCCGTGACGGCTCGATGACCTTGTACTCGCATCATTACGGCCAGCACTATCACAACCTGGCAGGGGCATGGACCGAAAGCCGGCATGTTTTTTTTGAACAAACCGGACTGCTGCGGGCGATTGCCGGTCACCGCAACGTTACTGTTTTCGAAACCGGGTACGGATCCGGATTCCATTTGCTTCTCCTGGAACTGTTCCGGCGTTCAGCGAAATCGCGTTCAAACATATATTATGCCGGTGTTGAGAAATATCCTGTGTCCGGTGACATGTTCCGCTCGATGCAACCCGGGAAGATTGCAGCCGACTTGTATGAAAGCGCCGGGACCAGCCCTTCCGTGGCTGATGAAAATGCAGACCTTGCAAATGAAGAACTTGCGGACGCCATCGCCGGTTTCAATGACAGACAGTGCCGGGCGGAGACCGGGTCCGTGATTTCGGTGACATTATCCGGCGATCCCCCTGATTCAGCTCGGTCCGGAACTCCGCCTCCGGAGCAAGCCGGAACAGACCGGATTCACACCGGGTCAACCACAGCAACCGTTTATCGCGGAGATTTTTCGGATCTGAAATCGCTCAGTTCCATGATTAGCGTCAATCGTTTTGATTTTTTTCTGCACGACGCCTTCTCTCCGGCGGCCAACCCGGATCTCTGGACCACGGAGGTTTTTTCAAAGCTGCTGGATTCGGCATCAGACCGGGCGATGCTCGGAACGTATTGTTCAGCAACAAAGGCACGGGCGGCGATGGTTCTGGCAGGATGGCATGTTGCACGCGCTGCCGGTCCGCCGGGCAAACGGGAAATGACACTCGCCTCGCCATCCGAAGAAGCCCTCTCCGGATTCAAACGTGTAAACGAGCAGCGGCTGCGGGATCGCTTTCAGAAGGAGCTGACCTCCTGAACCGGGAGCCTGCCAAGCAGTTTCCCGAGGAATTTCTGACCGTAAACCCGCTTTATATGCTGCATATCCGCCAGCACCACGAGCTTCTCACGGCTTCGAGAAAATGCCACGTTAAGCAGCCTGGGCACAGAAAGGCCGTTTTTTGCCTCGTCAAAAGGCCGGACCGAATAATGATGGACGGACCTGCCGCGCGGCTCGCCGCTCATCACCGTATCCAGTATGATTATTTTCTTCTCCCGTCCCTGGAAGGTGTGGATAGTGCCGATTTCCAGGTCATACCAGCGGTTTTTTCCCCGGAGCTCCTTGCGCAGCTGCCACACCGTCGAGCGAAAGGGAACGATAATGCCGATTTCATGAAGGCGTGCCCGGTTTTCTACAAGTATCCTGCGAACCACATCGTTCAGCAGCGTTGCATGGATATCATTGACCGGCTGAAATCCTTTTCTGTTTTTATCCTGGCGCAATGAGGGACGCAGTGATGAGGAGTCGATCAGTGCCACCGATGCCGCGCTGTCTGAAACCAGCTGCACATCCTGCGTCATATCCTTGCCTCCCTGTCTGGCTGAACCCGCCCGGGTGCCTCTGTCATCTTCGAACTCAATATGCCAGTCGGTTGAGCGGGAATGCCGCTTATCAGACCTTGGCTGCAGCTCATCAGAACCGTGATGCGGCTTTCCGGAACCCGATTGGTGCTTTTCAGGACCATATTGATGATCTTCTGCTTCGATATCACCGGCCGACCTGAGCCTGCCTTCATAAAACACCTCGCTGATAACCCTGGCCAGATCCGACTGCATCCGGTACTGAATATCAAAAAAGGAGGTGAACTCCGGATGGGCATCGTGCCAGCGAAACAGATCCCCGGCACTGGCCGCTCCGGAGACAGCGGCAAAAATATCCTGTTCCAGCACGGATCGTGACTCCTGATCATTTGTTATCGCAATCGGGGGAAGCTGCATCGGATCGCCGACAATGACCAGGTGCTCTTTGGCTTTGGATGCCATCACCAGCATGTAGGGCAGGTTTGCCATCGATGCCTCATCAATGACAACAGCATCGAACTCCATGGATTCCAGCATATCGGATGTGCAGACCCTGGCCAGTGTGGTTCCGGTGACCTGAAATTGCCGCAGCCGGGAGTAGGCCCTGGATTCTTTCTGCGTAAGCTCACGGATCTGGTCCTCAACGGCTTCCTCACCGCCCATACGCTCAATTTTCTGTTCAATATGTTTCCGCTGCTCATCCGTCAGATCGGGCAGGTTCCGGGCATCCAGCCAGTGCTGAAGGTCGGCGGCCTCCTGCATCTGGGACGACATCTCCTTTTCAAGCTGCTGTTCGAAATGGATGTCATCCAGCCGGTTACTTTCAAGAACGCGCTCCCCGAACCGGGTGATCCGCTTCGGGATGGCTTTGATCCCGAGCGTTTCCATGGCCTGCAGCACTCCCAGCATGCCGTGATCCACAGCCCGGTTTGTATTGGATACAAACAGCACCTTTTTTCTGTGCAGCGCATAATTGGCCATGATATATGCCAGGGTGGCCGTTTTTCCGGTTCCCGGCGGCCCCCAGATAAAACTTACCGGCTGATGCATGGCGATGGCTATGGCTTCCCGCTGTGCCGTGTTGCGCATGCCGTCATCGCGAATATCATCATGTGCCTCCGTTTTGGCGTCTTCGGGATGGAGCATGCGGTTGATGCGATCCCTGCGGTCAGAATGGTCGAGTATGTTCATCAGTGCGTCACGGATGCGTTTCAGCACAAAATCGTTCTCCCACTCCATCTCCACTTCGGCAATCTGGTCCCCGTAATCATCAGGAAAACGGAAAACCATATGCTCTTCGCCCGTTTCAACAGGAACCACGGTAATTGTCTTGCCGGACAGCGTGGCCTGACACGATTCGGCAAAGCGCAGCGATGGATTTCCGGTCTCAAACCGGTAGTGCACCTCCCCTTCGGCCGGACTTTTGATTTTTTTCCCGCCGGTCAGCACATCGTGTGACGGACGTTCCCTGACAGCCTCGATTTCCGATTCAATGGCCATTTCCGCCGAATCGACCAGCTTTTCCGGCGTTAACTGCTTCATTTCTGCACACGTTTATTTTCAAATTCCATTTTCACTATGACCAGCATGGCGCTCAAAACTTACAACAAATGTTACTGATCCCATAACTCGGAACGTATGATCTCGGCAGAACGCGCATCGATAGTGTATTCCAGTTTCATGCGCCTTCGTTCCGGCAGTTGTTTTTCCACGAGCGATGCGAGGGTGTGCGGATAAAGCACGATGTCGACCTCCCTGACAAATAGCGGCAGTGACTTGCCGTAAGCACCTCCGGCCATGATTGAGCCCTGAAACTTCAGGCTCAGCTTCAGCTCATCAATTAGTATGTTGAGCGTTTTCTCTTCACCGGAAACCAGTCCGATGGTGGAAACCGATGTACGTTCGCTCAGCGAAATGAGCAGTTCGGGTTTCAGATGATAAACCACCGGCAGCAGCAGGGTACTGTCCGACTCCTCTCTGAAGTTGCGCATGAGCTGGACCGGCACAAACAGGGCATCAAAATTGACCATTTTCTGAGTCTCGCCGGTGGTAATCGTATCGCTTTTTATGCCGACTTCGGACGCAATGGCACGGGAAATCATCGCTGCATGCTCATGGGTAAAACCGGCCGATGCGCAGCTTTCAAGCCGCTCGGGCCATTCGATAAAACCCAGCTGCTCCTGGAACAATGTTTCGATTTCATCTTCATCCAGCCCGTTGCCGATCAGCTCCTCCAGAACAGTCCGGATGCGCTCAGCACCCATCTCCAGCCGCTGCGACTTGTCAAGAGGCATATTCTGGCGGTTGACCACAAATCCGCGGCCTGCCTCGCTGCGCAGCAACCCCTCACCGGCAAGCTGATGATACGCCTTCCGTACGGTATGAAAACTGGCGCCGAGCTGGCGGCCAAGTTCTCGCGTCGACGGCATAACATCGCCCACCTGAAACTGCTTGGTGGCAATAAAAAGCCTGATTCTGTCAGCTATGTGTTTGGCCGTTTTCATAATTCAGACAAGATACCATCCTGACACCTATTTTTCGTATTTTTTTACTGTTTTCATTTATCCGTCCGCCATACTGCTTATGGAAGCAACGGATCACAGCTTCATTTTAAAACCCGATTATTACCTCGTTTGCATACATCCGGAAAGAATCAAAAAATCACCAGCGGTGAACCCCTTATGATTGGACTGGTGTATGACCGCACACAGGATTATCAACTTGCCGGGGGGCCGGATGACAAGTTTGCCGAATTTGAGCCGGAATCAACCATTGCGGCCATGGAGCAGGCGGTTACTCATGCAGGACACCGGCCCTTGCGCATCGGATCTCCGCATCAGCTGCTGAATGTGGCGCACTGTCCGGACCCATCCGGGGGCAGCGCCGGGGCCGGCCATAGCAGCACGCCGGACCTCGTCTGGAATATCGGGGAAGGGTACGGATCGCGCAACAGGGAAGCCTGGGCACCTGTCATCTGCGAAATGAAGGGTATTCCCTGTCTGGGAAGCGATGCCTATGCCCTTACGGTGACCCTGGACAAGGTACTGACGAAAATGATTGCCCGCTCTCTGGGAGTCCCGACCTCGGACTGGCAGATTATCGGATGGAACAGCCGGTGCAGCGCGGGGGCATCCGGCAGCGACAGTGGCAGCGGCAGCGACAGCGATGCGCCCTCCCCGGGTGATGACTCTTCCCCGATTCCTGAGCCTGAACTGCCCTTTCCGCAGTTCCTCAAGCCGCGTTATGAAGGAACCTCTAAGGGGATTTCTGAAAAAAGCATGGTGCGGTCACCGGAGGAGTTCCGGCATCAGTGCCGGTTTCTGCTGGAAACATACCACCAGGATGTCATGGCTGAACCGTTCATAGACGGGCCGGAAATTACCTGCGCCCTCTCCGGACACCCGCTGCGCGCCCATCCCGTCATGGAACGCGGACTCGATACCTCCGGAATCGGATCCCATGCTCTGGAAACCAATGATCCGGATGCTGAAAAGACTGAGGGACGGCGCGGACGAAAAAAGTCTGATGATCAGCCGGAATCCGGGAGCACTGATCGCGACCATTCCCCGGATGACCGGAATTCGGAAGTCTCCGGCATCATCACACCGGAACTGGAAGAGCATATTTCCTCCTGGTCGCTGACCCTCTGCAACTGGCTGCGCATTCGTGATTTCGTCCGGCTTGATTTCAAGATAGCACAAAACGGCACTCCCCTGCTTCTTGAGATCAATCCCCTTCCGACCTTTGCCACCGACAGTACGTTTGCCATTCTTGCTGAAATTGAAGGGCGGTCCTATCCTGAATTTCTCAGTGAAATACTCCGGGGTGCGATCGGTCGTTTGAAACAGGAGTCCTGAGATGCATCAGAACCGGCCGGTCAGAGTCATCATTGACGATAACAATCTGCGATTACCACAGGTGATATTCATCAATGACAGCCCCGGTCAGACCTATCATAAGCAATCACATAATACATTCCGAACTCTAACTGATCCAATCTGTGAAACCGATCCGAGAAACAAATCATACCTCCCCTTCATCTGATCAACCATCCCGAAACGGCCGGGCGGCCAAGGCTGAGACATCCGGCTGGACGGACTGGAAATGGCAGATGAAGAACCGTATCCGTTCTCTGGATGAGCTGCAGAAATGGGTTTCGCTGTCACGGGAGGAACTGGAGGGGCTGGAACGCACAACATCGTACTTCCGCTGGCGGATAACCCCTTATTATGCGTCACTGATGGATCCGGATAATCCGCAGTGTCCGGTAAGGCGGCAGGTTGTGCCGCATGCTGACGAGATGGATGACGATGTCGATATCGATGCCCTTGATCCGCTTGAAGAGCAGGCGCACAGTCCGGTCAAAAATCTCATCCACAATTACAAAGACCGGGTTGCTTTTTGTGTGACTACCGAATGTGCTGTTTACTGCCGGTATTGCCTCAGGAAGAGAATGGTGGGCGACGGAACCCAGGCACTGAACAGGGAGGAATTGCAGCTTGCCATTGACTATCTCGCCGATCACGGGGAGATCAGGGATGTCCTGCTGACAGGCGGCGACCCGCTGTCTCTGAACGATGAAAACCTCGAATGGATTATCAGCAGGCTCCGTGCCATTCCGCATATCGATATCATACGGATCGGGACACGGTATCCTGTCCTGAATCCGTTCAGAATTACTGATGAACTGTGCCGGATTATATCCGAAAATCATCCGGTCTGGATCAACACCCACTTCAATCATGCCGCGGAAATTACCGGTGACGCCAGACATGCTATAGACAAACTGACCCGGGCTGGTGTTCCCGTCGGAAACCAGACCGTGCTGCTGAAGGGGATTAACGACGATGCCGAAACACTGAAGTCACTGTTCCACGAGCTCGTCACATGCAGGGTGCGGCCCTACTACCTGTATCATGCTCAGTTGATTGGCGGAACGCGCCATTTCAGGACCACCATTGAACGGGGCATGGAGCTGATGGAGCAGCTTCGCGGACGTCTCTCCGGGTTTGCCATTCCCCTTTATGTGCTTGATACTCCGCACGGCAAGATCCCGCTTACTCCAAACGGATTCCGGGGCCGCGACGGGAGTTATGTTTCCGTGCAATCATATGAAGGCGAGATCTGGCGGGAATACAATCCCGCCGATCTCTGAGCGCCTCTTCTCAAATTATCTGAGCGCCTTTCTTTATTTCAATGACGCTGCCACGTTCAGCACACGCTGCGTGAGTGTTTTAATGACGCTGGCTTTATTATCGTCTATCTCCGGATCGGCAGCAGTTATGCTGAAGCCGTAGGGATTGCCGCCTGCCTGGAAGTTTGCCGGGTCGGCATATCCGACAGGCACGATAATGCTGCCCCAATGATACATGGAATTGTACAGCGCGAGAAGCGTTGATTCCTGTCCGCCATGCGGGTTCTGGGCGCTGGTGAATCCGGCAACCACTTTGTCAACCAGCTTTCCTTCCGCCCAAAGCGGACCGGTTCCGTCAATGAACTGCTTGAGCTGTGCCGCTACATTGCCATATCGTGTGGGGGTGCCGAACAAAACGGCATCCGCCCATTCCAGATCGTCATTGGAGGCGACAGGAACATCTGCTGTGGCTTCCACATGCGCCTTCCACTGTTCGTTTTGTGCTATGGCCTCTTCGGGTGCCAGCTCAGCAACTTTTCTGATGCGGACCTCCGCACCGGACTCCTCTGCAGCACTGGCAGCAACTTTTGCCGTTTCGTAGTTGGTCCCGGTCGAACTGTAATAGATAATGGCAAGTTTCACGCCTGAAAGATCTTTGTTACTCATAATATCTCCGTTTGTTTGTCAGTCGGTAGTTCATCGATTTCTGATACGTATATCGATCATTAGTTGACTAGTCAACAATCAACGAAAAAATTACATTCCCTTTCTGACCAAAAAAAGTAACTCCAGCAAATCACGCAGTTTTTTGTCATCAAGATGGGACATTACATCCCTTGTCAGCTCTTTCATCGGCCCGGACATTTCATCAATAAGGCGGATTCCCTCTGGTGTTATGGTACAGATCTGTGTCCTTCTGTCACTGGTTGAACGCTGTTTTGTCATAAGTCCTTTGCGGTCTATACGATCAAGAAGCCGGGTAATCCCGGGGCTGCGTTCGATCATCCGGTTCATTATTTCAAGCGTCGGCAGCCCCCGGCTTCCGGCACCATACAGTATTCTCAGGACATTATACTGCTGTGGTGTGATATCATACTGCCCGGTAAGATCACTCAACCGCCTTTTCAGCCTGTCTGTAGTGAGCAGCAGAGAGATGATGGCTTCCTGCTGGACCGACTCAAACTCCTGGTTCTGGCGGATTTCCTCTTTCAGTGATTGCATGTTTCCGGTGATATGGTGTGGTTTGAATGGTACATTGCAGTTAACGGCTGTGGGATAGCAGCCAATCGTAGATATCCCGGCCGGCATAGACCCGCCGCCATACATCATGCCCCATATCTTCGTGATTGGTGAGCCGGATGCTGTCATGCCCCAGCTCCTGAAGCTTGTTCATGGCAGGATAAAAATAGTGCGGCTCCACAACAGCATCCCGTCCTCCCGAAAAGCACCAAACCGGGATACGGTACTCTGCGATATCCGATACCGCATCGGGGTGTCCGTAACCGACAACCGGTGCCATGGCAGCAAAGCGGCCGGGATGATTTTCGGCCATGTACCAGGTCCCGAAACCACCGTAACTGATTCCTGTGATATAAACACGGCCGGGATCGGCCTGATACGTTTCCAGAACCATGTCAAGGATATCAAGCAAATCATCTTCCAGCCGGTACCAGCCGTCCGGCGGGCCCTGCGTCGGGTATGACATCTCATCGGGCGAGCCAACGCCGTTCATGGGGTAATCCGGTACCGACGGCTGCTGACGGTCGGGTACGCCGTCGGCCTGTCTGCGGGGGATATCTGAAGCATCCCGGTTTGCAATATAATCCAGCTCATCCATGCCGTACATGGGAAGCTGGGGGGATATTATAATAAACGGCAGGTCACGTTTCTGCACCCAGGCTTCATACAGCGGTCCGTGCATCATCACAAAGTCAAGCTCATCCTTTCCGTCTCCGCGCTCACCGTTTCCATGCAGAAAAAGCATCACCGGCCATTTGTCTGAACCGGCGTCAACATCCGCGTTTTCCCGGTAACCTTCCGGCAGGTAGAGAAAAAACTCCCTGACTTCCCCTGTGGCGCGGCTCTGATAGGAGATGCGTTTCAGTTCGTCATCCGTCTCTGCATAAGTCATAAGTGGAAATAGTGCTGCAGTTGTTAAGGTGATCACCAGCGCCAGAGGGAAATAACGGTTCATTGCGGATGTGTAAGAAGATTGAAAATATCTGCTCTGCAGATTGCCTGTTTGGAAAAATATAACATAAATAAGTATGCAATGTCCATGACCGGGCCGGGTCCCGGACAGACAGGAACAAGTTTAAATTCTCTCATGTGAATTCACTCTCACCCAATGACTCTGAACAGATTAAAACAGATCAAACACAGCCGCCGCAAGCAGGACTTTCAGCAGTGATGAATTGATACTGATTTTTTAAAAAAGATGTAATAAGTTGCATATACATATGAGAGGAGCGATTGTGCTTAATCATCAAACAAAAAAACGATGCCGACGCCGGAACCCTATCTGGAGCTGCTTAGAGAGTATGTTCGGAAAAAAAGCTCTCTGTCTTCAGTATATCATAAAGAGTGCGAAGTACTTTCTGAGGAGATTCAAAGGACTACCGGAAACACTATAAGCAGCAGTACGTTAAAGCGATTTTTCCGGCTCGTATCCTCCTCCAGCAAACCTTCGTCCTTTACCCTTGATGTCCTTTCACAGTTTGCCGGTTTTGACCATTTTGATCATTTTTGCAGCCAGGCCGGCAAACCGGGAAAGCATAATAAATCCGGTGGCGAATCCGCCGAAACCGTTCCGAAAGACGTGACATCTCCGGAATTTATTGACCGCTTGCAGGAAGAGATTCGTTGCGAACTGGATTACAGCTGCATTTGCAATGATAAGCAGGAGTTGCTGCTGCACCGGGAGTTTATCATCAATGATATGTATCGCTTTTTACGGAACAGCGGCAAGCGCATTTATCCGCTTATTGCGCCGGGAGGGTACGGAAAAACCGTACTTATGCAGCTTTTCTATTGTGACTTCAAAAACCGGAAGCCGGATAATACCCTTGTCATCTTCACTTCCGCATCGGCTATTTTTGAAATTGTGACTTCACGAACCGGCCTGCGCGAAGTCCTAAAACATTTTGTCCCGTCACTGCAGTACCGGCCGGAGGCTCTTGATCACCTGCTTGTCACGCCTGATTATAAAATAGTGCTGATGATTGACGGACTGGATGAAGCGGGCAGCGACCAGTCAGATGTGTTTGCTTTTTTCAAGGGTGCCGTGCAGCTTATGCAGGAAAGCTGCCGGTATCCTGAAGTCAGTATCATTTTTTCGAAAAGGACGGAATCATGGCTGAACTGCACCGGTTATATGCCGGGCTTCAGACCTGACGATTACTGGTATCTGCGGCCGGGCACATTCGGATCTGATGAAGACAGCAACACGGTGCCTCCGCTGAGTGTTGATGAATCCCGAAAGCTTTGGAACAAACTCAACCGGAAACTGTCGGCATCGGCCCGGTCTGAGATAAGCGAAGATGTGCTGAGCCTGACCGGAATTCCATACCAGCTCAGCTTGCTGCATCGCATTACATGCCGGACCAACATTGATGCTGTTACGTCCCAGGACGTATTTGGCACCTATATTCAGCATCTTATGTACGATACTCCCCATAGTATCGGTATCAGATCGCTGTTCCGTGAATTCATAAAGGCATGTAATTACGGTGCGTCTTCTGCAAGGGTTGATCTTTCATCACTTCAGGACGTTATCAGCCGGCACCCCGGCGCCTGGGAGGAGCTTCTGGGCCGCGAAATTTTTCTTATAGAGGAGTATTCAGGCAACGGCATGTACCGCAGGCGCGAAGTCCTTTTCAGCCATCAGAAACTGTTTGAGACCGCTGTTGCTGTGGAATGGTACGGCGAAGGCATCCGCAGCGTCCGGGATCTTCATGAACTCGTTGACAAGCTGAGGGATAAAACGGCAGGAATCGGGGTCATGGAACAGGTTGCCTGGGCTATTATGCGCAACCACCGCATGGACCTGCTGACCGGCCTGTTTGAAAGCAGTCTGACCACAGCCGACAAGGTTATGCTCAGCAGATCCATGTTTGACCTTTGGCAGTCAGAAGAAGAGTGGCTGGAACAGTATATTGACGAGTTGGCCGCCAATCAGTCCATCCGCTGGTATTATTTTGAAAACCTGACCGTTACGGATGACCTCCCGGGATTTTTCGGCCGGGCTCTGGAAGCATATGAACGGCATTCGGAATCCGTTCAGGATTTGCTGTATGCAAACAGCCTGCTTGCTGTCAGGGCATTCCTGGCCATGGATTTCAAGACATTTCAAGCGCATATTGCGTATATGGACACCCTGCCAAAGAATGAGGACATCCATCTGTATCCGCTCATCCGATACTGGTCGTACCGAAGTTTGCTGCACTGGCTGATGGGTGATGATCCCGGTTATTCCTTATCCAAAGTCGATGAGCTTATGGGTGCCAGCCGGGATGAATCGCGCTTCAACACTAATCATTCACGCACTTCAGAGAAGCGTGACCGGCGCATACCGCTCTATCTTCACAACCCGGCACTATGGCTGATGGACAGGAAAGAGGATATTGCAATGCACTATCACGATTTTCAGGAATCAGAAAAGGAAGACCTGCTTCAGCAGTCTAAAAGGGATATCCGTATGTTTACCCTGCTTTATTTTCTTTTCTACAGCGGTGTCATACCGGAGCCATCACTTAAAACCAGTGAAGGACACAGACTTTTTATCACAAACGGGAACCTGCCGGAAGCAAACATCAACCAATGCCTGCGGCTGCTGATCATGGCAGACTGGCACCTTTCAAAAAAGCAGCCGGATACCGCCTGCAGGTATCTGAGCGAAGTCGCCGCCATTGCAAAAAATCACCATTTTGTAATTTTTCACAAGCTTGCCGAATACAAAATAGCATTAACTCAAGAAGACGCCCGCAAGCAGAGAATATATGAGAAAGAGTGGGCAGCGTCCGGTTTCGGCCGGATCATAGGGTTAAACAGTGCTGCAATTCATTCCTGAAACAGCAGTACAGAAAGGGGTTGAGCTGACAACAGAACCGGTTTCGGGAAAAAAGAAGCCGTATTAAGCGCATTATCATTTCAATTCAGCTGAACAAAAAAGGGACAGCCGGTCATGATGGCTGTCCCTTTTTTGGAAACCCGGTATTGCTGTTTCGTGTAGAGATAAACCCTACCAGAATAGTTGGCTTTAAAATCTCAAAAGGAGATTTAAAATACCCTGTTCAAAAAGTTCAAAACGTGAACCTGCATTCTGAAACACCAGCAGTGGTACAGCCGGCCGGTTGATTCAATCGGCCCGCTCAAATCGTGCCTGGAAAAATCTGAGGTATTTCGGTTCATAGATCATGTTCAGGCCGCTGATCTTTTCCCGGTTGGCAAATACTTCGGCAACCGACTCTGCAACCACATCCATGTGAGCCTGGGTGTAGACACGACGCGGGATTGTCAGCCGGACCAGTTCCAGATCGGGGTAATTATGCTCACCGGTTTCGGTATTTCGTCCAGCCGACACCACACCGCGCTCCATGGCACGTACACCGGCATCGAGGTACAGCTCTGCCGCGAGTGTCTGAGCCGGAAACTGATCCTGGGAAAGGTGCGGCAAGATCTTACGGGCATCCAGGAATACGCCATGGCTGCCGATCGGACGAACTACCGGAATCCCCCATCCGATCAGTTTGTCCCCAAGATACTGCACCTGGCCTATTCTTGCACGGATATGATCCTCCTGGACGGACTCCTCAATTCCCAGGGCCATTGCTTCCATATCCCTTCCGGCCAGTCCGCCATAGGTATGAAGTCCCTCATAGACGACAACGAGATTTCGTGCCTCTTCAAACACCTCCCGGTCGTTGACTGCCAGAAAACCTCCGATATTCACCAGGGCATCCTTTTTGGCACTCATCGTGGCCCCGTCTGTCAGATCGCAAATCTGCCGGACGATCGCGGCAACCGATTTATCGGCGTAACCCGGTTCTTTCTTTTTGATGAAATAAGCGTTTTCGGCGACTCTGGTCATATCGTGAATAATAGGGATATCATACTCTGCGGTCAGCTCACGAACCTGCTGCAGGTTTTCAAGGGATATGGGCTGTCCGCCTGCCATATTCACCGCAGTAGCAATGCTGACATAGGGCATTCGGTCCGGACCATGTTTTTTGATCAGGTCCTCGAGCTTCTGAAGGTCCACATTCCCCTTGAAAGGATGTTCATTTTCGGGATCGTGAGCCTCGTCGATGATCACATCGGCAAACGTGCCACCGGCCAGTTCCTGATGCAGCCGCGTGGTGGTGAAGTACATGTTTCCGGGTATCACATCACCATCGCTGATCATGATTTTGGATATCAGGTGTTCGGCGGCGCGCCCCTGGTGTGTGGGCACAAGGTACTTGTATCCGTAAAATTGCCTTACCGCATCTTCGAGGTTATAGTAGTTACGGCTGCCGGCGTAGGCTTCGTCGCCGAGCATCATGCCCGCCCACTGCCGGTCGCTCATGGCAGAGGTGCCGCTGTCGGTCAGCAAATCAATGTAGACATCATCAGACCGCAGAAGGAATGTATTGTAACCGGCTTCGGAGATGGCTTTTTCCCGGTCTTTTCTGGTGGTCATTTTGACGGGTTCCACCATCTTGATCTTGTAGGGCTCGGCCCAGGAGCGTCTTTTTGGTGTATTCATAGCTTAAATTGAATTATTTCAGATTGGCAGCACAAAAGCGTATCACATACCCTTATCCTTTCCCTTAGTCCTATAATCCCAAGAAAGAAAATCAGATGCAAGAAGGTGCCTGCGGTTGTTGCTTGTGGTTATTGCCTGATGTTATTGCAGGACGTAAATTGCCCTGTAGTAGTCAAGATGCACCGCCACACCAATTCTATTATTGCAAAAGGAGGCCGCATGAATTCCAAAAGAAAAAACATCATCATTATAGGTGCTGCAGGACGCGATTTTCACAACTTCAACACCTGCTACCGGGACAATAAAAATTACAATGTGGTCGCTTTTACAGCAGCTCAGATCCCGGATATTGACGGAAGGCGGTATCCCCCTGAACTGGCAGGTGCGCTCTATCCTGACGGAATTCCCATTCACAACCAGTCAGAACTCCCCGACCTGATCCGTGATCTTGACGTGGACATCTGCGCATTCTCCTACAGCGATATTTCCTATCAGCAGGTCATGAATGTCGGATCCATAGTGAATGCCGCGGGAGCGGATTTTCTGCTTATTGGTCCCCGGCAGTCTATGCTGGAAAGCTCCAGGCCGGTCATAGCGGTGGGTGCGGTGCGCACCGGATGCGGAAAAAGCCAGACATCACGGCATATCATTGAGTCTCTGATGTCACAGGGCTACAAGGTTGCCGCAGTCAGGCATCCCATGCCGTACGGTGATCTGTCAAAGCAGAAAGTACAACGGTTTGCAACACTTGAAGACCTTGAAAAACATGAGTGCACAATTGAGGAGATGGAGGAGTACGAGCCTCACATTATGCGCGGCAATGTGATTTATGCCGGGGTTGACTACGAAGCGATCCTGCGGGAAGCCGAAAAGGAGGCGGATATCATCATCTGGGACGGCGGCAATAACGATTTCCCGTTCTACAAACCGGATCTCATGGTAACCGTTACCGATCCGCACCGTGCCGGACACGAACTCTCCTATTATCCCGGAGAAACAACCCTCAGGATGGCCGATATCGTAGTCATCAACAAAATTGACACCTCAGCTCCCGAAGACATAGCGCTGCTCCGGAAAAATATCCTGAAAGTTAATCCGGCCGCACGGGTGGTTGATGCCGCCTCGCCGCTGACGGTTGACAACCCGGAGCATATCCGCGGCAAACGCGTTCTCGTGGTTGAGGACGGGCCCACTCTGACACACGGCGAGATGGCCATCGGTGCCGGTACCGTGGCAGGCCAGAAATTCGGTGCATCCGAATTTGTCGACCCGCGCCCTTATGCTGTGGGAAAACTGACCCGAACGTTTGAAAATTATCCGAATATCGGCCCCCTCCTTCCTGCGATGGGATACGGAAAACAGCAAATAAGCGACCTTGAGGCAACCATCAGAGCCACCGACTGCGATACGGTCATCATCGGAACACCCATCGACCTGACTCGTGTGGTTTCCATTGAACAGCCCGTTGCCAGGGTCGGCTATGACCTTCAGGAAATCGGCCGCCCGACCCTTTCAGAACTGCTCGAAGAATTTATCAGCAAGGCAGATAAACCGGTATCGGTCGGATAGCATTTATTCGCTATCTTTCATGAAATGTGCACGTCATTATAAATCGAAAATTTAAAACAGATGAAAAAGGTTGCCCTGGTTCTCGGTATTTTTTTGCTGGTCATCGTCATTCTGATCGGAGGTCTTTCGCTGTATCTGACCGATGAGCGCCTGCGGTCG
>Ga0207421_10000401_pt1 | contig 55505 bp, 47 predicted proteins | sample SodLakKL_010_SED_4_FD_187542 | JGI IMG/M metagenome (GOLD analysis project Ga0207421, IMG submission 187542) | Alkaline sediment microbial communities from Lake Tanatar, Kulunda Steppe, Russia - 8KL_010_SED (SPAdes) (version 2) | ecosystem: Environmental > Aquatic > Non-marine Saline and...
ATACTAACATAGTTAAAATTTCTCAAGTACTTTTTGAAATTATTATGCCAATTCATCCCCAGGGCAAGCCCCGGGGTTTTCTTGGCAGTTCTCTATAACAAATAACCGGGGATCCCTGAAGCCTTAAGCGGGGGAGCAAAACCAGTAAAACAGTCACATACTTAGCGTACTTACCGGGTTATTGTCAATATTTTTTTATCCAGGAAGGCAATTGCCCGGTTGATGTAGAATTAATTTATAAATCCATGTGTTTATGCAAATTTTTAGATCGATATTTCAGATCGATAAAGGAGTTATTAACTTATGAAATTATTTGAACCGATCAAAGTAGGGCAAATGGAATTAAAAAACCGTATCGCCATGCCGGCTATTCATCACAGCTACACCCCGGATAACTTTGTTAACGAACGGTTGATCAAGTATTATGCAACCAGGGCCAGCGGTGGTGCGGGCTTGATCACTGTGGGCGGCTGCACCATCGATACCCTGGGGCAGGGTCCGATGATGATCGGCCTGCACAATGATGAGTTTATTGCAGGCCTGGAGCAACTGGCCCGGGCTATTAAAGATAACGGAGCCGCAGCTGCAGTCCAGCTTTATCATGCCGGGCGTTACACCCACAGCATAATGACCGGCAAACAGCCGGTTGCCCCGTCTGCAATCGCTTCCCGCCTCACCAGGGAAACCCCGAAAGAAATGACCCTCGAGGACATAGAAAACGTGCAGGAAAGCTATGCCCAGGCTGCCCGCAGAGCCAGGGAAGCGGGTTTTGATGCCGTGGAAATCCTGGCCAGCGCCGGTTACCTGATCTGCCAGTTCTTATCACCTCTCACCAACCAGCGCACCGACCAGTACGGTGGATCCTGGGAAAACCGGAAACGTTTTGGCCTGGAAGTTGTGAGCCGGGTCAAAAAAGCGGTCGGAGATGACTATACCGTTAACGTAAGGATTTCCGGGCACGACTACATGCCGGAAAGTAACACCAACCAGGAAGCGATACTTTTTGCCCGGGAACTGGAAGCGGCCGTCATAGACTGTATCAATGTGACCGGGGGGTGGCATGAATCAAGGGTGCCCCAGATTACAGGTGAACTGCCGCGGGGCGGCTTTGCCTACCTGGCCCGGGGCATCAAGGAAGCGGTCGGAATCCCCGTTATAGCCAGCAACCGGATCAACGATCCCCTGGTGGCCGAGGAAATACTGAAGCAAGACATGGCCGACCTGGTCAACATGGGCCGGCCGCTGATAGCAGACCCCGATCTGCCCGCGAAAACAGCAGAAGGAAAATTTGATTCTATCAGGCGCTGTATCGCCTGCAACCAGGGCTGTTTTGATATGGTATTTACTTTCCAGGATGTGCAGTGCACGGTCAACCCCATGGCAGGCAAAGAATATGAAACCGAAATTAAGCCGGCCGATAAACCGCGCAAGGTTCTGATCATCGGCGGCGGTCCGGCCGGTATGGAAACCGCCCGCCTTGCTGCAATGAGGGGCCATAAAGTCAGCCTGTGGGAAAAAGGCAGCCGCCTGGGCGGGCATCTGCATTATGCGGCCATGCCCCCGGGCAAGCATGATTTTATCACCCTGCTCGATTACTATGAACATGAGCTGCCTAAAAATGGAGTAGAAATCGTCCTCAACCGCGAAGCAGCAGCAGATGAAATCATGGCTGAGGAGGCAGACGTGGTAGTAGTAGCAACCGGGGCCCGTCCTGCCGAAGCTCCTTTCCCCATAGATGAAGCGGCCCCCGTTGTTTCTGCTTTGCAGATCCTGGACAACTCCGTGGTGCCGGGTAAAAGAGTGGTAATCATCGGCGGTGGTTCAGTGGGCTGCGAAACGGCTGTAAAAGCTGCAGAAATTGGTACATTACCGGCGGAAAACTTAAAATTCCTGATGAATTTTGATGCCGAAACCCCGGAGAAATTGCGGGAGCTGCTTAACCGGGGCACAAGGGAAGTAACCCTGGTCGAGCTGGAAAAGGGAATCGGCCGGGACATTGGTGTCAGCACCCGCTGGGTAACCATCAAATGCATCCGCCGTCTGGGCATCAGGGTAATGGACCAGTATGCGGTTAAAGAAGTAAATAAATCCGGGGTGCTGGTTGAAAAAGAAGGCGAAGAAACCCTGCTTCCAGCAGACACGGTAGCCCTGGCTACCGGGGCAGTCTCTAACAACCCCCTGGCTGAAGAACTGGAAGACAAGGTCCCGGAGCTGCATTCAATCGGAGATGCCCGCAAGCCGCGCAAGATCACCGAAGCGGTAAAAGAAGGATTTGATTTAGGGCGCACCCTTTAAACCGGTACCCGCTGCTGGTGTGCTATATTTAAAAATTGCCCCTCTTTTGGGGCTGATTCGCAAAAAACGGCGGCAGTGCTGAAGCTTATTTGGCTTGAAATATATATAAGTGTACAGGAAATGGCCTGCAGGTCTCAAAAAATGAGCTGCAGGCCATCTTTTGCCTTCTATCCGGTAATCAGGTTAAGCGAATCAAAAATTCGGGGCATTCGGGAGAACAGTAGCCGCACAAAATGCAGTTTTCGTGGTTAACTTTAGCTTTATCATCCTCAAGATACAGGGCCTCGTTAGGGCAGGCTTCCACACAACTGCCGCAAGCGGTGCACAGCCTGTCCAGGATGAACAGCTTTTTTTCTTTTATGGTTATTTCTGATGACACATTTTCTGTTTCCGGGGTTTTAACCCCAAAGAACTTGAGGTTCTGCAGCAATTCCTCGATGGAAACCACGCCCACAGAAACAGAGCTAATTCCTTTAAGGCGGCGCGCCCACGATAAGGCGTCGTCATATTCAGAAAGAAGGTTGCCCCCGGCAAGGGCTTTCATAACGTATAATCCTTTTCCCGCATTGGCCGCTTTTTCGATAGCTGCAACCATCTCAGCGGTCGTGCCACCTACAAGCCCCATGCCAATTTTATTCACCAAAACAAAAAGAATATCAACATCATCGCGTTCTGCCGCTTTATCAACCACTTTTACATTATGGGTAGCTATCCCGACCGCACGGATTACTTGCTCTTGTTTTAAATCATTTAGTTTTTTTAAAGCACCTTTACGTTCTTCAAATACCTCTAAACCATCTCTTGCACTGTGCAAATGGTAGATATCAATATAGCCGGTTTGCAATTCTTGCAGTGATTTTTCCACTGCTGCCCCCATATCATCATAGGTCTTAGCGTGCGACTTGGTGGAAACTACCAGGTTACTGCGATTTCTATTCATAAACTGCCCCATATAGGGCTGAGTTTTATAACTTTCCGCCGTATCAAAAAAGGTAACCCCTAAATCGATAGCCTTCTCAATAATTTCCAAACAGTTTTTTTCAGGCAGGCCTGACTGCAGGGGGCCCATCGGCAGCACACCCAGGCAATAATCAGTCACCTTTATGCCTGTGGTTCCGAGTTCATTCTGCTGCAGCATGTTTTTCATCTGTCAGGTGCTCCTTTCCAATTAAAATACTAATTCTATTCTTTCCTGATAAAATCCTCTGTAAGCTGGTAGGCCTCATAATCGGGGTACTGCCTGGGAGGATGCTTGGAAAAGTAGGCCGAAGGGCCTTCTAGCACCCCTCCCTGCTTCCTGTCCAGGGCCAGCTTACAGCAGCGTACGGCATCGATGGCAATGCCGGCGGAGTTGGGGGAGTCTTCAACGCTTATGCGCATTTCAAGGTTCATGGGAACATTGCCGAAAATTTGGCCTTCCATGCGCAGGAAGCAGACCTTGTTGTCCTTCTGCCAGGATACGTAATCGCTGGGACCGACATGTATGTCACGGTCAGGCAGCCTTTTTGCGGCGGCAGACTGAACCGCTTCGGTCTTGGATATGCGCTTGGTGACCAGGCGTCCCTGGTTGGTCATGTTCAAAAAATCGGTATTGCCGCCCGTGTTAAGCTGGTAGGAACGCTCCAGTTTAACCCCGCGTTTTTTAAAGAGATCGGCCAAAGCGCGGTGCAGGATCGTAGCGCCCATTTGCGATTTAATGTCATCACCGATTACAGGCACATTTTTAGCAGCAAAACGCTCCGCCCACTGCGGATCGCTGGCAATAAATACAGGGATATTGTTAACAAAGGCTACTCCTGCTTCCAGGGCGCACTCGGCATAAAAGCGGGTAGCTTCTTCTGAGCCGGCCGGCAGGTAATTAAGCATTATTTCTGTACCGGTATCGCGAAGGACCCGGACCACTTCTTCCTTTTCCGGTTCAGGGGCAGAGCTTTTAACAAAAGTATATTCATCTTCGTAGTCAAGCATATGTTCTGATAAGCCGTCCAACACGCGGCCCATTTTCACTTCTGTACCGGAAGGTGGCAGGTCGGGGTAAAATGGAACTGCGCAGTTGGGTAGAGCAAATACAGCCTGGTTGACATCACGGCCTACTTTTCGTTCATCTATGTCAAAAGCTGCACTTACAGCAATATCAAACGGCTGGTATCCGCCGATGTTCCAGTGCAAGAGCCCTATGGCTTCTTGCTCGTTAAGTTCACGGTAATAATGGATTCCCTGGATTAATGCGCTGGCACAATTACCAACACCAACAATAGCTACTTTAATCTTGGACATTTGCTGGATCCCTCTTCCTTGTTATTATGATGATGGATATGAACTATTCCCAGAAATTATTATAACCGATTATTCTAATTTAGGGAAATAGCTAATGCATAATGGTACAGGTTTAGATTAATTTTGACCTGCTGTTATAATAGAAATACAAGCATTACAGTACCGGGAAGTAAAACAAATTGAAGTAAATTAAAGGAAGAAGAAAAGGAGAGATGTTTTCATGACCAGCAGAGTTCAAGAAATAGTAAGAGATAATAAGAAGGAGATCCTGCGCCTTGAAACCAAGCCTTTTGGGACCAACGCTTATATGGTTATTTGCCCCAACACTTTAGAAAGCGTTTTGTTCGACGCACCTGGAAGCGCAGCAGCAATCAAAGAAAGGCTCAAAGATACTAAAGTCAAGTATATCCTCATGACCCACGGGCATATGGATCATGTTACAGACTTAGAAGAGTTGCACCGGGATTTGGGGGTTAACCTGGCTGTCCACGAGGATGATGCCGGGCAGCTTCCTGTCAGGGCAGACCAGTTTCTTTCCGGGGGTGAAGTAATCCGCTGCGGCAACTTAGAATTAGAGGTTTTCCATGTCCCGGGCCACACACCGGGCAGCCTCTGCTTCAGGATTGACAATTACCTGATCTCGGGCGATACAATCTTTCCCGGTGGTCCCGGGAAAACTGCCTCGCCAAGCGCTTTTAAGCAGATTGTAGCCTCGATAGAAGAAAAAATCATGACCCTGCCGGAAGAAACGGTAATCCTGCCGGGACACGGCGAGAAAACAAACCTGAAAACAGAACGTGAGCTTTTCAACACTTTCAAAAACAATACACAGAATTACGAGCTAAGCGGCGACGTCACCTGGCTCGGCACCTAAATCCACACAGGTGGGCGGTTTTACCAGAGGAATTCGGCCCGGTGGAAGGCTTCGGCCAGGGTGAAGTCCTGTTCCCGGGCGGCGTCTTCAGCCCGCTTGCGCAGCCACTTCTCGATAGAAGGAAAATGATGTTCTCCGATCTGGCTCTCGTGGCAGCGCAGGGCCGCCAGCTTGGTTTCGAAGGTTTCGGTGATATCGGAATGGTAGTTGGGATCTTCGCTGGCCCAGGTCAGGATTTCTTTGACTTTATGGGGCATCAGCCCTTCTTCCAGCAGATCGGGGTAGGCCAGGTGATCGCGGGCGTAAGGAAAAGCGGCATCAAGGACCGCCTGCCCGGCAATACGGTGATCACGGTGCCAGATATAGCGCCGGTAAGGGTCGGCGGTAACCAGGGTATCGGGGCGAAAGCGACGGATACAGCGCACCAGGTCCTTGCGAAATTCAGGGGTGTCTTCCAGGCACTGGTCCTCGTAGCCGAGGAAGATCACCTCGCTGACCCCCAGCAAACCGGCTGCCTTTTTTTGTTCTTTCTGCCTGGTTTTTTTTAGTTCTTCGGGGCTGACGTTAGGATCACTGGTTCCTTTTTCCCCGTTGGTGCAAATCACGTAAACTACTACCTTTCCCTCGTTGACCCAGCGAGCCACCGACCCGGCGGCGCCGAATTCGGAATCATCCGGGTGAGGGCTGATTATCATTGCATCTGCTTTAATGTTTGCTTTGTCATTGTTGTGTTCCATATCCATAACCGCCTTTAATAATTTTCGTTACTGAAGCCGTCCCCTATCCAAAATAAAGCACGGCTGAGTAAATACATATTTCTTAGCTGCTTAGCTGTACCAGAAGCTGCGACCCTGTAGTTAAGCCCCGACTCTCTTTACCTCTTACTGCCGCCTGTTTGTAGATGTGTGTCATGAAACAGTTTAATTAACCTTCGCTTTTGAACAGGTGCACATCCCTCTGGGGATAGGGAATGTTGATGCCAGCATGATCGAAAGCTTTTTTAGCCGTTTCCAGGAACTCGAAGTAAAGAGGCCAGTAATCGCCGGCGTTACACCACATTCTCAGGTAAAATACAATAGCGCTATCTCCGTGCTCTCCTAACAGGACCTGGGGTGGGGGATCTTCAAAGACCAGTTCATGCCGGTTGGCCAGGTCCAGGAGGACACTTCTGACCTGGTCGATATCTGCTTCATAGCCTACCCCAAAGGTGAGGTCCAGCCTTCTGATGGGGTTTTTACTGTAATTTATGGCGCTGCTATTGGAAAGCAAGGCATTGGGCACCACTACCCTGGTATTGTCCGGGGTGTCAAGCAGGGTGTAGAATACCTGGATTTCTTTGACCGTGCCGGCATGGCCGGCAGCCTGGACATAGTCTCCCACTTTGAAAGGCTTGAGGAGCAGGATCAGGACCCCGCCTGCAAAGTTGGCCAGGCTCCCCTGCAGGGCCAGGCCGACGGCAAAAGCAACAGCCCCAATTACGGCAATAAATGAAGTCATTTCTACACCGATCATAGAGGCCACAGAGATGATCAGAAGAATCTGCAGGGTCACCCGCAGCATTGAAGCCATAAATGGCTGCAGCGATGGATCCATCTCCGCCTTGATCATTCTCCTGGATACTGCTCTGACAATCATGCCAATGATCTTTAAACCGATTAAAAGAACAACAATGGCAAGCAATAGCTGGGTTCCGTACCTGATCACGGCATCATAAATCATTTGCACATCCATTTTGAATCATCCTTACTTAAATAGTTTTGATAATCGTTTACAATTATAACATAATCGTTTTTGCATGTCTTAAAGGGAGCTCAGGGTCGATTCCAGGCTGGCTGCAGCTTCAGGCCAGCTGTAGGGGGTCAGGCCGGTTGCAAGCGCCGCCTTAGAAATAGGGTCCATAGCGGTGTAGGCCCTGCGAATGGCGGCAGCCCAGGCGGCGGGCGCGCGCTCCTTTAGCAGGATACCAAATCTACGGTTTTGACCGATCAGCTCGGGCAATATTCCCACCGGGGATGCTGCTACAGGGGTGCCGCAGGCAACAGATTCCAGGGCCGTAAGCCCAAAGCTTTCATAATAAGATGGCAGGACGGTTACATCGGCCGCGTTGTAATAAACCGGGAGCAGGCTGTGCTCAACGACCCCGGTAAAACGTACTCTCCTGTTAAGGCCCAGCTCAAGGGTTTTTTCTTTTAAAGCAGCAATCAGGGCGCTGCTTTTATCGTCTCCCCCAACAATAATGAGCTCAAAATTGTCCTCAAAAGGCAATAAAGATGCCGCGTTGATGAACGTATCAAACCCTTTAACCGGCTCAACCCGCCCTACAGCCAGGACAATTTTTCCTTCAGGCCGCACACCGACCTTAAGTTTTGCATCCCGCCGCTTTCTAGAGTCGAATGGATAAAAAAGATCCCTGTCAATACCGCATGGAATAAGGGCTACTTTTTCCGGTGAAAGATTAAAGTATTCCACCAGCCGCTCTTTTTCCTGCTTTGCAGCAGCCACAACCAGGTCGCATTCCAAGGCCAGCTCTGCTTCTGTTTGCAGGCGCAGGTATGGCTCGTTTTCTCCGGGGCAGGTTTCATTCTTGGCCCGGCCAAGGGTATGAAACATCAACAGGTGCGGTATCTTCCAGCGCTCTTTTAAGATGCGGCCGGTCACCCCGGAGAGCCAGTAGTGGCTGAAGATATAATCATAACCACCTTTTTCGCGGCGACTGAATTGATCAATACTTTCAGCCACAGTGGGGCAGTGTGGATACAAACTGTGCTTATCGAGCTCACCAAGCCCGTCACCAGGACAAATCAACCTGACATTTGGTCCCATCTGCCGCACCTCTTCTTTGCCGGAGTTGGCCATACGGGTAAAAAGATCAACCCGGTGCCCCCTCCGGCCCAGGGCAGAAGACAGGCCGCGCAGGTAAGTGCTCATTCCCCCGGTATCTTTGCTGCCGGCTTGGCCAAGCGGCGAACTATGTATGCAAAGCATTGCTATGCGCATTTTTAACCTGCTCTCCAAACCTTTCTCTGGGCTTTTATATAAGGCTATTACAGCTGCAGCTCAACCCTGTAAACGGGAATACCGGTTCCGCCCAGGCGGCTTTTATAAACCTCAGGCCCTTTTAAGAAATCATAAACTTGCCTGCCCTGCTCGATAACCCGTTGAATCAGCAAAACCTTGGAAAGCAGGCCGGCGCTGAGGGGACGGTACCCGGAGATGAAGCCGCTGTTGTAAAGGTAGATGCGCTTTTGATAGTCAAAATAAAGGACGGCTGCGGCATTAGTGCCGTCGATTTCGAGCAGGCCAAAGCGGGCCAGGCCTTCCCGGGCCAGGTTTTCGATCAGGGTCCGGAAATAGCTTTCCATTTGCGGGGTTAAAAATTGGGCTTTTTCGGGATGATCCTGCAAAAGCTTGAAAAAAGCAGGGATAAAATCCTGCACCGCCCCGCTTTCTTCAAGCAGGCAGTAGCGGTAGTTAGAAGTTTCTCTTTCCAGGCGTCGCAGTTTGCGCCTGACCTCGTGACGCTGTTTTTTACTTAAAAGAGCCAGGTATTCTTCCCAGGATCCGGGCAAGGGCAGTTCAAAAGATTCATCTTCACGCTCAAAATCAATACCGGCAAAGAAATCATGACCGCCACCATTACCGGCCAGGGCTGTGAAAAAAGCACAGTCCGGACGCTGGGACTCCAGGGAAAGCTGCTTGAAGCCTTTTTCTTTTAATGCCGGAAGTAAGGCCTGGAAGAAGGCCCGTTCCCGGCCGGGACGGATAATGAAATCTAAGTAATCGCATACATCAGAGCTGCCGACCAGGTATGCTGTTTCTTCTTTTCCCATCAAAGGAGCCAGGCCGATCAGCTCCCCGTCTTCCCGGACAGAATGCAGGCAGGGGCTGAAATCCTGCCCGAAGGTGTCCCACCAGCTTTGAAGCCATGTAGGCAGGACAAAAACATGGGGCCAGCGCAAAGCAGGCCCCTCACTTGAGTAATAATCATTTAATGCCTCTATGGATTCTTCTCTTAAGTCAAAGGCCATATTATGCTCCTTACGAAAAAGTGCCGAAATAAAAGCAAACCGCCCATCTAATTTCTAACAGGCGGTTATGCTCCCATTATTTTAAGTAAATAACGATATGGATCAAGCCGCTGTCCCACTTACGGTCAAATTTGAGGCCCAGTTTTTCAATCAGCCGGAAAACAGCGGTATTGTCAGGCAGGATATCGGCAACAAAGTGATGGAGACCCTGCTTTTCGGCCACCGTCACCAGGTAGGAAAGCAGCTCAAAACCAATGCCCTTACCCTGAAAATCATCGCGGACCACGATCGATACTTCTGCCGAAAGACTGTTTTCTAAAATGCAGTACTGGGCAATGCCGGTGATCACTTCCTGGCCCAGGTATCTCTTTACGGCCAGGATCACCATTTCCCGGGTATAATCGATCACTACAAACCTTTTCTGCAGTTCTTCGCGCGACAGCTGCCGTCTTACCGTCAAAAACCGCTGGTATATACTCTTGTCCGATAAGGAGTAGAAAAAATCTTTGACAATGGTATCATCGCTTATTTTCACTGGCCGCATAAATATCCGGACATTTCTCCTGGTAGTCCGGTATGTCTCCAGGTGGGCCGGGTATTCGCCTTTTTTACCGGGCATATAAGCCTGGTCCTTGTAAATCAGGTTCCTTTTCTTGGCTTCTTCAATCAGCCAGGGACGGAATTTTGGATGGGCAATGGCAATTAAGGCCATGGCCCTTTCCCGGATATTCTTGCCGTGCAAGAAAGCAATACCGTGTTCAGTGACCACGTAGTAAAGATCGCCACGGGTCAAAGTCACTCCCGCTCCCTCGCTCAAGGCCGGGACAATCCTGGAATGAGTACCGTCACGAGAAGTGGACTGCATGGCCAGGATGTTTTTTCCGTACGGGGCCAGGACAGAACCGCGCATGAAACTGGCCAGTCCCCCGATGCCGCTGTAAAACGTGCTGCCGATGGACTCGGTCGAAGCCTGACCGCTCAAATCTATTTCCAGGCCCGTATTGATCGCCGTCATACGGTTATGTTCTCCAATTACCATAGGGTTATTGGTGTAGTCAATCGGTTTGAACTGAACCGCAGGGTTGTCGTGGATAAATTCATAGGTTTCCTTTGTACCCATGCAAAATGAGGCCACAGTTTTCCCGCGTTCCTTGTTCTTCATGCTATTGTCAACTACGCCCTTTTTAATCAAGTCGATCAAGCCGTCTTTTAATAGCTCGGTGTGCACACCAAGGTGGCGCTTTTCGCCAAAACAGGACAGGATTGCATCAGGCAAAGCCCCGTAACCAACCTGGATCGTGTCCCCGTCCTCCACAATCTGGGCGGCGTAATTACCGATGGCATCAACAATTTCTTTATCCGGAGGCGGCGGGCTGTATTCCAGGATCGGTTCTTCGTGCGGAACCAGGTAATCAAAATCAGAAAGGTGAATAAATGTATCCCCGTGCACGCGGGGCATATTGGGGTTAATCTGGGCAATGACCAGGTCGGCATTTTCCACGGCCGCCCTGGTTATATCAAGGCTGACCCCGAGGCTGCAATAACCGTGCTTATCGGGAAGAGAAACCTGGACCAGGGCCGCATCCACCTGGACCTGGCGGCGGCGAAACATGGCCGGTATATCGGCTAAAAATATGGGGGTATAATCGGCCAGACCTTCGTTTACCGCCCGGCGGATATTGTGGCTGACAAAAAAGGAGTTGGACCGGCAGGTGTTCATTAATTTTTCATCGGAATATGGCGACACTCCGAGGGTCCAGATGTGGAGGATCTCGGTATCAAAAAAAGCCTTCGGATTCGACTCCACGTGTTCTACAAACTTCTGCACCAGGTGCTGCGGTTCGCCGCAGGCAGTGCCAATAAAAATGCGGTCGCCGGGTCTTATACTGCCGAAAATGTCGTCCATAGGAGCAAATTTATCCGGGTACTGTTTTTGGATGTCTTCAAGTTCTTTTATCGCCGCTCACCTTCTTTCCATCTAATTCTATCAGCCCCAACCGGTTCTGGCAACTGACTGTCTAAGGAGGGGAGCTGTGAAGCTGTACCCTTAAAACAGGTTAGCCGGGCTTACAAACACCGACTAAAGCCATTTCTTACCGGGGTTAGACATCAATTTGGCCCTGCAGGCGGCAGGGAATTATACAACTAAAGAGAATAAGATAGTGAAGACACTAAATTTACCTGGAGGTAAGGCAAATGAAATTATACCTGGATACGGCTAATGTCGAGGAAATAAAAACTGCGGCCGGCTGGGGAGTGATCTGCGGAGTTACCACCAACCCGTCCCTGGCAGCCAAAGAAAATGAAGATTTTAACAAGATCCTTCCCGCCATCTGCAACCTGGTTGATGGGCCCATCAGCGCAGAGGTAATTTCCATGGATTACGAGGGTATGGTCAGGGAAGCCCGCGAGCTGGCCGGTGTGCACAAGAACGTTGTGATCAAGATCCCGGTCATGCCCGAGGGGTTGCGGGCAGTTAAAACCCTTTCCGCTGAAGGCATCCGGGTCAATGTCACCCTGGTGTTCTCGGTCAACCAGGCCCTGCTGGCCGCCCGGGCCGGCGCCGCTTACATCAGCCCGTTCCTGGGCCGCCTGGACGATATCGGTCAGACCGGAGTGGAGCTGGTGCGCGATATTGTGGACATGATCGACCTGCACGACCTTGACTCCGAAGTCATTGCCGCCAGCATCCGCCACCCGGAACATGTCCCGGCGGTAGCCCTGGCCGGCTCTCATATCGCTACGGTCCCCTTCAAGGTGCTGGAGCAAATGTTCAAGCATCCCCTGACCGACCTGGGCATAGAAAAATTCCTCAGCGATTGGAAAAAAGCGCAAGGGTAAGTAGCCGGCAGCTCTGAAAGCCTTTGCTTCACCAGCCATTGCAACCGCTTTACCAGCAATGTCCCTTGTCCAAAAGGCAGCGTGGCTGAACAGTAATAAAAACGTACATCCGGTGGACACTCTTTTAAGTGTAGGGCTGTAAAGTGCGGCCTGATGAAAAAACAGCTAGAAAAAGCCCCGGCAGTCAACAGTAACCTGTTCTACTGCTCGGGGCTTCTTTAATACCGGGATGCAACGATTAAGGCTTTGGGTCGTCACTTTCGGGAAAACCGGTGCCGGTGTCAAGTTTATTTTCAAAGTAAATACTGCGGCTGGGGAAAGCCACTGAGACCCCTTCATCTTCGAGTATTTCCATAATCTTAAAATTGATTTCTTCCTTGACAGCTAAAAACTCAGTCCACACTTTAGTATAGGTGAAAAAATAGATGAAAATATCAAGGCTGCTGCCGCCAAACTGATCAAACCGGACCATGATCAGGTCCGGGTGCACCTCTGGGTGGTTTTCAAGCAGGTCCTTAATTCTATTAACGCAGTTCTGCAGCTGTTGCCGGGAAGTGGTATAGGTTACCCCCAGGTGGAAGGAAACTCTCCGCTTTTGCATCCTGGTCCAGTTGGTGATCGCTTCATTGGCAAGGACCGCGTTTGGTACTGTAACCAGGGCATTGGCAAAAGTGCGCACCCTGGAACTGCGCAGGCTCATTTCTTCCACCGTCCCTTCGACACTGGGGGTCAGGATCCAGTCTCCCACAGCAAAAGGTTTGTCAAGGACAATGACTATACCTCCGAATACATTGGAAAGCGCATCTTTGGCAGCCAGGGAAATAGCCAGGCCGCCAAGGCCCAGTCCGGCTACCAGGCCGCTTACATCATAACCCCATTCCTGGGCTATAATTACCACGGCCAGGGAAATGACGATCACGCGCAGGGCCTTGGAAGCAAAAAGGGCCAGGCTGTAGTCCAGGTTCACCTTTTCGCTTACCTGGGTGTAAGCCTCTCCTCCCACCAGGTTATAAAAACCCCAGGCAATCATAATGATCACAGCCGAGCGGAACAGGTTGGAGACAAATAACATAAAAGCCGGGGGCAAAGGCAGGTAATACAAAGCCAGGTAGATTCCAATGGCCATAATTAAGCTTTTTAGAGGCCCTTCAAAAGCCATAATAACAGCCCGGTCAAGATCAGTTTTGGTCTTGTGGGTAAACCTCAAGATCAAGATGAATACAACCCGGGTAAACAGGCCTCTTAAAAGCAGGGCAAATAAAATAATAAGAGCAGCTATCAGGATCTGCCACCAGATATTGTCCTGGTCTAGAACGAACCCCCAGGAGGCAGTTAACGTTTCAACCACCGCATGCACCTCCAGTAAATCAGCTTTTATGAGCAACCATAATTACTTGCTTTATTCCGGTACGTAAAACTTTTTTCGCGGATTTAAAAGGCCTGCTGAAAGATAACTTTTCTACAGAGGGTGTCCCTATCCTGCTTTTTATGCTAAATTAGTTGTACCAAGGTTAAATGCCGGCCAGTTTGAGGAGCCGGCCAATTACCGGGGGGTTATGATGAGATTCAAACAAGGACAGAGTTTTTTATTCCTCCTTATCGCCTGCTTTATGATTACCTGCGCCTTAATACTTTTCCAGGACGGTCCTGCCGGTTCGGTGCCTACATCAGGCCCGGATCCTGACCCTGCTACTGATGATAGCTTAAGCCTTTATATTTCCGCCGACAAACAGGTTATAACCTACCCCGAGGATCTTAATCCGGGCGATTTCATCATCGTCGAGGCCAGCCCGGTCCCCGCTCAAGCCGAAGTTGAATTCGACTTCGATTTTCCGGGAACAGTATCTAATCATTACCGGGTTGGAAACCTGCTCTACGCTTTGATCGGGGTGAGATATGAAGCCGATCCGGGCAATTATGACATTACCATCCGGTCCCGTAACCCTGGTTCTGTCAATATGACCTTCGAGACCACGGTTTCCCTGGAAGAAAAAGACTTTCAAACTTCCCGGTTCAGTATGCCCGCCCGGGTAACCGAGGGCTGGACGGCAGAGAGGCTGGCAGAAGATCGCGAAAAAATCAAGGAAGCCCGGTCCACAAGCAAAGCTCACCCGCTTTGGACCGGCAGCTTTGTCCTTCCCGTGGAAGGACGGGTCACTTCCGAGTACGGGGCAATCCGCTACATAAACAACAACCCTCCGCGGCGGCATAGCGGCATAGATATCGCCGAAGATACCGGAACCCCCGTCGCGGCTACCAACAGCGGTATCATCAGGCTGGCTGACAACCTGCTTTCCGGCGGTAAAACAGTAATCATTGACCACGGTATTGGCCTCTCAAGCACCTACATGCACCTCGATTCCATAGCCGTAGAAGAGGGACAATCCGTGGAGCCGGGAGAAATAATCGGCACACTGGGCATGACCGGATATGCCACCGGACCGCATTTGCACTGGGAAGTGAACCTTGGCGATACCCCGATTAACCCCGATCAGCTACTGGAAAATGACCTGCTGTGGATTGCTCCTGCCTATGTGGAGCAAAAACTCTCCGCTTTAAAGTAACACTGCATTTTAAACTTACCTTAATAGCAAACTTTTGTTACTGTCTAACCGTGGTCTGCATTTTGGATTTTAACCACCTCATCATTTTTTCTTGATTGCCTTACCATCCGGGCTAATTTCATGATAAAATATTTAGTTGTAGCCTAATAAAGGGGTGATAAACTGTCATGTTGTCAAATAAAGCTATGGGCGTAAGCCCTTCACCAACCATGGCCATTGATAATAAGGCCAAAGAAATGAAAAGCCAGGGAAGCGATGTGATCGGCTTCGGGGCCGGTGAGCCCGACTTTGATACCCCTTCCCACATCCGGGAAGCGGCAATCAAAGCCATTAATGAAGGGCACACCCGTTATACCCCTGCCGCAGGAACACTTGAACTTAAAGAGGCAATTTGCCGGAAGCTAAAAAGAGACAACGGCCTGGAATACAGCCCGGCCCAGGTGGTAGTCAGCAACGGGGCCAAGCATTCTTTGTTTAACGCATTGGCCGCACTGCTCAATCCCGGGGACGAAGTATTAATCCCTGTTCCTTACTGGGTCAGCAACCCCGAACTGGTTAAATTAAACGACGGTATTCCGGTTGCAATGGAAACAAGCAAAGAAAGCGGCTTTAAGGCTTCCGTGGAAGACCTTGAAAAATACAGGACAGGCAGGACTAAAGCTTTAATGTTAAACAGCCCCTGCAATCCCTCCGGTCAGGTTTACAGTAAAGGCGAATTAAAGGCATTAGCCGACTACTGCGTCGAGCACAATATCTATGTCATCGCTGATGAAATCTATGAAAAACTGATCTACGACGATACCGGCCATCACAGTATAGCCGCCTTTAACGAGCAGATTAAAGAACTGACAATTGTGGTCAACGGCGCTTCAAAAAGTTATGCCATGACCGGTTGGCGGATCGGTTATACTGCCTCTTCGCCGGAGATTGCCAAAATTATGGCCTCGGTGCAGAGCCATACCGCGTCCAACCCCAATTCAATTGCTCAAAAGGCTGCAGTTGCGGCGCTTGATGGAAGCCAGGAATGTGTTGAAGAAATGCATTTGGCTTTCGATGAACGCCGAAAGTATATGTATGATCGGATAAAAAATATTCCGGGACTCAACTGCTTAGAGCCCAGGGGCGCTTTTTATCTATTTGTCAACCTGGAAGAAACAGAGGGCAAAACTTTCCGGGGAGAAAAAATTGGCAGCAGTGATGATTTTGCCCGCCTCCTGCTGGAAAGCAGTCAGGTAGCTATCGTCCCGGGGACCGGTTTCGGGCTCAGCAACTACGCCCGGTTATCCTTTGCTACCTCCATGGACAATATCGTTGAAGGGTTAAACCGGATTGAGACTTTTGTTAAAGAATTAGAGTAACTTTTTACCGGCAGTCCGCTGAGGTCCCGGTTGTATAAAACTGTTGCAACTACAGCCTGCCCCTGCTGAATCATAAGCGGCGCCATGGGGATGGTATAGACGTCCCCTGTGGCTTAACGGGCCAGGCCTGAATCATTACAAACACATATGATATAAGAAATTTCGTGGAACTTAAAACAGGAGGTATCTGATGTTTGACGCAGCCATAATCGGTGCCGGCATTATCGGCACTGCTATAGCCAGGAAACTGGCCCAGTTTAACCTGAACCTGATTCTGATTGAAAAGGACAGTGATGTAGCAAACGGAACCACCAAGGCTAACAGCGCGATTATCCACGCCGGCTTTGACCCCGAACCGGGCACCCTGAAAGCTAAATTCAACGTGGAAGGCAACCGGATGTATGAAGGTCTGTGCCGGGAATTAGATGTCCCCTTTCACCAGACAGGGTCCCTGGTGATTGCTTTCAGTGAAGAAGAGATGGAAACCCTGAACAGCCTCTATGAAAGAGGGCTTTCTTACAATGTCCCACGCCTGGAACTGGTGGGCAGAGAAAAACTCCACAAGATGGAACCCGGGCTGACCAGTGAGGCCATGGGGGCCCTTTATGCCCCTACAGCCGGGATTACCGATCCCTACCTTTTGGCCATAGCGCTGGCTGAAAGCGCCGCCGCCAGCGGTGTTGAAGTCAGGCGTAACTGCCCTGTAACTGATATCATCAAACAGGAAGACCGGTTTAAGGTAAATTGCAACGGGGAAATGGTTGAAGCCAGGTATGTAATCAATGCTGCCGGGCTCTATGCCGACCGGATTAATGAACTAGTCAACCCTTCCTACTTTCAAATCAAGCCCACCCGGGGTGAATATTTCCTGCTGGATAAAAAAACAGGACACTATGCCAGGCATGTCCTATTCCCCTGTCCCACCAAGCTGGGCAAAGGCGTGCTGATTTCACCTACCGCCCATGGAAACTTGATTATCGGTCCCAACGCTGAAGCGGTAGATTCCAGGGAAGCTACCGAAACAACCGCCTCCGGGCTGGCTTTTGTCCGCAGCAATGCCGAAAAGATCAAAAAGGGTCTTCCCTTCCACAAGGTGATCACATCTTTTAGCGGTTTGAGGGCCAAACCAAGCACCGGTGACTTTATCATTGAAGAAACAAAGGAAACACCGGGCTTCATCAACGTGGCCGGAATCGATTCGCCGGGCCTGGTATCGGCACCGGCTATAGCCGAATACGTGGCCGAACTTGTAACTGAAAATACCGGTAAACCAGGTAAAAACCCCGGCTTCCAACCGGCAGCTAAAAACCACACTCCTTTGATGAGCCTCAACGAGGAAGAAAAAGCAGCCCTGATCAAAAAGGATCCCCGCTACGGTAGGGTTATCTGCCGTTGTGAAAATGTAACAGAGGGAGAAATTGTCAGAGCCATCGAGGGACCGGTTGGCGCTCACACGGTAGACGGCATCAAAAAGCGGATCCGCCCGGGCGGAGGGCGCTGCCAGGGCGGCTTTTGCGGACCCAAGGTAATCGAGATCCTGGCCCGGGAACTGGGCCGGGAACCCGAAGAAATTAAAAAAGACAACCCTGATTCATACATCCTAACCGGGCCTACCAAGAGCAAAAAAAGTGAAACATCCGCAGCAAGCGAACCCGTTGAGACCTTCCCTGCACAGGAGTGGGGCTTGAAGTCCAATGATGAGGACAAAGATTATCACGACCTGGTCATAATCGGCGGAGGCCCGGCCGGAATGGCTGCCGCTGTTGCAGCAAAACAGGAAGGCATCGACGATATCCTGGTAATCGAGCGCGATCACGAGCTGGGAGGAATCCTGCAGCAGTGTATCCACAACGGGTTCGGACTACACCAGTTCAAAGAAGAATTGACCGGGCCGGAATATGCTGAACGGTTCATAGATCAGCTAAAAGATCTGGGTATCTCCTGTAAATTGAACAGCATGGTCCTTTCTGTTGGCAAGGACCGCCAGATTACTTATATAAACAGCAAAGAGGGCCCGAGATCGGTGCAGGCGGGTGCTTTAGTCCTGGCCATGGGCTGCCGGGAGAGAACCCGCGGGGCTATTAACATTCCGGGCACCAGGCCGGCCGGAATCTTATCCGCCGGGACCGCCCAGCGCTTTGTAAATATCGAAGGTTACCTGGTCGGCCGGAAGGTAGTTGTTTTTGGTTCAGGGGATATCGGCCTGATCATGGCCCGGCGCATCGTTTGGGAAGGCGGCGATGTGGCGGCTGTTATAGAGCGTAAACCATACTCTGAAGGCCTGGTCCGTAATTACGTGCAGTGCGTCGAAGACTATGATATACCCATGCTGCTTGAACATACAATCACCAATATCAAGGGCAAAGAGCGGGTTGAAGGTATCACAATCGCCAAAACCGACCGAAATAAACAGCCTATCGAAGGTACCGAACGCGAACTGGAATGTGACACCATCTTGTTCTCACGCGGCTTAATCCCCGAAAACGAACTATCCTTAAACGCCGGGGTTTCCCTGCACCCGGCTACCGGTGGGCCGGTGGTCAACGAAACCATGGAAACCGGGGTAGAAGGTATTTTCGCCTGCGGCAATGTAGTCCATGTCCACGACCTGGTGGACTGGGTCACTGAAGAGAGTTACAAGGCCGGCCGGGGCGCAGCCAGCTACATTAAAAGGAAAGATAGTCTGCCGGCAGAGGGATTCAGTTTTGAAACCAAACCAGGCCACGGGATTAACTACATCGTGCCCCACAAGATCAGGACCGCTTTGATGGAAGATGGCATCGACCTCTATATGCGCTGTGACGGCCATCATGAGAACACTTCCCTCTTAGCCAGGGCCAACGGCCAGTTGATCAAGTCGATGAAGAAAAAGGTCCTCACCCCCGGTGAGATGATCGTATTAAAGATTAAACAGGAAGATTTGCCCGCCGGTAGTTTCAACGAACTAACCGTCGAACTAGAGAAGGGAGAAGCCTGAGCATGGAAACAAAGGAAATGATTTGTATTCTCTGCCCCCTGGGCTGCAAAATGCAGGTGAAAGAAAAGCCTGATAAGCCTGGAGAGCTATCGGTGCGCGGCCAGCAGTGCAAACTCGGGGTTGATTACGCTTACGACGAATATGCCAACCCAACCCGGACGGTAACCTCAACAGTACTTATCCACAATGCCCGCCTGCCACGGTTGCCAGTGAAAACAAGCAAGCCGATTCCTAAAGAACTGGTCTTTCCGGCCCTGGATGAAATTGCCGGGGTAGAAATCAAAGCTCCCGTAAAGATCGGCGCTGTGATCATAAAAAACCTGCTCGGTACAGATTCAGATATTATCGCTACCAGGAGCCTGGAATAACGGAATAATAATTTCGGGACACAATGAAAATTATTAAAACAAAAAAAGCGTGTGAAGTAATCCACACGCATTGCTATTAATGGTGTCGGGAGGGGGACTTGAACCCCCATGGTGTTAACCACACGGCCCTCAACCGTGCGCGTCTGCCAATTCCGCCATCCCGACTTATTCAATTTCCCTGTCCTTTTAAGATTATAAGGGGTAATGTCATGATCGTCAAGATTATGGTGATGTTTTTCATACATAAACTGAATCTCAAGACCGCCGGTAGTAAGCGAAATAGCAGATAAAAAAAGGTTTTAAACAAACTTAAGCGAAAATGTATTAGGTGAATATTTACAACACAGATCCTGGCTCTCGCCGTTTCATAAGGAGGAAGAAAAATGAGCCAAAACCCCGAGCCTGATGTTTTGCTGACTGTTCCGGACGAAATTGTTAATCCTGAGAAGCTTTATTTAACCGGCAATGAATACATATCTATACCGCAGATTAGCCCGGATGCAGGGATAGTTTCCTTAAATGCCCTGCGCCTGGATCACAGGGGATTACTTGAATTTTCTGGAACTGAGGAAAGCCCGTTATTAAAACCCACAATCACCATCGATGATCAAAACATTGAAACAGCAGGCAAACTGAAATGGCATTACCGGCTCGACTGGATCCCGGTATTCGAGTTAAGTGAAAATGACTGGACAGTGGAGGGTGAAATATTCGCCCCACCCGGCTTTAAGGGGTTCTGTTGCTGCCTTAAATTCAGCAACCGCAGCCACAAAGCTAAGACGATTAAGCTGGGCTGGCAGGGAAAGTGGGACAGTTTTAACTATGTAATTTTTAACCGCAAACCTGTTAACGGCAGCAGGGAAGCCAGATATGATCGCTGGACCGGCAGCTTGATCCTCGAAGCTTGTGCAGGATTACCCCTGGCAGCGCTGGCCCTTGCTGTTGAACCGGCTGGCAAATGGGACTACGACAGTGAGAGCGGATCTTTTAGCATTTCAAATAGCATTTACTTAGAACCGGGCAAAGAATATGAAGCCAGGGTTTATGGAGCCGTTAACCTTGATGCCGACGGGGCAGGGACAACCACTGTTGATTTAAGAAGACATGGATTAACAGCTCTCAGGGAACACAATACTCAATGGCTGGAAACCCGGCAGAAATCATTAGAGGATAAAACTTTGGGCTCGCTAATGAACAGGAACCTGTTTTTCTGCTATTTTTATTCTCTGGCCCGGTCACTGGACAGTGAGGAGCTGGTTCCGGTAACTTCACGCAGCCCTCGTTATTATGTCAGTTCTGCCTTTTGGAGCCGCGACGCCCTGTTATGGAGTTTCCCATCTATCCTAACTGCCGATCTTGATGCAGCCAGGGAAATGCTGCTCAACATCTACCGGCGTCATATTAAGAACGCCGGCGATCATGCTCACTATATCAACGGTACAGTCCTGTACCCGGGGTTTGAACTGGACGAACTGGCCGCTTATTTTATAGCCCTGGAGTATTACCTCGATACCAGCGAAGATCACTTAATTTTAGAGGAAGATGTGATCAGGGATGGTTTAAATATACTGGTAGATAAAGCTTTTGAACGCTTTGATCCTCAATCGGGGCTCTACAGCACTTTCCTCAGCCCTTCTGATGACCCGGTGTCTTACCCTTACCTTACCTACAACAACGCCATCCTGCAGCGCTCATTCCACTTCCTGTCCCAGCTGCAGGCCAAAGAACTATGGGCTCACAAGAGCGATTTTGCCATCCTGGCCCGGGAGCTGATGCAGGCTATTTTCGATCACTGTATAGTCCAGGGACCTTTTGGGATCATGTTCGCCTGGGCCGTGGACGGCAAAGGCCGGTTTACCCTCTATGACAACCCACCCGGCAGCCTGCAGCTGCTGGCTTACTATGGTTTTTGTTCTATTGATGATACAGTCTTTAAAAATACAGTCCGCTGGATCCGGTCTTTCAACAACAAGTTTTTTCACCAGGACAGCAATTTTGAAGAAACCGGTTCCATGCATGCTGAAAACCCCTGGCCAATGGGAGCCTGCAACGATCTACTGGCCTGCAATGCAGGAGCTACCGATTTCCTGAGCAGGGTAAAAATGGATAATGGTTTCTTCTGTGAAAGCATCCATCCACAAACCGGGCAGGTATCCACCGGCGCTGCCTTCGCATCGGGGGCCGGGTTCCTGGCCTGGGCGATCAAACAAAAAATCAAATAAGGCAGGTTAAAACCAGATGACAGAATTAAAACAGCTCCCCCTGTGGGGTAAAATCATTTACGGGGCCGGATCGGGCGGTTTCAGCTTGATCGACAGGGTCCTGATTACCTGGCTGTTCTATTACTACATTACCAGCCCCCTTGAGGGCGTTGAAGCCCTGATGCCGCCCTTTGCTTTCGGTATTATCATGTTCCTCGGGCGGGCGATAGATGCAGTGGCCGACCCTGTTATTGCCCGCTGGTCGGATAACTACAAGGGACGGCTGGGCCGGAGGATGCCGTTCATGCTGTTCAGCGGAGCGGCTTACGCCCTGGTCTTTGTGCTTCTTTTTTATCCGCCGGTAGCGGAAACCTCCGTTTTAAATACTGTCTACCTGGCCGTACTGCTGGCTATATATTTCAGCCTGTTCACAGCTTATGTATGCCCTTACCTGGCCCTTCTGCCAGAGCTGGCCCGCGGCAACAAGGACCGGGTCGACCTGTCCACTTTCCGGGCGGTTTTTATGCTCCTTGGTGTTGGGATTGCCCTGATTGGTTCAGGGATATTAATTGGGATGCTCGGTTTTCACGGGATGGTCTGGACCCTAGCTGCAGCAGGGGTGGTCCTACTTTACCTGCCCCTTGTTATCAAGGAGCGTGATTATGCCGATGCCATACCGGCTACACTGGGCCTGGTAGAAGCTGTTAAAACCACTTTTAAAAATCATGCTTTCGTTATTTACCTGGTCGGCAACGTTACTTTCTGGCTCGGTTTTAACATCATCACCCTTAACCTGCCCCTTTATGTAACCGTTCTTTTAGGGGGCACCGAAGATGAAGCTTCAATATATTTTGGGCTGGCCTTTGTGGTAGCCCTGCTATTTTTCCCGGCAGTAAATATTCTTTCTAAAAAGGCCGGTTTAAAGCCGGTAATGATGTTTGCCCTGGTTGCTTTCATGGTTTTATTGCCGCTATTCTTTTTTCTCGGCCAGCCCGTATTCGGCCTTACTCCCGAGGTGTTTGGGTATATCCTGATGGCGCTTGCCGGTTTGCCGCTGGCCGTTATTTTTATCGTGCCTGAGGCTATCGTAGCCGCCGTTTCGGACCTGGAAGAAAAGCTTTCCGGCCAGAGGCGCGAAGCCATGTACTTCGGCGCCCAGGGCTTTATTTTAAAGCTGGCTATGGGGCTGTCCACAGTAATAACCGGGGGGCTGCTCCAGCTGTTTGGCAGCACGGCCGATCAGCCGCTAGGTATTCAACTTACCGGGCCGGTTTCAGCCCTGTTCATTGTAATCGGGGTAATCGTATTTCGCCATTACCCGGAAAAGGAAGTCCGGGCGTATGAAAAGTCTAAAGCTGTCTAGTTTCTGGCTGCAGCTGGTTCAAGAATAAGCATCCTGGTGGCCTGGAGAAATACTTAGATTTATGAGGTGATGTAAATGGGTGATAACCCCGCCCTGGAAAGGGCCAGGCAGTACCTGGCACAATTTGATCCAAACCTGCACCCTTTAGAGCACGAAAAGACGACAAAAACTTCGGCGGAAGCCGCCGAAACACTGGGCGTAGAACTGGGTCAAATAGCCAAGTCGATTCTTTTTCGCTGCGGGGAAAAGTACGGCCTGTTCGTGGCTGCAGGAGATGTAAAAATAAGCGATAAAAAGGTTAAGAAGCTGCTCGGCGGCGGCAGGGCAAAAATTGCCAAGGCTGAAGAGGTGGAAAAGATCACCGGGTACCCGGTTGGCGGAGTCTGTCCTTTTGATATTGATGAAAACGTCCCGATCTTTCTTGATCAATCTATGCAGCGCTTTGATGTAGTCTATACTTCAGCCGGCACATCCCACTCCCTGCTCCCTATATCGCCGCAGCAGCTGCCTGAAATCACCGGGGGCACTTTCGTCGACCTGGAAAAAGAATAGCCAGCCAATCCTGGAGCAAGGGAGCTCGCCCCGTGTTTCATCATTCTGTCCTGTAGATGTGGGGAAAGTAACGGCGGTAGAGGGCCGGGTTGCTGTCGCGCCAGGGATGGTCCGAGCGCAGGGCGTGCAGGGCTTCAAGGTCGAGGTCGGCTACAGCCATCGCTTCACGGTCACAGGGTTCAACTTCAGCGAGGACCCCGTCCCGGCTGACAGTCAGTTCCAGGGGAGCAAAAATCCCCGCGCGCCCGGTGAAGGTAAAGTCGGCCACACTACCCACTAAAGCCCCTTTTACGCCGTATAAAGGGCTTTCCTGGACCCGCGGCCAGATACCCCGCAGGGCCAGCCAGAAGTTGTATTCCTCCAGGTTGGCAATTGGCAAGAGAACTATATCGACCCCGGACAACTCCATGGTTCTGAATGTTTCAAAATAGGTTGCATCCATACAGACCGGGAAGCCAAGCTTGCCTAAAGGGGTTTCGCAGATAGAAAAGCTTTTTCCCCTCTTAATACGCCATTCATGTTCCATGGGAAGCAGGTTTACCTTGTCCTGGCTGCTTTCAAGCCGCCCGGAAGGGCCGTAAAGGAAAGCGCGGTTGATTAGTTTGCCCTGATCAGACAGGGTATAACTGCCGGCCATTATATAAAGGGCATAAGCCCTGGCGAGCTCGGAAAAAAGGGTGTGCACAAGAGGCTGCACCACCGGGCTCATGTAGCGAAATAAATCGGGCAGGGAAACATCAGCTTCTCCGCTTTTCGCGCCTGCTCCTTCCTTTTCCCCGGAAGATTCCTCCATTTTTTCTATTCCCGGGAGCAAGCCCAGGAGCTGCAGGTTATTATATTCCGGGAACACAACCAGCCGGGCTCCTTCATTGGCTGCCCGCGCAGTGAGGCGGTGCATTTCATCCACATAATCCAGGGGGGTTTTGAACAGCTTGAATTCAAGCTGGAGGGCTGCCGCCCGGATCTTGCGCCAGTCCACCGGCCCCGGTTCCTGCCGGGAGGGAAGGCTGCTGGAAAGGTGCTTGTTGACACGGGAAGGGCGGGTAATCCAGGCCAGGTATTTACTGAACAAATAATTTTTTATGCTGTCCAAGGCCATTTACGCCCCCTCATTTTTCTTGCCGGGATATAAATCAAGCATCCCTGAATACGCTTCCCGGTTGAGTAGATCCAAAACAGGATAGTCCTTCTTTATTCTTTGTCTTTCTTTTTCATTTAAAACAGCTTCCACGACAGGGCTTTCCGGGTAACCGCGGGCCAGGTAACCGCTGCTGCCGGGGGTAATTTCACAGGGGGCAAGCACCGCTGAATTAGCCCCAAACTGCTGCCCTGCTATATTGCCGTACAGCTGGGCTTCTACGGCAAAAAACTGGTTTTGCTGGACCTGACCCCACATCCCTGCTGTTTGGGCCCAGCAGTTGGGGCCGGCATGCAAGGCTCCGCTGTGCAGGATCAGATCTGCACCCAGGAAAGCAAAAATACGGCCCACTTCCGGGTGGCGGGCGTCGTTACCCACCATCAGGCCGGTTTTGTAGGTTTTACCATCCGCCCCGTCAAGCTCAAAAATATGCAGTTCTTCGCCCCTGCTAAAATCATAATCACGCTCATCACTGTCCAGATGGGTCTGCCTCTGCTTGCAGCAAAGGTGCCCGTCCGGACCAAAACAGTAGGCGGTGTGGTAATATGAACCGTTATCCAGTTCAACAGTAGTGCCCGCCGACAGGTATATGCCGTGCTCGCGGGCCAGATCACTGTGTAAGTCCAGGAAGATTTCGTTCCAGCCTTCAATGTCGGCAGAAAATATATAAAAGGTGGCCGAGAAGTCCGGGCCAGGCACGAAAGCGCCGGGGCCGAGTCCCAGGACCAGGGCGCTGTAAGCGGGAAGAACGGCCAGGTCAGGGCGGGATGATTTTAGGAAATCTGAAAGATCGTTCCGGTAGCCGGCCAAAGTTTCCAGCTTTATGGCGGCCATGGATATGGCAGCAACCTTCATAAAATGAATACCTCCATCGCCAGGGTAGCCCAGCCTGAGGGCAGAAATATTGCCATAGCAATTTCTGCCTGAACAGCCTGCTGAGCATGTTTTTAATTCTGGTTTAGCCCAGCCTTTCAGCCAGGGCTCTTGCCATTTCCCTGGTTCCGGCGCTGCCGCCGATATCAGGGGTTACTTTCTGTCCTTCTTCAACCAGGTGGGCCAGGGCAGCTTCAATTTTACGAGCTGCTTCACTTTCTCCAATATAACCGAGCATTAACACTGAGGCCATGATCATTGCCGAAGGGTTGGCCACATTTCGGCCCGCTTCTTCATCCATGCTGTCATGGGCCGGTTCAAACACGGCCATATCATCACCGAGACTCACCCCCGGCACCAGGCCCAGTCCACCTACCAGCCCGGCACAGAGATCGGCCAGGATATCACCGTACAGGTTAGGCATAACCATTACTTCATACTGCCATGGGTTTGATACCAGCTGCAGGGCTGTAGTATCAACAACAGATTCTTCATATTCAAAATCCGGGTATTCTTCGGCCACCTTGCGGGCCGCTTCCAGGAACAGGCCGTCGGTCATTTTCATGATATTCGCCTTATGGACAGCGGTCACTTTTTTGCGTCCGGCATTTTGAGCATACCAAAAAGCAAAACGGCAAATACGTTCCGAGGCTTTACGGGTAGTAATCTTAACGCTTTCTGCGGCGTCATCTCCAACCATGTGCTCTATACCGGCAAACAGATCCTCGGTATTCTCTCTTATAACAATCAGGTCGATATCATCAAGGAGAGCGGAAACACCGCGGTAAGATTTAATTGGTCTCACATTGGCGTACAAATCTAATTCTGTGCGCAGAGCACCGTTGACGCTGCGAACACCTTTTTCCAGGGGTGTTTTCATGGGGCCTTTCAGGGCAACACCAGTTCTTTTCAGTGATTCCAGGGTGTTTTGAGGCAATATAACGCCGTGCTGGTCCAGGGCTTTCGCGCCTGCCAGCTGCTCATCCCATCTTATTTCCACGCCGGCCGCTTCGATGACCCCTACGACTGCTTCGATAATTTCCGGGCCAACACCGTCTCCCTCGATCAGGGTTACCGTATTCACAGCTAGTTCCTCCTAGAGGCTGTTATTCCAACCCTTTTTCTTGTTTCAGGTTGTGCCAGAACTGATCCACCTGCCGGGCGGTTTCAGCTAAAGTGCCCCTGTTGTCAATTATAACATCGGCCTGCTTTTTTTTCTCTTCCAGGGGCATCTGCGCTTTCAACCTGGCCTCTGCAGCGGCCCGGCCGATCCCGTCCCGCTGCTGCAGCCGTAAAACCTGAGTTTCCCGGGGCACATAAACGAGCAAGACCAGCTCGACCATTTTCTGCATGCCTGCTTCAATAAGCAGCGGGATATCATAAACCACAACCGCACCGGGATCTTTAGCTTTAATCTCTTCAGAAAGCTCCAGAAAGCGGGATCCAACCCAGGGATGAACGATCCGGTTCAATTGTTCCAGCTTGCTGCGGTCATTGAATACTAACTCCGCCAGCTTAGCCCGGTCCAGGTTCCGGTCCGGCAGAAGAATCGATTCACCCAGCCAGTCGACAATCTTTTGCCAGGCCGGCCGGCCCGGTTCAACAGCTTCCCGGGCCAGTTCATCAGCATCAAGCAGGTAGGCTCCTTTTTCGACAAGCATGTTCGCGACCGTGCTTTTACCGGAAGCAATTCCCCCGGTCAGGCCGATTATGATCATTACCAATCAAATCCTTTAACTCGAATATTACCGGTGAACTATTTCTGACAACAGGGGCAAAAATAAGTGCCCCTCCCGGCAACTTTTGTTTTTTTGATGGGTGTGCCGCAGCGGCAAAGCTCGTCTTTGCGGCCGTAAACGGCAAGCCGGGACTGAAAATCACCAAGGGCGCCGCTGGAGTTGCGGTAATCCCGGAAGGTAGTCCCTCCGTATTCAATACCCTCTTTGAGGACATCAAAAATGGCCTGGTATATTTTTTCCGCTTCCCCTTCTTTTAAATCTGCAACCCGGCGGTTGGGATCGATTCCGCTGCGGAAAAGACACTCATCGGTGTAAATATTACCCATCCCGGCGGCAAAGCCCTGGTCCAAAAGCAGGGCCTTAAGGCGACTGCGCTCTTTTTTGGCCAGCAAATCCAGGAAATCTTCCCGGCACAAATCGTTTAAAATATCCGGGCCGATCTTTTTTAGAACCAGCTCCTGCAGTTCTTCCTCAGTTTCGGTCAGCCACAGCCTGCCAAAACGGCGCATGTCCGAATAATGAAGCGCCGAATCGTCAGTAAAAGGAAGCGATAGGCGCAGGAAACGCTCTTCCCTGGCCTTTCCATCTTCTGCATAAAACAGGTTCCCGGTCATGCGCAGGTGGATCGTGAGGATGCCCCGGTCCAGGTAGATGAGCAGGTACTTGCCCCTGCGGCCAATAGTTTTAACCCTGCGGCCGGGCAGGGCGGCTGAAAATTCTTCCGGGCGGGGGTGCCCGATTGTAGAAGGCATATGAAGCACGGGTCCGGCGAATTCTTTGCCCGTAAGCAGCGGTTCCAGCTCCCGGCGAATCACTTCTACTTCTGGCAGTTCTGGCATTCAATGCTCTCCTGGTCTGGGTGGTATTAACTTTGTTCAAAGAAAGGCCGGACCTGCCTGATTATATATATAGCCGGGTGCCGGCCAGATCATTAAAGCTGCTTTAATTCTTCCCAGCTGTATCCCCACTTCAGGTCTACCTGCAGGGGGACCGACAGGGAATAGGCCTGTTCCATTTCGCGCTGGACCATGGGGGCAAAAAAGTTCAATTCGCTTTCTTTAATTTCAAACAGCAGTTCGTCGTGAATCTGCAGGAGCATGGCGGTGTTAAAACCGCCTTCTTTAATAATCCGGTCAATCTTTAACATGGCCAGCTTGATGATATCAGCAGCTGAGCCCTGGATCGGGGTATTTAAGGCCATCCGTTCGGCAAAGCTGCGCTGGTTATGGTTGGAAGAACGAATTTCGGGTAAATAGCGGCGGCGGTTAAAAAGGGTGGTTACATACCCCTGTTCGCGGGCCTGTTCGATAATTTCTTCCATGTATTTTCTTACTCCCTGGTATCTTTCAAAGTAACTGTCGATGTAAGCTTTGGCTTCGGAGCGGGGAATTTTTAAGTTCTGGGCCAGGCCGTAATCGCTTGATCCGTAAATAATTCCAAAATTGACCGCCTTGGCTTTTTCCCGCATCACAGGAGTTACTTCTTCAAGGGTGGTGTTGTTGACTTCTGCGGCGGTGCGCTGGTGGATATCCTGCCCGGTCTCAAAAGCTTCGATCAGGATCGGGTCCTGGGACAGGTGGGCCAGGATGCGCAGTTCGACCTGTGAATAGTCGGCAGCAAAAAGAATTTCATCCTCGCCGGATGGTATGAAGGCCTTCCTGATCCGCCTGCCTTCTTCCAGGCGGACGGGTATATTCTGCAGGTTGGGATCGCTGCTGCTCAGTCGCCCTGTTGCGGTGACGGTCTGGTTAAAATTCGTGTAGAGCTTCCTCTCTTCTTCATCCACGAGGTCGATCAACCCGGAAAGGTAGGTCCCCTCCAGCTTGCTCAGCTGGCGGTAATGCAGGAGCAGGGCCGCTATTTCATGCTGGAAGGCCAGTTCTTCAAGAACCCTGGCATCGGTGGAACGGCCGGTCTTGGTTTTGCGGATTTCAGGCAGCTGCAGCTTATCAAAAAGAATCCTGGAGAGCTGCTGGGGGGAGTTAATATTAAATTCTTCGCCGGCCAGGTTATATATTTTTTGCTCCAGTTCCTCCAGGCGGTTACATATCTCCGCCGAAAGATCGCGCAGGTATTTTGTATCTATAGTTATGCCCCGGCGTTCCATACGGCACAGCACTGCCGCCAGCGGCATTTCGATTTCCTTCAAAAGCGGCTCTAGTTCCTGTTCCCGCAATTCCTCCTGCAGGCTGCCATGGAGGCTGAACAGGGCTTCCGCCCGGGCAGCCAGTTCGGGGCCGCGGCGCTCAAAATCATAGTTATCTTTTTTGCCGCTATTTTCCGGGAAATCCAGGCCGAGGTAGTACTGTAGCAGGGTGGACAGATCATAGCCGCCCCGGGCCGGGTCAGAAAGGTAAGCTGCCAGTTCGGTGTCGAAAATACATTCAGGCGTTTTCAAGCCCCAACCCGCAAAGAGGTGATAGTACTGCTTGAGGTTATGGACAAAAATTTTAATATCCCGGTCTTTACAGGCAGCCAGGGTTTCCCAGATCTCTTGTTCCTGCCCTCCAAATGCAGCAGGTCCCAGGTAATAACTTTTTCCTTTTTCAACAGCCAGGGCTAAAGCCCGCACCGGCTGCTTCCAGTAAGGCCGCCCCGCCTCCCTCTCAAATAGCAGGGCCAGGGTGCCGCCGGATTCGAGGCCTTCCAGGATTTCTTTTAGGTATTCCAGGGTTTCAACTTGCTCCCCTGTAAAACCGGCTTCCTTTATGCCGCTTTCTGCCCCGTTATCAGAAACCATATTTTTTAGCCTGTTAACCAGGCTCTTAAATTCCAGTTCGCTAAACAGGGCCAGCAGGTTGTCATAGTCCGGTTCCCGGTACCGGCATTCTTCCCAATCTATCTCAACAGGGACATCACGGCGCAGGGTAACCAGTTCCCGGCCGGTGTAAAGCTGGTCGCGGTAGTCCTGGAGGTTGGTGGCGGCTTTCTTTTTCAAATGGCCGATATTATCATAGATATTTTCCAGGGTTCCATACTCTTCGATCAGGCTGCGGGCGGTTTTTTCACCAATACCTGGCACCCCGGGGATATTGTCCGAAGCATCACCTTTCAAAGCTTTGTAGTCGATAATTTGCTGCGGCTCAAGCCCGTACTCTTCTTTAAGGCGGTCGCAATCGTAGCGTTCCATCAGGGTAATCCCTTTTTTGGTAAGCATCACGGTAATCTTTTCGCCAAGCATCTGGAGCAGGTCGCCGTCGCCGGAAACCACCGTAACTTCATGCCCCTTTGCTGTAACGTGGTCGGCCAATGTGCCGATCACATCATCGGCTTCAAAGTCTTCGATTTCATAAATGGGAATGCCCATCGTTTCCAGGATCTGGCGCGTGCGCAGGATTTGTTCGCTTAGTTCCGGCGGGGCCTTTTCTCGCTGCGCTTTATACGATTCGTCTATGCGGGAACGGAAAGTAGGCGTGGGAGGATCAAAGGCTACGGCGATGTAACCGGGCTTTTCCTCTTCAATTAGCTTTAAAAGCATATTTGTAAAACCGTAAACCGCGTTGGTATGTTCACCGCGGCGGTTTTGAAGCAGGGGCAGGGCGTAAAAAGCCCTGTAAAGGAGGCTGTTACCATCTATGATTACAAATTTGTCATGTGATGATGCACTCAACTAATCGCCTCCTTTTACCGGTATCTTAATCTTACAGTATCTTCTCAGCCGTGCTTTATCTTGTCCTGGTGACGGCTCACCAAAGGTAATGGCAGCGACTCAGCTGCAGGCACCGGTTTGTGCCGGGGGTTTTAACCGGAAAAATCAATTTGGCGGCTCAAATCGGCCATTTCAATGGCTGAGGCAGCGGCCTGCCAGCCTTTGTTGCCGGCCTTGCTGCCGGCCCGCTCGATAGCCTGCTCCAGGGTATCGGTAGTGATTACGCCAAATATGACCGGGGTGGCAGTCTCCAGGCCGACATTGGCAACGCCCTTGGTCACCTCGGAAGCAACGTAATCAAAATGCGGCGTGGAACCGCGGATAACCGCTCCCAGGCAGATCACGGCGTCATAACGCTCGCTTTTGGCTGCTTTCAGGGCACCCAGGGGTATTTCAAACGAACCGGGGACCCAGATAATATCGATCTTATCCTCACCGGCTTCATGGCGCTTGAGGCAGTCCAGGGCACCGCTCAGAAGGTGACCGGAAATGAATTCGTTGAAACGGCTGACTATAATGGCAAATCGGTAGTCGCGGGCAATTAGTTTGCCTTCATATGTTTTCAAGTTATTCCCTCCCAGGGTTTGATTGTTTACAGATCCCCGGTCATGTTCAGGATGTGACCGAGTTTAGTTTTCTTGGTATTCAGGTAACTGCAGTTATACTGGCACGGTTCGATTTCTAAAGGTACTCTTTCGACAATATTGAGCCCATAACCTTCAAGTCCCTTGATTTTGCGCGGGTTGTTGGTTAGAAGTAAGATATTCTTAAGGCCCAGATCGACCAGGATCTGCGCCCCGATTCCGTAATCGCGGAGATCGGCGCCGAAGCCCAGCTCTTCATTAGCTTCCACAGTATCCTTGCCCCTGTCCTGCAGTTCATAAGCGCGGATCTTGTTGATCAGGCCGATGCCCCGGCCTTCCTGGCGCATATAAACCAGAACACCTTTTTCTTTTTCGGCTATTTTTTTCATGGCCTGGCCGAGCTGGTTGCCGCAATCACAGCGCAAAGAGGAAAAAACATCACCGGTTAAGCATTCCGAGTGCACCCTGACCAGGGTTGGTTCTTCTGGATCAATGTCACCCTTGACCAGCGCCACATGGGCGAGGTGATCTATATTGTTATCATAGGTGAACAGCTTAAAGTTACCGTAGATCGTGGGCAGTTCAGCTGCGGCAGCGCGCCAGACCAGCTTTTCTTTCTTGATCCGGTAGTTAATTAAATCGGCAATACTGATCAGTTTCAGGCCGTGTTCTTTGCAAAACTCACTTAACTGGGGCAGGCGGGCCATACTGCCATCTTCATTGATAATCTCACAAATCACTCCCGCCGGACCCTGGCCGGCCAGAACAGACAAGTCAACTGCCGCCTCGGTGTGGCCGGCACGGCGCAGCACACCACCGTCTTTGGCTTCCAGGGGGAAAACATGGCCGGGGCGTTTCAAGTCCGCCGGGCTGGTTTCCGGGTCGATCAAGGCCCTGATGGTTTGAGCCCGCTCGAAGGCAGAGATCCCGGTAGTGCAGGATTCGGCATCAACGGAAACGGTAAAAGCCGTGCAGTGTGGATCGGTGTTCCGGGTGACCATTTGCGGAAGATCCAGTTCTCTAACCCGCTCCGATGTGAGTGGGGCACACACCAGCCCCCTGGCGTAGCGGATCATGAAATTAACCGCCTCGGGGGTAACTTTTGAAGCAGCCATGACCAGGTCGCCTTCATTTTCCCGGTCTTCGTCATCGACTACTACAACCATTTTCCCCTGCTGCAAATCTTCAATTGCTTCTTCAATCGTGTTAAAAGTCATGCTGATTCACTCCTGTCTTTATCTATAAATACCCTTTTTCAGCGAGGAAAGAGAGGGTAATTGAATCCTTTTGATTGTCTGCCTCCTGCAGGCGGGGCGCAAGCATTTTTTCTACATATTTGCCGATCATATCTACCTCGAGGTTGACGGGAGAGCCCAACTCCTTTTGGCCCAGGGTAGTTTCGGCCGCGGTATGCGGGATCAGGCCTACTGAAAAATTGTTTTGATCGACTTCTATAACGGTAAGGCTGACCCCATCGAGGGCCACCGACCCCTTGCTGATTATGTAGCGCCCCAGGTTTTCAGGCAAATCAAAAGTTAAAATGTAAGCTCCGCCCTCCTGGCGGCGGCCGGTTAGCTTCACCATGGCATCGATATGCCCGCTGACCAGGTGGCCACCCAGGCGATCGCCAAGGGCCAGGGCCCGTTCCAGGTTTACTTCCCGGCCGGCGGCCAATGTGGACAGGTTTGTTCTTTGCAGGGTCTCCGGCATAGCCCAGGCTGTAAAGTTTTCTTTGCCCGCAGCAGTAACGGTCAGGCAGGGCCCGTTTACGGCAATACTGTCACCTGTTTTTAAATCAGGCAGGACTTTTTCAGCGCCGATTGTCAGCCATGCTCCCTCATCGGTAGCGCTGATCCGCCTGATAAAACCTTTTTCTTCAATCAAACCTGTAAACAAAAGCGTCACTCCATTAAATATAAGGTAGGCTGGATAATCGCAGTCTGAGCAAACACAAGTTGGAGTAAGCTATTAATGCCAGGCGTCAATTAGCCTGGCCCTGCGATACGGTTTCAGCCTGCTTGTGCGCCGGCACGGGATAGCCGATTAACAGCATATCCTGGTCAAATTGTTTCATTTCAATGTCTTCTACCGCCCAGGCTTTTTTCAATGATTCTATCCCGGCTCCGGCGAAAGCGGTGGGGCTTTTTGCTCCGCCGATGAGCAGGGGGGCGATAAAGACAAACAGTTTGTCGACCAGCGACTGCTCCAGCAAGCTGTAGTTGAGGGTCCCTCCTCCTTCTACCAGCACGGTAGTCAACTCGCGTTCGGCCAACTGTTTCATTAAATAAGTCACATCGACTCGTCCGTGCAGCGACGGCAGAGTGAGAATTTCCACTCCCCTGTCTTCCAGGGCCCGGCACTTGTCCGGCGGGGCCTGGTTAGTCACGGCCAAAATTGTTCGAGCAGAAGAAGAAGTCTCAACCACCCTGGCATCAAGAGGCAAACGGGCGTTACTGTCAACAATGACCCGGACGGGATCCTTGCCTTCGCTTCCCTCGACCCTGGTAGTCAGGCGGGGATTATCTTTTAAAACAGTTTCAATGCCAACCAGGATCACATCGCTCTGATCCCGCAGGCGGTGAACAAACTGGCGTGATTTTTCGCCTGTTATCCAGTGCGACTCACCGGTCATGGTTCCGATTTTACCATCAAGGCTCATGGCTACCTTGATCCCCACAAAAGGCAGGCCCGTGGTAATGTACTTTATGAATACTTCGTTCAACCGCCTGGCTTTATCTTCCAGGACTCCTTCTTTGACCTTAATCCCGGCTTCCCGCAGCTGGGCAAAGCCGCGCCCGGAAACAAGCGGGTTGGGATCTTGTATTGCAGCCACCACCCTGCTGATACCGGCCTTGATGATCGCTTCCGTACAGGGGCCGGTGCGTCCGTAATGTGAACAGGGCTCTATGTTCACATAAAGGGTGGCTCCTTTCGCTTTTTCTCCGGCTTTCTTGAGGGCAATTATTTCGGCGTGGGCAGATCCGGCAGCCTGGTGATAACCAGTTCCTACAACTTCCGTATCCTGGACCACAACCGCACCAACCAGAGGGTTGGGGCTGGTCCTCCCGCGGCCCTGGCGGGCCAGGTCAAGGGCCATCCACATAAATCGATCGTCGGCATCCAACTAAGCTCACCTCGCGAATAGTAATAAATAAAACCCCGAGCATATTTCAGCTTCAGGGTCTTTTCGGCAAACCAGGTTCCTGTTGTGCCGTTTCTTCTCCCTTCCAGACTATACTGTCGGCCCCGGGTTTTCACCGGGTCAGCCTTTGCGGCTCGCGGGCTTAGCTCCCTTTCGAAAGGGAAACATCACCGCCGGTTCGGAATTGAAGGAGCATGCTCCTTCTCACCAGACCCTGAAGATAACGGTATCTGAATTATAACACACCTAGATTTTTTTTCAAGCAACCGGAAGCGTATTCTTAAAACCTTGTTTTACAGGCCGTAAGAACCAACTTCCTTGATCAGGGACATTCCGTTTTCCGCTTTGAAAACAGCCGATCCGGCTACAAGAACCGTAGCTCCGGCCTCAGCTATTTCCCGGGCATTGTTCCTGTTGATCCCGCCGTCCACTTCCAGTTCCGTGGAAAGCCCCCGGGCTTCGATCTGCCGGGCCACCGCTTCGATCTTGGGCAGGGCGGCAGGGATAAACTCCTGTCCCCCGGCGCCCGGATTAACGCTCATGACCAGGACCAGGTCGAGCAGGGGCCAGACATATTCAAGCACATCGGGAGATGTGGCCGGATTTAAAGCCACACCTGCTTTAATGCCCCGCTCTTTGATTTTTCGCAGGGCCCGGTCAAGGTGGGCTGTTGCCTCAGCCTGCACGGTCAAAAGGTTTACTCCCGCTTCCACAAAGGGTCCGATATGGCGCTCCGGATCGCACACCATCAGGTGAGCATCCATAAACAAGCCGGTATGGGGCCGCAGCGCTTTAACCACCGGGGGCCCAATCGTTATAGAAGGCACGAAATTACCATCCATGATATCGAGGTGGACCCATTCGGCGCCGTTGTCTTCAATGCGCTTCACTTCATCCCGGAGCCGGCTAAAATCAGCAGATAAAAGCGATGGGGCCATTTTTACAGCCATATCTTAAAACCCTCCCGTGTTTATGTTCACTGGCTCAGTTCCTGCATAAAAAACTTGTAATGCTCAAAGCGCATCGGGTTTATCGTTCGTCCCAACTCTTCGGGAACAGCACAATTCGGTTCATTCAGGTGCTGGCAATCACGAAAACCGCAGCGGCCGCGGATTGCTTCCAGTTCGGGAAAACAACCTGCCAGCTGTTCCGGCTCCAGGCTTTTTAAATCCAGGCGGGAAAAACCGGGTGTATCGACAACCGTACCCCCGTTATCTAAAGTAAGGAGCGTGACCTGGCGTGTAGTATGCCTGCCCCGGTCAATTTTTTCGCTTACTGAAGCAGTTTGCAGGGAAAGTCCGGGTTGAATAAAATTCAACAGCGTTGACTTGCCCACTCCGGAGGGACCGGCCAGGGCTGAACAACATCCGGCCAGGCGTTTTTCTAAATCATCAGTGCCGTTACCACTAAGCGCACTGGTATAAATAATCGGGTAGGGGAAGGGATCGGTAAGATTGTTGAGCCGGCCTATTTCTGCAGGGGAGATTAAATCGGTCTTGTTAAGGCAAACCAGCACAGGCAGATCTTCTTTTTCGGCCAGCACTGCCACCCTGCTGATCATTTGCCAGTCGCAGTCTGGTTTCTTTAAAGACATAACTACCACAACCTGGTCTACGTTGGCTACAGGGGGACGGGGTAAAAAATTGGCACGGGGAAGAACCTTTTCCACAACACCTTCGCCACTCTCGTCTCCTGAGGGTTCCTTGAGGGGCTCAAACATTACCTCGTCGCCGGCAATAAGGGCCTGTTTGCCTTTTTTTAAAGACCCCCTGGCCCGGCACAGGTATTCGCTGCCCGCCCGATCACGGACAGAGAAAAAGCCTCCCACCGCTTTGATTACTTTTCCCTGCTGCAAACATAACCTCCCTATTCACCGACAACCAGGTCGACAGATTGCCCGGGTATCACTTCTTCACCCGGTTCCGGCCTTTGTTCAACTACATGACCTGAAGCTCCGACAGTAAATTTGTAGCGAATGCGGGGCTTGAGATCGTTTCCCTCGAGATAATCCACCGCTCCTTGCTCGGAGTAGCCAACCAGGTCGGCCAGTTCGAAAGGACCGCGGCCTTCGCTGACATAAACCACCACTTCTTCACCGCGGGAAGCCGGGAAGGATTCCCCGGGAACCTGGCGGAAAATCTTGCCTTTTTCAACCTCTTCGTTGTATTCCCTGACCACGCTCATGGTCAAATCAAGATCCTGCAGGATGATTTCTGCTTCCATCTCCGTCCTGTCGGTCAAATCGGGAATGATGACATACTCAGGACCCTGGCTGACGAAAAGATCTATTTCCCTGTTTTCCCGGACCATCCTACCTTCCGGGGGATCGGTTTTTACCACGTTACCCACCGCAATATCATCATCGTAAGTATAGGTAACATCAGTATTGGGAGCAAGCCCTTCTTCTCTAAGCACCCGGGCTGCATCGCTCTGGCTCATGCCGCTAACATCTGGAACGGCTACTTCGGGCGGGGTCAGGTAATTGTTCACCATGTAGAAACCGCCTCCGAACAACCCGCCCACAAACACCAGGAACAGGAGGACTGTCAAGATGGTCTTCCACCTCCTGGCCAGGAACGAGTTGCTCCTGTCGGGCGCGCTATTATCTACCGGACGGAGGATTTCGTCATCATCGTCAAAATCATCGTAACTGCCGTGGTTTGCGTTCCTGGCGGGGGCGACCCTGGGCACTCCCTTTTCTTCTGCATAAAAGAGATCTTCTAAAAACTCTCCGGCACTGCCGTAGCGATCGGCCATATCCTTTTCGACCGCCTTGAGTATAATCTGTTCAAGGGTCTCGGGAATATCGGGCACCACCTGGCGGGGCGGGACAATTTGTTCTTGAATATGCTTCATGGCCACCGCCACCGGGTTTTCGCCACTAAAGGGCACTTTTCCGGTAACCATTTCATAAAGGACAATGCCCAGGGAGTACAGGTCCGATTGCTTGCAGGCTATCTCGCCGCGAGCCTGTTCCGGCGAAATATACTGCACCGAACCGATGATTTCATCTCCCACTGTAACGGTAACTCCATCTCCGGCAATGGCAATCCCGAAGTCGGTAACTTTTATCTTGCCACTGCGGGAAAAGAGAATGTTCTGCGGCTTTATATCGCGGTGGACCATACCGGCGCCGTGGGCCTGATCAAGCGCTTCGGCAATTTGCCTGGTAATTTGAACGGCCTCAAAGACCGGTAAACGGCCTTTCTGCCTGATATAGTCTTTCAGGTTATTGCCTTCTACGTACTCCATAACCATAAAGTGGATGCCGTCTTGTTCGCCGACATCATAAATATTTACTATGTGAGGGTGGGATAGCGCGGCTGCAGCCTGGGCCTCCCGTTCAAAACGGCGGATAAAGGCAGCATCACCGGTCATTTGATCCTTGAGCACTTTAACCGCTACGGTCCGTTTTAAAACCAGGTCACGGCCCCTGTAAACCCGGGCCATACCTCCCTCGGCCACTTTCTCAATTAATTCATATCGTTCAGCCAGTATTTTACCTACCATTAATCGTGCTGACCCCCAATACCGGTGGCTATAACCACGGTAATGTTATCATGCCCGCCTCTTTCGTTGGCCAGGTCAATGAGCGTTTCGGCCACTTTTTGCGGGTCTTTTTGTTCCAGGCAGGTATCCTTAATTTCGCCATCATCTACCTGGTTTGTCAGGCCATCGGTACAGAAAAGCAGTGCCGATCCCGGTTCTACCTCTTTTTCATATAGATCCACCTCCAGGTGGCTGTCAATACCAACCGCCCTGGTGAGGATGTGGCGCTGAGGATGATTTTTTGCTTCCTCCGGATTGATTTGTCCCTTTTCAAGCAGCTCTTCAAGCAGGGAATGATCCCTGGTTAAGAGTTCTATGTCATCATTGTGGATGCGGTAAGCCCTGCTATCGCCAACATGGGCAATAATCAAGCTGCTGCCACGAAGCAAGCCGGCGGTCAGGGTGGTTCCCATTCCCCTCTTGGAGGAATTCTTAACCGCTTCTGTGATAATAGCCTGGTTGGCGTCGAGGATCAATTTATTGAGTGCCCGGCGGACCTGCTCATCGGAGAGGGAGGAATCCTCGTTTAGCTTATGCCAAAAATCCCTGGCAGCATCCACAGCCAGGGCGCTGGCGACATTACCGGCCTGGTGGCCGCCCATTCCATCGGCAACGACCAGGAGAGCTGAATCTTCACCAGTTTCAGCAAAACAACTGTCTTCGTTGCGAGGCCTTTCCATGCCCTGGTTGGTCAGGCTAAAAACCTGCAAAATAATAATCCTCCCCGCGGCACTTTACAAGCTTTATATCATGTTCAGTATAGCAAATAGACAGACCGGAGGCAAGACAGACAGAAAGTCCGGTAAGCCTGACGCCGGCTCAGTTAGCACCAGTCAAGGTGAACTGCTCAGCCGTGCTGAACAGCGGTAGCTAATCAAGATCGTTTGATCCATAAGGCGATAAAAAATCCGTCCAGGCTGTGAAGATGCGGGTATATAAAAACAGGGCCCTTCCCGGGTGACTGTTCCTGCTTATCCTGCAGGGACCGGGGCATTAACGGCCTGATCGCCTGCAGCTCGAAACCGTTACAGGTTTTGTTGAAAGCTTCAACCACGTGGCTGGTTTCTTCGGGCTCGGTGCTGCAGACGGAATAAAGCAGTTTTCCCCCGGGTGCCAGGATCCGGGAAGATGCCTGTAAAAGAGCAAGCTGCAGTTTCTGGAAGCCGGCCAGTTCCGTTTCTTTTCGGCGCCATTTGATCTCAGGCAACCTCCTGATCACACCCAGCCCCGAACACGGCGCATCGACCAGTACAGCTTCAGGGGCCGGCAGCCCGCGGTTTTCTATATCACGGCCGTCGGCAAATACAGGTGTGATGCTCTGCAATCCCAGGCGGTGGGCCGCCTTTTCGACCAGATTGAGGCGGTTCTGGTGCATTTCTACAGCATAAACCCGGCCCTGATCTTCGATCATTTCGGCCAGGTGAGTGGTTTTACCTCCCGGAGCGCTGCAGAGATCAACAGCAGTGTCACCAGGTTGTATACCGGTAAGCGGTGCCACCAGGGTTGAGCTTTCACCCTGGATGGTAAAATAGCCTTTCCTGAAGGCCCCGGTTGACGCCGGGGAAAAAGGGCCTGAAACCTGCAGGATACCGGGCACATCAGGGCTTTTCATGGCGGAGAAACCTTCTTCTTTCAGAATTTCAGCCAGTTCATCGGCAGTAGTCCGCAACCGGTTGGGGCGGACTGTGGGGAGCGGTATTTCATTATTGGCCCGGCACCATTTTTCAGCGCCTTCAGCCCCAAAACGCTCAAGGGCCCTTTTTACCAGCCATTGGGGGTGGCTGTGTGCCAGGGAGATGTGTTCCAGCAGGCTGCGGGATGGGTCGGGCCAGGGCAGGCGGTCCGATTCCCGCACCAGGCGCCTCAAAACAGCGTTAACCAGCCCGGCCACACCCTGGTGGCCAAATTGGCGGGCCAGGTTCACAGACTGGTCCACCAGGGCATAATCCGGGATTTTTTCCATGTAGAGAACCTGGTAAGCTGCCAGGCGCAGGAGGTTACGTATCCAGGGGGTCATTTTATCTACAGGGTGGCGGGAAAACAGGTTTAAGGCCCAGTCCAGGGTATTTAGCCTTTGTATTGTCCCCTTGGTCATGCGGACGGCCAGGGCCCTCTCCCGGGGTGGCAGGGGCTTGAGAAGGGGCGGAAAAGCCAGGTTCAAATAGGCGTCGTCCTGTTCGACCCTGACCAGGGCTCTCAGGGCGGCTTCCCGCGCTTTAACAGCCGGTGCTTTTCGTCCAGCCACAATTTCTACTCCCCACTTAAACGGTGGCCCGGTTCAATGCGGTAACCGCAGCAAAATGAACCGGCATCCATCGCCCTTTTTCCGGCGGGCTGCACTTCGATCAATTTCAAGGCCCCACCGTGGCCGGTAGCAACAACCAGCGCGTTCTCATGAGCCTCAATAACAGTGCCCGGCTCCTCTTTCCTGGTCCCGTTTGCTTTTTCTCCGGGCCATTCCGCCAGCCAAACTTTGATCCTTTTTCCCTCACAAACGGTATAAGCTCCGGGCCAGGGGTTGAGCCCGCGGATACGGTTGTACAGTTCTACGGGCCCGAGGTTCCAATCGAGGCATTCTTCGCCGGGTTGCAGGGACGGTGCATATGTAGCCTGATCGTGATCCTGGGGGACAGGCTCCAGCGTCCCGTCTGCCAGGCCATCCAGGGCCCGCACCAGGAGCCCGGCCCCTTTTTCGGCCAGGCGGTCATGTAATGTGCCGGCGGTATCAGAAAGGGAGACCGATTCTTTTTCACGCATTACAATATCTCCGGCGTCCAGTTCTTGAGTCATCTTGATCACGCTAACCCCGCTGTAGGTGGCTCCTTCCATCACAGCGCGGTGGATCGGGGCGGCACCGCGGTAAGCGGGCAGGTAAGAAGCATGGAGGTTGATACAGCCCAAAGAGGGCAAGTCGAGTATTTCCCGGGGCAGGAGACCTCCAAACGCAACGGTCACGATCACATCCGGGTTTTTTTCTTTCAGCCAGGCTTGAAAACTGCGATCGTCCACCCTGCCGGGCTGGGCCAGTTCCACCTCATACCGGCGGGCCCATTCCGCCACCGGGGCGAGCTGTAGCCTGCGGCCGCGTCCCCTGGGCTTGTCAGGGCGGGTCACCACGCCATCCAGCAGGTGGCGGGATCGGTGAACAGCTTCCAGCGATGGAATAGCAAAACCAGGGGTGCCCATAAAGATCAGTTTAAGTGATTTCAACTAGATTCTTCCTCGCTTTTTAGTTCTTCGGGATCGAGCATGCGGACCGCTTGATCAGTAAATAAAATTCCATCCAGGTGATCCATTTCATGCAGTAAAATCCGGGCCGGCAGGCCCTCCAGTTTCAGGCGGACTTTCTCTCCCTTGCGGTTAAGGGCGCTGACGATGATTCTCTGGTAACGGGGAACCTGGCCGTACTGGCCGGGAACGCTGAGGCAGCCCTCAACACCGGTCTCTTCTCCTTCTGCTTCTTCACAGCTTGGATTGATCAGTTCATAAATTTTCCCGTCTTCCTGGCAGTCGGAGGCCACCAGGATCCGCTTCGGTACTCCGACCTGGTTGGCGGCCAGCCCGACCCCTTCCGCCTCGCGCATGGTGTCGATCATATCATCTATGAGTCGGCATACGGCGCTGTTTATATTTTTTACCTCCTGGGCCCTGGTGCGCAGGACCGGATGGTTGTCGTTCAATATTTTTCTTAAAGCCATGTTTTTCCCTCCCCTGAATCAAGATAATTATAGCACTACCTGGGGGTTGAAATCTACCGCCAGGCGTATAGAATCCGGGGTTTTGCGCCGGTGATATTCGCGAATCACTTTTTTCAATGCCGGGGCCAGGCGGGGCAAATTTCTTCCTTTCAGTATAGTGTGGACCCGGTACTGCTCTTTGATCCGGTATAAAGAAGCCGGAGCAGGCCCAAGGATTTCTGCCTCACCGGCCACCGTTTCGAGACGATCGGTCAGCCAGACAGCAGCATCGAAAACGGCTTTTTCATCCGGCCCGCTGAAAAGGAAACGGAGCAGGTTGGAATAAGGCGGATAGGCCAGCTGGCTCCGGTTTTCCAGTTCAGCTTCAAAAAAGGAGAGGTAATCATGATCGGCCGCCGTCACAATGCTGTGATGGCGGGGGTGGTAGGTCTGGACGATGACCTTGCCCCCCCGGGGGCCGCGGGCGGTGCGGCCGGCTACCTGGGTCAACAGCTGAAAGGTGCGCTCAGGCGCCCTGAAATCGGGTAAATTGAGGGTGGTGTCGGCAGCAACCACCCCGACCAGGGTCACATCGGGAAAGTCGAACCCTTTGGCTATCATCTGGGTGCCGATCAGGATATTGGCTTTTCGTTCCCGGAACTGGCGGTAGTAGAGGCTGTGGGCATGGCGGCCGGCAGTAGTGTCCCGGTCCATGCGGATCAGTGATGCTGCGGGGTAGAGTTTTTTCACTTCTTCTTCCACGCGCTGGGTTCCGGCGCTGAAATAACGGATCTTAGTGCCCCGGCAGCCGGGGCAGGTTTCGGGGACTGCTGTTTCATGGGCACAGTAGTGGCAGCACATGATCTGCCGGTCCATGTGCAGAGTCATGGATACATCGCAGGAGGGACAGCGGACCACGTGCCCGCATTCCCGGCAGAGGACAAAACCGGCAAACCCGCGGCGATTGATGAAAAGGAGGGCCTGTTCATCGCGCTCGATTACTCCGTTCAATTCTTCGAGCAGCTGGCGGCTGAAAATAAAACGGTGTCCCGCCTTGAGCTCTTCCCGCATGTCAACTACGTGCACAGGAGGAAGCTGGATCGGGGTAACCCGTTCTTTCATTTTTAAGAGCACTGCATCGCCTGCAGTGGCTTCATAGTAGCTTTCCAGGGAAGGAGTGGCGCTGCCAAGCAGGAGCACAGCCCGGTTGTGGCGGGCGCGCCACCAGGCAACATCACGGGCATGGTAACGGGGCGCTTCTTCCTGCTTGTAGGTGGTTTCATGCTCCTCATCAACAATAATCAGGCCAATCCGCTCAAGGGGGGCAAAAATAGCCGAGCGGGCTCCCAGGACCACCCTCGCCCTGCCGTTCAAAATCATCTGCCACTGGCGGTTTTTTTCAGCTACACTCAGCCTGCTGTGCAAAACAGCGACCCGGCCGGGAAAGCGTCCTTCGAAATGCTCAATCATCTGCGGAGTAAGCGATATTTCCGGGACCAGGATCATGGCGGTACGACCCTGTTTTAGGCAGTAAGCTATACCCTGCAGATATATTTCTGTTTTCCCGCTGGCTGTAATACCGTGCAGGAGCATTTTTTCAGGCCGTTCATCGTCCAGGGCGGCTTTGATGCGATCAAAACAGGCCGCCTGTTCTTCCCGCAACAGGTGGGGTTTAGTTAAAGGGGCCTCATCTTCATCTTCGCCGCCATGAGAAGGAGGGTCGGTTACAGCGCTGACAGTGCGGACCAAACCCTTTTTCTCCAGGCTGCGAATAGCCTGGCTGTTTGCTCCTAACCGGATCAGTTCAGGACGGGGCAGAGGGCCCTTCTGCTTGAGAAGATCGAGGGTTTTTTCCTGGGCCGGGGCCCGTTTTAATTCGGCACCTGCAGCCTGCTCTGTCGGTTCCACCACTTTGATTTCACCGGGCCTTCTGCCTTTGCGAAAGGAGGCCGGGATCATGGCATGAAGAGCATCAATCAGGCGGCAATAAAACCGCAGTGACAGCCAGTGGCTTAGCGCCAGCTGCTCGGGAGTTAATAGCGGTTCCGGGTCAATTATTGCGATGATATCCTTAAGCGATTCGACGGAAGTCTCGCGGAGCAGGCGCAGGACATAACCCTGGCAGCGGCGGTTGCCAAACGGCACTTCCACCCGCGTGCCGGGCCTAATTTTCTCCTGCAATTCCCCAGGGATACTATAGTGAAAAGGCCGATCAACAGCATTGCTGACCAGGTCGATTATTACTTCTGCATATCGAGGCATCTATTTACCCCTGTCAGTTATTTTGATATTATTAAGCAAGGCTTGAAGAAAGAGGTTTTGCCAGTGTTGCGTTTATTTTTTCCGGTTAAACAGGTAATTAAAGAGAACCGCAGCTGGTTCTTCATGGCTGCAGCCATATTTATGGTATCTTCCATATTTTTTTATTTTGCACCGGCCTTTACCGCACCGGCCGCCGAAGAGGCCATGGATACCCAGCTGGAACAACTGGAAAGCCTTTTTTCGCTGATTATGGATACTTCACCGCTGGTCGGTATTTCGTTTATCTTTATGAACAACTTCCTGTCTATGGCCCAAATGCTCCTGCTCGGTTTTTTGGCGGGCATATCGCCTTTAATCACCCTGGGTATTAACGGAGCCCTGGTGGGAGCCCTGCTTTCCTTCTCCGGACAGGAAGGTGTGTCCGTGCTGGCAATGATTGTTTTCGGTTTGCTCCCCCACGGGATTTTCGAGTTGTTTGCCTTCTTCCTGTGCGGGGCTATCGGGCTCAAGTTCGGCTACCATTGTATCGCTTCACCCCTGCCCGGTAAAACCAGGGGCCAAAGTTTCCGTTTTATCTGGAAAGAAGCAATTTCAATTTTGCCGCTGGTAGTAATTCTCCTGATCGCCGCTGCAATAATCGAAGTTTTAATTACACCACAGCTGATAGAATTAATACTATAGCATCCTGGCAATACGGTCGAGGATATGGTGGGCCAGCTCTTCTTTATCCATCAGGGGCAGGTTTTCTACTTCCCCGCTGCGATCGATTATCGAAACCCTGTTGGTTGGCACAGCAAACCCGGCTCCCGCCTCTTTTAAGTTGTTGACAATGATCAAATCAAGGTTTTTGCGATCCATTTTTTGCTGGGCATTATCAAATATATCTTCAGTTTCGGCGGCAAAACCAACTAAGATCCGGTCTCCCTTCTCCTTACCCAGTTCGAACAGAATATCCCGGTTCCTGGCCAGCTCAATTGTCGATATTTCACTGTTTTTTTTGACTTTCTGTTCTGAGACATCCGAAGGCCGGTAATCGGAAACCGCCGCTGCCTTAATCACCAGGCGGCATTCCTTGTAGTGATCGAATACAGCATCAAACATTTCCTCGGTGGTAGTAACATCGATTTTATTCACTCCCGCGGGAGCCTGGAGGTGAGTCTGGCCGCTGATCAGGGTCACATCGGCTCCCCTTTCCTGCAGGGCCCGGGCCAGGGCATAACCCATCAACCCGGTGGAAGGATTGCTTAAAAACCGGACCGGATCGAGCGGTTCCCTGGTCGGCCCGGCGCTCACCAGGGTTTTTAAACCGGTAAAATCCTTAGGTCTTAGCACCGCCCTGGTGAAAGCATAGATGTCGAGGGGATCAGGCATGCGTCCCCTTCCATATGCACCGCAGGCCAGTTCACCGGCTTCTGGATCCATCACCTGGCAGCCGTGTCCGGCAAGTTTCTTGATATTATCCTGCACAACCCGGTTTTCATACATGTCAACGTTCATGGATGGAACAATTACTACAGGGCAACGTGCGGCAAGGTAGAGGGTAGTCAGCAGGTTGTCGGCAAGGCCTGAAGCCATTTTTGCCATGGTATTGGCGGTAGCAGGGGCTACGACCACAATATCGGTCCCTTCCAGGAGATCGATGTGCTCGATCTTTTCTCCTGAACGATCGGCATACATATTTACATAGACAGGGTTGCCCGTCAGGGCCTGGAAGGTCAAAGGTGTTATAAATTCAGTGGCTGCCGGGGTCATGATCACATGCACTTCCGCACCGCCGCGCATAAATAACCTGGCCAACTCGGCAGCCTTATAGGCGGCAATGCCGCCCGTCACTCCCAAAACTACCTTTCTCAACTCTAACACCCCTATTTTATACCGTCACGCTTACGCTCATATTCAATGTTTCCCGCTTCTATTTCCCGCAAGGCGGCAGCAACATCCTTGCTGTGTGTTTCATCGATTGTCAGCTTGCTGCCGTTGCGCAGCTGACGGCCCCTTTTTGCCGCCGCAATTACCAGGGTGTATTTGCTGTCTACTTTCTTCAACAAATCATCAATTGAAGGATAAATCATTTAGTTTCACCTCCCCAGCCCGGTGGACAGGCCCCGCGGCTGACTCTGCTTTTTTCGGCATCGATAATGGAGTCGATCAAACAGGCCGCTTTTTCTACTGTATCATTTATTACCAGGTAATCATAGAGGTTATAGGCCTCCATCTCCCGGCGGGCCGTTTCCAGCCGCCGGCTGATCCGGTCCGAATCTTCGGTGCCTCGACCGATTATTCTTTCCTCCAGGGCTTGCAGCGAGGGCGGGGCCAAAAAGATGGACACGGCTTCGGGAACTTTTTCCCTGACCTGTTCGGCCCCTTGAATGTCAATTTCTAAAATCAAATCCTGGCCGGAGGACAGCATATCCATGACCGCATCGCGGCGGGTTCCGTAATAGTGATCATGCACTACGGCCCATTCCAGGAAAGAACCTTCTCTTATCATTTCTTTAAACCGGGGCAGTGTGGTGAAAAAGTATTCTTTTCCTTCCTCTTCGCCGGGCCGTGGAGGGCGGGTAGTGGTTGAAATGGACAACTTCAAAGCTTCCCTGATTTCCAGTAAATACCGGCACACCGTCCCCTTGCCAACACCAGAAGGCCCGGATATTATTAAAAGAATACCTTCAACCATTAACTGCCTCCTGTGTTTTAGTCTGTATCTTCGTTTTCAACCTGGGTATCTTTGGCCTGCAGGCGATGTTTGACGGTTTCCGGTTGGACCGCCGACAAAATAATATGGCCGCTGTCAGCTATAATTACAGCCCTGGTGCGGCGTCCGTAAGTAGCGTCAACCAACATGCCCCGTTCGCGTGATTCGCTGATGACCCTTTTAACCGGAGCCGATTCGGGGCTGATTATAGCAATAATGCGGCTGGCAGAAACAATGTTGCCAAATCCAATATTAATCAGCTTAATAGCCATGGGTAAAACCCCTTTCCCTTTATTCTAGGTTTTGAATTTGTTCACGGATTTTTTCCAGCTCCGCCTTAAATTCAACAACCAGGTTTGTTAGCTGGTAATCATTAGCCTTGGATCCGATAGTATTAACTTCCCGGAACATTTCCTGGGCTATAAAATCCAGTTTGCGACCGGCTGGAGCAGTGCCGGTCAGGTTTTCCCGGAAAGCTATAATATGGCTCCTCAGCCGGACCAGTTCCTCATCTACCCCCATCCTTTCAACAAGCATCGCACATTCCATAATTAGCCTGTTTTCTTCAAAGTGGCCGGCTAAAAGTTCCTGGAACTTTTGTTCGGTCCTTTGCCGGTGTTCTTCCTTAGCTTCTTCTGCCCTTTTGGAAGCTTCCTCTACCATTTTTTCCAAGCGTTCGCACCTCTCAAGCAGGTCCCGCCCCAGGTTTTCCCCTTCCACGCGGCGCTGCTCGAGGAGTTGTTCGAGAGCCTCATCCAAAGCTTCGCTTATTGCCGGCCAAACCTCTTCTTCGGTAACAGAGATACCGCCTGTTTTAAAAAGTTCGGGCATCTGCAGCAGGTGCTCCAGCTTTACCTGATCGGAAAGTTCCAGGTTCCTGCAGAGATCTTGCAGGGACCGGTGGTAATCTTCGGCCAGGTCGTAGTTCATTTTTACCTGGCGCACCCCTGCCGGGACTTCATCCAGGCCCAGGGTCAGTTCCACCCTCCCCCTTTTGATCGCTTCCTGCAATTTACGGCGTATACGATCTTCAAGAGAATACAGCTCTCGCGGCAGGCGCAGAGAAAAATCGGCATAGCGATGATTCACTGAACGCATCTCGGCTGAAAAGGTGAAACCATTTTTCGTACTGCTGCCTCGACCGTAACCGGTCATACTGTTGATCATTGATATCGTCCCTTAAGAGCATTTAAACCAGCCTGCATAGCAAATAATTGCGCAAAGTCAGGCATATTCATCTAATTAATCCGTTTTAGGGCTCAAACTCCAGTATTTCTGGAATTATCTTAACATCAATTCAAGGCAATCTCAAGGAGTAATTGAGTATTTGTCAGTGATATGGTCGTATTTAAAGTCTGTACTGCCATATCTGGGAGCAAAATTTGCCATAGCCGCTTTTAAGAATTATACTATACGGCGGGAGTGTGAATAAAATGGCTTTTGATGCCCTGATTATGAAAGCACTTACAGATGAACTGCGTGAAAACCTAACCGGAGCTACAGTGCAGCGTATTTACGAACCGGCAGCGGGAGACATAATTATACACCTTTATTCCAGGGGCAGCCAGCCCGGCCTGCTGTTTTCTGTTGATCCCAGGTACGCCCGGGTCCATTTGACCTACCGGCGCCAGCAAAGCAGGGACAAACCCACGCCTTTCTGCATGTTGCTGCGTAAATACCTGACCGGGGGACGGGCTGCTTTTTTTGTCAACCCTCCCCTGGAAAGGATTCTCGAAATATACTTTGACCCGCCGGAAGGAATGCCTGCAGTAAAACTGGTTGCAGAAATAATGGGCCGCCGCAGCAACTTGATCCTTGTCGATGACGAAAATAACATTCTGGGGGCAGCCAGGACCGTATCCTGGGACAGGAATCCCAGGCGGGCTATTGTTCCCGGTGAAACTTACCGGCCTGTGCCACCCCAGGATAAATTGCATCCACTGGAAATGAGCGAAGAAGAATTTAAATCGGGGATGAAACCCGGGCTAGAAGCCGGGAAAAAGCCGGAAAACGCTCTTCTTGAAACAGTAGGCGGAATTAGCCCCCTGGTTGCCAGGGAGCTGTGCCACCGCAGCGGGTGGCACTGCCTTGACCACGAAGATAAACTGTCATCATTATTTGAAAAAGTAAGAGAGCTGTTCAGCAAAAATTGCTCCGGTGATTTTCAACCGGTACTTTTGCCGGGCAGTAAAGAGTTTGCGGCATTTCCCCTGGAACACTTAGACGGGGAAAAACAGGTGGAGTTTGCAGGAACCAATGAAATGCTCGATCAGTTTTACAGTGCTTTGATCGAAGAAGACCGGGAAAAGCAACTCCGGGAACAGTTGCGCAACGCCGCGGAAAAACGCCTGTCGAGGCTGGAAAAGAAGATAAAACAGCAAAAAGAGGAGCTAACCGAAGCCGGCAACGCTCCCCTGCACCGCCTTTACGGGGAACTACTTTTAACTTACCAGTACCAGGTGCCCCGGGGAGAAGAAAGCGTAACCCTGCCCCACCTTTATGAACCGGGCAAAATGGTAACTGTACCGCTAGATCCTTCTCAGTCGGTAAGCACAAATGCCCAGCATCATTTTAACCGCTACCAGAAGGCTAAAAAAGGCCGCGACAAAATCAAAAAACAGATCCGGAAGACCCGTGCAGAAATTGAGTACTGCCGGAGCTTGCTTTACGCGATAGAAAGCAGCTCAGAAAACTCCCTGGAAGAAATAAGACAGGAAATGGTCGATGCCGGGTACCTGCGCGAAAAAGCAAGGGAACGCCGCAAGGCCGAGGCCGCACCCCAGCCCCTTAAATTTACCACTTCATCGGGGCATAATGTGCTGGTGGGGCGCAATAACCGCCAAAATGACTACATCACCTTCAAGGCCGCGGCCCGCCGCGACACCTGGTTTCACGCCCGTGAATTACCGGGAGGCCATGTGGTGCTAAAGGAAGCGCCCTATCCCCCTCCAGAGGAAGATATCGAGGAGGCGGCATTCTTGGCTGCCTACTTCAGCAAGGGGAAAAACAGCTCGGCAGTTGCGGTTGATTATACAGAAATCCGCCATGTTCGGCGCCGGCCCGGCGGAAAACCAGGTTTTGTCTTCTATGAAAATTTCGAAACCATAACCGCCAATCCCCTGGACCCGGACCTGCGCCGGCGCTTTCAACTGTAAAAGACTTCAAATAAAGGAACACCGCAGAATAATTAGAAACGTCCCCATTATTCCGAGAGGGTGATGAGGCCTTCTTTGAAATGGTGGGGGAGGGGGGCGGTAAATTCCATGGTTTCGGAAGTGCGCGGATGGATAAATTTCAGGCGGCGGGCGTGCAGGGCATGCGGTTCAAAGAGGCCGGGCGGCAGATCAGACCAGCTTCTGCCGGCATAAGTAGTGTCGCCTGCCACCGGATAACCCAGGTAGGAGAGGTGGACCCGGATCTGGTGAGTGCGGCCGGTTTCCAGGTTAAGCTGCAGGAGGCTGTAGCGTCCGTAATACTTCAGGACCCGGTAGCGGGTTACAGCCGGCCTCCCGCCTTCCACCACGGCCATCTTCTTACGGTGATGGGGATGGCGGGCAATCGGAGCTTCGATTCGGCCCAGGGCGGGCTTAACCCGTCCGCTGACCAGGGCGATGTATTCCCTTTTGATTTGCCGTGTTTTAAGCTGGTCTGACAGCGCCCGGTGGGTAAAATCGTTTTTTGCTACCAGGAGCAAGCCGGAAGTATCTTTGTCCAGGCGGTGAACAATACCGGGCCTCTTGATTCCACCAATTCCCGACAGGTTTGGACAGTGGTACAGGAGAGCGTTAACCAGGGTGCCGCGGCGGTGGCCGGGACCCGGGTGGACAACCATTCCGCGCGGTTTGTTAACCACGAGCAAGTCTTCGTCTTCGTAAACAACATCCAGGTTGATTTCTTCCGGCTCCAGGCTTGAGTCCTCGGCCGGGGGAAGGGTTACCTCGATTAAATCACCCGCCTGGAGACGGTAGTTTTTATCTTTGCAGGTTTCCCGGTTAGCCTGCACCATTTCTGACTCCAGCAGTTTTTGAGCCTGGCTCCTGGATAAACCGGGCACCCGCTCGGCCAAAAATTGATCCAGGCGGCGGCCTTCATCTTCGAGGCCGGCCGTGACTGTCCGGCTGGTAGAAACACCGGGAGGGTTTGTTCCGGCATCCTCACGCCCGGAATTCATTTTTTAGCTCCTTTACGCTTTTTTTTTGAACTCTTCGCGCCGCCCTTTTTGGCTGCAAAGCCTTTGAAAATAAAGATAGCTGCTACAGAAATAAGGATCAGAACCAGGCTGAAGTTCTGGGCAGCAGTCAGGCCGAGCCAGGCCGCTGGTTCTTCCCGGAAAAATTCAGTGCTAAAGCGCAAAACGCCGTAAAAGGCAAACAGGGACAGGAGTATAAAACCAACAAAAGGCCTTTTCGGCCGCAGGTACTTCAAGAGAATGAAAATTATTACCGCACCCAGGGCGGCATAAAGCTGAACCGGGTGACGCAGCAAGTCATCGGCCATACCGGCCGGCATAGCCCAGGGAAGGTCCGTTACCTGGCCGTAGCAGCAGCCGTTTAAAAAGCAGCCTACCCGGCCGAAGGCATAGCCGAGGGCCAGGTATGGAGCCATCAGGTCGGCTAACCGTAAAAAACCAATCTTGCGCCAGCTGCACCAGATATACAGGATAAAAACCCCCAGGAAGAGGCCTCCAAAGAATGACAGGCCGGCAAACTGGGCAAACAGGATTTCTGCCGGGTTGGCGCTGAAATAATCCCAGTTCAAAAAAACAAATAAAAGCCTGGCCCCAAGCAGGCCAAAGAAAGCAGAAGCAATAACCGCTTCTAAGACATGGTCGGGATTGAGGTTTTCACCCGGGGCTTCCCTGTATATGGCCGCCGCCGATATGAGGACGGCCAGGGCAATCATCAATCCATATGAATGAACGGTTAAATTACCGATGGTAAACAATTCGGGATACAATAAATCAGCTCCTCTCGCTTTGCTCGTCTTGTTCACTTTGCAAGTTTAGATCCCGCCAAAAGGCAAGCAGGAAAATACCGATGCCGATCACAATAGCCGCATCGGCCAGGTTAAAGACAGGCGGCCAGATCGTAAAATTTATAAAGTCGATTACATAGGCCGAAGTAATCCTGTCGATCAGGTTGCCGAGCGCTCCACCGAGCTGCAACGAAAGCCCCAGGCGCATCCACCTGTGATCTTCGGATAAAAACCGGTAATAATACAGGATCAGAACAGCTACTACCAGGGTAACAGCAATAAAAAACGCAGTCTGGTAGGGAAGCATTCCGAATGCAGCGCCCGGGTTCCGAACATAGGTTAAATATAAAAAATTGCTGATCACAGTTATCGATTGTCCCAGCTCCATCATCGAAGTCACCAGCTGCTTGCTCAGCTGGTCAACAACGATGATCGAGGAGACAATTATAAGTAAATTGCGCAAGCGCTTCCCTCCGGTCTTATTCCTCGCTGCCGTCCGTCAGCCTGGCTACTACTTCGCTGCAGCGGGGGCATAACTCCTGTTCGGGTTCGCAAAATATCCAGCAGCGCGGGCATTTGGACCCCTCTGTCTTTTCAACCAGGATCTTGATTGGAAACCGCTGTCCTTCGACAGCAGCGTAAGGGGCTGCCGAGGTGTCAGGCAGCAGCTGCGCTTCCGAAACAATAAAAAGCTGGGACAGCTGTTCGCTAAAGTACTGCAGCTGTTCATAAACACTACCCTCTGCCCAAACGGTAACTGAACCTTCCAGGGAACCGCCGATCTTCTTGTCTTTGCGGGCCTGCTCCAGGGCCCAGGTAACCTCTTCCCGTACTTCAAGCAGGGTCTGCCAGCGCCGGCCCAGGTCTTCGTCAATCCAATCCGGATCCGGTTCCGGCCAGTCGGCCAGCTGAACGCTCTGCTGGTGCCTGGCAGGAAGGTGCTGCCACAGCTCCTCGGCAGTAAAGGTCAGGATCGGTGACATCATCAAGACCAGGTGTTCAAGGACGGTCATCAGGACTGTCTGAGCCGACCGGCGCCCGTGATCGTCCGGGGCAGAGCAATACAGGCGGTCCTTGATTACATCAAGGTAGAAATTGCTCATATCTACCACGCAAAAGTTATGTAGAGCATGGAAGAATTGATGGTATTCATAGTTTTCATAAGCCCTGGTTACCTTTTCCACCAGTTTGCCGAGGCGGTAAAGGGCCCAGCGGTCCAGCTCTTCCATTGAATGGTAATCTACGGCCCGGGTATCGGGGTTGAAGTCGTAACATCCAGCCAGCAAAAAGCGGGTGGTGTTACGGATTTTTCGGTATACCTCTATTAACTGTTTAAGGATGTTTTCCGACAGGTTGACATCGTGGGTAAAATCGGCCGATGACACCCACAACCGCAAGATATCCGCACCGTACTGCTTGATTATGTGTTCGGGAGCAATAACATTGCCCAGCGATTTGGACATTTTTTTGCCTTCGCCATCAACCACCCAGCCGTGGCTGAGGACGGATTTATAGGGAGGTTCGCCCCTGATGGCTACAGCCGTGAGCAGGGAAGAGTGAAACCACCCGCGATACTGGTCGCTACCTTCCAGGTACATGTCAGAAGGCCAGTGCAGCTCCGGCCTGGTTTCCAGGACAGCATCATGGCTCGACCCGGAATCGAACCAAACATCCATGGTGTCCGTCTCTTTCCTGAATCCACCGTGGCCGCACTCGGGGCAGGTAGTGCCTTTGGGCAGGATTTCATCAGCTTCCCGGGCAAACCAGGCATCGGATCCTTCACGCGAAAACAGGTCGCTCACCGCATCAATAGTTTCCTTGTTGATCAGGTGGGCATTACAGGAAGTGCAGTAAAAGATCGGGATCGGCACACCCCACACCCTCTGGCGCGATATACACCAGTCCTGCCTTTCAGCAATCATATTGTAAATCCGGTCTTCCCCCCATGCGGGAATCCATTTAACCTTGTTAATCGCTTTCAAAGCGTCCTGGCGAAAATCGTCGATGGAAGCAAACCACTGCTCGGTAGCCCGGTAAAGGACGGGCAGTTTGCAGCGCCAGCAGTTCGGATACTGGTGCTCGACAGGAATGGTTTCGATCAGGGCCCCCATTTTTTCCAGGTCTTCAATCACCTTCTTGCCGCCTGCTTCATAGTACATTCCGGCGTACTGGCCGGCTTCTTCCGTAAAGTAACCTGTATCATTGATAGGACTCAAAACAGGCAGATTGTTGGCCCGGCCGACAAAAAAGTCTTCATGGCCGTGGCCGGGGGCGGTATGCACACAGCCGGTCCCCTGCTCGAGGGTCACATGCTCACCCATAAGCAGGATCGATTCCCGGTCATAAAGAGGATGGCGGCATAACAGGCCGGACAATTCACTGCCCTTAAAGCGCTTAAGAATTGGCCAGGGCTCTTCCGATCCGGCTATGCGGGATACTTCTTCCAGCAGCCCTTCGGCCAGTAAATACTTTTCCGATCCGGCCTGGACCAGCACGTAATCCAGTTCCGGGTGGAGGACTATGGCCAGGTTGGCCGGAATAGTCCAGGCCGTGGTAGTCCAGATCAGGCAGTAAGTATTTTCTGTTCCACCAAAAAGTCCCTTATCATCCTGGAGGGGGAACTTCACATAAATTGAATCGGAAACCTTATCCCCGTACTCAATTTCCGCTTCGGCCAGGGCTGTTTCACAACTGGCGCACCAGTATACAGGACGCATCCCTTTATAGATATAGCCCCGCTCCGCCATGGCTCCAAAAATCTTGATCTGGCGAGCTTCAAATTCAGGAGCCAGGGTCAGGTAGGGATTTTCCCAGTCGCCGCGCACCCCGAGCCTCTTAAACTGGTCCCTTTGGATATCGACATACTGCAGGGCGTACTCATGGCACATTTTTCGAAATTCAAGATCGGTAATTTCTTTGCGGTTTATTTTTTTGGTCTTAATAATCTGGTGCTCGATGGGCAGCCCGTGCGTATCCCAGCCGGGCACATAAGGGCAGTCGAAGCCCCGCATGCTTTTATATTTATTGATAATATCCTTAAGAACCTTGTTCAAAGCAGTTCCCATATGGATATCGCCGTTAGCATAAGGCGGCCCGTCATGCAAAATATAACGGGTAGCTCCGCTGCGGTTTTCGCGCGCCAGCCTGTTAATATCAACTTTCTCCCAGAATTCAATTATTTCCGGCTCACGCTGCGGCAGTTTGGCCCGCATTGGAAAATCAGTCTGGGGCAGGTTCAAAGTATCCCGGTAATCCATGTCCATTTCTCCTCCATTTACGTTTAAGTTTAAGTTGGTATTGTGTAAAATCTATAGCTGCTCAGCCTATTACCAGGCTTTTATTATAATTGCCTGAAATGAAAATTATGCTCGCCGATCATTCAGGCAGAAATTGCAGCGGCTCAGCTTCAGCCCTTCGCCTGGGCTTCCCTTGCGATGAGCTTATCGTAAGCTCGCGCTCGGTGGCCGACATCCTGTCGGCCAGCCCGCTTCAGGCCTCGCTTTGCCGGCAATTTCAAGCCTTCAC
>Ga0207421_10000402_pt1 | contig 55500 bp, 47 predicted proteins | sample SodLakKL_010_SED_4_FD_187542 | JGI IMG/M metagenome (GOLD analysis project Ga0207421, IMG submission 187542) | Alkaline sediment microbial communities from Lake Tanatar, Kulunda Steppe, Russia - 8KL_010_SED (SPAdes) (version 2) | ecosystem: Environmental > Aquatic > Non-marine Saline and...
GGACGAGGCGGAGTACGCACGCCACATCGGTCAGGCTTTCCTCGACGGTGTCCCGGGTTCCCACGAGTTCTCCGAAGCAAGCGAGCAGTATCGCATCTACGTGCGTGAGAGGCGCACCTGGGAGGCCCTGTACGAGAGACTTCAGTCGCACGTTCTTCTCAAGGAGGACAACGTCGTACCGGGCAGTGCTTTCGGACGCGACATGCTTCGGGTTGACTTCCGGCGCGTCTTCCAGCGCAGCTCACACCGTTACCGGCTCATGCTCGGCGGATACCTTCATGCCGATTGAGGCCCGCGGTCGGCGCGGGTGGGCAGCTGCGAAAGCTTCCGAGGTTGTCTTCGCGGCTCCTGCCCCGGTTCGCGCCCGCGGCCCCGCACGCGGGGCAACCAGCAGAGCTCGCTTCTCGAACTCGAGCCTCCCGACCGTTTCCCCACACGCGGAACCGAGCTTCCGCTTGCGTGCACATGAGACCATCTCGGGGTACAATCGTCGCCATGAAGCGCTGTGTGAAGGTCTTGTCGGCCGTCATTCTGGGCCTTGTTGTGCTCGGAGCCATTGCGTGCGGAACTTCGCGGTTCCTTTCGCCTCCGAATGCTGGGCGTGAGCTGGCCCGGGTGTGGGAGGTTCCTCATCCGGCGGTGGTTGCCCACCGGGGCGCTTCGTGGCTTGCGCCGGAATCAACTGCGCCGGCCTATGAGTTGGCGCGAGATCTGGGTGCGGACTATCTAGAGGCGGATCTTCAGCGTACCCGTGACAGGGTCGTCGTGGCTTTTCACGACGAGACGCTCGAGCGCACGACCAACGTGGAGGAGGTCTTCCCCGACCGTTCAACGGATCGAATCGAGACGTTTACCTACGGCGAGCTCATGGAGCTCGATCACGGAAGCTGGTTTAACCAGGCATACCCTGAGCGCGCTCGCGATGCTTACGAGGGCCTGGGCGTCGTGACGCTTCGGGAGCTCATTGAAATTGCGGAGGCGGGACCGAACAACCCCGGCCTCTACCTTGAGACGAAGTCCGCTCAGAACCATCCGGGGATCGAGGAGGACGTCCTCGCGGTACTCGAGGACTTGTGCTGGTATCCGGAGGGGCCGGAGCTCGCCGGCCCGGACGTCACGGCAAACGCGGCGGTCGGGGCGCCGACGATCGATGTGGCCGCCGGCCGGAGCGGGATCATCTTCCAGTCATTTCACACCGGTAGCCTCGAGCAGCTTATCGAGCTGGCGCCGGAGATCCCAGCGGTCTATCTCATCAGCGCTGCGATGGCGGAGGAGAACGGTTTTCGCCGACATGTGAAGACCGCGACCGAGATGGGAGCTCTCGGGGTCGGGCCAGGTGGCCGGCTCGGGCTCCCGTGGAATACGGGGCACGCCCACCGGGAAGGGCTTTTGGTTCACAACTACACGATAAACCAGCCGTGGCAGATGCGGCTTCTGCGGAGCTTTGGTGCGGACGGAATCTTCACGGACCGGCCGGCGGTGGCGCTGGAGGTATTCGATCGCGCCGAAGAGATCGACGTCGATGCTATTCTGGATCGGTTGGAGCTAAAATGACCCCAAGGGAGGAAGGCTATGACGTACGTACCGGATTCGGAGCGATATAGCAGTATGGCATACCGGCGATGCGGTCGCAGCGGCCTTCAGCTGCCGGGCGTATCGCTTGGTCTTTGGCACAATTTCGGTGACGAGACGAGCCTGAGCAACGCGCGGGCGATGGTCCATAAGGCGTTCGATCTGGGGATCACCCATTTCGATCTTGCCAATAACTATGGCCCTCCCGCGGGCTCGGCGGAGTACAACTTTGGGCGCATCCTCCGGGAAGATCTTGCCGGGTACCGCGATGAGCTCGTTATCTCCACCAAGGCAGGGTACTACATGTGGCCGGGGCCCTACGGAGAATGGGGGTCTCGGAAGTACCTTCTGGCCAGCCTCGATCAGAGTCTCCTGCGGATGGGCCTTGACTACGTGGACATTTTCTATTCCCACCGGTTCGATCCGAGCACGCCGCTCGAGGAGACGATGGGAGCTTTGGCAAGCGCGGTGAAGCAGGGTAAGGCGCTGTATGTGGGCATCTCCTCGTATTCGGCGCGAAAGACGGCGGAGGCCGCGGAGATACTCCAGGACATGGGGGTCAAGCTCCTGATCCATCAGCCTTCCTACTCGATGTTGAATCGCTGGGTGGAGGAGGGGCTTCTGGACGAGCTCGAGCAGCGCGGGATCGGCGCCATTGCGTTCTCTCCGTTGGCTCAAGGGCTTCTGACCGGGAAGTACTTGGACGGCGTCCCGGAGGATTCGCGGGCCGTAACCGCTCCCGGCACTTTTCAGCGCGAGCGCTATCTCTCACCGGAGAATATCGAACGGATCCGCGCTCTGAATCGGGTAGCTCAGGAGCGCGGGCAGTCTCTGACACAGATGGCCCTGGCGTGGGTACTGCGAGATCGACGCATTACGTCCGTCCTGATTGGGGCGAGCCGCCCCGAGCAGATCGAGGAAAACGTAGGAGCTCTGGCCAACCTCGAGTTCTCGGAGCACGAGTTGGCGGAGATCGACCGCCACGCCCAAGAGGGGGATATCAACCTCTGGGCGTCTTCGAGCGAAGCCGGATGATCTCGGAGGCCGGGCGCCGAACGCCGAAGCCGCTCCAGACGAACCAAGGTTACGGATAGACGGCAAGACTCCGACGCGCCGGCGATCCGGAAGGTCGCGAAGCGAGTCCCGCGGGCGCTGTCCCCACGAGGAGATAGAAGAAGGGAGGCGAGAATTGATATACTACAATCGGAGGGCCTCGAATGAGTGTGAGTATCAATCTTGACTTTGAACAGCTGAAATCGCTCGTGGACCAGCTCTCGAGCGAAGAGGCCGCTGAGCTCGCCGAGTATTTGCAACGAAAGGCGGCGTTGGATCGTCTTGAGCGCTTTCAGGAAGAGCACAAGGATATCTCGCTGACCGAAGAGGAGATCGCCGAGGAAGTCGAAGCCGTGCGCCGCGAACGCTACGAAGGCCAACGGCACTAAATGACGATTGTCCTCGACACCAACCTTTGGGTAAGTATGTTGCTGGGATTACGGGTCCGTAGACTTAGGCGGCACCTGTACAATCCGCGAATTCGGGTAGTGACCAGTAGCGAACAACGCGTCGAGCTTACCACAACGCTGTCGAAGCGAAAGTTGACGAGAGTTCTTACTCCCGCAGACCGAGAGTATCTTCTTCGCATCTATGATGACGTTGCCCACGAGATATCGGTAAGTGAGCAGGTGCACATGTGCCGGGACCCAAAGGATGACTTTCTCCTCTCACTCGCTCTTGCCGGCCGGGCCCAGGTCATCGTCTCCGGGGACAAAGACCTCCTTGAGCTCCGAAGCTTCCGCGGGACTGAGATACTCTCCTACAGCGAGTTCGAGAAACGGCTTGTCGCTCGATGAAGGATTTCTTCGCCGGCAAGAACATGCCTTTGCGCCGGCGGGAACCGGCGAGTCCGGCAGGGAAGGCGCCCAGAACACCTCGATAAGCGCACGGGAGCAGCAACCTTGGGACCCAGCGACGGCTCAGCCGCATAGCGCCTGCTCCTCGGTGGCCTGGAGCGAGACCGGAACGCGTTGGCGCCGGCGGAACTTGACGAGCGTCTCGACGCCGATCTCCTCGAGCAACCGGGTTACATGGTGCCGGCCGTGAGCGACTTGCTGCGGTGTGTGAGCATCGGAGCCGTAGGTCAACGGGACGCCGAGCTCGTGGAGAGCGCGGATGACCCACGGGGCCGGGAAGGTCTCTCCGCACTTGCGGAGGCCGGAGGTGTTGATCTCTACTGCTACATCCTGGGCGGCGATGACCTGGACGGTCTCCTCGATAAGCGGGGTCAGATCGGTATCGATGGGAGGGCCCATCGCCTTGATGGCGTCGGGGTGCGCGATCACGTCGAAGAGCCCGGAGCGGGCGGAGCTCTGAACGGCTTCGAAGTAGCGCTCGTATATCTCGAGCGGGTCCGATGCGTCCGCCCACCGGCGGGGCGCGTATACGTGGTACGGGCCGAAGTCATGTACCGAGCCGATGACGTAGTCCACGCGGCTGTCTGCGAGGGCGTCGCGGTAGACCTGCTCGGTCCCCGGAAGGTAGTCGGCCTCTATTCCCACGAGGACTTCGAGCTCGTGCGCGTGTTCCTGTTGGAGGGCGGTGGCCTCATTCAGGTAGCGGCCGAAGTCGCTCCGTGCCATCTGAATCTTCGGCGAGGGGTGGTCGTCGGGATGGGCGAACAGGGGAGCGTGGTCGCTGAAACCGAGCGTGGAGACGCCGTTAGCTTTGGCGGCATGGACGTAGTCGGCAAGCGAGCCGCTTGCGTGGCCGCAGCGCTTGTGATGGGTGTGAAGATCGATTGTGCAGTACATAGTTACTCCTGTATGGGATCGTGAATCGACTCGAACGGACGCGAACGGTGCGCCCTGAGGGCCAGGACGGCGAGCTCCGCAATCGTTCCACCCGCGTCATGGACCGCGCGCTCTACGATGGGCCGTAGCGGTCGAACCAGGCGCGCTCGCCGAACGGCTTCTTTGGGGCCTGTGACGGTTCTTCAGCTGGGACGCCAACGGGCAGGAGCACTCGCACCTCCTGCTCCGCCGGAACGCCGAGCAGGCGGCCAATCCGGCCCGCCACGTCGTTGCTGCGGAGCACGCCGTCGATCCAGACCGACGCGTAGCCGAGCGCGGTTATTGCGAGTAGCATATTCTCGGTTGCCGCGGCGTAGTCCTCGACGCCGAAGCTCAACTCATGGTCGCTTGTCGCGTCCGGGTCCATCACGACGGCGATGATGGCCTGGGCGGTGGTGAGGGCCGGCGAGCCCCCCGCGAGCTCAGCAATCTGTGACCTGATCTTCGGATCGGTGACGATCACGAATGACGTCGACTGTCCGTTGTACCCGCTGGGTGCGCGGATACCGGCGTCTACGATTTTTACCAGGTGGTCGCGGGGCACCGGCGAGTCGGTAAACGAATCACGGTAGCTCGCGCGGCGTGCTATTGCATCAAACAGTTCCATCTCATCCTCCTCTCTGAAGCCGGCTGGTGTGTGGCACCGTTCCGGTCAAAGCATCACCGAGTGCGGCGGCCGCCGCAGCGCGCAGACGTTGAGCGGAAGGGGCAATAACCCGACCCTGGAAACCGGCGGGGCCAGGTCTTGCGCGTCTTGTTTACAACCGCGGCGGTAGGGGGGCTCGATGACCGTCTTTGTGGTGTGTCAAAGCGCCTGACAGACAACACAAAGCCCGCGAGCACACAAAAAGGGCCGAGCCACACGGAGTGACCCGGCCTTCTCTATAGCAGGGGCAGGACTCGAACCTGCGACCTCCGGGTTATGAGCCCGACGAGCTACCAACTGCTCTACCCTGCGATGTCTGCTGAGAACATACCAAAGGCCCTGCTCAAGCGTCAACAGCCTTCCACGGTTCTCCGGCGCAATTCCTGTTGAACATCCGGCTCTATCCGTGTCGGTACCGAATGATGAGCGTGAGCGCAACGGCAAGCACGACCGACACCACTGCGATGACGGGCCCCAGCAGTTGAAGCGCACCGTCCTGCTCCACGGATATATTATATCCGGCGTGCAGAACGACTGCTAGAACCAAGCTCCGCCCGATATGCCATTCGCGGATACGTCCCGCTATCGCTCCGCTGATGATGGCGGTGCAGCCTGCGTGGAGCGGGATTGCGGTGAAGGTTCGCAGCAAGACGGCGCTCCCGCCCGGTGACAGCAGCGCGCTCTCGACGATTCCGAATCCTGCTCCTACCGCCGCACCGAGGACCGCCCCCTGTGCAGCGTCATATGCGGCCGGTGCTATACGGCGATCTCGATTGCCAATGAATCCGGCTGCAACGAGCGCTTTGGGGGCTTCCTCAGCAACGGCGACGTGTACGAAGTGGCCGAGCAAGTAGCCGGCGGTCGCTGCCCCGAATGGGATGAAGCCTAACAAGGTAGCGATGCCTGCTGAGGCAAGAACGAGCACCCCGCCGCTCAGTCCGGATTTGAGCAACCGCCCGAAAGGTGGTTGCTCCTGGAGGGGCAGGAGCACTGTTGCAAGCACGAGCGCGAGTGCCGTTATGGATACTGCAATCGCGAGTGCGGCATGCGGGTTCACCGTTTCGTCGTCGACCTTGCAGGGGCTTCATGAAGGGCCGCAATGGCCGTAAGCAGCCCTTCTGTGTCTTCCGGCTTCCCGACGGTTATGCGAACAGCCTCAGGAAGACCGAAACTCTCCAGTGGGCGAACCGCGTAGCCCGCGTCCATGAGTTGTGCGGCAAAGAGATGGGCCTCCATACCGGCTTCGATACACACGAAGTTCGCTGCGCTGGGGTAGGGCGTGAAACCGAGTTGGGATAGCCCTTTCGAAAGGCGGGCCCTCTCCTCAGCATTGCGAGCTACACAGTCACGCACGTATGACGGATCTTCGAGCGCTGCGGCAGCTGCCGCCTCGGCAACGGAGCTGACGTTGAACGGCGGCTTGACGCGATAGAGCGCTTCGATTAGCTCGGCACATCCGAACCCGTATCCAACGCGGAGTCCCGCCAACCCGTATGCCTTGGAGAACGTGCGAAGAACGAGCAGGTTTTCGTACTGGTCCACGAGCTCCCGGGTGGGGGGGCGCCGACCTTCCGGGACGTAATCCACGTACGCTTCGTCCAAGACCACGAGGATCTGCCGCGGGATGTACTCGAGCAGATCCTCGATAGCGTCGGGAGCCATCGCCGTACCGGTTGGGTTGTTCGGATTGCACAGCCAAACAATCCGGGTGCGGTCACCGAGGAACCGGCGAAACGCATCGGGATCGTGTGCACCGTGCCTCATCGGAACCTTCACCGGACTGCCGTCGTAGAGGGAGGTTACGCTGTGATACTGGCTGAAGGTGTGTTCCGCTGCGAGGCTCTCTTCTTTGGTATTCAGAAACGTCCCGGCGGCGATTGCCATGAGCTCATCCGAGCCGTTTCCTATAATGATCCGCTCTTCCTGGATGTCCAGATGTCCAGCCAGTGCGCTTCGCAATTTGCTGGAGAACTGATCAGGATATCGGCTGACAGCGGGCGCCACCAGTTGAAGCGCGGCAAGGGCTGCTGGGTGGGGGCCGTACGGATTCTCGTTACTCGATAACTTGACCGCCCCAGCCTTGGAGGTGCCAGGCGAATAGGTTGGGATCTGTTGAACGGACAAACGCGGTGGAACCATGTCTTAACCTCCCCAATTCAGCTCCCGTTGGACGCGCCCCAAGGGCCCCGCGAGTACCAGGCGTCTATAGACGCATCTTCCGGGTAATCAAAGCAGCTGTCAACGCAACGCCTTCCTGGAAGAGGACAAACGCAGTTAGACAACGCCCCCAGAAGCGCGGCGGCGAGTGCCCTTCCTTGACGCTTGGCCGCGACGGGTGGCGACGTGCTCAGATAGGGAGGAATGCTCGTCTCATCGTATTCCGGCCGCCGATATACGACATAGAGCCATAGTGGTCCAACTGCGTTTGCTCTGTGGTCGGAAGAGGGCTCGGCGCGGCGCTACCGGCCCTCCGAGCTGCCCGGCTCCGCCTCCGAACGCCGTTTCGCTGTGTTCGGCGGGTTCTTCTTGAGGTATTCGTGGTCCTCCGACATGTCCTCGATAAGGTCGGCGAGCTTCATCTGCAGGCTTGTCTCGGTTGTCTTTGCGAAGATGAGGTCGCGTGGATTGTCGAACAGCGATTTCACGGATTTCATAATTCGTGCTATCTCGGCATTGCTGAAGCCGTTCATTATGATCACCTTATTCTCGAGCGGACCGTGCGCGCCTGGGTCGGCGCCGGACGTGGCGTTGGGCTCGGCGTCCGGCCCGGCGTTTGGCTTGGCCCGGCGTTTGGAGTCCGGCTCGGCATTGGGCTCGGCGACCGGCTTAGCGTCGGGCCGGGGAGCGCCCGGTTCATTGTGCGACGTCTCGGACATTGCAGTACTCCTGTGTAGGTCGTGGTATTATCTTGATACCATAGGAGGGGGGATATCGGGCTGACAAGAGGGCGGAGTCAACCGGACATCAATCACCGGCGTTGCCGGTGAGATATCATCATTTTTATACTTTTTAGAGATATGAAGTACGATAGTCTGACACTAAAGGCCCAGGATGTCTTGCAGCAGGCGTCCGGGGTAGCACAAGAATACAAGCATCCAACACTCGACGTAGACCACCTGGCTTTGGCGATGATCCGCCAGGAGGAGGGCGTGGTACCGCCGTTGCTGAGCCGGATCGGCGCCGATCCGCGCGACCTGGAGGCCGGCATCCAGTCCGTGCTGGGCCAGAAACCGGTCGTGCATGGCGACGAAGCGCAGATGCAGCTCTCCTCCACCATGCAGAAGGTGCTCAACAGCGCGGAGAAGGAGGCGTCGGATCTTAAAGACGAATACGTCTCGACCGAGCATCTCCTCTTGGCGGCGGTGAGCCGGAAGCATCCGGTGGCGGATAAGTTCGCTGAAGCAGGAGTCACGCGCGACGCAATTCTCACCGCGCTCAAATCGGTGCGCGGCAACCGGCGCGTGACGGACCAAGATCCGGAGAGCAAGTACCAGGTACTGGAGAAATACTGTCGCGACCTTACCGCTGAGGCGCGCAAAGAGAAGCTCGACCCGGTCATCGGCCGTGACGAGGAGATCCGCCGGATCATGCAGGTGCTGAGCCGCCGCACCAAAAACAACCCGGTTCTGATCGGAGAACCGGGCACGGGGAAGACTGCGATTGTCGAGGGCGTTGCCCGGCGCATCGTCTCCGGCGACGTGCCGGATAGCCTCAAGGACAAGCGGCTCCTCGCGCTCGACCTGGGATCGCTCGTTGCAGGGACCAAGTACCGTGGCGAGTTCGAGGACCGCTTCAAGGCGGTGATCCAGGAGATCGCGGAGTCGGAGGGGCAGATCATCCTCTTTATCGACGAGCTGCACACCGTCGTCGGTGCAGGTGCGGCCGAAGGCGCAGTGGACGCTTCCAACCTGCTCAAGCCCGCGCTTGCGCGCGGCCAGCTCCGGGCAATTGGCGCAACAACGCTCGATGAGTATCGCAAGCACATCGAGAAGGACGCCGCATTCGAGCGCCGCTTCCAGACCGTCTACACGCAGGAGCCGAGCGTCCAGGACACGGTCGCCATTCTGCGGGGACTCAAAGAGCGCTATGAGGTACATCACGGCGTCCGGATCACCGACGAAGCGATCATCGCGGCAGCAACGCTCAGCGATCGCTACATCACCTCGCGTTTCCTGCCGGACAAGGCGATCGATCTCATCGATGAGGCGGCCAGCCGGCTCAAAATGGAGATCGAGAGCCAGCCGGTGGAGCTCGATCAGCTCGAGCGGCGCATTCTCCAGCTCGATATCGAACGGCAGGCGCTGACCAAGGAGAGCGATCAAGCCAGCGTCGAGCGTCGTGAGAAGCTGGAAGAGGAGCTTGCCGAGCTGCGGGCCAAGCGGGATGAGATGCAGATGGAGTGGCAGAACGAGAAGGAGCTCATCGAAGGGATCCGCTCGCTCAAGCAGCGGATCGAGGAGCTCAACGCCGAGGAGGCGCAGCAGGAGCGCCAAGGCAACCTGACTCGCGCCGCGGAGATCAAACACGGGCTCATTCCGGAGGCGGAGCGCGAGCTGGCCGAAAAGACGGCCAAGATCGACGAGCTGCAGGACGAACGGCGGCTGCTTCGCGAGGAAGTCGGTGACGAGGACGTTGCCCAAGTCGTGAGCGCTTGGACCGGTATTCCGGTGAGCAAGATGATGGCAAGCGAGATGGCGAAGCTCCTTGAGCTCGAGGCAACGCTCGGCGAGCGCGTGATCGGCCAGGAGCGCGCGGTCAACGCAGTCTCGGATGCCATCCGCCGGAACAAGAGCGGGCTCTCGGACATCAGCAGGCCCACCGGCGTGTTCATGTTCGTTGGGCCGACCGGCGTCGGAAAGACGGAGCTCGCCAAGACGCTTGCCGCGTACCTCTTCGACGACGAGCGGGCGCTGACCCGGATCGACATGAGCGAGTACATGGAAAAGTACTCGGTCAGTCGTTTGATCGGCGCGCCGCCCGGCTACGTGGGATACGAGCAGGGCGGTCAGCTTACGGAGGTCGTGCGGCGAAGGCCATATTCGGTCATTCTCTTTGACGAGGTGGAGAAGGCGCATGCGGACGTTTTCAACGTGCTGTTGCAGCTGCTCGACGAAGGACGGTTGACCGACGGCCAGGGTCGCGTTGTGGACTTCCGGAACACGATCATCATCATGACGAGCAACCTCGGCAGTGACGTCATCCTGGGCGCCGAGAACCCGGAGGAGCGGTGGCCGCAGATTCGGGAGCTTCTGCACGCCACGTTCAAGCCGGAGTTCCTGAACCGGCTGGATGAGATCATCATGTTCCACCGGCTGTCGAAGGAGCAGATCAAGAAGATCGTCGACCTGGAAGTCGAACGGGTGGCTCGCCGCCTTGGCGAGCGCAAGATGTCGATCGATCTGGACGAAACGGCCAAGGAGCATCTGGCTACGGCGGGCTACGATCCGCAGTTCGGCGCGCGGCCACTCAAGCGGGCCGTGCAGAACCAGCTGCAGAATCCGCTGGCGCGGAAGCTCTTGGCCGGCGAGTTCAAGGAGGGCGACCGTATTGTCGTAAGCGCCGCCGACGGCGAGCTAACCTTTGAGAAGAGCAAGGAGCTTGCCGAGGCTGCAAGCGCGTAGGCGCCAACCGCGCAGGTCGAAACGCGTAGCCGGGTGGGCCGCCGGCTCGTCCGGCTACCGATTGACCTGCCGCCTCGGCCCGGATAGCCTCCGGTCATGGGCAAACTATGGGACAAGGGCTACGAGCTCGATGAGCTGATCGAGCGGTTCACGGTAGGGGAGGATTATCGGTTGGACCGTTCGCTTCTGGCTGCCGACGCGGTGGGAAGTGCAGCTCACGCGAAGATGCTGGCCTCCGTGGGAATCCTGAGCGATGAAGAAGCGGACGCGTTGGTCGGCGAGTGCCGCCGGATCGCTCGTGACGCGGCTGCCGGCCGGGTGGAGATTGCGCCGCAAGACGAGGATGGGCACACCGTGATCGAGCGGCGGCTTACCGAGCGTGTCGGAGAAGCGGGTAAGAGGATTCACACCGGCCGGTCTCGTAACGACCAGATACTTGCGGCGCTCCGCCTGTACGGTCGGGAGGCTATCTGGCGCCTTCTGGAGGAGGCGGGCGCGCTTGCTCGGTCATTGCTGGACCGTGCCGAACAGTCGGCTTCGGTGCCGATGGTCGGGCGTACGCATCTCCAACCGGCAATGCCGTCGAGCGTCGGGGTCTGGTTGGCTTCGTACGCCGAAGGGCTTGTCGATGACATGCTGCTTCTGACGACGGCGCGCATGCTCACCGATCGCTCACCGCTCGGGGCCGCGGCAAGCTACGGTACGCCTCTTCCGATCGATCGGTCGATGACGGCGCGGCTGCTCGGGTTCGCCTCAGTGCACAACAACGTTCTCGCCGTCAACAACGCACGCGGCAAGGTCGAGGCGGTCACCGTGGATGCCGTGGAGCACGTGATGCTAACGTTGTCAAAGCTCGCCACGGATCTGATCCTCTTTTCGCTTCCCGAGCTCGGATACGTTCAGCTGCCGGAGGAATTGTGCTCCGGCTCGAGCATCATGCCACAGAAACGCAACCCGGACGGTCTCGAGCTTCTGCGCTCTCGCGCTGCTACCGTGTCGGGATGGAGCACGCAAATCAAGAACGTGATCCGAGCTCTTCCCTCGGGGTATAATCGCGACTATCAGGATGCCAAAGAACCGTTTCTCCGCGCCGTGGAGACCGGCATACTTGCGCTCCAAGTGGCGCGACGGACTGTGAGCTCGATGGAGATTGACGCAGGGCGGCTGCGAGAGGGCTTTAGGCCGGAAGTCTTTGCCACGGATGCGGCGCTTGAGCGGGTGCGCGGCGGGGAAACCTTCCGCGATGCATACCGGTACGTAGCTACCCATCTCGAGGAGCTTGGGGAGCGAAATCCGGACGCCTCGCTCGCCGACCGTACGGCTGTCGGAACCGCCGGAAACCTGAACCTCGAGAGCACCAGAAACGAGGTGGAACGGATCGAGAAGAGCGAGGAACGACGCCGGAGCGAGGCGCGGGCTGCGCTGCGAAGTCTCATGGGAGACGACCTACGCCTTGCGCTCCTGTGACCGTGGCTGGTCGGCCGGCCGGCGGGTAAGTCCCTGGTCGGCGGGCGAGTGCTGCCGTATTACTCGGGCAGGGTGGTCGGCATCTCCAAAGTGATCTCTCCGTCCGACAACCGGCGGAACATGCTCTGGATCTCCGCCCGGACCGCCTCGGGAACGTGGTCGGTGAAGCTCCGGTGCTCGAAGTCGAAGGCTACAGCGTTGTCGGCGACTCCTACGGTCTCATTGGTACCGAATGCGAGCTTCCCCTCGATGAAGCGGTTGACGCGCTCTGCCGTAATCTCTTGGAGGCGCGCGTGGACAACGCCAACTACCGTTCCCACGGCGTCATCATACGCGCTTCGATAGAAAGAAATCACCTTTCCATTGAAGGTATCCGCGGCACCGTGGACACCGGTGTCAGCGGCACCCGCGTATGTGAGGACCACACTGGCTCCATCGTCGAATAGCGCCCCGGCAGTGACCTCCGCGTGTTCGTGGTCCTCGAGATCTCCTACGAAGGCCGCCGGCACCGCCGCGTCTTCCTCGACGGTGCGGGCTCCGATTCGAGCAGCCGGCAGGAACACCTGGTTGAAGACCGGGGTTTCGCGTCCCCCGACTATCCCGACGTGGACGGTCCCTGCGTCATCGGCACGGTAGCTACTGAGAAGTCCCGCAAAATAGCCAGCGAGAAACGCTTGCTCTCGCCGGTTCACAAGAATCGAATGGATAGCGTCGTTTCCCTCCCAATGACCGTCGATCACCAGAAATCGCGTGTCGACGAAGCGGGCCGACACGCTGTCGGCGACCTCGGCGAGCTTCGATCCGACCACTACGACAAGGTCGTATGCCTCCTCGGATAGCTCCGCGAGGCGCTCCGGCCACATCTCACGGTCCAATGGTAACTCATACACGGTGCGATTGACGTTGGCGAACTGTCCGGTTGCTTCCTCTGTACCGTCGGTCACCTCCTGAAGCTCCGGATTCGTGTCGATTGATCCCGGCGATACAACCGCGATGGATAGATCCCGCTCAGCCTCTCGCGGTTCTTCCGCCCGATCGCACGCGGCGATGAGGATGGTTGAGGCAAGCATCCAGGCAAGCGTCCGGATAAGGATGGAGAGCGTCCTCCGTTCAGGCTTTCCGCCGGTCGGCGCTGAGAAACGCATGTCGGCCGGCCTCGGGTTAGTGCTGGAAACGGGAGCGGTGGGGTTCGCCGCGGGCGTCTTGGCAGAGTTATCATCGGCGTTCATGATACGGGCATCCTCCGTATGAGTGCATGGGCTGATCCGCCCTTGAACCGGACCAGCAGACGGTACACTGATCCACAGCACGTGTCAAAACGTGCGGCCTGGGCTTAGGCATGGTGCCCGGTTCTGTGCGCACCTCTTCTGTCAGTGCCCGGTTGACCGCCGCCCTGGTCCCTGCTAAAGAAGGCTCGTGCAGGTCCCGCTGATTCTGTCCATAGACGTAGGAACAACCTCGATCAAGGCGGCTCTTATCGAGACCAGTGGCCGTCTTCGGGAGATGCGCCGGACTCCGGTTGTGCCCCAAGGAACGCCCGCCGCCGGTCTTCTGGGGAGGACCCTGGCAGAGCGTTGTTTCGCGTTGTGCCGGCAACTCGCACGCGATCAACAACCCGCGGTTATTGTAATCAGCGGCAACGGTCCCTCCGTTTTCCCGGTGGACGGAGATGGAAACGATCTAGCATATGCCTCGCTCTGGTTCGACCAACGCTCAGTGGAGCGGGTTGACCTGGGCGTGTCATACTACCTTCCGCGTGTGGCTTACTTCGTGGAGAAGGAGCCGCGGGCGGCGGCGCGCGCACGGTGGTTTCTCCCTTGCGCCGAGTTCCTAACCTTTCTGTTGACCGGGGAGGCGGCTGCGTTTATCCCATCGCCGCGATATGAGCCGTTCATGTGGACCGCCGAGTCTGCGCGTGCGGTACCAGTGGCTCCGGAGACTCTGCCGCCCTTCGTGCAGACCGGAAGCGAGGTGGGTAGGGTCACCTCTGTTGCCGGCAAACGTTCGGGTGTCGCGGCGAGGACCCCTGTGGTGGCGGGAGGCGCGGACTTCCTCATGAGCTTGTTGGGTACCGCGACTGTGGAACCCGGGCGTGTGTGCGACCGGGCAGGCACATCTGAAGGGGTGAACTACTGTAGCCGGCACGAGGTTCGTGATGATCGCGTGCGGTGCCTTCCGCACATTCTTGAGCCGTTCCACAACGTTGCAAGAGTGCTTGCATGCACGGGCCGGGTTTTCGAGTGGTTTCGGGGAGTCAGCGGGCAAGATGAGCTCCCATATGACGAGATAATGAGGCGAATCTTGGCGACGCCGCCAACCGGAGGGCCTCGCTTCTTCCCGGCGGTAGGCGGCGAGGGAGGTCGTTGGGAGCTCTCGAGCGGTGTCTTTGAGGGGATAGAGGCCACTCACGGTCCCGGTGAGATTGGACGTGCTGTTGTTGAGAGTATCGGGTTTGCTGCCCGCGAGGCGGTGGAGATACTGGAGGATGCCGGTTGTCCGGTGCGGGAACTCCGTCTTTGCGGCGGACAAGCCAGGAACTCGTTGTGGAGTCGGTTGAAGGCAGATATTGTCGGGCGGCCGATACTGGTTCCGGAGGTGGTGGACGCGGAGCTGCTAGGGAACGCAACCGCCGGACGGGCCTTCCTCGACGGAGAAACAAGGCTCGGCCAGGTGGCGGAGCAAGTCGTTCGCTTTGCACGCCGTGAAGAACCGCATTCGCGCCGGAGCGCTTGCTTTGCCGATCGCTACGGAGCGTATCAGGAGCGATACGACCAGTTGAAACGGCAGCACTTAGCGGGAGCGGGGGCAACCCCTGAATAGTCTCCCTTCCCCGGGAGAGATGGCACTGGGACACTTTTTCAATCGCCTCGATTGCGGTATATTGGAGGAAAGGAGGTGCGTGTCGGCGTGTTCTTCTTTCTCTTCGGGTACCCATTCATCTTTCTCCTTCCGTTCCTGCTTGCCATCTTGGCAGTTCGGGCGGGTAGCCGCTACTTCGGGCCGCCGCCGGATCGATACGGATATACGGTTGACCGGTGGGGTGCGCCGGCCGACATGTTCCCGTATGACCCGTATCGTCGGCGGGTTCGGAGCACCGAGGCGCAGATTTTCAAGCTTGCGTACCGGTTAGGGGGGCGGATTACGGTTTCCGACGTCGTAGTAGCCTCCGGGCTGAGCGTGGATCAGGTCGAACGCATTCTCGAGCACATGGTGGATAATTCACGGGTCCGGATGGACATAGATGATGAGGGGATGGTCGTCTATGAGTTCCCGGAGATTCAAGCCCGTCTTCGGGAACGGGAATCCGGAAACTACGGGAGCACTGACGACGCACAGCGGTCTCAAGGCGATTCGGCGTTCCGGACTGGTCATGAATGGGAGCCGGGCGAAAGTAGGCATACGAAGCGGCGGAATGCCGCGGAGGAAGCTTCCGGTACTCCCTAACGGCGATGAGCGCGAGGCGAGGATCGTCGGCACTCGCCGGCGGAGCTCCGGCAGATCCGCTCGGTTTTCAGCGGTGCCTCCGGGTTCGCTCTCCCGTTGTGAACAACAATCACCGCCTCACCCTCAACGGCGATCGGGTGGACGCGTAGTACCCGGCAATCAGAGCAGTCTGACTCACTTACTCTCGGTACTGGCGTGGATCGATCCCGTGCTTCTGCACCCTTAGTCCCATTATTCGCTCTGTTATTCCCAGCAGCCGAGCGGCGCGGGCCATGTTCCCTTTGGTGCTCTTGAGTGCGTCCAATATGACCTCTCGCTCGACGCTGTCGAGCGTTTCCTGGAGAGAGCCTCGAACCCCCGTATCCGTTGATTCCGCACTCTGGAGTGTCGGAGGAAGGTGGTGGCTGTGGATTACCTCGTCCGTCGAAAGGAGAATTGCCCGTTCGATGCAGTTTTCCAGCTCGCGTACGTTGCCCGGCCAGTGATAGCTCATGAGAAGGTCGATGGCCGGCGTAGAGATCCGCCTGATGTTCACGTGACTCTCCCGCGCGTACTTCTCCACGAAGTAGTCGGCTAGAAGCGGGATGTCGCTCTTCCGTTCTCGCACTGGGGGAAGGTGAATGGGGAAGACGCTGAGACGGTAGTACAGATCCTCGCGAAATGCTCCCCGTTCTAGGAGTTGTTCCAGGTTCTTGTTTGTTGCGGCTATCACTCGAGCATTTATCCGGATCGTCTCGTTTCCGCCGAGTCGTTCGATCTCTCGGTCTTGAAGGACCCGTAGCAGCTTGACCTGCGTAGTAGGTGACAGGTCGCCGATTTCGTCCAGGAAGACGGTCCCTCCGGCAGCCATCTCCAGGCGCCCCTTCCGGGCGGCAATTGCACCCGGCACGGCTCCCTTCTCGTGTCCGAAAAGCTCGCTCTCGATAACGTTTTCGGGCAGAGACGCACAGTTGACTTTGACAAACGGCTTCTCAGCGCGGCGGCTGTTGTAGTGGATTGACTGGGCGGCGAGCTCCTTTCCGGTACCGCTTTCGCCGCGAATAAGCACCGTGGTATCGCTCTGCGATGCTCGGGCGATCATCTCGAACACAGCCTGCATGGGCTTGCTCTTGCCGACGATGTTGGCAGGCCGAAACCGTTCCTGGAGCTCCTCGTGGAGCCGAGTGTTCTCTTCCAGCAGGCGCCTGCGTTCCTCCATGAAGCTCTGCCTGACTTTGACCGCCTGGGCGATCATGGAGCAGATAATCTGCAGCAGCCTCAGGTCCTCCTCCAGCTCCTCTTGCGAGGCCTTAGGTCGATCTACGCTAAAGGCACCGAGCGTCTCATTGCCCGTTTTGATTGGGACGCAGATGAAGCTGATCTCTTTTGCATGGTCCGCGGTGCGCGATTCGGTCCGGTCCAGGAAGTCCGACGCCTCCTCAACGTGAGGAATCACTGTCGGCTCCCCAGTCTCCACTACGCGGCCGGTAATGCCTTCGCCAAGCCGATAGCGGCCTTTCCGGCGCTGCTGCTCGCTGAGGCCATATGCGGTTTCGATGATGATCTCATCCGTCTCCCGGTCCAGGAGCGTAATGGCTCCCCGGAGTAACCCTAGATGCTCAGCTACCTCATTCAGAACCGGTTGGATAACCTGCTTCAGGTCCGGGCTTTGATCCAGAATCCGGCTGATACTGAGCAACAGGCGAAGCTCTTCCACGGTATTACGGCGCGGTTCGGTCTGTCGTGAAGCTACTCTGTCCGCCATCTCGTTACGCTCCGTGCTGTGCCTACATCCCTCACCATCCTACCGGTTTACCGATGCCGGCTCAAGGCGGCCGGCGACCGCACTTGTGAGGCTTCAAGGGCTCGGACGTCTCTCTTCGGTGGCCGCCGAGTTGCTCTATCGAGGGCCGATGACTCCTTCGTATACAATGAGCTCTTCGCCGTCCACGCTCACATGGAGGCCGTTTTCGAGGGCGGCGTACGCACCAGGGAGCTCGGAGACGAAAACCAAATTCGGGTTCGATTCCCGGATCTCGTCGAAAGGAACGGGGCTCTTGTCCTCGGAGATCACTGCGCCGATTCCCTGGATGGTGTCCAGGTACTCCCTCTCGAAGTGCCTGACCAATAGGACTTCGTCTCCCCGGTGGGCAAGGCGGCGGTAAGCTTCGTCCCTATCACCGCACTTTACGACGCGCCCGGACGTAACACCGCCGAAACCGGAGTGCCCACGGCTCAGAATATTGCCTAGGAAGTGTACTTTGACAGTGTTCATCATAATGGGGGAGTTGACCGGAATGCCCGCTGCGGTCACGACGCGGTCAAGGCGCTTCACATAGCCTGCTGCGAGTGCCTGACGGATAGAGTTCTGGATCATCTGGTCCGAATCGTTCACAAGCTCAGTGAGAACCGGGATCACCCCCCAGTGAAGCAGAAGCTGACGTTGGACTGTTTCGCTGACCGTAGCTGCGATAATATCGGCTTTCGGGCGAAATCGGCTGAGCATCCGCGGGCTATTTCCCCGAAGCGTCGGGGTGATGATGGCGGCGGCTCCCACGTCCTGTGCCAGCGAGAAGGCCGACTTCGCAACGGCATATCCAATATCGGGCGTGTCGGGTGTGGTTTTGGCGTGCCGGGCGCAGCTGGCGACATATTCTTCCGAGCTCTCGACCGCCAGGGCAATTCGGTCGAGCACTTTGACCGATTCCACCGGGTATTTGCCACCCGCCGTCTCTCCCGAGAGCATCACCGCGTCGGTACCGTCGAATATCGCGTTTGCCACGTCGGTCAACTCGGCGCGGGTGGGGTGGGGGTTGTAGATCATGGAGTCGAGCATCTGGGTAGCGGTTATGACCGGTTTACTGCTCCTGTTGCACTTATCGATTATGCGCTTCTGCGCCATGGGGATTTGCTCAATGGAGAGTTGTACTCCCAGGTCGCCCCGGGCGACCATGACACCATCGGAGACGCGGATAATCTCATCGACATTCTCGAGTCCCTCCTGGTCCTCGATCTTGGCAATCACTCGCATTGGCGAGTCGTACTCGCTCAGAAGGTCCTTGACGCCGGCTACGTTCTCAGGGCGCCGGACGAAACTGGCTGCAACGAAATCCAGCCCCTGATCGGCGGCGAACGCGATATCCTCTCGATCTTTGGCGGTAACGGCCGGCAGGCTTGTTCGTACGCCGGGGACGTTGACGTTCTTCCGCGACCCAATGGTGCCGCCGCTCCGAACAACACAGTTGATGCGCTTGTCTAGGACGCCGACCACTTCGAGCTCGATAAGACCATCGGCGATGAAGATGCAGCTACCGGGGCGCACTTCGTCGGGTAAGCGCCGGTAGGAGACTGAGAGAAGCTCGGCGTTCCCCGGAACTTCTTCGGTAGTGAGGGTTATGCGGTTTCCGACGCGTAGCTCGATATCGCCGTCGCCTTCGATCCGGCCGGTACGGATCTCCGGCCCCTTGGTATCTACCATGAAAGCGACCGAAAGTCCTGTGCGCCTGCTTGCCTCTCGGGCCCGCCCGATACGCTCCTGGTGCTCTTGGTGTGTTCCGTGAGAGAAGTTCAGGCGCGCCACATTCATACCTGCCCGAAGCAGGTGCTCAACGGCCTCTACGCTGTCGACCGCAGGCCCAAGCGTACATACGATCCGCGTCTTTCGAAGTCTACTCATTGCGCCCTATGATACCCGGACTTGGGGGGAGCGAAAACCGCGTTGGTTGCGAGTGCTGCCACCTTCCTACGGCTTTTCCTCATTGTCTTCCTCGGCAAGAAGAAGACGGTACTCGTCCTGGCTAACCAGATCCTCTGCTTCCGCATCGTCATTGGTTTCTGCCTCCAGAAGCCCCTGGACTTCCGCCACTACCCGACGATGCCGCGTCAGAAGGTCCTCCAGCTTCTGTCGAAAAGGGGTGAGATTGTCCGCGAAGGGGGCTGAATCGCTGAGAGCTTCCTCGAGGAGCCCTACGAATCGCCGTTCGGCCTTTCCTACGCTTCGTAAGAACTCTGCGCGGCGTATGAGATAGATGTTCTCCCGTAACGACTCGCAGAGCCGGTTCAGCGTGCGGTCAAGGAAGATTATGTCCTCGATCATCTTATCCCGGAACATCTCCGCGTCCGGCTGCAGGTTCAGACCAGTCGAAAGGCCTTTGATGAGTGCATCGATGAACAGTAAGTTGTCTTCGTAGTTGATGCGTGCAGACATGGAGCTCTACCCTTTCGAATCATCGGCAGCTAAGTATCGATCTTGACACTAGCCGGCTCTGCGTGGTAGCGTCCAGCTCACCTCTTTACTACTGGGTGGTATCGCTGGAAAGTTACATCCACCGGCCGAATCCGATGTAACTTTTCGTGTTTGCCTGAACGGCTGCACGATGACCGGATGGTGCCGGCCACAGTTGCGGACGGCTTCCGGCAATGACACAAGTATAGGGCTCAGTAGTCGCACATGTCCACAAGGAGGCTGAGTGTTGAAAACATATGAAGCGATGTGCGTCTTTCGTCCGGAGGACGAGACGTTCAGTAGGGGTAAGGATGAAGTTCGCAGCGAGCTCGAAGGGCTCGGGGCGAAAATTGTCAAAGAAGATGATATGGAGTTGCGGACTCTGGCGTATCCAATAAACGGGTGCGAACAGGGGCATTACTATCTCTACGTCTTCGAACACGATCCGGCACAGGTTCAAGGGGTCGACCGGGCGCTCAAGTTCAAGCCTGATCTGATCCGGTTCCTCGTAGTACGCCAGGAAGAGTGAGACGTATATGGCCGATATTAACCATGTCGTGTTGGTCGGGCGGCTCGTGCGTGATGCCGAGTTGAAGTATGCCTCGTCCGGCGTCGCCATCACAAAATTCGGCCTGGCCGTTAACCGGCGGCGGAAGCAAGGTGACCAGTGGACGGATGAGGCTAACTTTTTTGACGTTGTAGTGATGGGGCGAATGGGGGAGGCCATTCAGCGATATCTGACCAAAGGTAAGCAGGTCGGAATCGAAGGAGAGCTCCGTCAGAGCAAGTGGGAGCAGGACGGTCAACCTCGGAGTCGGGTTGAAGTGTTTGCGAACAATGTTCAGCTTCTCGGTAGCCCGGGCGAGCAACGCTCCGGTGCAGCTTCGGAGGCATCGGCACGTGGAAGTGGATCAAGTGAAGCCGGCCGGGCCGGGATAGATGACGATTTCGAGGACGATGTGCCGTTCTAGAGCTGGATGCTCTGAAGGTCTGGAGCACGACGCCGGGCCACCGCAATCGGGTCCCATGCGCTCCAGCGCAGCCAACGAAGACAGTAAAGGGAGTCAAGCATATGTCGGATCAAGAAGCACGTGAAGGTACGGATCGACAGCAGGCCACGCAGGAAAGACAGCAGGCCACGCAGGAAAGAGAGACAGGTCGCTCCGGTCCTTCTGAAGGCCGGGATTCGGCCGGAGGCGATAGACCGCCTCGCGGCGGTCGCGGTGGAGGCGGCCGGCGAGGGCGCGTGTATTTTCGCCGCAAAGTCGACAAGATCAAGACACAGAACCTAACGATCGACTACAAGCATCCCGAGGTGTTGCGCCGCTTCATCACGGACAGCGGGAAGATTCTCCCGCGGCGCATAACCGGCACAAGCGCGAAGAACCAGCGGCGGCTTGTTCGGGAGATTAAGCGTGCTCGGGTGCTCGGCATGTTGCCGATGGGTTGACGCCGGGCGGCGTTACCCCGTCAGGTCGCGTCCCCCGAGCCCCCGGGCTTGCGACCCATGGCAGATACAAGCCGGATTGAGCCTCTTGAAGGCAGACTTCTGAGGGGCGGAGCGCAGAAGGTCCGGAAGGACGAATGGAGAAGAAGATGTCGAGCCGTAGTTCCGACTGGGTTGCAGTCGGCAGCCTCAGTGTGCTCTCCACTCTCATGTTCCTTACGGGCCCGTTTATGCTCCTCTATCTTGCTCCGCTGCAGTTTCTCTACGGGAAGACCGACGGGAAGCACCTGGCCTATGGGTTGATTATCACCGCGATTCTCGTGGGGGCATTATTCGTTTACCAAGCGGAGGAGCTGACTACGGCGACCTGGTCGGAGTTAGCTGCTCAAGTAGGGGCAATAGCCGCGCTCGGGTACGTCAACTTGGGGCGGAGTCCGCGGCCGCGCGCCGTTCGACTTCTGATTGGAGCTGGAGTTGCCGCGATGCTCGGCTGGCCGGCGGTAAACGAATTGATCGAGGGCGAAGCATTCACCGAAGTGCTGACGGCTCAACTCGGGCAGGTCGAGCAGGTGATGGGTCCCGCTGGTATGGCGGGGACCATGGCAAACGGTGACGTTGAGACCTTGGTAGAACTTGGGCAGGGAATAGCAGTTCGCGCGTACGCGGTCGGCTATGTGGTTCTGATCGGCGTGAACTGGGCAATCGGGACAACTCTGATCTCTCGGCAGTCCATGGTTGCTCGGTTTCGCGTTCCGCGAGGAACCTTGACGGTACTCGGAGTCGCATTGGCCGGAGCCGTCGCTGATGTGGCGCTGCAAATCGGGGGGCTCGGACTGTTTGCGTGGAACCTGGCCTTGGGGATTCTGGTTCTCTATGCCGCGCAAGGATTCGGGGTGCTGCAGTCGTGGGCATTTGCCCGCGGACCGGCGGCGCGGCTGCTTGTGCCGTTGGCGGTAGTCGTGTTGCTCCTGATCCCCGTCACGGGCGGGGTGGTAGCGTTGGCCCTCCCGTTGTTGGGTTTGGCCGAGGAGCGGGCCCGGTGGCGGGATCGGTGGCCGCGTTGCGGCCGGCCGTGACGCGCCGGGCCTACATGAGGTAGCTCACGGGTGAAGTGAACGAGAAGATCGGCGGCCGTTGCCGGGCGCGAGAAGCCAAAGAACCGGAGCGGTCAAAGAGGAGAAGAGGAAAGCATGAAGGTCATACTGAACACGGATATTCCTAGTCTCGGCGAAGAGGGGGATGTATGCGACGTGGCTCCAGGCTACGCGCGGAACTACCTTCTGCCGCGTAAGATGGTTCTGCTGGACAACAAGGAAGGGCGTTCGATTATCGAGGGGCGCCGTGCTTCCATTGAGCGACGCAAGGAAGAGAAGCGAAAGGCGGCGCTGTCGACGAAGGAACGAATCGAGTCGGAGGCGCTCGAGCTGAAGATGCCCGCCGGCGCAAATGGGAAGCTCTTTGGATCGGTGAACAGTGCCACTATTCGTGAGGCGCTGGGGCGTCGAGGACTTGAGATCGACCGTAAGAACATCGATATCCCGGAGCGCACGATCAAGGCTACCGGAAACTATCGCGTCGGTATCCGCCTCTATGGCGGCGAGGTAGCAGACCTTCAGGTGCAGGTTAGCCCGACCGGCGGGCAATCCGCCGCAGCCGAGAAGAGTGCAGATGTCGCCGCGGACGGCGCGGAAGCAAGGGGAGAGAGCGCGGAGACTGCCCCCGAGGGCGCGCAGACCGGCGGGGAGAATGCCGAGGCGACTGAAGCGGACAGTGAACAGGCTATCGGGGAGACCGGCCGTGAGACTGTGAGTCAAGAAGACAGCGCCGTGTCTGAGGCTGAGGCCGAAGAGACTGCGGATCAGTGGCAATAGTAGCTCTGTTAGCGAAACGGACGCCAGTTAACTGAGCACTGCATGGTGGAGTCGCTATGAGCGGAATCGGAGGGCGTGTACCCCCTCATAACAACGAAGCCGAGATAGCGACACTCGGTGCAATGCTCCTGAACCCGGAGGCGGTGACAAGGGTCATTCCGATTGTGCGTTCGCGTGACTTCTATCATGCAGCACATCAGAAGGTTTTCGACGCGGTCGTCCGGTTGATCGACAGGGCTGAGAGGCCGGACCTTATCACTGTCACGGAAGAGCTTCGTAGTTCCGGTGAGCTTGAAGGGGTTGGAGGTCCCGGCTATGTTGCGCAATTGACTTCGGAAGTTCCGGCAGCGGCCAATGTCGAGTATTACGCGAAGATCGTTCGCGATACCAGCACTCGGCGACGGCTGATCTCGATTGCGGACCAGCTAAGACAGGATGCGTTCGATGACGCTCAGGATGTGCGCCTGATGGTGGAGGAGGCGGAACGGCGGATCTTTGAGATTACCGATGAGAGTCAAATTGAGGGCTATAAGCCGGCACGCGAGATAATCGAGCGTACGGTGGAGGCCATTGAGCATCTTTACCGACACAAAGAAAGCTACACCGGGGTGCCGAGTGGACTGACGGAGCTCGACAATATGTTGAGCGGTTTTCAGGACAGCGAGTTCATAGTGGTCGGCGCTCGGCCCTCAATTGGCAAGACGGCGCTTGCTTTGTCGATGGCGGCAAATATGGCGCTCCATCGCAGCACACCAGTCGGTTTCTTCACGCTGGAGATGTCCGATATGGCGTTGATGCAGCGCCTCGTGTCGAGCGAAGCGCGGATCGGCAGTCAGAAGATCCGAACCGGATATCTTCTGCCTGCAGATTTCAAAAACTTGACGGACGCTGCAGGTCTCATCTACGACGCTCCGCTCTTCATCACCGACCAGCCGAATATGAAGCTCTTGGACTTGCGGGCTCAGGCCCGGCGCATGCGAAGTCAGGCGGGAGTGCGTATTATCTTCATCGACTATATAACGCTGATCCGGGCCGAGAATCCGGAGCTTCCGCGTCACGAGCAGATTGCTGAGGTGTCCCGTAGTCTGAAGGCTTTGGCACGGGAGCTATCTATACCCATCGTAGCGCTATCGCAGGTGAGTCGCGACAGTGAAGGGCGGCGTCCCACACTGGCGAATATCCGTGAGAGCGGATCGATCGAACAAGATGCGGATGTCGTTCTCTTTCTGCATCGAGAACGAGGTACGAACGAAGAGCACGAGACGAATAACGTGGAAACGGAGCTGATTGTCGCAAAACAGCGAAACGGGCCACAAGGAATAGTGAAGATCGCTTTCGTTCCGCAGTATACTCGATTCGAGAATCTGGCTCACGAGCCGGTATAATTGGTGTATAATCTGTTAGACGGGGCCGGGAGCAGAGGATGAGCCTGGAAGAACGGTATAACGTCGGACTGCTGCGGAACGAATCTGAGACGCTTGTGCTGGAGGAATTGGAGCGCCAGCTCGGCGAATCAGGTTCTGAGCTCGAGTTCAGTGAAGAGTCCATACTTGATATGGCGGCATACGCGCTGAACCGTGTACGACCATTGTACTATGCCAACCTGTTGGGGCGTCTCTATGTCGGTGTAGAGGCCGAGGCGGAAGAGCGCCGCGAGGAAATACGACGAGCGGTACGAGACGCCATCCGAACGGTGGGAGAGAATCCTGGCGAGTGACGGTGCCGCTCCAATGCGACTGCTATCGGCACAGCCCGTCAGTTCTGGCGAAGCCATGCGCGTCCGCGGACGGTGAAGCTTGCCGGAAAGCTGAGCTGCGCTTCTTCCGCCTCGAGGGGCCGGCCGTCAGCGGAGAGGTAGCGGATATAGTCGCTCATCGCCGTTCCATCGGATGTGAGGTACCGTGCGTGGGGAGATAAGGCCGCCCACCGATCGTCCCGGAAGAAGTAGAAGTCGACCAGATGCTCGCGAGTGTGGACGTCCCAGAGGGTGACCGATCCGTTTGCGTTAACTGCCGCTAGAGTGCCGTGTCCAATCAGGAGCCGGCGAGGCAGATGTTCTCCGGTAGAGATGATGCGGGTCGAGACGCCGTCCCAGAACAGGATGCCCTCGTACCCGACCGCAGCGTAGACGAAGCCGGTGACCGGATCGATCGCGATGTCCGCTTCCAAATCTTCCGCGTGAAGGCGAGCCAAGAGCTCGGTTTCCGAGAATCTTTCCCCCCCATGGCGTTCGAGAACGGTGTAGACTCCGGTCTCGGTGCGCTGAAGCCCTAAGGAATACAGAGCCTCCGCGTGAGCGTCGTAGGCCAGTGAGAATACGTAGAACGCGCGCGTGTCCAACCCTACGGTTTCGCCGGTATCAACGTCCACGCGTACAAGTGCCCGAGCAATCGAGCCTCCGGCATTCCGTCCGATGATTATCTCATCGTCTCGAGAGTAGAGTGCGGTCAGCGTGCCGCCGATTTGCACCTCGTGTTCCACAGCGTTGAGATCCGAATCGAGCACATAGACGATTCCGTCATCTCCGGTGACCGTGAGCCGCCCATCGGCCAGCGTGACCGATCGGAACGCGGATGGAGCGTCGGGAGGAAGCTGCTCGAGAGTCCGTCGTTCCGGAATGGCGCGGTATACCGCCCCTGTGCTGTTGCTCCATATGATCAGGTTCCCATCGGGAAGCGCCTCCATCTGTGCGTCCGGCGGTAAGCCTTCATGCCAATGGTGCTCTTCCACATAGGAGATCTGGCGCTCTGCAGCAGTAGCGCGTCGCGTTACCCGAGCGATCGGATCAACGATGCCGAGCTCGGTCCTTCCTGGGCGGAGCGTGGGAACCTCGTTATCAGGCGCAACGCGGGAGACGAACAATGAGAAGAGGCTTCTGCCGCGGTCGTCCTGACCGATGTTCACGCTCCAGCCAGACCACGCTGGGGCTGCTTCTTCGATTTCCTCAGCTCGCTGGAACCCCGAGCTGCGCGTCCGATCGGTGCGAGGTTCCTCATCGAGATCATTGTGCTCCTTCGCACGCATGTCTTGGTCAGAGTCATCAGTTCCCGGCAGATTCGGGAGCATCGGGGGATCGTCGAGGCCGTCGAAGGCAGGGGCGTCGGACTCCGGCGCCGTCGGCGAGAGATCCTCCTCGGTCTCCGGATCGAGGCGCGCTTCGTCGGGGACTTGGTCTTCGTCGGCCTCCTCCGATGCTGCCGCTCGGCGGAGCTCCACAAGGCGCTGCTCTTGGTCAGAACCAAAGTCTGCGCCGGGTTGGTAGTAGTGGTGCGGCAGATCGGCAACACGGGTCGGAGCAGCGTCGCGTGGAACGTGGCTGGGCTGGAAAAAGTCGCTTTCGAGCGCCCGGAGCCGCCCTTCTCCGCTGAGGACATGCAGTACCTGATTGCCGTATGAGACGGCCCGCACGCCGCGAAGCGTGTTCTCGGCGAAAATGGCCGGCTCTCCCGAGGCCCCGGCGTACCGAGCGATAGTCCCTTGTTCTCCGCCCACGAATAGATCCCCTGCGGCATAAGCAACAATCTCGGCTTCATCAATTCCGGGAGCGGAGAGGGGAGAGCCTTCTGATAGCCTTTGGTCTATCAGCCGGAAACGCCGGATAGCCGCAGCGCCGTCCTCGTCGTGGACAAGGGCCGATATTTCATTTCGCTCGTGGCTTACTGCGAAGCTACGGAGACCCGGTATGGACTCGGTAGCGATGACGTTACCCTCAACCACGTCCACAACCAAAAGGTCGTTTCCGTGCAGGCCGACTGCATAGCGGGCGTTCGGCATCAAGGTAAGCTCCTCAATATCTGCGCGGGTACGCGCCCTTTGCACGACGGATTTGTCGTTGAGGTCAAGATACGTGATGGTCCCGTTGGCCGTGTTGTACGTCATGATGGTATTCTCACTGGAGCCTACCGAGACAAACGTCACAATGCCGAGTCCGCCAGGTACGAGGTCCAGCTCCTCCCCGGTGTCCGGATCCACCGTACGCACGCTGTCGAAGGCGGTCTTTGTGTAGACGAGAAACGAGCCTTGAGGGCTATAGGTCATATGGCGCGGTACTTCCGAGACTTCCCTGAAGAACCGTTCCTGAGCGTTCCGTACATCCCACAACGATAGGCGGAATGCATTTGGGGTCTCCGTCACCACTGCAATCTCCGGTTTGTCCGGCCGGACGGTGATAGAGCGAACCGGCCGGTGCGAAACTTGGATATTCCTATGCAGCTCTCGGTTTTGCAGATCCCAGACGCGTACGGCGCCGTCTCTTCCGCCGGTGAAGAGGAATTCCTGGCCGGAGTCGTAGGCCGTAGCGGTTATCGAGGAAGTATGGCTTGTGTTCACGATCAGACGTTCGTCTGCCGCGGCGTCTCGGGCGAAGGGACCGAGCAAGCTGATTGCCATAGCTGCAAGAAAAGTGATCGTTGGGAGCCAGCTCTTCATGGTTACCGTCCCGTTCATCGTTACCGTCCTGCCAGGAAGATGAAATCACTCATCAACGCGAATACGATAAGAGCCAGAATCATGAGACCGCCTACCATCTGGTATCGCTGGATAGCGCGCGGTGATAACGGCTTGCGCCGCACTCCTTCTACCAGGTTCATGAGTATCTGTCCCCCGTCCAGCACGGGAATAGGCAGGAGATTCATAAAAAAGAGGATAACGCTCAGCAAGCTGAGGAAGTTGAAAAGGGATGAGAAACCGGCTCCTACTCCCGCCTGGAACCCCTGTTGCGCTACCTCACCTGTAAAGTACACGATTCTGACCGGTCCCGCAACGGCTTGGCTCAAGTCTACACCGCGGAAGAGTAACCCGATTCCCTGCACTGTGAGAGCCAGCGTCTCCCACGTTTCGGAGACACCTTGAACCAGCGCCCCTGCCGGGGAAAGAGACGGGGAACTCTGCGTGATTGTTTCAAATGACACGCCTAAACGAGCTTCACCGGTCTCCCCGGTATCCGGTGCGACGTTAGTCTCACGGATCTCACCGTTGCGCTCATATACAACGTGGAGATTCGATCCGCCTGCCCGTACGGCATCCTGCAAGGCGATTGAGTGGTCGATCCCGCGTCCGTCGATCTCCAGGATCCGATCCCCCGGGCGCAAACCGGCTACTGAGGCCGGGCCGTCAACCCCCGCCAGCACCGGGGGAATCCAGGGATAGACCCCAAGCAGACCTGCGCCGGTCTGACGATCCAGCTTCGGCACGACGGTGATGAAGAGCTCCTCACCGTTCCGTTGGACCGTGAGCTCCAGTTCTTCCCGGGGGCTCGCAGCTACCTTCTGTTGTATGTTGCGGAAATTCTCTACCGGCTCTGCATTGATGGCGATGATCCGGTCGCCGGTCTCGAGACCCGCCTCCTCAGCCGGTGACTTCTCGTTCTCCACAGCGGCATCTGAAGCCAGAACGATGCGGTTTTCGTGCGTTTCGAAGCTGAAACCGGCGTACCAGATGATCGAAAGGACCAGAATCGCGAAAATCAAATTCACGAGCGGCCCGGAGACGAGAATAGCGACCCGCTTCCAGACCGGCGCGGTGTAGAATGATCCCGTTTCCTGAGGAATGCGGGCGGAGCCGGTTTCCAGCGCCTTCTGGAATGCGGTCTCCCCCTTCAGCTTGCAGTATCCGCCTAGCGGCAACACGCTGAGCCGGTATTCGGTTCCTTTGTAGGTTCGGGTCAACAGCCGGGGGCCCCACCCGATGGAGAAAGCTTCTACCTCCACCCCGGTGAGCTTCGCGGCCACCATGTGGCCCGCCTCGTGTACGGTAACAACGATTCCGAGTCCAATCAGCCCAAGAACTATTATCAGAAACATAGCGGTTCCTTACGTTGGGTCAAGACGGCAGAAGAAGCTGCCGAGCGTTGCTGCCGGCCGTCACGGCATGGGAGGCCCGAGAGGGCGTCCGCGGTCGGCCGGCCGTCAGAGGAAAAGGAGGTGATAGAGGCCGTAGAAGAACGGCGCAACGAACACCGGAGAATCAATCGAATCAAGGAGACCACCTCGTCCTGGGATAACGTTACCCGAGTCCTTCACTGCAGCCGAGCGCTTGAGCGACGACTCCGCGAGGTCACCAAATACGGTGGCCACACCGATCACCAACCCGGCCACTACCGGTCGCCATAGCGCACCGGGGAAAGCTGTCGGAAGCAGAGCCGCTGCCACAACCAACACCACCGGTGAGGTGACAACCCCGCCGATGAAGCCGGCCCGCGTCTTCCCAGGGCTTACCGCGACCAAGCCGCTCCGTTTGCCGAACAGACGCCCTGCGACATAAGCCATTGTATCATTAAGATAAACAGAACAGAGGAATACGACGATAACAGAAGTCGCCTCCGGAACCGAAGTCATGTAGATTATGTATACCAGCGGGAGCCCCGGGTACAACAGCGTTACCATGTGGGCGCCTACTGAGGGTAGTGAGTAACGTAGGCTTGATTTGGTGGGACGGAGCGCCTGCCCGGCCAGCACAAGCGCAAGCGCACCCGTAATCACGCTGGGAATCGCTGTGCCGGCTACGACACCTTGCACATGGAGCAGCGCCACAGTCGGAAGGAGCGCGGCCAGCACGAGGCGCGCCACCGCTTCACCACGGTACGAGAAGCAATACCGAGGGAAAAGCCCGGCCGTCTCCCATCCGGCTCCGGCGGAAGCCACAACGGCGATGAGCGAGAACAAGAGGTGGCTTCGAAAGGGGGCCAAGATGACCGATGCCAGTAACAGGGGAACCCCAACGGAGAATACGATAACCCGGACGGTGAAGTTACTCATCTGCCGGCTTGTCTCCGCCGAAGGTTCTCCGTCGGCTCTGGAAGACGCGAATCGCTTCGTTGAAATCTTGCGCGCTCCACTCCGGCCAGAGCGTATCGACGAAAACCAATTCTGCATATGCTGCCTGCCATAAGAGGAAATTGCTTACTCGTTGTCGATCGCCGGTTCGGATGAGAAGGTCGACATCCGGCATATCAGGCTGATCCAGGTGATGTGCCAGCGTCTCTTCCGATAGGTACTCAAGGGTGTTTCCCTGCTCCAGGAATCTTCTCACCGCCCGGACAATTTCACTCCGGCCGCCATAGTTAACGGCCAGATTCACCGTTATGCCGGCGTGCTCACGCGTTTCACGGGCCGTGTTGCGAATGTGCTCTTGCGTCTCAGGTGGAAGCCCCTCAAGTTGTCCGCTGTGAACGACCCTTACCTCGTACTCGCGATAGAACTCCTGTTCGTCACGCAGCCGTGCAACAAGGCTCATGAGATGGTGTACTTCGGCTGAGCTTCTGCGCCAGTTCTCGGTGGAGAACGTGAAGAGGGAGATATACGGGATCCCGAGCTCCCGAGCGGCGCGAACGCTCTCCTTGGCGGCAGTCAGTCCCCGATCGTGGCCCTGCCAAGTAGGGGTCCCAAGCCGGGAAGCCCAGCGGCGGTTTCCGTCCATGATGATCGCCACGTGGCGAGGAAGCCTCCGTTCGTCAGTGTCGATCTGCGCCCCCGTTCCCATTATACCTCGAGGATCTCCTTCTCCTTTGCCTCGAGAAGGTCGTTTATCTCAGAGATATGCCTGTCGGTAAGGCTCTGGATATCGTCCTCCAGCCGCTTCTGCTCGTCCTCGCTAATGTCCCCGTTCTTTTGCTGTTTCTTGAGATCGTCCTTGGCGTCTCTTCGGACGTTGCGTACGGCTACCCGGGCTTGATCCGCCATGTTCTTGGCGAGCTTCACGTAGTCCTTTCGCCGTTCTTCGGTAAGCGGCGGAATGTTGATCCGAATCACTTTCCCGTCGTTGCTTGGGTTCAGCGAGAGTTCGGACTTCTGAATGGCCTTTTCGATTTCGTTGATGGCGCTCTTATCCCACGGCTGGATCACCACCAAGCGCGCCTCGGGAACGCTGATCGTGGCGAGCTGGTTCAACGGCGTCGGGTTCCCGTAGTAGTCCACCTTGATCTTCTCGAATAGCGCCGAAGATGCCCTGCCGGTGCGGATTGTATTGAACTCATCCTCCAAGGAGCGCAACGTTTTCTGCATCTTGTCGTCGACTTCTTTCGTGATATCGTCGGCCATGTACCACCTCCCATAGTGAATGAAGCGCCTTTCTAACGACAGCGCATCGGGCCTTGTCTTGGTTGCCTCGCGGCCATTCGTTGCAGCGTCGTAGCCCTTCGGCCGATACGCGCCGCCGACCCTATCGCCGAGCACAGCGCCCCGGATACGCGAATCGTGCGCCTCTTGCCGGCGCAACTCCCGGCGCCCTGCAACGCGATGCGGGTTCTCTGCACCGAGGCCGAGAGGACGGGAGGAACTCGCGGTTTCTTCCCGCCCCTCACACCTCAGCATACTACGATAGATCCTCGCCCGCCATATAGTATCGGTAATCCTTGACGGTTACGGTGCCCCCGGCTTCGTTTCCGACCTCCTTTGCCACAGCTTCTACCGTGCGCTTATCGTCTTTCACGAAGCTCTGCTGGAGAAGACAGATTTCGCTGAAGTGCTTCTTGAGTTTCCCGGTGACGATTCCGTCTAACACTTTCTCAGGTTTTCCGAGTTTCTGCGCCTGGGCCCGGAAAACTTGACGCTGCTCCTCCACGTATTCCTTTGGAACCGTTTGATCGTTCAAGAACTGAGGACGAAAGGCGGCTACGTGGAGCGCGCAGTCGAATGCGAACTGTTTGACGGTAGCGTTCTCCAACAGCTCCGGATTGTCCACGCCGATCTTGGCGAGTACGCCGATTGAGCCGGCATCCCCGTGGATGTAGTCTACAATCAGCTCATGGTCATCGGCGGACATGAGTTCCAGCCGGCGTATCCCCATGTTCTCCTTGATCGTGCTCACCGCCTCCTTCACCTTCGCCTGGAGCTCGTCGGCGTCAGGACCAAGGTTGTGCTCAACGGCTTCGGTCACGATCGCCTCGCCCATGGCCTGGAACTTGTCATTCCGGGCGACGAAGTCCGTTTCGCACGACAACTCCAGGATTCCGGCTTTCTTCCCGTGAACCTTGGTGAAGATGCGTCCCTCGTCCGTTGCGCGACCCTGCCGTTTCGCCGCCGCCGCGAGGCCAAGTTCCTTCAAGATACGCTCTGCCTTGTCGAAGTCTCCTTCGGCCTCTAGGAGAGCCTTCTTGCATTCCATCATCCCCGCCCCGGTCTTGTCACGGAGCTTCTTCACGTTGCTCGCACTAACTGCCACGTTCTTGCCTCTCTTGTTTCCAAAGTTCTCTAAAGTGTTCTCGTTTCACGCGGGGGCCTCGTGAGGAGTGCCCCCGTTCGATTCCCGTTGGTCTTTGATCCGCTGCGGCGTTGTCATGCCGACCGGCGCTGTCATGTCGACAGGAGGAAGGCTCCCCGTGTTCGGAAGAGCGTGCTCCGCAGCTGGATATGGCCTTGGCGGCTCCGAGCGTTTCCCTTGACGCGTCCTCTGCCGAAACGCCGGATAGCCTCGAATCGGCGGAGACGCTTGCGGGTGTACCGTCCACGCTCTCCTCTTCGTCGCCGACGGTAGGCCGACCTTGCGGCATTCGTCGGCTCAAGCCGTCACTCCTGCTCGTACAGCTCGTCTGCGTCGATGCCGGCTTCTTCGGCTACTCGCTCTTCGAGTTCTTTCTCTTCCCGTTTCGGCGCCTCCTCTTGAGGCTGATAGTCGGAGTAGTCCCGCTCGGTTACGCGGTCTTCCGCCTCGTCGCTTGCGGCAACATGATCAGCCAGAGTGGCCGTTTCCTCACCGAAGGCAACAACGTCTTCCTCGGCATCGGACTGCTCCGCAGTTGTTTCGGCGACTTCTTCAGCGGGCGCCTCCGTCGCCGAGGCTGCCGCGGCACCTTCACGCACAACCGCGCCTTCTTCTTCATCTTCTTGCATACTCTCAATCACCTCGAGGCCAATCTCATTGTCTGCCTCGATAACGGCTTTGGAGATGATCTGCGTGAAGAGGCTGATGGCCCGAATCGCATCGTCATTTCCGGGGATGGGATAGTCGATCCCCTCCGGATTGCTGTTGGTATCCACCACGGCCACTATCGGAATGCCCATCCTTTGGGCTTCGGCAACCGCTATCGCTTCTTTGCGCGTGTCGATTACGAAGACAATCCCCGGAAGCTCTTTCATCTCTTTGATACCGCCGAGGTTGCGCTCGAGTTTGGCGCGCTCCTTGTTGAGCTTGGCAACTTCCTTTTTCGTGAGGCTCTCGAAAGTGCCGTCTACTTCCATCTTCTCCAATCTCTTCAGGCGCGCCAACGATTTCTTGATTGTCGTGAAGTTCGTCAGCATTCCACCGAGCCAGCGATGGTTCACATAGAACATGCCGCAGGCCTCGGCTTCGCGCTGAATTGCCGCTTGCGCTTGCTTTTTGGTCCCGACGAACAGAACCGATTTGTTTTCCAAAACCGTTTTTCGTACTGCGTCGTAGGCCTCTTTGATGGCGGCAATGGTCTTCTGGAGATCGATGATATGGATCCCGTTGCGCTCGGCGAAGATGTACCTCTTCATCCGCGGATCCCAGCGCTTTGTTTGGTGGCCGAAGTGAACGCCTGATTCCAGCAGGCTTTTCATCGTTACAACTGCCAAGAGCTTCCTCCTTACACACATGTGCGCCTCCGTACTGCCCAAAGCAGATCTTCTATACCTCGGACAGCTTATTGTGGGCTCGGGAGGCGCATCCCGTCGCTATTTCTCGTGCCGCGCCCGATGCGCGACCGGAATCTCCGGCAGCAAGCCGTGGCTGCTACCGGGCATAGTCGAATCGATACCGATTCCGCGTCAAAATAGAATATAATGGCCTGATTGGCAAGCCTATGACGTTGCTCGGGCTTCCGGTCACTCCTTCGATGAAAAGCTGACCTCGGCCCTGGATTCGATATCCTCCGGCGACACCTCTCCATTCCTGGGTATCCAGGTACCAGGCGAGCTCCTCGCCTGAGATCGCTGCCATGTGGACGGCCGTGATCGATTCCGCTATGTCATAACACGCGCGGGAGCGAACATAGAGTGCTATCGCCGTATGAACCTGGTGCGTTCTGCCCGATAATGCGCGCAGATATGTTGCCGCAGTCTCACGGCTTTCCGGCTTCCCCATCACGGTTTCTTCCAGCACAACGACGGTGTCCGCCCCGAGGATGTACTCATAGTGGGCGGCTTCTTCTCGCGATTGCACAGCTTCCACCTTTTCTGTGGCCAGTCGCCGGACCGTATCGGACGGGGGCTCTCCTTCAGGGACTTCCTCCGAAATATCGGCTACAGACACCTCGAAAGGGATCGACAGCTGCCGGAGGATCGTATGCCGTCGTGGCGATGCTGACGCGAGGAGAACTCTCGAGCTCATACTGCACGGAAGGAACGAATGCCGAAAGCTACGCCCAGCAGTGTGCCGGGGTTGACGATAACGGTCACGGCGATGACTCGTGCATCAAAACCGAGCGGTCCAAGCCGGAGGCGCAGGTCCCATCCTGCAAAAGACAGGAGTTGCTCGACAAGCTCCCAAGCAAAAGTTCCGATGAGACTGCCCAACAGTACCAGTGTAACGAGAGAGGACATCGTGTTTTTCGAAAGCTTCATGTGTGCGAGGTATTCTAATCGGCGGTGTGGACTGTGTGCAATCCGGTGCCGGCGAGGCATGCCGGCCAGGGCAAACGCAGTTGGACAACCCGCCTGGAAGCACGGCGGCGAGCGGGCGGTCGTGGGCGCTTGCCGGGGACTCTGGTGGTGTGGTGAGAGAGGTGAATACTCGCTTCAGCGGCTTTCAGCCGCCGGCGTCGAACCGTACTAATCCAACTGGGTTTGCCCTAGGATGCCGGCGCGCTATCGTCTTGACAGCAAACCACGCCGACGCTACCCTTGGGCTCAACGCGTGGGCGCGTAGCTCAGTTGGATAGAGCGCCAGCCTCCGGAGCTGGAAGTCGCAGGTTCGAGTCCTGCCGTGCTCACAAACCGGTGCTTCACTGTTAAAGCCGGAGTGGAAGGTAAGGGGATTGGTCCCGTTCCTTCATCGATGAGCGCGGTCTGAGCGGGCTGAACCGCATCGAGTCGTCCCTTTTGCCTAAGACTACCGTGGTCCGCTTGTGCGTGGCTCGGGGGCGTGGGATAAAGCGGCGCCACCGTTGGCTGGGGATGGGGTTTCTGGAGTAAGTGGGTTGTGGGCGGTGTAGCGGTGAAAGAACTCGGCACTATCCCGTGCGGCGCGACAAGCCTTAGAGGGAATGACGACGGGGCCCGACTCTCCGATCCCCGGCTTATCGAGCACTACGATCTTCTGCGGCAGACCGGCCTTCTCGACTACATCACCGAGCTCCAAGGTCAGATTCGGGAATATGAGGCTCTTCTGGATGAGCTGGTCGAGATTTCTCAGCAGCGGACGCTGCAGGGGCTCGTCGATGCGGTCACCGGAAAGCTTCTCAATAGAATCGTTCCTGCCCGGCTCGTTTTTGTCGTAGATGAGGATTCCGAGTTCCCGTTGATACGCACATACTGTTTTGAGAACATGCGGCCGGTGGAGCCGTTCGTGAAGGTAACTTCGCTCGAGCCGTTCCGGGAGCTTTTTGGAGGCGAGGGCGGCAACGGCGTCGCTCCGATCTCGTTTCCCGATATCTCAGATGTGCGGATAACCCGAGTGCTCGAGCCCGCGCAGCCGGAGCTGATCTTCCCGCTCGCCGGCTTTGCCGGCATCCACGGCTTCGTTGCTGTAAGTAGGAAAGTCATCGACGAGCCGTTCTCCGAGCGCGAACGGCGCCATATCTCGCGGCTCATTGAGCTGGCGTCCATAAGCTTGGAGAACAATCTCCATCATAAGCGCGCAATTACCGACCAGAAGACGCAGCTCTACAACTACTCCTTCTTCCGTCGTCAGGCTGAGCGGGAGCTCGATCGCATTAAGCGACACGGGGGAAGCGCTGCGCTCCTCGTCGTCGATATCGATCACTTCAAGCGCTTCAACGACAGCCACGGTCACCTGGCAGGGGACGCGGCGCTGCGTGAGCTTGCCGACTCACTTCAACGTGCTATTCGATCGGAAGACCTTGCTGCGCGCTTCGGCGGGGAGGAGTTTGTTGTCCTCCTTGCCGAGTGCTACACGGATTCGGTGTGGGGTGCATGTGAGCGAATCCGCCGGTCGGTAGAGCGCATGCCGATCGTACATGAAGGTCGGGAGCTTCGGATTACGGTTAGTGTCGGCGGAGCGCTGATTAGTCGCGAGCAGATGCGACCGCTGGACCAAGTTATCCAGCAGGCGGATACCGCCCTCTATCGCGCAAAGATGGAAGGGCGGAACCGCACTGTGCTCTACAAGGCCTCCCTCTCGTTTGTGGGGTCGGTGTATCGCGAGGCGCTGTGTGGAATCTGACCAAGAGGGCTCCCAATCCTCCGAGCCGGGAAGAGCTTTGGTCGAGGACCTGCCCCCGCAGCGCCCCCGAGCCACTGTCCGACCTGGTCAACTGGTTTCGTTTGATATGTTCGTTCGCAGCCTTCGGCAGAGTACCCGGATCACGCTGCGTGCGATCCGCGGATAGTCCTCCATAGCGGAGTCGAACGATTCTTTGTCGATTTTCAGTAGGACCGTATCCTCCAGGGCGGTTGCCGAGGCCGATCTCGGCTCGGGGTCCAGGATCGCCATCTCTCCGACCACCTCGCCTGGACCGAGCTCGGCAAACCGGCGCGTCTCGTCGTGAATCGCGATTCGTCCCTCTCGGATTAGGTACATGCAGTCGCCGACTTCTCCTTGCCGGATGAACGTGCTGCGAGGAGGAATGTCGAGCTCATCGGCAATTGAAGCGATGTGTGCAAGGATCTCGTCGGGGATCTCAGCGAAGAAATCGGTTTTCCTGAGCGCTACGACGCGCTCTACGATTGTGAGCATGGGGTCCTCCGGTTCGGGGCAATCCAACCTGAGCCGGTAAGCGGCTACCAACGCGCAGTTGCGCAGCCACGGTTCCGGCCATCGGTCGCCGTCCGTCGCAATCTCTACGACGCGCTCGCTGGGCGGCATGCGTTCTATCGAGAAAAGCTCGCGGTAATGCGCGGTATCAGGCGGGTTCCCCGTTCTACGGTCAGCTACGGCTATGATACTCTGCTTTCGCCAACCGGATACCAGAACGTCGAGTAGCTCTTCTCCGAGGGCGCGCTCCTTCTGGGATCCGTGTATGATGCGTTCTCGCATGTCGGCGATTTCGTCCGGCGGATAGAGGAACCCCAGAACCAGAAAGACCGTCTCGAGCTCTTCCGCATACGACCGCTCTACAGCGCCTTCGATAGCTTCGGCGCCGGGATGGCGAAACAGGTCGGCGTACGCTGTTGCGTACCGTGCGCAGCGCTGAACGGTACGGTCGAGGGCCGCCTCTACCGCAGGGCGCGTTGTCTCATCCGCCTGATAGTCCTGTTGAGCCAAGGCCTCGAAAGCGGCGCGTGCCGGCCCGGGACAACCCGGGGAGAAAGCGGCGGTGAGTGCGGTTCGAACGGTGGAATCCGCCATGCGGCCGGCCGCGCGTACGATACGCATGGCGCGTTCAGTCGGCATTACGTCGGGTTCTGTGAGAAGCTGTTGCACGAGCTGGGCCGTTGCGCCGCCCAGGTTCGTCAGCGCCGCCAGCGCAGCACCTCGTGTTTCCGGGGCATCCACATGGGCGACGACGTCGGGTAGCAGTGCCGGATGCGCAACGGCCTGGGCGGCTCTGAGTGCCGCGGTAACTACGGACGGATCGGAATCGCGTAGCAACCGGCGGACCGGCTGGTAGAAGCTTCGAACCGCGGTGCTCTGGAGTACGCGGCACGCAGCGACGCGCTGATTCGGGGTAGAGGAGCGGAGGAGGCGGTTGAATGTATCGCCCGCGGTGAGAATTCCATCGATCCCGCCGTAGAGGAAAAGTCCGGTGACGGCCGCCTCCACGAGCTCGGAATCCGTGTCTTCCAGGAAGCGGGTCACCTCGACTGACGGCTCCTCGGAGAGGGCGCATACCGCTCGGAGCGCCGATTTCCGAACTTCGGTCGGCTGTTCCTCATCCAACTGCAGTCGTGCCACCGCGAGGCCCCATCGGTAGCCCTCCTCTTCAATGCGCCGAAGGACATCCGCCCGTACATGCGGATGTGGATGATCGACCAACTGTGCAAGATGCTCCGCGAAATGCGCGTCGTTTCCCTGGCGCAGAAGATCGAGCCCGGAAGTTACCTGAAATGGGTCGGTCGAGTGAAGGAGCGCTTCGATGGCCGCGCGGGTACCGGCGTCAGCCAGATTCAGCTGCATGCCGGTAAGTCGCCTGCGGGCCAAGGCGTGTTTGAGAGCCGCTTGGTAGGCGTTCAGAAGCTTGCGTCCCGCAAGCGCGGTGATCGCGGTAACGCCAAGCGTGAAGTAGGTTACATGGATGGTCGTAACCCACGGGATTGCGGTAAATGCGAGAAGCCCTGCGCCGGCGACCGCATAGCTTATCGGGATGCCGACGCCTTGAACTACGTTGTGTAGCGCTCGACGTTCGTCGTGAGCCAATGGTTGAAACGCAGACTGAATTGATGTCTTGGCGAATCCTGAATAGACTAGGTAATCGACGAAACGAGCTACGATGAGAAGCACAAAGAATGTCAGGCCTGCCTCCGGACCCAACAGCGCCGTGACAGCTGCGGCTCCGAGAATAGCGGCGGTAATGAGGGGGCCGCCGATTGCTCCGGCAGGCATGCCGAAACGGAGTAGGATCGGCGACGCCATCGTCAACAGAAAAAGAAAGCCGACGGCGGTGGTCCCCGAAGTCACGAGGCCGATGAACCGCCCTAGTGCCGCCTCCTCCGGGAAGAAAACGCTTGCCTCGGAGTACACCAGGTACTGAACGAGCAGCGTGGCTCCTGAAGCGAGTACTTGATAGGCGAACACTACCATGCTGTACGGCTTGCGGATAACCTGACGCAGGTTTCGCAACGTCGCGGCCGGCCCACGCTCGTGTCGACCGTGGATACGGTCCTCGCGGGCCGGGTACTCGTGGCTGCCGTTGAGGAGGGCAGGGTGCGCGTGGGTTTCCCGGGGCTCCTGCAGCTCCGAGTCACCGGCCGGCGAGGAGAGCGCGGCACGCGCGTGCCAATGGTGCGCGCGTGTTCCTCGGTGAGACGTGGTCGGTGACGGAGTGTCAACATGGTGGTGCTCTTCCGGCAGAAGTTTTCCGATCCGGTGGACGAATGCGAGCGCCGCGATCATGCTTATTCCGCCGAGGAGAATGAGCGGCTCGAGGGCGCCGAAGAGGGAGGTTAGCGGCCCGACTGCGATACCGGCAAGGACGACGGCTAGAATCTCGCCGGCGGTAATCCGGGGGTAGTTCTGCTTGATCCGCCGTGCATCGAAGAGCTCGGCGGCCTGGGCTCCGCGGAGCATCATGCAGTAGAGGGTTCCCGCCGTCTGCACTACCATCAAGCCGTAGATGATCCACGGCGCATTTGTCGTGGCAAGGAGGAGAAAGAGCCCAATAAACGCCGCTGCGAAAGACGCGATAGTGATCGCTGAGAACCGGGCTAGACTGGTTCGTTCTTCCCCGTACTCGAAGAGCACCGTCGTTGCCGGTACCAGAAGCCCTACGATTACGTACACGTGCCGTAGCCCTTGGCTGCCGAACTCCGACACGAGAAGCGCGTACCCGACGTTGTACACGAGCCCCAGAGCCAGCCCGGTGGCGAATGCCTGCCCGATGAGCAGAATCAATGCGCGTCGCTCGACGGTGTGAGGCCCGGCGCCTGATCGAGGCCGGAGGCGTGAGATGAACCCTGCTGTACCGACGGCATCGACGCCGTGGCCTTCGTTCATGAACCCTCGCTTCCAGTGTGGCCCGAGTCTCAACGGAGTATAGTTGAGATGTCGGGAAATCGCCAGTACCTACAAACATTCGGAGACCGAACTCCCGAGCCCACCGTTCGATGACTCCGGCCGTGCTGTGATCACTCCGCGTGTCGAAGGGGGGGTGCTGTCTCAGGACGGGCGTTGGCGCTTCCTCCCGGACGCTTCGTGGTGATAAGCTCGGACTTAGGATGAATCGACTGCTGGCGGAAGCGGAGCAACGGCGGTTGCAGGGAAAACCGCTGCTGGATCTGACTCACAGCTCTTTCCACCGGGCGGGAATCCGATGCTCGGATCAACTACTCGCCGACGCCCTGCAAGACTACGTGCGGCGGCGAGAATACCGGCCCGACAGTCACGGGGATGTCGACGCAAGGCGCGCTATCTGCAGGTTCTATGCAGAGGACGCACTTGACCTGCCGATCGAGCGTATCTTCATAACGGCTTCAACCTCAGAGAGCTACTCGGTGCTTTTCTCGGCGCTCGCAGGGCCCGGTGCGAAAGTGCTGCTGCCGAGCCCTACCTATCCGCTCTTCGAGCAACTGGTGGAATTCGGGGGGTTACGGCCGGTTTACTACCACCTTCTCCCGGAGCGAGGATGGCAGCCCGATCCGGAGGAGATCGAACAGGCGCTACAGCGAACTCCGGCCGCGCTGGTACTCATTTCGCCCAACAATCCTACCGGCGCGGTTCTTTCCGAGGAGGTGCTCCGGCGACTCTCGCGTGCTGCGGCCGAGGCGGATGTGCCCGTCATCTCGGACGAGGTCTTCAGCCATTTCCTCCGTGGTGCTCCGAACTCAGGGAACGCTCCGAGGATTGCGCGTTTCGCACAGGAAGCGGGCGCGCGGATTTGCACGCTCAACGGATTGTCCAAAATCTGCGCTGCTCCCGATCTGAAGGTCGCGTGGTTTGGGTGCTCAGGGCCGTGGCGGGAATCCGATCTTGAGCGGCTCGAGCTCGTCAATGACACGTATCTGAATGCTTCCGGTCCTTCGCAGCACACGGTGGCGGCTCTACTGGGTGATCACGCGACTCGGCGGAAGATCGTTCAACAGGTCGAAAATCTCCGCAATGTCCTGGACCGCTGGGCGGAGCGCGTAAACCGCGATCCGGCGGTGCCGCTTCTCGTGCACCCGACTCGGGGTGGTATCCATTTTGTGGTGGAGTCCGCGTGCCGACGAACCGGCGAGTGGGCGGAGTTGCCTGCGGACAGGGGAGGGGCGTCCGGTTTCACGAATTCGCCTCCGTTAGGAGCCGGGAGCTCGGCGGGGCGGTTCGATGATGAGGAGGCCGCGCTCGAACTGCTTCGGGAGACCGGTGTACTCGTGCACCCCGGATATTTCTACGGTATGGAGGATCAGATACGAACGTACTGGGTAGGAACTCTGATCGCCCTGGGCACAGCAGGCACGCAGGCTCTGGGGCTCGTGGAAGCATTCTCTCGGGAGGTATTACAGTGAGGTTGGTAAACGCCATGTCGGCGCCGTTCGGCGTTTGCGTAATACTTCTTCGTATCGTATGGTAGGCTCTGAAAGCAGCAGCGGTACGGCCGGTATAGTATGAGCGCCGGACCAACGGGAGCGTATGAAACGGGATCAACGGTATGATGCGATTATCGTGGGCGGTGGCGTTGCCGGCCTCAGTGCTGCGCGGCAACTCCAGGGGACCGGTTCGAGTGTTCTGGTGCTGGAGTCAAACTTGTCTCCCGGCGGACGGCTCAGAAGTCCCCGGATCGAGGGCTCGGTCTTCGATGACGGGGCTCCGTTTTTCCAGGTACATGACGTTAGATTTCAACGAATCGTGGACCGCTGGATAGCGAGCGGAATTGTACGAGAGTGGACGCGAGGCTACGTGAGAGACGATGGGACGGTGGACGCCGATGGGGAGCCACGGTATTGCGGAGTTCCGGGTATGTCCGCAATACCGGAAGCACTTGCAGAGGGTCTGTCTGTCCGCTGTAACGCACGGGTGACTGCGGTACGTGAAGAGGGAGGCGCATATACTGTCTTCACTTCGGACGCGCAGGAGTTCAGAGCGGTGTCGGTGATTCTGGCTGTCCCGGTACCGCATGTGCCGTCGATGCTTCACAAAGTGGACTCGCTGATAGAGAAAGAGCTGCAGAGCATCCGCTATGCTCCGTTATTGACCATTCTGGCGCTCTGTACTGAAGATGATCCGGTACCTGGACCGGGGATCGTGCAGCCGGGCGGTCCGGTGGCGTCATTGATCGTGGACAACACGAAGAAAGGGATGCCGAGCGACCGCAGCGCGGTAACCATCCATACGACCACAGCGTTCAGCAGACAGTTCTTTGATCGACCGGATGGCGTAGTGATCGCTGCTGTCGTGGGCGCGGTAGAGAAGTGGCTGGACCTCTCTAGGGCGCGGGTGCAGGTTACCCGGTGGCCTCACGCGCGCGTCTTGCAGACGATCAATCGCCCTTACGTGACGATATCCAAGAGCCCTCCGCTTGTGTGCGCCGGTGATGGCGTGGCCGGGACGCGAGTTGAGCAGGCCGCTATGAGCGGTATCGATGCTGCCGAGCATGTCAGGGAACTGCTCGGTCTTCCTGAGGCATCTTCGGAACTATGAAGAGGGCGGGGCCGCCTGACCGGAATCGCGCTGGGATGGAAGCGAGTCACGGTCCTCCTCGCATAGGTCGCACCCGTCCTGATTCCTCGTGCAGAAGTAGCCGATCGCTTCGTTCCATCTGACTTTCTCGAACGGACAGCTCTCGTAGTACTGGACAAACCGACTCAAGCGGTTGAACAGCGTGGCGGATACGCGGTGCTCCATTTGGCAGGCATCGGCTTCCGCCGTCTGCTCGTCCATGCCCAACACCTTGATGAAGAACTGGCGCAGGGTGGTGTACTTCTCCAGAATGTCGCGAGCAAGCTGTTCTCCGTCGTCAGTAAGCGTTACAATATCGTAGGGCGCGTAGTTGATGAGGCCGCGGTTCGAGAGAGTCCGAAGTGCACCGGTCACCGAGGAGTTTATAACGCCCAGCTCGTGCGCGATGTCGGTTACCCGAGCGGCCTTCTTCTTCTGCTCGATCTGATAGATTGTCTTGAGGTACATCTCTAGGCTTTCAGAGAGCGGATGCTCGGCGGGGCCCGCTCGCGAGGTCAGCTGTTTTTTTGCCATAACTCAATCCTCCCGAATGACGCCAATGATCCATCCATTTAGTTGCAGCCCGAAGGGGCTCCTCAGGACAGCCTCAGGACAGATGGCCGGCAGAGCCGTCGAAGCTTTAGGGGCTCCGGTCGGCCTGACCGGCCGTCTGAGCCGTCTCCTGATACTGCTCGGGAACGCTCTGCGTGGCTCGGCAAAGGCCGGCTTGCCTGAGCACCACAGCCGGTTCGCGCGGTACGAGGTGCACACGCTCCCCGGCGTAGAACGACCGAGTGTACTCCGTATGGGCCACATACGTCCTCCCATTATATTGTACACGGTACGTCAGGTCGTGACCACGGAATTCCCGGCTCTCGACTACGGCCGGCGGGTGCTGTCCATGCTCGGCATTCCCGGCCCGCTCAAGCTCCAGATGCTCCGGGCGTAAGCTCAATAGCACGGTACCTTCTCCCTCACGATCGATCGGGATCGCGCCGAGCTCGGTCTCGGCGAAGCTCCCGTGCGCTTCTCCTCGCAACAGATTGGCCCGACCCAGAAACTGTGCAACAAACGGAGTCTGTGGCCGCATGTAGATCTCTTCCGGCTTGCCGATCTGCTCGATACGGCCGTCACGCATGACCGCAATGCGGTCACAGAACGAAAGCGCTTCCTCCTGGTCATGGGTGACGAGCATCGCAGTCATGTCGGCGCACCTCAGAAGGTGCCGGACATCGCGCCGTGTGCTGTCCCGGAGGGCAGCATCCAGATTGGAGAACGGCTCGTCCATGAGGAGAATCTCCGGGTCAGCTGCCAGTGCCCGCGCCAATGCAACCCGCTGCTGTTGTCCCCCGGATAGGGCGTCCGGAGTCTTATCCGCCTGGCTGGAGAGGCCTACCAAGTTGAGGAGCTCGGTGGCGCGTTGCCGGCGCTGATGGCGGGGAAGCTTGTGGAGCGCGAACAGGATATTGCCCCGGACCGTGCGGTTCGGCAGGAGCGCATAGTCTTGAAAAACAAGACCGATTCGTCGCTTCTCCGGGGGAAGGTTCAGGATCGACCGACCGTCGAGAAGCACGTCGCCCTCGTCCGGCTGCTCGAACCCCGCCATAACGCGCAACGTCGTCGTTTTGCCGCAGCCGCTCGGCCCCAGCAGGCCGAATATCTCCCCCGACTCGACGGCAAATGTTGCCCGGTCGACTGCCGGCGGACGATCGGCTGTGAAGCGCTTGGTTATGTTCTGTAGTTCTACATGCGGTGTAGGCATCGGTATCCTCCCGTCGGGCTCTCGGATCGAGCCCGGATTCGGTCGTCAGTGTCGCTATTGAGCAGGGTACGGGCCTCCTTCGTACCGGAGTAGGAGCCCGACAAAGAGGCAGGAGCAGAGAACGATGGCGAAAGCATACGGTGCCGCTGCGGTCATCATGGCCTCCGAGGTCCTGGTGAAGACGGCAACGGACAGCGTCGTGAAGCCCGTCGGCGCTAGGAGGAATGCGATCGGAAGCTCCTTCAACGCCATAACAAACACTAACATAAGCGAGGCGAGTATGCCCCGGCGCAAGAGCGGAAGAATCGCTCGTACAAACGCAGTGACCGGCCGATATCCCACCGAGCGGGCCGCTTCCTCGAGTCGCCGTGGCGCTTGCAGGAGCGTGCTCCGTATCGGCCCCATAGCCAGCGCCAGAAAGCTCAAGGCGTAGGCACCTACCAAGAGCGGGAGCGTCTGGTAGAGGAATGGAGCGGCCCGGAGGGCGAAAAACACCAGAGCCAGGGCGAACGCAAGCGGCGGGACCGCGTAGCCCACGTAGGCCACGCGCTCGGCGAATCCGGACATTCGGGAAGGGTAGCGTACACGCAGGTATGCGATCGGCAATGCCGGCAAGACGGCCCCTGCGGCTGCAGGTGCCGAGGCAAGGACCGAGTTCGCAAACGCACCGAGCACGTCTCCGAGCGCACCCCAGGGCGGACGGATCACCATCCAGGAGACCAGCGTGCCCACCGGGAGCACGACTGATGCGCCCACGATAACCAGAACGAACGTGATGGCCAGGGGCTTGTAGGTTCCCAGCGGGATGCGCGGTGCGACTCGCGCTACGCCGCTGCCAACTCGCGCGACGCGGGCGCGGCGCAGGTGCCACATTTCGCCGAGCATGGGGATCGCAGCCAGAGCCAGGAGCATGAGGGAGAGCACAGCCGCGTACACGCGATCGAACGCTCCGGAGTACTGAGTGAATATCGCGTAGCTGAAGACCTCGAAGCGCATGAGCGCAACCGCTCCAAAGTCGCCGAATACGTACAACCCGACGATGACCCACGACGCGAAGAGGGCCGGAAAGAGAAGCGGAAGCACCACACGCAGGAAGACCTGACGGGGGCGGTACCCCAGGCTGCGAGCACTCTCCTCGATGCTCGGGTCGAATCCGGCGAGCGCCGAACGGACGTTGAGGAATACATATGGATAGCAGTACAGAGTAAGCGCCAGGAGAGCCCCCACAAAGCCGGTCGGCCTCGGAATCGCCCAGCCGAAAAGCTCGGCAGCTAGCCCCAAGTTTCCGCCAAGGCTGAGAAGGGCATACGCCATGACATATCCGGGAACCGCGAGTGGCACCACCGCCAGTACCGTCACGAAGCGGCGGCCCGGAAGGTCCGTTCGGGTGGTGAGCCACGCCAGCGCGAGGCCTATCACCGTGGTAAGCGTGACGACCCCGAGCCCGAGTCGAACCGTATTCCATAGGAGGGTGAGTGTTCGTGTCCGGAAAACCAGGTCGAAAAGCGTGCTGGTATCGGCCTCGGCCGCGCGGAGGGCGAGGTAGGCCAAGGGAACGACCATAGCCGCCGCTACGAGGAGCGGCGGCAGTGAGAGGAGGACAGGTGGGGCGCTCCGCTGTTTGGCTCGCTGCCGAACGCCCCCGTTTCTCACAGAGCCCCCGCTTCACGCAGTAGCTGCAGTGTTCCGTCGAGATCTTCCAGGAGGTCCAGATCGAGATCGGGACTTGCCGCCAGGAGACCGTCGAGTTGCACCAACTGCGGGTGCGGTTCGATTCCCTCGACCGTGGGGTACTCGAAGACCTCTTGGGTGAAGTAGGTCTGTGCCTCGGCGCTCAAGAGATACCGGAGGAACTCCAACGCCTCCTCCCGGCGCTCGCTGTGGGTAGTGATCCCCGCACCGGCGACGTTCACGAGGTTTCCTACATCCCCGTCGTCGAAAAACACCTGCTCTACCGGATAGTCGGGATCGTCATCCCGAAAACGGAGAAGATAGTAGTGGTTCACAAGCGCAAAGTCGATCTCGCCTGCGCCGAGCGCCTCGACGAGGGCGGTGTTGTTGCGATACGCCTCCGCGCCGTTCTCCTGCATCGCCGACACCCATTCGAAGGCGACGTCTTCACCGTGCGCGGTCCTGAGGGCGGTAACGAACGCTTGGAAGGAGCCGTTCGTAGGCGCCCAACCCACTCGCCCCGCGTAGGGATCGGCCTCAACAAGGTCCAAAACGCTCTCGGCAAGCTCATCGTCCGAGACCCGGTCCGGCGAATATGCGAGAACCCGTGCGCGGCCGCTCGTTGCAAGCCGGCGGTTCGTGGTGCTGTGGAAGATTTCCGGGAGTGGGTCGGTGAGCTCTGCCGGGAGCTCGGCAAGGCGGCCCTCGTTTGCAAGGGCGCCGAGCGCGCCTGCGTCCTGCGCCCAGAACAGATCCGCCGGTGAGGCCGATCCCTCCTCCTGAAGGAGCACCGCCAGCTCGCTTGTTCCGCCGTACCGGACTTCCACTTCTATGCCGGTCTCCGCTTGGAAATCCTCGAGCACCGGCTCCACCAGGCTTTCGCCCCGGCCGGAGTAGAGGGTAAGGGGCTGCGCCTCCGGCTCGGAGCCTCCCATCGCCGGAAATCCGGTGACGGTCACTAGGGCCACAATGGCTACGAGCATCAGCGGAAAGCGTCCGGGCGACAGAGAGCGTCCGGGCGTGCCGGCAGGTGCGGCGACAGCTCGCGGTGCTGCGGCGCCCTCAGTGGCGGTCGTTCTCTGGGGGATTGTATTTCGTATAGTTCTTTTCAGTAGCATCTTCCTCTCCGGGTGCTCGGATCTCCCACCCGCCGGGAAATGCCGGCAGCGTATGTGGGTTTCGGGTCCTTATACTACCCGGGCGGAAATTGCGTCAACCCACGAAAGTTGGGCAAGGCGAACACAAGACGAGCGAGCAAACCCCGCCGCCTCTACGTAGATGCACTTGACAATCGCCCCGTCCAACCTGTATATTTTGCAGCACAAACTGCGGACTTGGAGTAATCAAACTATGACGAGGCGGCGAGGCCGGGTGAGAGTTCCGAGGGCTACGGCAAGGTTGGGTACGGTTTTGATGCTCGGGGCGTTCGCGCTGGGTGCCTGCGGTTCGGAGACCGTCGGAACGGGCGCGGACACCGAACTGGAGGGGAGAGAAGCTACTGTTGCCGTTGAACAGGATGGGATGGTTATAGCCACCAGCTTCAGCGTGCTCGAGGATCTCGTTTCCGGGGTCGCGGGGGATGCTGCCGAGGTGCGCAGCCTGACGCCCTTGGGAGCGGAAGTCCACGAGTGGGAGCTCAGTCCGCGAAACTTCGCCGACCTGTCCGAGGCGGACGCGTTCTTCTACAACGGGTATCAGCTCGAGCAGTGGTTGGGGCAGGCGCTCGAGGTCCTCGAAGACGACGTACCGCGCGTTGCAGTCGCTCCGGAGAGCGGATGGCCGACGATCCCCATCCGCGTCGGTGACCTCGAAGGAAGCCCGGATCCGCACCTCTGGATGCATCCGGAAGCCGCCGCGCGCTATGTAGAGGTCGTGGCGGACGCGCTGTCGGAGATCGATCCGGAGAGGGAATCCGTGTACCGGGAGAATGCCCGGGAGCTCTCGGGGGAGCTCCGTTCGCTCTACGAGGAGCTCAAAGAGGAGTTCGCCGGCTTGGAGTCTTCCCGGCGGGTTCTCATCTCGAGCGAAGCGGCTTTCCTGTACTTTGCGGACGCGTTTGATCTGGAGCACGACGGAATCTGGGGCTCCAACGCGGAAGAGGAGGGGACTCCCGACCAGATGGCTCGGATCATCGATCGGATCGACGAGCTCGAGCCGGGAGCCATCTTCTACGAGAGCACGGTGAGCGAGCGTTACGCGCTGAGCGTTTCCGAAGAGACCGGAGTTCCCGTGCGCGGGCCGCTCTATGTGGATTCGGTTTCCGAGCCGGAAGAGGATGCGCCGACGTACCAGGCTATGATGCGCCACAACATGGAGCTACTTCTCAGGGAGCTCCGGTAGACACGGCACGGGAGGATATATGGCTCACGTTCTGGATCGACTGGTAAGGCATGCCGAGTGGCAGCAAACCGAGCAACCTCCGGCCCTTGAGTTGCAACACGTTACCGCGGGGTACGACGGCCCGCCGGTGTTGCGCGATCTCTCGTTGCAGGTGCCCTCGGGGACCCTCTTTGCCGTGCTCGGCCCAAACGGCTCCGGGAAGAGCACGCTCTTCAAGCTCATTAGCGGGGTGATGCGGGCACAGAAGGGGAGCGTGCGCGTCCAGGGGCAGTTGCTCGCGGTCGCCAGGCGTTCGGGGGCCATCGCATACGTTCCGCAGGAGGAAGCGATCGACTGGAGCTTTCCGATCTCGGTGCGCGAAGTGGTCTTCGGAGGCCGGCATGCGATCATGCGCCGGGACGGGATCGTGCGCTTCGCGCCGTACCGTTTCGCTCGATCCGCTCACCAGCACGCGGTCGATAGCGCGCTCGAGGCAGTGGAGATGCTCGATATGCAGCATGCGCGTATCGGCGCTCTGTCCGGAGGGCAGAAGAAGCGGGTGTTCTTGGCGCGGGCCCTTGCCCAGGAGGCCGCGGTGATCCTCCTTGACGAGCCATTTGCCGGTGTGGATTACCGGACGCAGGAGCGGATCACCTCGGTCCTGGAGCGTGAGCGCCGGCGCGGGAAGACGGTCGTGGTGGTTACCCACGACCTGCACGGGTTTGCGCGGCAGGCGGACCGGGTGCTCCTCCTGGCGCGCGGTGGTCGCGCTCACGGAGGGGCTCCGGACGACGTCCTTCGCCACGATGTGCTGAGCGAAGTCTACGAAGGGCTCGTAACCGCTTGAGCGGGAAACCAGGCTTGGACCTTCGAACTCGGCAGACGACATTGGCGGAGTGTATGGTACTGGCACCGGTTGAGCCGGGAGGAGTGCGCCAATGGCTGCGGTAGTACCGATGGCTGCGGTAGTAGAGGTTTTCCTCGGTGCAGGGGAGTGGATCGTCGGAGGTCTGCTCGAGGCGATCCGTGTCGTCACCGCGGCTCTGCCTGAGGCGCTTGGCGGTCCTTTCGCGTATGGTTTTATGCGGCGTGCCCTGCTGACGTCGATGCTTGTGGGGACGCTGGCCGGTGTCCTCTCGTGCTTCGTCGTGCTGAAGCGCTGGGCCCTCCTCGGAGACGCCATCTCGCACGCGGTGTTGCCCGGCGTGGCCGTTGCATACGCGCTGAATGTGCCGTTCGGGGTCGGGGCGTTCGCGAGCGGTGCGCTCAGCTCGCTTGCCATCGGAGCGGTGGAGCGCAGCACGAAGATCAAGGAGGACGCGGCGATCGGAATCGTGTTCACCGGCGCTTTTGCCGCGGGGGTGGTCGTCATCAGCCGGATGGCAACCAGCACCCACCTGATGCACATCCTCTTTGGAAACGTGCTTGGCGTCCGGATGGGGGCTCTGGTGGCCACGCTGTACGCCGCGGTGGTCGCGGCGATCGTGCTGCTTCTGAGCTTCCACACCCTGGTGCTCTATGTGTTCGATCCCGTGCAGGCGAGCGCCGTCGGTATCAACACGCGGCGGGTTCACTATGGGCTTATGCTGCTTCTCACGCTGGTGATCGTCACGAGCTTGGAGACGGTCGGCATCATTCTGGTGGTTGCAATGCTCATCACTCCGGGGGCGACCGCGCAGCTTATCACCGATCGGCTCGGGCTCATGATGGTGATAGCGGGGGGCGTCGGACTCGGGTCGAGCGTGCTGGGCCTCTATCTCTCGTTTGTCTTGAATGTCGCTTCCGGCGGAACGATCGTTCTGGTAACAACGGGGTGTTTCCTGGTGGCGCTCTGTTTCGGCCGGTTCGGCGTGCGCGCCCGGTGGGCTCGGGCCGGGGCGTAGTTGCTGCAAGGGGCCTGCAACCTCGGCGTAGCGCCCTGGGTGGGCGGGCCCGGTTACCGCCCGGCCGTTTGGGCCGGGGTTCCGATAGTGAGCTGGAGCCCGATACTCAGGAGGTGAAGCGGCTCGGTGTCGGCGCCGATCGTCTCTTCAGTGATCCAGTCGTCGTGCAGGCGGTGAGCCTCAACGAAAAGTGCCGCGTGGCCTTCGCGGCGGGGCCCGCGGATGCCGAGCCGGGCAATGTAGTCCATATGTAGGTAGGGCTCCTCGTCTGCAAACGGGTCTCGATTGTACCGAGCTCCTGCACGGAGTGTGGAAAACAGCGTGATGCCGTTGCGTAGAATGAGTGGCTCTAGATCGAGCTGCCCGTACGCTCCTGCCCGGTACGGCTCGGGCGAGTCCGCCGGCTCGAAGAGAATTGGAGCGGCCAGTTCGACTCGGCCCGAGAGCCATCCCGCCCAACGCGGCGCTTTCGCCTCCGCGGCATCCGGCGGAGAACCTTCCTCCCCCGGTCCCCGCCGATATGTTCCCTCCAGAATAGGCGAAACCGCCTCGACACCGAGAGCGTCATGGATCACGAGACGCCTGCTGGATTCGTCCAGGTCATGTTTGCAGTCGTTCCGGTAGAACACTCCAAGCGATCCGCCGCCCCATATCACCCGGGCGCGAACGGTGAGGTCGGAGACAAACGCCGATGCGTCCATAAGCCATGAGCCGGGAGCCGGCGGCTCGCTCTGATACATCAGGCGTCCTTCCCCTTCGATCGAGAGACGGGGCGCGCTCCGGTGCTCCGGTCCCGTTCCGGCCGGAGCTGCGCTGTCGCTTGGACCGGTACTCTCCTCTTCGGACCGCGCGGTTCCGGCGCCGAGGGCTCCTTGCCAGAGAACGAAGCGGCCGCCGAGGTCCAAGTGGTAGTTGTGCCGCTCACGGGCCGGACCGTCGTCAATACGCTGAAGGCGGAGCCAGACCAGGCTCCCGCTCAGCCCACCTTCCGCCTCGTCCAGGGCATGGCCGGGCAGCGACGGGGGCGCGAGCACCTCGGCCGGCGCACCATGAGGGACAAGCGCCAGGAGGAATAGCAGGAAACCAGCGCTCAGGAGAATCTGAGTTGCGCGAAAAAGCATAGGCTGACCCTGCCAATGACGGTACGGTGCTATTCGTGGATATGTCAATTGTGACGGGGCCGAGCAGAGCCGTCCGGGCGGTAGGCTATTGAGTGCCGGGACGGGGGGCGGCCTCGGCGTGCGCCCCGCAGCCACAGTAGTGGTGCACGGGGGCCGGCGCTACACCATCGAGCGCCTGTGCAGGCGTGAACAGTTGGCCGGGGCCGAGGCCGAGGCTCGGGCCTGAAGCCGGAGGCCGGGCGCACCGGCCCGGCCGACGCGCCGCGACTCCCAGCAGTTATACTATATTATGCGACTATACAATACCCGGGAGGAGTGATGAAAGATCGCTCCGCCCCCTGCAGGGCAGACGCATATGACGTCTGCCGGCGTAAGAACGGCGGCGATCGGTTCTCTGTATGGGCGTCATATCCCGCTTGAAGTTGAGCAGCACGGTCGACGGCGCCGCCGGGCCGGACCGCAGTGCCGCCGCACAAACTGTCTGGGCCGGATGCGCTGCCCTGGGGCTCCCTGGCGTCTATCGCGTTCGGATCAGGGAGTGTTTCGATCGTTCGAGCCGCCCGCGCGGTAGCGCAGATACCGTACTTGCCCCTCTTTCGTGAGCGGGATAATGCTGTCTCTGAAGAATGCAATAACCGGCTCGGCATGCACGATGTACCGCACCGCGCTGTTTACCCGGCTTTGAAGGTCCTGCACTTTTGCGGCTACGCGGTCGAGAATGCGCTCTTCTACGTGCGGCCGGGTAATGAGCTCTAGAAGCTCCTCTCGTGCGCTGTCCGAGGAGTGGTCGGAGGGGGAGACCGGGGCTTGTCCGCCTTCCCGGCCGGGGCCTGAGGTTTTCGCTTTTCCGTGGGTCGCACGCCGCACCGCGGCCGCGAAGCGCTCGGGGGCTGCCCGGTACTTCGCTTCGCTTACGTACAGCGCTCCGTAGTGGACGCGACGGGATACCGCTTGCAGCGCCGCCACGTCGTGCTCAACCGCCGACCCGTACTGGCGATCGTCACCGGAACGGCAGAGGTAGGGCAGAAGCTCCAGATACGCACGTCGCAGCTCCGGGGTCACGTTTACCCGGTCGTAGTCGTCGATGCTTAGCGGACTGTCCGGCAGCACCACTCGACGCCGCGCAGGCGGCAAGTTCTCCGTGAATGGGCGCTCCTCCGGAACGTGAAAGCGCCCGAACTCGGCGTCCATCCGCTCCTGGTAGAGAAGCCGCATATCCAGAAGCGAGCGTTCTCCGGCTCCCTCGAAACCGCTCGCTCCCGAACGGTATGCCGTCTCGTTCAGGGCGAACTGAGCGCGATCGATGAGCCGATGGATGATCGTCTCTTCGAGTCCTTCAAGCGTGGTTGCAATCAGATCCAGGTCAACCGTAACCATTCCTCAGCTCCGTGTTTGGTGGCGCCCGGGCGGGCTAGAGCGGCCTGCCGGTAGCGCCGGCGCCACGGGTGGCGCTTCCCCCCCCGCGTGGCGCTTCCCCCACCGGTGGCGCCACCGCCACGGTTGCCCCGTACCTCACCGCCACCGCCTCTCACTGCGCAACGCCCCCACCGCCGGCTGCCGCGGTGCGCTTTCACCGTCACCGCTCCCCGCCTCGAATATACACCACCCCGTCGAATGGGCGAAGCCGAAGCACCCCTTCGGCTTGATCCCACTGCGGCGGCTCATCGTAGACCGAGAGGAGCACTCGCCATCCGGCTTGTTCCAGGGCTGCCGGATCGTCCCCCGCGAACCCGAGAGGCGCGGGGGCTTCGCGCCGGCTCAGGTTACATACGACGAGCGCCTCGGATGCCGAGCCGGAAGCCTGCGGCTGGGACGAGTCTGCCGGCGTTGTTCGTTCCTCACCATCGCCGCCCTTCGCGGCGGCCGCGCCGTCGGGCGCTCCGGCCGTGACGCCCTCCGTTGCGGCTTGCCCGGCCGCTGCGCCGCCCGTACGTTCTGCGGGTTCGGCGCGCCGGACGTAGGCGTACACCTGCGGATCGTCCGGCAGGAGGAGCTCGAACTCACCCTCGGTGAAGACGGGGTGCTCGGCGCGCGCCGCGAAGAGCCGGCGGTAGAACGCCAGCACTCCGTCCGGACGAGCTTCCTCGTCGGCCACGTTGATCTCCCGGTAGCGCGGATTGAGCTCGATCCACGGCGTCCCTTCGGTGAACCCGGCTCCCGGCTCCGCGTTCCACTGCATCGGAGTGCGCGCGTTGTCTCGCGAGCGTTCCGCCAACCTGCGGAGGGCGTCGTCCTCGGAAAGCCCTGCTCTGAGGCACTCAGCGTACGCGTGGTGTGCCTCGATGTCTTGGTACTGCTCGCGCGAATCGAACCGGGCATTGACCATCCCGATCTCTTCACCCTGGTAGAGAAACGGCGTGCCCTGATGCAGGTAGATCGCCATGGCGATGGCGCAGGCGGACGCCCGCCTGTGGTCCGACGCTTCGCTTGTCTCCTCGCTGGAGCCGACAGCGCCGGCCGTATCGGCTGCCGCCGGTTTCCCAGCCGCGCCCGCCGCGTTGCCGCCAGCGCCCGCCTTGCCAGGCTCATTTCCTGCGCCAGCCCCTCCGCGTGCCGGCTCCGAACTCGAGGCCGGCGGCCGTGAGGCCGCGCCGCCCGCGCCCGCCTTACCGGCCTCATCTGGCGCGCCGCCCCTTTCGCGCACCGGCCCCGAACCCGAGACCGGCGCGTTTGGAGCTTCCGCGGCCGCGCCCGCCTTACCGGTCTCATCTGGCGCGCCGCCCGCTCCGCGTACCGTCCCGGAACCCCCGGCCGGCGCGTTCCAGCCCGCGCCCGCCGCGGTCCCGGCCGGGTCCCCCCGGTTGCCGGCCCCGCCCGCCGCGTTGCCGGCCGGGCCCCGCCGGTTGCCGCCCGCGCCCGCCGGCACCCCCTCGTCGCCCCAGCGACTCACGATGCGCGCCTGATCGTGGTTCCCGGTAAAGAGCGTGTTCCAGCCGTGCCCCGCAAGCCACCGCTGCCACCGCGACATCGCCTGCTTGAGCGCCGGAAGATCCAGCGGCCGGGGATCGTATTTGCCGTAATCGCCCTCGTCTGCCTTCATGTGCTCGAACTGGAAGATCATGTCGAGCTCCTCGCGCACCGGATCCACGTACAGGAGCGCTTCCTCCACCGAGGTTGCGTGCGCCTCTCCCACGCTCGCGGCACCCGCCGGCCGGAGCACCTCGCGGGCCATCTCCTTCAGGTAGAGGTGAGTCGCCGGCTGGTTCGCCCACAGCTCCGGGCATACCACAAACCGCTCGCCCCCGGGGTTCGGTGCATCCGGCAGTCCCACCGGCTTGCCGACAAAGTTAATGACATCCATGCGGAACCCGTCGGCGCCCCGTTCGAGCCAGAAGCGCATCATCCGGTAGACCTCGGCGCGCACCTCAGGGTTGTCCCAGTTGAGGTCCGGTTGCTTCCGCGAGAAGAGGTGCAGGTACCACTCGTCGGTCGGCTCGTTGTACTCCCACGCCGAGCCCCCGAACATCGAGCCCCAGTTGTTCGGCGGCTCCGTGTTCCCGTTGCGCCCTTCGCGAAAGATATAGAAGTCGTGGTACGGATCGTCGCGGCTCGAACGCGCCCTCCGGAACCACTCGTGCTCGTCCGAAGTATGGTTCACCACCAGATCCAGGAGCAACCGCATATCGCGTGCATCGAGCTCCGCGATCAGCCGGTCCATATCCTCCATCGTCCCGAACTCCGGCGCGATCGCGTAGTAGTCCGAGATGTCGTAGCCGTTGTCGTCGTTCGGTGAGGCGAACACCGGCGAGAGCCATATCGCTCCCGCCCCCACGCTCTTCACGTAATCCAGCTTCTCGATAATTCCCGGCAGATCGCCGATCCCGTCGCCGTTCGCATCGCGAAAGCTCCGCGGATAGATCTGATACACCGGCGTCGTTTTCCACCACGGTTGTTGTATCGCCACGTTCGCTACTCCTTGATGTCGCGTTGTCTCGTCGCTTGTCCGGTTTCCTGTCTCTCGCTTCCTTCCGAAGCGCCAAGCGCGTCGTTGTCCGTCTTTCGCATTCAGAGAAGAGTACGGGCGCATCCCCGCCGCGCCGGCCCCATCGGTGCGCGCCCGTGCTCGCCGGCGAAGCCGCTGAGCCCCGATCGCTTCCCGCCGTGCGTGTCGCTCCTGCACGCCGGGAGGCCGCGCACCCCTTCCGCCCGGCCTTACGGCACGCAGCCCGGCGGCCGCACCGCCCGGGTGCCGCGGCGGGGTCGAGCTCTGCGGGGCTGTCGGTCCCGCTCCGGAATCGAGCGGCGGGATCGGCCCGCC
>Ga0207421_10000403_pt1 | contig 55478 bp, 60 predicted proteins | sample SodLakKL_010_SED_4_FD_187542 | JGI IMG/M metagenome (GOLD analysis project Ga0207421, IMG submission 187542) | Alkaline sediment microbial communities from Lake Tanatar, Kulunda Steppe, Russia - 8KL_010_SED (SPAdes) (version 2) | ecosystem: Environmental > Aquatic > Non-marine Saline and...
CCCCGGGCCCACGCCAGACCCCGGGCCCCCTTCGACGCCGCCGGCGGAGCGGGAGGCCGCGGGCGGGCGCGGCGGCGGCGAGGCCGGCACCCCGGTGCGGACGAGCCCGAGGGTGCTGCCAGCCTCCCCCGCCGGGCTCACCCTCGAGGGCACGGCCTCATGGTACGGCCCCGGCTTCGAGGGCCTGTCCACCGCCTGCGGCGACCGCTTCGACCCCGACGAGCGCACGCTCGCGACGCGCGAGCTGCGCTGCGGCACCCGCGTGGCGCTCACCGGCCCGTCGGGTGCGGTGGTCGAGGCCGTGGCCACCGACTGGGGCCCCGCGGAGTGGACCGGTCGGCGCTTCGACCTGTCCCGGGCGACGTTCGAGGCCCTCGCGCCGCTCTCGCGCGGCACCGTCGACGTCACCCTGCGCGTGCTCGACTGAGACCTCAGCGGCGCGACGGCACGACCGCCAGGGCGAGGACGAGCCCGAGCGCGACGCCGGCGAACGGCGCCGCGACCTGGAGGGCGAGCAGCGAACCCGGCAGGGCCGCGACGAGGCGTCCGGGGGCGATGGCGAGCGCCATCGGCAGCGCCGCGAGCAGCCCGACGGGCACGCCGAGCAGCAGCCTGCCGCGGGGGTCGGGTCGCGAGGCGCGCGCGACCTGCAGGCGCAGGGCGAGGCCGAGCGCCCACCCGCCGACGACGTGGCCGCCCACCGAGACGAGGGCGCTGGCCACACCGCTGCCGACCGCGCGGGCCAGGGCGCTCGCCGTGCGGTCGGCGACGACGACCGCAGCGACCGCGGCGAGCAGGAGGCCGAGCTGGAGCGCCCGCTGGCGGCCCCTCGGTGCGGCGGCCACCGCTCAGGCGCCGAGGATGCGCCGCACCGCGACGACGTCGTCGTCCATCTGGGCGATGAGGTCCTCGACGCGATCGAAGGTCACCTGCCCGCGGACGCGCTCGCAGAAGGCCAGCGCGACGTCGAGGCCGTAGAGGTCCTCGTCGGTGTCGAGGAGGAAGGCCTCGACGCGGAGCTCGTGGCCCCCGAACGTCGGGTTCGTGCCGACGCTCGTCGCCGCGGGCAGGACCCGGCCGTCGGGGTGGCAGAACTGCGTGGCGTAGACGCCCGGGGCGGGCACGGCGACACGGGGGTCCACCTGGAGGTTGGCCGTGGGATAGCCCAGCGAGGACCCGCGCCGGTCGCCCCGCACGACGGGCCCGTCGACGGCGTGGGGCCGGCCGAGCATACGGGCGGCGGCGGCGACGTCGCCCTCGTCGAGGGCGGTACGGACCGCCGTCGAGGAGATCACCGCCCCGTCAGCGTCGGTGAGCAGCGTCACGCCCTCGGCGCTGAAGCCCTCCCGCGCGCCGATCCCGGCGAGCGTGGCGACGTCGCCGGCAGCCTTGTGGCCGAAGCGGAAGTTCGCCCCGACGACGACCGCGGCGGCCTGGAGCGGGCCGGTGAGGACCCAGCCGACGAAGCCCTCGGGCGCGAGGTGACGCAGGTCGTCGTCGAAGGGCAGGACCACGACGGCGTCGACCCCCTGCTCGGCGAGCGTGCGGACCCGCCGACCGAGGGTCTGCAGCAGCCGCGGCTGGCTGCCCGGGGCGACGACCTCCATCGGGTGGCGGTCGAAGGTGACGACGACGCTGCGCAGCCCGCGCTCCTCGGCGCGCTGCCGCGCCCGGTCGATGATCGCGCGGTGCCCGCGGTGCACGCCGTCGAAGAAGCCGATCGCCACCGCCGAGGGGGCCGGCTCGAGGTCCCTGAAGCCCTCGACGATCCTGCCGGTCATCGGGCGAGCACCGCCTCCGGGCGCGCCGCGCCGTCGCGGTCGGCGATCATCGCGACGAGGTCGCCGTCGGGGCCGACCGCGGCGACGACGCCGTCGTGGCCGGTCGGCGGCAGCGGCCTGCCGTGGGACAACGCCGCCGCCTCGGCGGCGTCGAGCCGCCGGGCGGGGAAGTCCGCGACGGCGTCGGCCAGGGAGAGCAGGTGGGCGGCGAGGGCACCGGCCCGGGCGGCCTCGACGGCGGTGTCGAGGGGCAGCGCCGCGCCGACGTCGAAGCGTCCCGAGCCGAGCCGGCGCAAGGCCGTGAGGTGCGCACCGACGCCGAGGGCCTCGCCGACGTCGGCAGCGAGGCTGCGCACGTACGTGCCGGTGCTGCAGGTCACGAGGAAGCGCGCGAGCGGCCGCTCGCCGGGCTCGAAGGCCTCGAGGACGAGGTCGTCGATGACGACGGTGCGGGGCTCGCGCTCGACGGTCTCGCCACGCCGGGCCTTCTCATGGAGGCGCTCGCCGTCGACCTTGAGCGCGGAGACCATCGGCGGGACCTGCGCGAGCTCGCCGGTGAAGCGGCGCAGCGCGTCGCACACCGCCGACTCGTCGAGGTGGCTCGCGGAGGTCTCGGAGAGGACCTCGCCGTCGGCGTCGAGGGTGTCGGTCGTCGCCCCGAGGCGCATCGTCGCGTCGTAGGTCTTGCGCGAGGCCTGCAGCCACGGCACGAGCCGGGTCGCCCGCCCGATCGCGACGACGAGCACGCCGGTCGCCGAGGGGTCGAGCGTGCCGGCGTGGCCGACCTTGGGGCCCTTGCGCGGGCGCGCGCCGATCGCGCGCCGCACCGCCCCCACGACGTCCTGCGAGGTCATCCCGGCGGGCTTGTCGACGACGAGCACGCCCTCGAGGCCGGGTGCGGCCGATCCTGCTGCGCTCATCGCTCGTCGTCGCGGTCGCGGGCCTGCTCGAGCAGGGCCTCGATGTGGCGTCCCTCCCCGGGCGCGGGGTCGTGGCGGAAGTCGAGGGCGGGCACACGGCGCAGCCGCACGCGACGGCCGAGCTCGCTGCGCAGCATCGGCACGGCACTGTCGAGGCCCTCGGCGGTGGCCTGCCGCGCCTCTGGGGTGTCCTCGAGCTGGGTGTACCAGACCTCGGCGCGGGAGAGGTCCGGTGCGGTCTCGACGCCGGTGATCGTCACGAAGCCGACCCGGGGGTCGGTGAGCTCGTCGACGAGGACGGCGAGGACCTCCTTGAGCTGCTCGTTCACTCGCGCCATGCGCGATCCCATGCCCCATCCTCCTCGCTCTCGACGACCTCGACGTGCACGGCGAGCACCTCGACGCGCGGGTCGCGGTCGCAGCGCTCCTCGACGTCCTGGGCGACCCGCCGCGCGCCGGTCTCCGAGCTCGCGGCGATCGCGACGCCGAGACGGGCGCGCTGCCAGAGGTCGTGGTGGCCGACCTCGGCCACCGACACCTTGAGGTCGTTGCGCAGCGCCGCGGACAGCGAGCGCACCGGGCCGCGCTTGTCCTTCAGCGACGCCGCACCGGGCAGGTGCAGCTCGAGGACGACGAGCGCGGCGATCATCGCGACCTCCTGTGCCAGGCGGGCGGGCCGCCGAGGCCTCAGACGCGGGCGACCTCGCGCCGCTCGTAGGCCTCGAGCTCATCGCCCACCTTGACGTCCTGGAACTTGTCGAGGCCGACGCCGCACTCATAGCTCGTCGCGACCTCGGTGACGTCGTCCTTGAAGCGCTTGAGGGAGTCGACCTTGTCGGAGCCGACGACGACGCCGTCGCGGATGACCCGCACCTGGGCGTTTCGCCGCAGGCTGCCCTCGGTGACGTAGCAGCCGAAGACGTAGCCGGCACGCGGGACCTTGAAGACCTCGCGCACCTCGGCGCGGCCGAGGGTGACCTCCTCGTACTCCGGCGCGAGCATGCCCTTGACGGCCCGCTCGATGTCCTCCACCGCCTGGTAGATGACCGAGTACTGGCGCAGGTCGACGCCGGACTCCTCGATGGCGTTGCGGGCGTTGGCGTCGGGCCGGACGTTGAAGGCGATGATGATCGCCCCGGAGGTCTCGGCGAGGCCGACGTCGGACTCGTTGACCGCGCCGACGCCCTTGTGGACGATGCGGATCTTGACCTCGGGCAGCTCGAGCTTGTTCACCGCGTCGGCGAGCGCCTCGGTCGAGCCGGCGACGTCGCCCTTGACGATGAGGTTGAGCGTCTGCAGGTCGCCCTCGGCGATCGCCCCGGAGAGCTCCTCGAGCGAGAGCGACGTGCGCTGCTCGGCGAGCTCCATGCGCCGCATCCGCGACTGGCGGTTGCCGGCGATCTCGCGGGCGGTGCGCTCGTCGGCGACGACGCGGAACTCGTCGCCGGCGTCGGGCACATCGTTCCAGCCGAGGACCTGCACCGGCTGCGAGGGGGTCGCCTCGCGGACGTGGTTGCCGTCGGCGTCGAACATCGCCCGGACCTTGCAGTCGGCGCGCCCGGCGACGAGCGCGTCGCCGATCCTCAGCGTGCCGGCCTGCACGAGCACCGTGGCCACCGCACCGCGACCGCGGTCGAGGTGGGCCTCGATGACCGCCCCCGCCGCCTTGCGGTCGGGGTTGGCCTTGAGCTCGACGATGTCGGCCTGCAGCAGGACCATCTCGAGCAGGTCGTCGAGCCCGTCACGGGTGATCGCCGAGACGTCGACCATGGTCGTCTCGCCGCCGAACTCCTCGGCGATGAGGTCGTGCTCGGTGAGCATCGTCCGCACGCGGTTGGGGTCGGCGGTGGGCTTGTCGACCTTGTTCACCGCGACGATGATCGGCACGTCGGCGGCCTTGATGTGGTTGATCGCCTCGACGGTCTGGGGCATGACCCCGTCGTCGGCGGCGACGACGAGGATCGCGACGTCGGTCACCGACGCACCACGGGCGCGCATCTGGGTGAAGGCCTCGTGGCCGGGGGTGTCGATGAACGTCACCGCCCGGTCGTTCTTGCTCACCTGGTAGGCGCCGATGTGCTGGGTGATCCCGCCGGCCTCGCCGGCGGTGACGTCGGTCTGGCGGATCGCGTCGAGGAGCTTGGTCTTGCCGTGGTCGACGTGACCCATGACGGTGACCACCGGCGCCCGGGGCTCGAGCTTGTCGGGGTCGTCCTCCTCCTCGGGGCCGAACTCCAACTCCTCGGGGGTGACGAAGCGCACGTCGGCGTCCATCTCCGCGGCGACGAGCTCGACGAGGTCCTGGCTGAGGGTCTGGGTGACGGTGACCATCTCGCCGAGGCCGAAGAGCACGCGCACGACGTCGGTGGGGTTGACGCCGATCTGCTTGGCGAGCTCGGAGACCGTCACGCCCGGCACGACGTCGACGGGGCCGTCGGTCTGCGCCTTGAGCGGCCCGGCGGCCTTGCGGCCCGGGCGCTGCTCCTGCTCGAACTGCTCCTGCGGGGTGAGCTCACGCTTCTTGCCCTTCTTGCCCTTCTTGCCCCGACCTGGGCGGCCGCCTGCGGGCGGGCCGCCGGGACCTCCCGGGCCGCCACCGGGCGCGGGCCGCGACGGCGCCGAGCCGGGACGCTCGCTGGGGCGCGACGGCGCGCCGCCGGGCTGCGGGGTCGGCGCCGGCTTGACGGGGGGCGGGATCGACCGGCGACCCGAGCCCTCCTGGGGCAGGTTGGTCTCGACCCGGCGCTTGGGCTGGACCGGCATGCCCGTGGCGGCGGACTGCGAGGGCTGGCGCCGCGGCGGGCGCGTCGGCTGGCCGGGCCGCGGTGGGGTCCCCGGACGGGGCACGCCAGGCACGCCCTCGGGCTCCTCGCTGCCCTGCGCCTCGACGGTCTCCTCGACCGGGCGGGTCGGCGCGGGCTCGCGGCGCTGCTCGGCGGGTCGCACCACGCCGGCGCGCGCGGCCTCCGCGGCGGTGCGCGGCTCGGCGGGCTCCTGCCCGACCTCCTCGGCGGCCGGCGCCTCGGCCTCGGCAGCGGGCGCCTCGGCGGCGGGCTGCTCGGCGGGGCGCTGCTCGGCGGCTGGCGCCTGGGCAGGGCCCTCGGCGGCTGGCGCCTGCGCGGGGCCCTCGGCGGGCTCGCTGGGCGCCGGCGCCTCGACGGGCGTCTCGTCGCCACCGACGCTCACGCCCGCGGACTCGCCGGGACGGTAGGGCTGGGTCGCCGGGCGGAAGCGCCGCGCGGGCTCGGCCGGCTGGGCGCCCTGCTCGGCCTCCTCGGCCTGCTTGCGCAGGTGCGGCGGCAGCACGCGACGGGCCTTCGCGCCGCTCGCGGGCTTGCCGACCTCGGCGAGGTCGTAGGCCTCGGCCTCCTTGCGCGCCCGCTCCTCCTCGGCCTTGCGCCGCTCCTCGGCGAGCTTGCCGAGGCTCTCGCGGAAGCGCTTGGCGTCAGGCGCCTCGACGGTCGAGGAGTGCGACTTCGCCTCCACGCCGAGCTCGGCCAGGCGTCGGATGACTTCCTTGTTCGGAAGTCCCGTCTCCTTGGCCAGCTCGTAGATCCGGACCTTGCTCACGTGCTCACTCCCTCACGGCGGTGGGCCTGGCGTGCTCGCGCACGCAGCCCCTCGCCGTCGACGACGACGCCGGCGTCGGCCCTCAGCGCGCGCCGCAGGGGCGCGCCGTCGTGGCGGAGCGCGCGCTGCGCGCAGCGCTCGTCGCGACAGACGTAGGCCCCACGACCCGGTGACCGGGGCTGCTGGTCAACGACCGCGAACCCGTCGCGCAGGATCACCCGAAGCAACTGCGATGACACCGCGCGGCGGCGGCAGCCGACGCAGGTGCGGATGGGGGCATGCGCGACGCGATCGGTCGCTCGACCGGTTGGCGACTCCACCTTACCCCTCTTGGCCCCTCTCCTGCGACTCGTCGCGGAACTCCTCGGCGATGACGACCTCGGCGGCGGGGTCGGCCACCGCCGCCGGGGCGACGGCGACGTCGTCGAGGTCGATGCCCTTGCCGGGGATCGGCGCGCCGAACTCGTCGACCTCGCCGCGCTCGTAGGCGGCCTGGAACGCCGCCTGCTCCTCGGCGAACTGCGTCTCGTTCTTGATGTCGATGCGCCAGCCGGTCAGCCGTGCGGCGAGCCTCGCGTTCTGCCCCTCGCGCCCGATCGCCAGCGAGAGCTGGTAGTCGGGCACGATGACCAGGGCGGTCGGCGGCTCGTCCTCCGGATAGAGGTACACCTCGCTGACCTTCGCCGGCGACAGCGCGTTGGCGACGTAGGCGGCGGGCTCGGAGGAGTAGGGGATGATGTCGACCTTCTCGCCCCCGAGGTCCTCGACGATGCCGAGCACGCGGCTGCCGCGGGCGCCGACGCAGGCGCCGACGGGGTCGACGGCCGGGTCGGAGGAGGCCACGGCGATCTTCGTGCGGTGGCCCGCCTCGCGCGCGAGACCGCGGATCGAGACGATGCCCTCGGCGATCTCGGGCACCTCGAGGGCGAAGAGCGCCTCGACGAGGGAGGGGTGGGTGCGGCTGCAGACGATCTGCACGCCCTTGATCGAGCGCCGCACCTCGACGATGTAGGCGCGCAGCCGCATCCCGTGGCGGTACTCCTCGGTGGGCACCTGCTCGGCGGCGGGCAGGATCGCCTCGGCGTTGCCGAGGTCGAGCACGACGAGGTTGCGGTCGTGGATCTGCACCGTGCCGCTGACGAGGTCGCCCTCCTTGCCGGAGTACTCGCCGTAGGTCATCTCCCGCTCGGCCTCGCGCAGCCGCTGCATGAGCACCTGCTTGGCGGTCTGGGCCACGATCCGGCCGAAGTCGCGCGGGGGGTCCTCCCACTCCTCGACGACGTTGCCGTCGTCGTCGAGCTCCTGGGCGTAGACCGTCACGGTGCCGTCGACGCGGTCGATGACGACGCGGGCCTCCTCGGCCTCCCCGCCGGCGCGCTTGTAGGCGCTCGCGAGGGCGCCCTCGAGCGAGGACACGACGGTCTCGAAGTCGATGCCCTTCTCTCGCTCGATCGACCTCAGCGCCTCGATCTCGACTCTCACGCGCGTGCCTCCTCGATCGCCCTACCAGGGCAGGGTCTGGACGGCCTTGTCGATGCTGTCGTAGGGCACGCGCTGCGCGCGGCCGTCGACGTCGACGACGACGGCGTCGGGCTCGGCGGCGGTGACCGTGCCCCGCACCTCGGCCGGCTCGCCGTCCCGCCGGCAGTGGATGCGCACCGTCCGGCCCTCGACCCGGTCGAAGGCGCGCTGGCCCTCGAGCGGATGGTCGACCCCGGGGGAGGTGACCTCGAGGGCGTAGCGCTGCGGGATGGGGTCGGCGGCGTCGAGCGCCTCGGAGAGGGCGCCGCTGAGGTCCCGGCACTCCTCGACCGTCACGCCGCCCTTGCGGTCGATCATCACCCGGACGAGCTGGCGGGGGCCGGTGCCCCGGACGTCGACGGCGACGAGGTCGACGTCGGCCCGGTCGGCGAGCGGCTCCGCGAGCGCGCGGATGCGCTCCTCGAGGTCGTCCACGGCAGCGCACCTCCCAGGCTTCTCGGCGACGGAACGAAAAAGTGGGCGTCGACGCCCACTGTCAGACCGACCATCGGTTCTCGTGACTGCTTCGCGTCGGCGGGCCGTCGGCCTCGGGCGTCGCGCGCGCAGCCTGGCGGAGCCTCCCGGCTCGGCCGTCCAACGCCTGAACGTAGCAGGCCGGGATCCCCCCGGCAATGGGCGATCGCGCGCTACGAGGCGCGGGCGTCACCGCGCCATCGTCGGCTCACTCCACGTCGCCGTGGATGAGCGCGAGCAGCGCGGGGTGCACGCCGGGGGCCGCCGCGATGCCGCTCGTGGCGGGCCCGTCGAGGTCCGCGCCGTCGAGGTCGGTGACCCGGGCGCCGGCCTCCCGGGCGATGAGCGTGCCCGCGGCGATGTCCCAGCGCCCCACCCCGAGCGTCCACGCCCCATCGGCCTGCCCGCAGGCCACCGAGCACCAGTCCGGCGCGACCGCGCCGGTCGCGCGCACCGACAGCGCCCGGCGCATCACCCGCCGCCAGATCGCGAGGTTGCCCTCGCTGGCCTCGCGCATCGACGCCGCGCCGGGGAAGCCGGAGCTGCAGAGCGCCTCGGCGAGGTCGGTCACCGACGAGGCGCGGATCGGCTCACCGTCGCGCTGCGCGCCGCCACCGCGCCGGGCGGCGTAGGTCTCGCCGAGCACGGGGACGTGGACGGCACCGGCGGCGAGCCGGTCGTCGACGTCGGCGAAGGCGATCGACACCCCCCACCAGTGCCGTCCCTTGAGGTAGTTCGTCGTGCCGTCGATCGGGTCGACGTACCAGCGGCGCTGCCCGCGCAGGCTCGCCTCGTCGGGGGCCGGGCCGCCCTCCTCGCCGACGATCGCATCGCCAGGGAAGGCCTCGCCGATGGCCCGCGTGACGGCCTCCTGCACCGCGCGGTCGGCGGCGGTCACGACGTCGCCGACGCCCTTCCACTCCGCGAGGACGCCGCGCCGACGGTGGTCGAGGGCGATGGCGCCACCCTCGCGGGCGGCGGCGACGGCGAGGTCGAGCTCGTCGGCCACCTCAGGCCACGACCGAGGGGGCGCCCTCGCCGCGCTCACCCCGCAGGTCGTCGGCCATCTCGTGGGCGAAGTGCACGAGCGTCTCGACGATGTCCTCCTCGGCGACGGTGAAGAGGACCTCGCCCTGCTTGATGATCTGGCCCTTGCCCTTGCCGGCGGCCACGCCGATGTCGGCCTCCCGGGCCTCACCGGGGCCGTTGACGATGCAGCCCATGACCGCGACGCGCAGCGGCACGTCGAGGCCGTCGAGGCCCTCCTGGACGCGCTCGGCGAGGGTGTAGACGTCGACCTCGGCGCGCGCGCACGACGGGCAGGCCACGACGTCGAGCCCGCGCTCGCGCAGGTGCAGCGACTCGAGGATGGCGATCCCGGCCTTGACCTCCTCGACGGGGTCGGCGGAGAGCGAGACGCGGATCGTGTCGCCGATGCCCTCGGCGAGCAGCGTGCCGATGCCGATCGCGGACTTGATGTTGCCGGTCTTGGGCGGGCCGGCCTCGGTCACGCCGAGGTGGAGCGGGTAGTCGCAGCGCTCGGCGAGCAGGCGGTAGGTCTGGATCATCACCCAGGGGTCGGAGTGCTTCACCGAGATCTTCGTGTCGTGGAAGTCGACGTCCTCGAGCAGGCGCGCCTCGTCGAGGGCGCTCTCGACGAGCGCCTCGGGGGTCACCCCGCCGTGGCGCTCGAGCACGACGTCCTCGAGCGAGCCTCCGTTGACGCCGATGCGGATGGGGATGCCGCGCTCCTTGGCCGCGTCGCCGATGACCCGCACCTTCTCGTGCTTGCGGATGTTGCCCGGGTTGATGCGCACCCCTGCGCAGCCGGCCTCGATCGCGGCGAGCGCGTACTTCCACTGGAAGTGGATGTCGGCGATGATCGGCACCGGGGACTTCTCGGCGATCGTCGCCAGGGCGTCGGCGTCCTCGTTGCGCGGGACCGCGACGCGCACGATGTCGACGCCGGCGGCCTGCAGGGCGGCGATCTGCTGCAGCGTGGCGTTGACGTCGTGGGTCGGCGTCGTCGTCATCGACTGCACGCTGATCGGCGCACCCCCGCCAACCGGCACGTCGCCGACGTGCAGCGCCCGCGTGGGCCGGCGCAGCGGTGGCTGGTGATGGGCGGGCAGCGCGGGGTCAGGGGCCGGTTGGTTGATGAGCGGCAAGGTCGTGCCCACGATGTCAGGGCCTCCCGGTCGGTGACGGTGCGGCGGGCGGTGCGGCGCGTCCGCAAGGGCCAGCGTACCGCCCGAGGCCGGCCCTCACGCCCCTTGCGCCCGGGTGAGGCAAGCCTCGCGGGCGAAGCCGCGCTGAACGTGGCGCCCGGGCGCCGCCGCGCGCTACTCGAAGAGCCCGGAGACGGGGTTGACGATGTCGATGTAGATCGCCGTGGCCGCGAAGCCGACGACGAGCAGCAGCACCGCGAGCGCGAGCGGGGTGACCACGGCCGGGGAGAGCTCCCAGTCGGGGGTCTTGCCGAGCAGGCGGCGCACCCCGTTGACCGTCGACTCGATCGCGAGCTGGGCGAGGTGGCCGCCGTCGAAGGGCGGCAGCGGGATGATGTTGAGGAAGCCGATGACGATCTGGATCTGGATCATGAGCAGCAGCACGCCCGACCAGGCGTCGGCGCTGCCGAGCGCCCCGACGGCCTGGCCGATGCCGACGACGCTGATCGGCCCGGCGTCGCTGCGCGGCGTCTCGCCGTCGGCCTGCGCGAGCCACGCGCTCAGCGACTCGGGGCTCAGCGCCTGGCCGAGGCCACGGATGAAGGCGTTGGCCTGGGCGAAGATCGAGGCGTCGCCGACGAACGTCGCGACGACCGCCTCGCCGGGGCCGTAGGACACGAACTGCGGCAGGCCCGCGATGGCCACCCCGAGGAACCCGCGCTCCTCGCCGTCGGGGTCGGTCTCTGGCAGCGTCGCGCTGAGGACCTCCTCCTCGCCGTCGCGCAGCACCGCGACCTCGATCGTCTCGCCGGGGCGGGAGGCGATCGCCTCGACCGCCGCCTCGGGGTCGGTGGCGTCGTCGCCGGCGATGGTGAGGAGCTCGTCGCCGGGCTGGAGGCCCGCGGCCTCCGCGGCGGTGCCCTCCTCGACGCTGCCGACCGCGGCGCCCACGACCGGCTGCATCCCGTCGAAGCGCGGCAGCTCGGAGAAGGTCAGCCCGCCCCAGATGAGCAGCGCGGCGAGGATGAAGTGCGTCACCACCCCGGCGACGAGGACGATCGCACGCTGGTGGGGCGGCTGGTTGTAGAAGGCCCTGGGCTCGTCGACGGGATCGACGGGCTCGGAGCGGCTCATCCCCGCGATCTTCACGAACCCCCCGGCGGGGATGGCCTTGAGGCCGACCTCGGTCTCGCCGCGCTGGGTCGACCACAGCGTCGGGCCGAAGCCGATGAAGAAGCGCTCGGCCTTCATCCCGAAGCGACGGGCGGTCCAGAAGTGCCCGGCCTCGTGGATGACGATCGAGAGGACGAGAACGCCGAAGAACAGGGCGATCGCCATCGTCTACCTCTCCGTGGACAGCCGCGACCGGGCTCGCTGCCGGGCCCAGCGGTCGGCGGCGAGAACGGTCTCGAGGTCCGCTGCCGGCGCCGGCTCGTGCTCCTCCAAGACTGCCGCGACGACGGCGTCGATGCCGAGGACGTCGAGCTCGTCGGCGAGCAGCGCGCCCACGGCCTCCTCGTTCGCGGCGTTGTAGACCGCCGGGGCGGTGCCCCCGGCCCTGCCCGCGGCCTCGGCGAGGTCGAGCATCGGGAAGGTCCGGCGGTCGACCGGCTCGAAGCGCAGGTCGAGCGGCACCCCCCAGTCGGTGACCGCGGGCGCGTGGGGCAGGCGCGCGGGATGACCGAGCGCGAGCTGGATCGGCAGGCGCATGTCCGGCGGGGAGAGCTTCGCGATCGTCGCGCCGTCGCAGAGCTCGACCATGCTGTGGACGAACGACTGGGGGTGCACGACGACCTCGATGGCGTCGTAGGCCACGCCGAAGAGCAGGTGCGCCTCGATGACCTCGAGGCCCTTGTTCGCCAGGGTCGCGGAGTTCACGGTGATGACCGCGCCCATGTCCCACGTGGGGTGGGCGAGCGCGTCGGCGGCGCGCACGCCCGCGAGCTCGTCGCGCCGCCGGCCGCGGAACGGCCCACCCGAGGCGGTGACGAGGAGCCGGGTGACCTCGTCGGGGTCGGTGCCGCGCAGCACCTGCGCGAGCGCGGAGTGCTCGGAGTCCACCGGCAGCAGCCAGCCGTGCCGCAGACCGCCGAGCGGTGGCGGCGCCCCGCCGGGGGTGCGCGCCCCGAGCGGGTGCGCGCCGTGGCGGTCGGCGGCGCGCGCCGCGGCGGCGAGGACGAGGTCGCCGCCGACGATGAGCGACTCCTTGTTCGCGAGCGCGACCGGCGTGCCCGCCTCGAGCGCGGCGAGGGTGGAGCGGAGCCCGGCCGCGCCGGTGATGCCGTTGAGGACGAGGTCGGCGGGCGCGGCGGCGAGCTCGGCGACGCCGGCGGTGCCCTCGAGCACCTCGACGCCCGGCCCGAGCGCCTCGCGGGCGAGGGCGGCGGCCCCGGCGTCGGCGAGGGCGACGCGCCCGGCCCCGGTGGCCCGGGCCTGGGCGACGAGGGTCTCGACGCCACGACCGGCGGCGAGCCCGGTGACGGTGAAGGCCCCGGGGTTGGCGTCGAGGACCTCGAGGGCCTGGGTGCCGATCGAGCCGGTGGACCCGAGGATCGTGACCTGGCGCGGGCTCATCGCCGGGTCCCGTCGAGCCGCTCGGCGGCGCCGATGGCCGCGGGCAGGATGCGCCCGGAGCGCAGCTGGTAGGTGGCGTAGAGCTGCCCGCAGGCGGCGTCGATGTCGGTGCCCCGGTTCGCGCGGATCGTCGCCGGCAGGCCCGCATCGGTCAGGCGCCGGCAGAACGCCCGCTGGGCGGCGACCGGCGGCGCGGTCCACGACACCCCCGGGGTGGGGTTCATCGGGATGAGGTTGAGGTGCGCAGCACCACGCCCGGCGAGCAGTGCGGCGAGGCGCTCGGCGTGCTCAGGCTGGTCGTTGATGCCGTCGATGAGGACGTACTCGAAGGTCACCCGCCGCCCGGTGGCCTCGGCGTGCTCGGCCGCCGCGGCGAGGACCTCGGCGAGGGGGTGGCTGCGGTTGGCGGGCACGAGGTCGTCGCGCAGCGCGTCGTCGGGCGCGTGCAGGCTCACGGCGAGCCGCACGGGCAGGCCGAGCGCGGTGAGCTGGCGCATCGCCGGCACGAGCCCGATCGTCGAGACGGTGAGCGACCGCGCGCTCAGGCCGAAGCCGCGCTCGGCGTCGGTGAGCCAGCGCACCGCGCCGAGCGTGCCGGCGACGTTGGCGAGCGGCTCGCCCATGCCCATGAAGACGACGTTGGTGACGTGGTCGGGTGCGCCCTCCACGGCGATCTCGCCGGAGGCCAGCAGCCGCTGCATGACGGTGACCTGGCGCACGATCTCCCCGACGGTGAGCTGGCCGCGCAGCCCGGCCTGCCCGGTCGCGCAGAACGGGCAGCCCATCGCACAGCCCGCCTGGGTGGAGATGCAGACCGTCGCGCGCGCCCGCTCGCGCTCTCCGCCGGCGGGGTAGAGCATGAGGACGCTCTCGATCTCCTCCCCCGAGGGCTGCATCCGCAGCAGGACCTTGCGCGTCAGCCCACCGTCGGCGCTGGTCTGGGCGACGAGCTCGGGGGGCGGGGCGAGGACGTCGGCGAGGCGGCGACGCAGGCCCGCGGGCAGGTCGCTCATCTCCTCGGGGTCGTCGACGCCGCGGGCGAGCCACGCCCGCAGCTGGACGAGGCGGTAGCGGGGCTCGTCGCCGAGCGCGGCGGAGAGCACCTCGTCGCTCGCGGCGTAGGGGTCGAGCGTCGCGGGGGTGGCGGCGTCGGTCATCGCAGGTCAGGCTCCGGGGGATGGCGCGGCTGCCGGGACTGCCCGCCGCTCAGCCGCCGACGGCGAGCAGGAGCAGGTGCGCGGCCGGCAGGGCGAAGAGGATGGAGTCCACCCGGTCCATGATGCCTCCGTGGCCCGGGACGATGCTGCCGAGGTCCTTGACCCCGAGGTCGCGCTTGACGAGGGACTCGGTGAGGTCGCCGAGCGTGGCCGCGGGCACGACGACGGCGCCGAGCAGGAGCGCGGTGGGCAGGTCGAAGCCCGGCAGCCGGGCGGTGACGAGCGCAGCGAGCAGGAGCACCGTCGCGAGCCCGCCCGCGAGGCCCTCCCAGCTCTTGGCCGGGCTCACCCTCGGCGCGAGCTTGTGGCGCCCGAACGCCGCGCCGAACCCGTAGGCCCCGATGTCGTTGGAGACCACGAGGGCGATGACCGCGAGGACCGCCCAGTCACCGTCGTCCCGGGCGAGCAGCAGCGCGAGGTGGCTGGCGAGGAACGGCACCCACAGCCCGCCGAGCAGCGTCGCCGAGATCGTCGGCACGACCCGCTCGCGGTCGGTGCCGAGGAACACCCACAGCACCGCGCCGAAGAGCAGGAGGAGCAGGCCGAGGACCTGCGCGGAGGGCCCGACCCAGTAGGCGCCGAAGAGCATGACGAGCCCGGCGCCACCGGCCACCGGGGTCGCCGGGCGCACCCCCTGCTGACGGAAGGCGACGTCGAGCTCGAGGAGGGCGATGACGAGGAGCGCGCCGACGAACGCGAGGAGCAGGATCGCGCTCGTGAAGAGCGAGCCGAGCAGCGCAGCGGCGAGGACGAGCCCCGAGGCGATCGCGAGCGGCAGGTTTCGACCCGCCGTGCGCCGGCGCGACGGCTCGGCCGGGGGGTCGCCCTCCGCCCGGTCCCGCGTGCCCGCCGCGTCGCTCCGCGGCTCGTCCTCGCCGTCGATGCCTCGCCCCTCGCCGACCGTGCCCACCGTGCTCACCGTGCTCACCGTGCGCGCCCGGGCAGTGCCCGTGGCGGCGCCGCCGTCGTCGGCCCCCTGCCGACCCTTGCGGCCTCAGACCTCGAGGAGCTCCTGCTCCTTGTTGCCGAGGAGCTCGTCGATCTCGCCGATGTGCTTGTCGGTGAGCTTCTGCAGCTGCTGCTCGCCGCGACGCTGGTCGTCCTCGGTGACCGCGCCCTCGTCGGTGAGGTCGGCGAGGTCGGACTTGGCCTGCCGTCGGGCGTTGCGGATCGCGATGCGGCCCTCCTCGGCGCGCTCCCGGGCGATCTTCACGAACTCCTTGCGGCGCTCCTCGGTGAGCTCGGGGAAGACCACGCGGATGAGCTGGCCGTCGTTGGAGGGGTTGAGCCCGAGGTCGGCGGCCTGGATCGCACGCTCGATCTCGCGCAGCGCCGACTGGTCGTAGGGGTTGATCGCGAGCATCCGTGGCTCGGGCACGCTGATCCCGGCGATCTGCTGCAGTGGCGTCTTCGTGCCGTAGTACGACACCGGCAGATCGGCGACGAGGGTGGGGTTGGCGCGCCCGGTGCGGATCTTGCCGAACTCGCTCTGGGTGTGGCGCACCGTGGCGGTCATCTTCTGCTTGGCCTCGGCCAGGACGTCATCGATCACGATCGCGCTCCTTCCTCGACGGGCGTGTGGACGAGCGTGCCGATGGGCTCACCGTCGACGACGCGCCAGATGTTGCCCTCGAGCAGCAGCTCGAAGACGACGATCGGCAGCCGGTTGTCCATGCACAGGCTGATCGCCGTGGCGTCCATGACCTTGAGGCCACGCGAGAGCGCCTCGAGGTGGGTGAGCTCGGTGAAGCGCAGCGCGGCGGCATCGCCGCGGGGGTCGCGGTCGTAGACCCCGTCGACGCCGGTGCCCTTGAGGATCGCCTCCGCGCCGATCTCGAGCGCGCGCTGCGCCGCGGCGGTGTCGGTGGAGAAGTACGGCGCCCCGAGCCCACCGGCGAAGATCACGAGCCGCCCCTTCTCGAGGTGGCGGATCGCGCGGCGGCGGATGTAGGGCTCGGCGAGCTCCTGCATCGACACCGCCGACTGCACCCGCGTCGGCAGCCCCTGCTTCTCGATGGCGTCCTGCAGCGACAGGGCGTTGATGACCGTCGCGAGCATGCCCATGTGGTCGGCGCTCGAGCGGTCCATGCCCGAGGCCTGTGGGGCGCTGCCGCGGAAGATGTTGCCGCCACCGACGACGACGCCGATCTCGACCCCGCGCGCGGCGACCTCGGCGAGCTGCTCGGCGATCGAGTGGACGATCGCCGGGCTGATGCTCGCGTCCTCGTCGGCGAAGGCCTCCCCGGAGAGCTTGAGGAGGATCCGCCGGTACTTCGGGCCGCTGTCCACCCTGACCTCGCTTCGTCACCGCTGTGTGGCTCGCAGGATCCTACCGGGCGCCGGGGTCACGGCGCCCACCCGTCCGGGCGCCGTGCGGGGTCGCTGGCCGGCCGCGGCGGCGACGCACCGCGGCCGGTGCGGTCAGCCGCCGATCTGGAAGCGCGCGAAGCGTGCGAGGACGACCTTCTCCCCGCTCGTGCGCTGGAACTCCTCGAGCAGGTCGGCGACGGTGCGCTTGTCGTCCTTGACGAACGGCTGGTTGAGCAGGACCTTCTCCTTGTAGAAGGCCTGGACCTTGCCGTCGACGATCTTGTCGACGATGTGCTCGGGCTTGCCCTCCTCGAGGGCCTGCTTGCGGGCGAACTCCCGCTCGGCCTCGAGGAGCGTCTCGTCGACCTCGTCCTCACGCACGACGACCGGACGCATCGCCGCGACGTGCATCGCGATGTCGTTGGCGAGCTCGCGGAAGCCCTCGCCCTTGGCGACGAAGTCGGTCTCGCAGTTGAGCTCGACGAGCACGCCGACCTTCGGGGGCAGCCCCGGCGTCGGCTTGTGCAGGTAGCTGTGGACGAGGCCCTCCGACGCGCTGCGCTCGCCGACGCGGTCGGCCATGCGCGCGCCGGTGCGCTCGCGCACGAGCTCGGCGGCGGCGTCGAAGTCGCCGTCGGCGTCGACGAGCGCCTTCTTGCAGTCCATCATCCCGGCGCCGGTGGCCTCGCGCAGGCGCTTGACGTCGGCGGCAGTGAACTCGGGCACGACAGTTCCTCCTCAGGGTGGGGCTCGGGGGTCGGGCTGGGGGGGTGGGCCTTGGCGGGCGGGGTCAGGCGTCGGGCTCGCCCGGCGAGCCCTCGTCGGACTCCTCGCTCGGGCGCTCCCCGGTGGCGCTGGCGGCCTGCTCGGCGCGCAGGGCCTGCTCCCACTCGGCGAGGGGCTCGGCCTGTGCGGGGTCCTGGGCGGCGGGTGCGGGGTCCTGGGCGGCGGGTGCGGCCTCGGGCTCGGGCTGGGCACCGGGTGCGGCCTCGGGCTCGGGCTCGACGTCGGGCGTCGACCCGCTGGCCTGGGCGGCGGCCGCGGCGGCCTCCTCCTGCTGCAGGGCGATCTCCCACTCGGTGAGCGGCTCGGCCTCGGGCTCGGCGACGCTCGGGCCGGTCGCCGCCGCGGCGGCCGCCGCAGCCTGCTCGGCGACGACGTCGTCGGCGGAGCGGGCGGCACGGGCCTGGTGGCCCTCGGCGACGGCATCGGCGATGAGCTTGGTGAGCAGCGCGCCGGAGCGGATGGCGTCGTCGTTGCCGGGGATGACGTACTGCACGACGTCGGGGTCGCAGTTCGTGTCGACGACGGCCACGACGGGGATGCCGAGGCGGTTGGCCTCCTTGACGGCGATCTCCTCCTTGACGGTGTCGACGATCCAGATCGCGCTCGGCAGCTTCGTCATGCCGCGGATCCCACCGAGGTTCTGCTCGAGCTTGGCGTACTCGCGCTGGAGCTGGAGGCCCTCCTTCTTCGGCAGGCGCTCCATGGTCTCCGAGCCGATGAGCTCCTCGAGCTCGCGCAGACGCGCGAGGCGGCCCTTGATCGTCTCGAAGTTCGTGAGCATCCCGCCGAGCCAGCGGTAGTTGACGTAGGGCATCGTCACGCGCTGGGCCTGGGTCTCGATGGCCTCCTGCGCCTGCTTCTTCGTGCCGACGAAGAGGACGCTGCCGCCCTTGGCCACGCTGTCGCGCACGAAGTTGTACGAGCGCTCGAGCATCGCGATCGTCTGCTGGATGTCGATGATGTAGATGCCGTTGCGCTCGGTGAGGATGTAGCGCTCCATCTTCGGGTTCCAGCGGCGCGTCTGGTGGCCGAAGTGGACGCCGGCTTCGAGCAGTTGGCGCATGCTGACGACGGACATCGTGGGCTCCTTCGCGGTTGGGCCTCGCACGCACCGGGCCGGTGCGCCGACGTCGCGTCGACGCGTCCGGCACTCGACCGTGCCCGCCGGCGAGGCGGGACCGCGGGTCGCGCGGCACGTGCTGCGTGGTTGGGTGGCGCCACCGGCGGACGCGGGGACGCGCGGACCCCGGCATGCGCGCAGGCGCGCAGGGCGCCCGCGCCGCCGGGGACGTCGCCGAGCATACACCCGGCCCGCGGGCGCCGCGCTCACCCGGGCACGAGGCGCACGCGCCAGGGTGCGAGCAGGCTCAAGGGGTGGATGTACTCGCCGTCGAGCCGCGCGCCCCAGTGCAGGTGCGTCGCGTCGGCGGCGAGCCGCCCGACCGGCGCTCCCACCTCGAGGCGCTGCCCGCCCTCGACGAGCCGCGGGTCGAGCACGCCGTAGGTGGTCTCGAGGCCCCCGCCGTGGTCGACGGTGACCCATCCGGCGCCGGCGACCTCGCCGGAGAAGGCGACCACACCCGACCGCGCGGCGACGACGACCTCGCCGGGCACCGCCGCGAGCGACACCCCGCGGTGCCCCGCTCCCCACGGCTCGTCGGGCGGGTCGAAGTCGCGCAGCAGCTCGCCGGCCACCGGCGCGACGGTCGTGGGATGCGCGCCAGCGGAGGGTCCCGCGCCTGCCGGCGCGGCGCCCACGAGCGGGGCGGCGCTGGCGGTGAGCGCGAGCGCCGCGGCGGCTGCGAGGAGGAGGGCGGTGCGCATGGAGGCACGGTAGGCCGGTGCGACGCCCACGCCCCGGGATCGCCCGCCGAGAGCTGTGGACAGCGGGCGGGACCGCCGTCAGCCGCGCGTGCGCTCGAGGAGCTTCGCGCGCAGCCCGAGCACCGACTTCGTGTGGATCTGGCAGACCCGCGACTCGGTGACGCCGAGGATCTCGCCGATCTGCGCGAGCGTCATGCTCTCGAAGTAGTAGAGCACGATGACGGTGCGCTCGCGCTCGGGCATGTCGGTGATCGCCTCGCCGAGCAGGGCCTTGAGCTCGGCGTCCTCGTAGACCCCCTCGGGGTCGGGCGCGCTCGTGTCCTGGAGGGTGTCGATGAGGGCCTGGCGCTCGCCCTCGTCGCCCGGCAGGGTCTCGTCGAGCGCGACGAGCGAGGTCAGCGAGACCTGCGCGAGGGTCTTGCCGAGCTCCTCGAGGTCGAGGCCCAGCGCGTCGGCGAGCTCCTCCTCGGTCGGGGTGCGGTGGAGCTCGTGCTCGAGCTGGGACAGCGCGCGCTCGATGTCGCGGGCCTTGGACCGCACCGACCGCGGGATCCAGTCGATCGAGCGCAGCTCATCGATGATCGCCCCACGGATCCGCGCGATCGCGTAGGTCTCGAACTTCACGCTCTTGTCGAGGTCGAACTTCTCGATCGCGTCGATGAGCCCGAACATCCCGTAGGAGGTGAGGTCGGCATGCTCGATCGAGGGCGGCAGGCCGACCGAGACGCGGCCGGCGACGTACTTCACGAGAGGCGCGTACTGGAGGATGAGCCGCTCGCGCGCGCTGGCGTCGCCGTTGAGCTTGAAGCGCTCCCAGAGCTCGACCACGGCAGGGTCCGACGACACCGTCCGGGTTGGGGCCCGGGTCGATCCGCTCGCGCTTGCGGCCGGTGGCGTCAATGGTCAGCCTCGGGCCAGCGCCTGTGATCGGTCACGCCCGGGGATGCGCTCGCTCATAGCTCCTCCGAACGTGGTCCTGGGTGAGGTGAGTGTAGGTTTGCGTCGTCTGCAGGGCAACGTGGCCGAGGAGCTCCTGGACCGCGCGGACGTCGGCGCCCCCCTCGAGCAGGTGCGTGGCGTAGCTGTGGCGCAGCGCGTGGGGGCTGACCCCCTCGAGGCCCGCGGCGCGGGCGTGCCGGCCGACGATCGTGCGCGCCTCGCGGTCGCTCAGGCGCCCGCCCCGTACCCCGCAGAACACTGCGGGCCCGGCGGTGGCCGCCTCGGCGAGGAGGCGCCGGCGCCCGTCGCCGATCCAGCGCTCGAGCGCGACGCAGGCGGGCTCCCCCAGCGGGACGAGCCGCTCCTTGTCGCCCTTGCCGTGCAGCCGCACCCGACCGCTCGCGAGGTCGACGCCGTCGACGTCGAGGCCCACGGCCTCCCCCACCCGCGCGCCGCTGGCGTAGAGCAGCTCGAGGAGCGCGCGGTCGCGCTGGCCCCGGGGCGTGTCGACGTCGGGGGCCGCGAGCAGCGCCTCGACCTGCGCGGGCCGCAGGGCCTTGGGCAGGCGCTGTGCGGACTTGGGGCTCGCGAGCCTCGCGGCGGGATCGACGTCGACGCGATCGCGGCGCGCGAGCAGGGCGAAGAGCTGGCGCAGCGCGGTCGTCTTGCGCTGCAGCGAGGCACGGGCGTAGCCCTCGGCGTGCAGGGCGGCGAGGTAGCGACGCAGGACGAGCGGGGCGACCTCGTCGGGGTCGGTGATGGCGAACCCCGCGCAGAAGCCGGCGAGCTGCCGCGCATCGCGCAGGTAGGCATCGACCGAGCGGGGCGCGAGGCCGCGCTCGTCGGCGAGGTGCCCCGCGAGCTCGTCGAGCGCGTCCTGCCAGGCCGGCGGCAGCACCTCGGGCAGCTCCACGACCTCGCTCCTCCTCGCCGCTGCGGCGGCAGCCTGCCCCCGCAGCGAGGGTGGCCCACCGGCGAGGCGAGGTCAACGACGCCGCACGGGCGAGCGTCCGCGCGGGTGGGTACCGTGCAGCCATGGCCCACCACGACGACCCTCCCGCCGAGCCGGACGCCCCGTCCGCCCCCGACGCGGAGTCCGGGGCGAGCCCCGCGCCGACCGCCGAGGGCGCCCCGTCGCGGGCGCGCATCTGGGCCATCGCCGGCGGTGCGGTCGCGGCGCTCGCGGCGATCGCCGTCGTGGTCGTGCTCGTCCTCGACACCCCCGGCGCGCGCCTGGCCCGGGCGGTCGAGACGACCCTCGACGCCGGCAGCGCCGGCGTGACCGTCACCGGCACGGCCTCGGACGTCCCCGTCGTCGGCGACGTGCAGCTGTCGGTGGCCGAGGGCGAGCTCGACTTCGAGGCGGAGGCCGCCCGGCTCGAGCGCGAGGTGCCCTTCCTCGACGGCCTGCCGATCCCCGGGCTCGGGGAGGTCGGGCTCGTCGAGCTCGTCTTCGTCGAGGACCGGGCGTGGCTGCGCGCGCCCGTCGACCTCGACCGTGGCTGGGTGCGCCTGACCGGCGAGCCCGACCCCGACGAGCGCGACCCGGCGACCACCGGTCCGGGCGTGGCCAACCCCCTCGCGATCGTGAGCCTGCTGCGCGCGGTCGAGACCACGCCCGAGGAGCTCGGTGACGAGGTCCTCGACGGGGTGGCCACGACCCGCTACCGCGTCGAGGTCGACCTCGACGCCGTCGGCGCGCAGCTCGGCGAGGAGTCCGCCGACCTCATCGCGGCGCTGCGCAGGCTCCACCCCGACGGCCAGCTGCCGGTCGACGTCTGGATCGACGACGAGGACCTCCTCCGCCGGATCGACTACGAGGGCCTCGTCGACCTCGCCGGGCTCGCCGAGGTGCGCCTCGGCACGACGATCGAGCTCGAGGACTTCGGGATGCCGGTGGAGATCACCGCCCCCGACGCCGAGGCGGAGCTCGACCCCTCGCTCGACGCCCTCGGCGAGCTCGACCCGCTCGGATGGCTCGAGGAGCTGCTCGAGCGCGTGCCGGGGACCTGACCCAGCCTCACCGCGGCACCCGCACGACCCCACTCGGGCGGCGCTCGGCGAGGCCCGCGGCGAGGAGCTCGACCACCGCGGCGAGCACCGCCGACGCGGGCCGGCCCGTCGCGCCGGCGAGGGCGTCGATGGTGCGCGGCGTCGCCGACAGCAGGGTCGCCAGCTCCCCGGCGAGGCCGCCGAGGTCACGCCCGGCCGGCTCCGCCCCAGGCCTCGGCGCCCCGCCGCGGTCGCCGAGCCGCAACAGCCCGAGCGCGTCGACGACGTCGTCAGGCGCGGTGACCACCTGCGCGCCGTCGCGGATGAGCGCGAGCGGCGCGGCGGCCTGCGGACTCGTGAGCGCCGCCGGGCAGGCGAGGACGTCGCGCCCCTGCTCGAGCGCGAGCCGCGCGGTCGTGAGCGCACCGCTGCGGGCCCCACCCTCGACGACGACGACGGCGTCGACGAGGCCGGCGATGATCCGGTTGCGCTCGAGCACCCGGTGCGGACGCGGCGGCGTGCCCGGGACGTACTCGCTCACGAGCCCGCCCGCCTCGGCGACGCGGGCGCGCAGCGCCGCGCTGCCGCGGGGGTAGTCGACGCCGAGGCCGCTGCCGAGCACCCCGACCGTCGCGCCACCGGCGGCGAGGGCCCCCTCGTGCGCGGCCTCGTCGACGCCGCGGGCGAGACCGGAGACGACGACCGCCCCGGCCTGCGCCGCGGCCTCGGCGAGCTCGCGGGCCACGGTGAGACCGTCGAGGCTCGGTCGCCGGGTGCCGACGATCGCGACCGAGGGCGCGTCCGGCAACCGCCCCGCGGGGCCGGCGATGAAGAGCCAGAGGGGTGCACCGAGCTCTGGCCACGACGCCGCGAGCCGGGCCGGGTAGGCATCGTCACCGACGACAGCCACCCTCGCCCCGAGCGCGGCGAGGCGGTGCGCGACCTCGTCGGGGTCACCGGGGGCACGCGCCGCGCGGCGCGCGAGGCGCGCGGCGACCTCCCCGGGGCCGGCCCGCGGACCGGCCTCCCGACAGGCGCGGCTGACCGCCGCGCCCTCGACGCCGGCGGCGGCGAGGGCCAGGGCGTCGCGGTGCAGCCGCGTCGGCGCGCGACCCGAGCTCACCCCGCGACCGCCTCGGGCAGGGCGAGGCGGTGCCCGAGCGCCTCGGCGGCATGATCGGCGTCGATCGCGTCGACGCCCCCGAGGTCGGCGCAGGTCCTCGCCACCCGCAGCGCGCGGTCATGACCCCGGGCGGTGAGCAGGCCGGCGTCGACCGCGGCGGCGAGCTGGGCGAGGGCGGCGGGGCGCGCGCTCGCGCGCAGCGTCACGGCGTCGGCCTCGGCGTTGCGCACCCCCCGGCCCTGCCGCAGCGCGCTGGCCTCGCGCGCCGCCGCGACCCGGGCGGCGACCGCCGCACTGGGCTCGCCCTCCTCGGCGGCGAGCAGGTCGGCCGCGCCGACGGGGGTGACCGTCGGGGCGAGGTCGATGCGGTCGGCCAGCGGTCCCGACAGCCGCGCGCGGTAGCGGGCGACGTCGGCCTCACGGCAGACGCAGCGGCGCCCACCGCCGCAGGGGCACGGGTTGGCCGCGGCGACGAGCTGGGCCGCTGCGGGGTAGGCGACGCTCGCGCGCGAGCGCGCGATGCGCACGACGCCCTCCTCGAGCGGCTCGCGCAGCGCATCGAGCAGCCGACGGGGCCACTCGAGGAGCTCGTCGAGGAAGAGCACGCCGTGCGTCGCAAGGCTCACCTCGCCGGGCCTGGCCACCCCGGCACCGCCGCCGAGCAGCGCCGCGGCGGAGGCGGAGTGGTGCGGTGCGCGGAAGGGCGGGGTGCGGTCGAGCGTGACCCCGTCGAGCAGGCCGGCGACCGAGCGGATCGCCGCGAGCTCGAGCGCGGCGGCATCGTCGAGGGGCGGCAGGATCGTGGGCAGACGCGACGCGAGCATCGATTTGCCACATCCCGGGGGGCCGATGAGCAGGAGGTGGTGGCCCCCCGCCGCGGCGATCTCGAGCGCCCTGCGCGCCTCGAGCTGCCCGCGGACCTCGGCGAGGTCCCCACGGGCGCGCGGCGACGGCGGCGCGGCGGGCGGCTCGATCGGGCGGGCGGGTGCGCCGCCGAGGACGGCGACGGCCTCGGTGAGGTCGGCGACGGCCGCGACGTCCACCCCGGAGGCCAGCGCCGCCTCCGCGGCGTTGCCGCGTGCGACGACGAGACGCCTGACGCCGGTCCTCGCGGCGTGGACCGCTGAAGGCAGGACCCCGGGCACCGGCCGCACCGTCCCGTCGAGGGCGAGCTCGCCGAGCAGCACGACGTCGCGCAGCGCCTCCTGGCCGAGGACCTCGAGCTGGGCGCACACCGCGAGCGCCGTCGGCAGGTCGAAGCGCGCCCCGAGCTTGGGCACGTCGGCGGGCGCGAGCGAGATCAGCACCTTGCGGCTGCCCACGGCGAGGCCGCTCGCGGCCAGCGCGGTGCGGACCCGGTCGGCGGCCTCCCGCGCCGGCGCACCGGAGGAGCCGATGACGTGGAAGCCCGGCAGGCCTCCCGAGACGTGGACCTCGACGGTGACCTCCCGGGCCTCGAGGCCGACCTGGGCGACCGTCCGCGCCCACGTCACCCGCGCCCGGCTCACGCCACGCCCTCGAGGTGGCAGATCGCCGCGGCACCGCCACCGGGCGGCCAGGCCACCGCGACGACGTCGATGCGCAGCGGCGTGCCCCGGCAGCCGTGCTCGTCGAGCCAGCGCAGGGCGAGGCGGCGCAGCTGCCGACGCTTGCGGGCGTCGACGCCCTCGGCGGCCTCCTCGGGCCAGGCGCGGCGGCGCGCCTTGACCTCGCAGACGACGATCGTCGCGCCGTCGCGGCAGACGAGGTCGAGCTCGCCACGCAGGTCCGGGCCGGCGTGGCGCCAGCCGCGCTCGAGGATCTCGTAGCCGCCGGCGCGGAGGTGGCGGGCGGCGAGCCGCTCGCCGAGCCGCCCGAGGCGATCGCTGGAGGTCGACATGGCGCGAGGCTAGGAGCGGCGACCTGCGCCCGGCCCGATCCGCCCCGCGGGCCTGTGGACGACGCCCTCAGAGCAGCCCGGCGGCCCAGGCGACGAGCACGCCGATGACCGCGAGGGCGGCGAGCAGCATGACGATGTCGACGACGTCGGCGTCGCCGCGGCGGAACGGCGAGCGGAAGCGCACGGGCTACTCGAGCAGCGGCGGGTCGTCGCTCGCCGCGACGCGCTCGACGTTGACGTCGCGGAACGTCAGGGCGCGCACGTGCGAGACGAAGCGCGCGGGGCGGTGCATGTCCCAGACCCAGGCGTCGGACAGGGTGACCTCGAAGTACGTGTCCTCGCCCTCGCCGCGCACGGCGACGTCGACGTCGTTGGCGAGGTAGAAGCGCCGCTCGGTCTCGACGACGTAGGCGAACATCCGCACGACGTCGCGGTACTCGCGGTAGAGCGCGAGCTCCATCTCCGCCTCGTAGCGCTCGAGGTCCTCGGCGCTCATCGCGGGCTCCTCTGCCGGGTGCTCACGGGGTCGCCGCAGCCTCGGAGCCGGCCGGCGGATCGTCGTAGTCCGGCAGCGGCAGGGTGCTCAGCCGCCCGGGTGGCCAGATGACGACGAAGGCGCGACCGACGAGGTCCTCCTCGGGCACGGTCTCGATGAGCGAGCGGCTGTCGGAGGAGTTCGGGCGGTTGTCGCCCATCATGAAGTACTCCCCCTCGGGGATCTCCGTGGGCCCGAAGTCGACGACGTCGGGCCGCGAGAGGTAGCCACCCTCGGCCTCCGGCGCCTCGGCGATGGGCTCACCGTCGACGAGGACGACGCCGTCGCGCATCTCGATGGTCTCCCCCGGCAGGCCGATGATGCGCTTGATGAAGTCCTTCTCGGTGCCCGACGAGGCGCCGAAGCCGCCCGCGATCGTGTCGAGGATCTGGTCGAGCAGGCCCTCGGCCGCCGCCGCCCCGGGGACGTCGTCGTCGTGGGTGAAGACGACGACCTCGCCCCGCTCGGGGTCGCGCACGTCGTGGACGAGCTTGTTGACGAGGACGCGGTCGCCGACCGCGAGCGTCGGCAGCATCGACTCAGAGGGGATGTAGAAGGCCTGCACGACGAAGGTCTTGAGCAGGAGCGCGAGGACGAAGGCGATGAGCACGAGCACCGGCAGCTCGACGAGGAAGGAGCGCTGCCTGCGCCCCCCGCCCGATGGAGCGCCACCGGCGCCCTGGCCGTCGCGACCGCCGTCGCTACCGGCACCGTTGCCGGGCTCACCGGCGCCGGCTGCGTCATGGGCCGGCGCGCCGCCCTCGGCGGGACCGTCGTGGCCGTGCCCAGCGGCGGGGCCGCCCACGGCCGCCCTCGCGGCGTCGGCACCGGGGTCGTCGGCGTCGCGCACGGGCGTGGGGGCGCGGACGTCCTCTGCGGGGTCGCGGCGGTCGGTCACAGCCGCCTCATCCGCGGGCGCCTAGGCGCCTGCGGCCTCCCGGCGCTCGCGCACGCGCGCCTTCTTGCCGACCCGGTCGCGCAGGTAGTAGAGCTTCGCGCGGCGCACGCGACCGCGGCGGGCCACCTCGATGCGCTCGATGACGGGCGCGTGGACGGGGAAGGTCCGCTCGACGCCGACACCGTTGAAGCTGATCTTGCGCACGGTGAACGTCTCGCTGATCCCGCTGCCCTTGCGGGCGATGACCACGCCCTCGAAGACCTGCACGCGGGTGCGGTTGCCCTCGGTGACCTTGACGTGCACCTTCACGGTGTCCCCCGCGCGGAACGCGGGCACGTCGTCACGGAGGCTCTCGATGTCGACGAGGTCGGTGGGCTTCATGGCGCGGCGCTCTCCACTGGCGATGGGCGGTGTCGGGGCCGGCAGCACGCAGACGCAGGGCGCGCGGCCCGATGGACCAGCATAGCCCTCCCGCGTGCCGGGGGTCAATCGACGCGCGGATCCTCCCCCGTCGGGTCCTGCCGGGCCGCCGCGCGGCGCTCGCGCCAGCGCGCGAGGAGGTCGGGGCGGACCTCGGCGGTCCGCGCCAGCGCCTGCTCGTGGCGCCACGCCTCGACCGCGCCGTGGTCGCCCGAGCGCAGGACCTCGGGCACCGCCAGGCCCTCGATCTCGGGCGGGCGGGTGTACTGCGGGTGCTCGAGGAGCCCGTCGGCGAAGGACTCGTCGGTCGCGCTCTCGGCGTTGCCCATGACGCCGGGCAGCAGGCGGGTCACCGCCTCGATGAGCACGCAGGCCGCGGCCTCCCCGCCAGCGAGGACGTAGTCGCCGATCGAGACCTCGTCGTGGGCGAGGCGGGTGTGGACCCGCTCGTCGATGCCCTCGTAGCGCCCGCAGAGCAGGAGCATGGCCGGCTCGGCGGCGAGCTCGGCGACGAGGCGCTGGTCGAGCAGCCGGCCCCGGGGGGTGAGCACGATCGTGCGCGGCCGCGCGTCGAGGTCGCCGTAGAGCTCGCTGACGGCGTCGAAGAAGGGCTGGGGCTTGAGGACCATGCCGGCGCCACCGCCGTAGGGCGCATCGTCGACGCTGCGGTGGACGTCGTGGGTCCAGCGCCGCAGGTCGTGCACCCGGGCGTCGACGAGCCCGCGCTCGGCGGCGCGGCCGAGCAGCGAGGTCTCGAGCGGCCCGGCGAAGTAGCCGGGGAAGATCGTGAGGACGTCGAGGCGCACCTAGGCCTCGTCGTCGCCGAGCAGACCGGGGATCGCCCGAACGACGATGCGCTCGCGCCCGAGCTCGACGAACTCGTCCACGGCGGGCACGAGCACCTCGCCGCCGTCGGGTCGGGCGACGACGAGCAGGTCGTGGGCGGGGGCGTCGAGGACGCCCTCGAGCACGCCGATGAGCGCGCCGTCACCGTCGACGACCTCGGCGCCGAGGACCTCGTCGAGCCAGACCGCCCCGTCGTCGAGGGCGATCTCGTCCTTGTCGAGCGAGAGGACGGTGCCGCGCAGACCCTCGGCCCCGGCCCGGTCGGCGACCTCCTCGAACTTCACGACGAGCCGCCCGCCGTGGGCGCGGGCGCGCTCGACGGTGAGCACGCCGCCCTGTGCGGCGTAGCGTGCGCCCGCGGCGAACTCGTGGTCGAGGTCGGGGTCGGGGTGGACGTAGACCTCGCCGCGCACGCCGAACGGCTTGCCGACGGCACCGACGACGACGGAGGCCTCGCCCATCGCCAGCGCGCTACTCGACGATCTCGACGGTGGCCTGCTGGCCGTCACGCGTCGAGGCGGCCTTGACCATCGTGCGGATCGCCTTGGCGGTCCGTCCGCGCTTGCCGATGACCTTGCCCATGTCCTCGGGGTGGACCTTGAGCTCGAGGACGACCTCGCCGTCGTCGTCCTCGGTCTCGGTGATCTCGATGTCGTCGGGGTGATCGACGAGGTTGCGGGCGATGAACTCGAGTACGTCGACGGCCATCACGCCTGCGACTCCTCCTCGTCCTCGGCCGCCGTGGGCTCCGCGGAGGCCACGTCAGCGGCGGGGTCCTCGACCGGCGGCTCCTCAGCGGGCGGCTCCTCAGCGGCGGGCGGCTCCTCAGCGGCGGCCTGCTCGGCCGCGGCGGCCTGCTCGGCCTCCTGCGCGGCCTTCGCCGCGGCCTCGGCCTCGGTGCGCTTGGCGTCCTGCTCGGCCTTGCGCGCGGCGCGCTGCGCGTGCTTGCGGCTGCGGTCCTTGCCGGGGTCGCCGGGCTTGAACTGCTCCCACACGCCCTCGATGCGCAGGAGCTTGCGCACGGCGTCGGAGGGCTGGACGCCCTGGCGCAGCCAGTAGAGCGCGCGGTCGTGGTCGATGGAGATCACCGACGGGTCGGCGAGCGGGTGGTAGTAGCCGATGTCTTCGATAAAGCGCCCATCTCGGGGCGAGCGGACGTCGGCGACGACGACGCGGTAGAAGGGCTGCTTCTTCTTGCCCTCGCGCCGGAGGCGCATCTTCACGGCCATGGGGACTTGCCTTTCTGGAGGCACGGCCGGGGCGTGCCGCGGGCCGGCGGTCGCCGGCAGGTGCCGTCGGGCTTCGATGTCGCCGCAGGGCGGCGCCCGACGCGCCCACCTCGGTCTGTGGACGGGTGTGCGGGTCCGGCAGATCGCACGCACCAAGCGCCCGCAGCGCGGGCGCTGCCGGCAGGATAGCGCAGCGCCGGACCCGGCCGCTACGCCACGGTCGCGCCGACGATGAGCGCGAAGAGCCCGAGCAGGACCGCGCCCTCCACACGGGCGAGGCGACGCCCGGTGAAGAGGAAGACCGCGGCGAGGCCGCAGATCGCGACCATCCCGGCCAGGGCCAGACCGAACGCGGGCTCGAGGCCGGCCGCCCCGAGGACCCCGGCGACCCCCGCCACCGGCAGGGAGTTGAAGAGGTTCGAGCCGAGGACGTTGCCGACGACGAGGTCGGCCTCGCGCCGCCGCGCGGCGGCGACCGCGGTGACGAGCTCGGGCAGGCTCGTGCCGATCGCCACGACGGTGAGACCGACGACCGCCTCGCTCACCCCGAGCGCGCGCGCGAGTCCACTCGCGCCGCTGACGAGGAGCTGCGCGCCGGCGATCGTGCCGAGGAGGCCCGCGAGCGCGAGGACCGCGGGGCGCCACACCGGCTCGGCGCGCCCGACCCGCGGGTTGGCGGCGCTGCGCTGATCGGCCCGGGCGAAGGCGACGACGACGGCGATCGCCACGGCGCCGAGGGCGAGCAGCACCGCGCCGTCGACGCGTCCGAGCGTCCCGTCGGCCGCCGCGCTGGCGAGGGCGACGACGGCGAGGAGCATGAGCGGGACCTCACGGCGCAGCGTCGCCTGACCGATGGCGATCGGCGAGACGAGCGCGGCCGCCCCGAGGACGAGGCCGATGTTGGCGGTGTTCGAGCCGATGAGGTTGCCGACGGCGAGGTCCGGCACGCCCTGCACCGCGGCGAGCACGGTGACGAGGAGCTCCGGCGCGCTCGTGCCCGCTCCGATGACGAGCGCGCCGATGATGACCGGGGAGACCCGCAGCGCCGCCGACAGCCGCGCGGCGCCGAGCACGAAGCGGTCGGCGGCGACGGTGAGCAGCGCGAGGCCGACGAGCAGCGCTGCGACGTCGCGCATCGGTCCTCCCTCGCCGCGGGGGCGCGTCCCGCCTCGACCTGCCCTGCCGCCCACGGGTCCGGGAGGACACGTGGGGCATCGTCGCTACGCTATCGGCCCGTCCGCCGCCACGACACGAGGAGCTGTCCGCCGGCATGGATCCCGTGCCCCACGAGCGCTTCGCCGTGCTCGTCGACGACGCCCTCGACGGCATCCCCGACGAGCTGTGGGCCCACCTCGACAACGTCGCCGTCGTCACCGAGGACGTCGACCCCGACGAGCCCGATCTCCTCGGCGTCTACGACGGGGTGCCGCTGACCGAGCGCGACGAGTACGGCGGCGTGCTGCCCGACCGGATCGTGATCTTCCGGCTGCCGCTGTGCGCGATGGTCGCCGACGAGGACGAGCTCGTCGAGGAGGTCCGCGTCACCGTCGTCCACGAGCTCGCCCACCACATGGGCATCGACGACGACGAGCTGCACGACCTCGGCTGGGGGTGAGCGTGTCGGCGCGTTGCGCGCCGGTCCCGCCTCAGCGCTTCCGCTTCTTCTTCTTGCGCTTGGGCACCTGCTTGCCGCGGGGCTTGCCGCCTCCCGGGCCGCCGCCGGGCAGCCCGCCGGCCTGCATCCCCGCCGGCAGGCCCCCGCCGGGCGCGCCGGCGCCACCGAGGCCGCCCGCGCCGAGCGCGGAGAGGTCGCCGCCCTCGCGGGACAGTTGGCGCGCCGCCTTCGCGCCCCCGCGCGCGCCGCCCCCGCCCATCTGCTTCATGAGCTTGCGCATCTCACCGTAGGAGCGCAGGAGCTCGTTGACCTCCTGGACGCTGCGACCCGACCCCGCGGCGATGCGCTTCTTGCGCTTGCCGTTGAGGAGGTCGGGGTCGTGGCGCTCGGCGCGGGTCATCGACTGGATGATCGCCTCGACGCGGACGAGCTGGCCCTCGTCGAGGTCGGCGTCCTCGAGCTGCTTGCCCACGCCGGGGATCATCCCGACGAGGTTCTGCAGCGGCCCCATCTTGCGCAGCTGCTGGAGCTGCTCGAGGAAGTCCTCGAGGGTGAAGGCGTCCTCGCGCAGCTTGCTCTCGAGGTCGGCGGCCTGCTCCTCGGTGTAGGCCTCCTCGGCCTTCTCGATGAGCGTGAGCACGTCGCCCATGCCGAGGATGCGCCCGGCCATGCGGTCGGGGTGGAAGGCCTCGAACTCCTCGAGCCCCTCCCCCAGCGAGGCGTACTTGATCGGCCGGGCGGTGACCTCGGCCACCGACAGCGCCGCGCCGCCGCGGGCGTCGCCGTCGAGCTTGGAGAGGATGACCCCGGTGAAGTCGACGGCCTCCTGGAAGGCCTTCGCGACGGTGACCGCCTCCTGGCCGATCATCGCGTCGATGACGAAGAGCGTCTCGGCGGGATCGATCGTCGCCTTGATGTCGGCGGCCTGCTGCATGAGGACGTCGTCGACGTTCGTGCGCCCGGCGGTGTCGACGATGAGCACGCCGGCGCCCAGGCGCTTGGCCTCGTCGACGGCGCCCCGTGCCACGGCCACCGGGTCGGCGTCGGGGTCGCTGCCGGGCTCGGGCGCGTAGACCGGCACGCCGGCGCGCTCCCCGAGGACCTTGAGCTGCTCGACGGCAGCGGGGCGCTGGAGGTCGCAGGCCACGAGCAGCGGGCTGCGGCCCTTGCGCTTGAGCAGGGAGGCGAGCTTGCCTGCCGCGGTCGTCTTGCCGGAGCCCTGCAGCCCCGCGAGCATGATCCCCGCCGGGCTCGCGCTGCCGAGGTCGAGCGGGGCGGACTGCTCGCCGAGGATGCGCACGAGCTCCTCATGCACGATCTTCGTGACCTGCTGGCCGGGGTTGAGCGCCTCGGCGACCTCGCTGCCGACGGCGCGCTCGCGCACACGGCCGACGAAGGTCTTCACGACCTTGAAGTTCACGTCGGCCTCGAGCAGGGCGAGGCGGATCTCGCGCAGCGCGGCGTCGACCTGCTCCTCGGAGAGCTTGCCGCGGCCGCGCAGACCACCGAAGACCGCCTCGAGGCGGTCGCTGAGCGCATCGAACATGCAGGGGCTCCGGGTCGCTGACGAAGGGCCTCCCGAGTCTATCGGCGCCCAGGCGGCGCCGAGGCGTGAGCGCGACGTCGGTCGGTCGATCACCGTGGCGCGCGCGTCCGGCGATAGGCTCGCAGCGCCGGAGCCCGTGGCCCTCGTGCGCGAGCCACGCGCGCGACCGACCCCGAGGGGAGCCCCGTGGAGTACCTCGCGACGACCGCGTTCGACAACGTCTTCCAGGAGATCGGCGCGGTGCTCCTCATCGCCGTCGTCGTCGGCGCCCTCGCAGCGCGGCTGCGCCAGCCGCTCATCGTCGCCTTCATCGCCGTGGGCATCGCCCTCGGCCCCGTCGGGTTCGGGCTCATCCAGGAGTCCGACGAGCTCGAGCTCCTCGCCGAGATCGGCATCGCGCTCCTGCTCTTCCTCGTCGGACTGAAGCTCGACCTCCACCTCATCCGCTCGGTCGGCCCCGTCGCGCTCGTCGCCGGCCTCGGGCAGGTCGCGTTCACGTCGCTCGTCGGCTTCGGCATCGCGCTCGGGCTCGGCTTCGCCCCCCTGCCCGCGCTCTACATCGCCGTGGCGCTGACGTTCAGCTCGACGATCATCATCGTCAAGCTCCTCTCCGACAAGCACGAGGTCGAGGAGACCCACGGCAAGATCGCCCTCGGCATCCTCATCGTCCAGGACATCGTCGTCGTCGTCGTGATGATCGGGCTGTCGGCCCTCGGCGGCGCCGACGAGGCCGCCGGCGGCATCGGCGTCGAGCTCGCCCTCACCGGGGTGCGCGCCGTGCTCTTCGTCGCCGTCATCGGCCTGCTCATGCGCTACGTGCTGCCCGCGCTGCTCGAGCGCCTCGCCGAGGAGCGCGAGCTGCTCATCCTCTTCGCGATCGCCTGGGCGATCGCCCTGGCCGCGAGCGGGGAGATCCTCGGCTTCAGCCAGGAGGTCGGCGCCTTCGTCGGCGGGGTGTCGCTGGCCTCGACCGGCTACCGCGAGGCCATCGGCGGACGCCTGCTGTCGGTGCGCGACTTCCTCCTGCTCTTCTTCTTCGTCAACCTCGGCGTCGGCCTCGACTTCGCCGACGCCGGCGAGCAGATCGTGCCCGCGGTCGTGCTGAGCCTCTTCGTGCTCATCGGCAACCCGCTCATCGTCATGACGATCATGGGGGTCATGGGCTACCGCGCGCGCACGGGGTTCCTCACCGGCGTGACCGTCGCCCAGATCAGCGAGTTCAGCCTCATCTTCGCCGCCCTCGGCCTCGCGGTCGGCCACATCACCGACACCCACGTCGGGCTCATCACCATCGTCGGCGTCATCACGATCGGCCTGTCGACCTACCTCATCCTCTACTCCAAGCCGCTGTGGAAGCGGTTCGGCCACCTCCTCGGCGTCTTCGAGCGCTCGAGCCTGCGCGAGCGCTCGCTGTCCGACGCCGACGCCGCACCGCACGCCGAGATCATCATCCTCGGCCTCGGCCGCTTCGGCTCACGACTCGCCGAGCACCTGCGCCTGCGCGGGCGGCGCGTCCTCGCCGTCGACGACGACCCCCAGGTGGTGCGCCTTGCCAAGGAGGCCGGCCACCTCGCGCTCTACGGCGACGCCGGTGACCCCGAGCTCCTCGAGCACCTCCCCGTCGACCACGCGCGCTGGATCGTCGTGACCGTGCCCGAGCTCGACGCGACGCTCACGACCCTGCAGGCCATCCACGAGGCCGGCTACCGCTGCGGGGTCATGGTCACCGCGCGCACCGAGGAGGACCTCGAGGTCCTCGAGCAGACCGACGCCCACTTCGTCGCCTTCCCCTGGCAGGACGCCGCCGAGGATGCCGCCGACCGGCTCGACCTCATGCAGCCGGGCAACGGCGACCGGCGCAACGTCCGCCAGCGCTCCGGCGAGTGAGCACGCGCCGGGGGCGGGCGGCCGTGGCGGTGCCCGCACCGGCCGCGCGCCGGCGGTCGCCGGCGGCGGCTCAGCCTCCGGCGGTCAGGAGGACGACGCCCGCCCCGACGACGTGGTAGACGACGACGAGCGCGAGGGCGACGATCGGCACGAGGAGCGCGCGGGGGCGCAGCACGGCGGCGGCCGCGCTGAGGATGGCGACGCCGACGATCTTCGCGGGGAAGCCGATCGCGTCGACGATCGGGTTGGCCTCACGCGCGATGCCGAGCTCGATCCACAGCACCGTGAGGACGGCGTCAACGACGTTGAGCACGTTGACGACGAGCAGGAGGCCGAGGGGGCTCGTGAGCCGCTGGCGCCAGGACGCCGCGACCCGCGGCGCAGGGCGCAGCGCCACCTCCACCCCTGCGGCATCGAGCCGCGCGCCGCCGACGCGGTCGACCGTCGCGTCGGTGAGGTCGATGACGACGTCGTCACCGGCGGTCGCCCGTCGCGGGTCCCCGGCCTGCTCCTGCGCTGGCACCGCGGTACCGCCCCCCTGGGTCGAGCCTCGCGTCGTCGCCGCTTGCCACCCTACCCACATGGTGTGACCACCACGTGTCGGGCTCAGGCCTGGGGCGGGGCATGGTCGACCGCGGAGCCGAGCAGGCGGGCCTGGCCGACGCGGTCGACGGCGAAGGTGCGCTCGCCGTGGCGCAGGTGGCAGTAGCCGACGAGGAGGTCATCAGCGAAGCGCCACGGATCGACGACACGGTCGGTTGGCGCGCCGCCGCGCGAGGAGGCGAAGTACCGCAGGCGGACCTGGCGCTGCTCCTCGACGGCGCGCGAGAGCAGCGCGCGGATCGCCCGTGGGCCGACCGCGTCCTCCGGCGTGCGCGGCAGCGCGGGTGCGCCCGGCTCGGCGCGCACGACCTCGTCGGTGGCGAGTGCTACGCCCGCGGCGCGCAGCGCAGCGGTCACCGCCTCGGCCGGGCGCCGCGAGACCGCGACGGTCGGTGCCACCGCCCGCAGCCCCGCCGCGGCGACCGCGACGCTACGGTCGAGCATCGCCGGGTCGTCGGCGACGACGATCGCGCCGGCCTCCTCGACCCGCACCGGCGCCGGTGACCCGGCCTGATCGGCGAGGTCGAGGGTGAGCGCGGCGAAGCCCTCGACGGCCTCCTCGACGGGGTGGACGAGGCCGTCGTCGCCGACGGCGATGAGCGCGCGGCGCTGGAGCCAGTCGAGGGGTGGCGGCAGGAGGCCGCGGCCCCACCAGCCGCGGCCGAGCAGCGCCTCGACGCTGCTCGCCCCGTCCTCGCACAGCGAGAGGAACGCGGCGCGGGCGCCCTCGGGCGCGTCGGCGAGCAGCGCGCGCACCGCGCCGGGGGTCGCGAAGCGCTCCCGCAGGACGCGACCGGCGGCACCGCGATGGGCGGGCGGCTCCTCCTCGCCGTGCAGGCGCAGCGCCTCGCGCACCGCGTCGTGGCTGAGCCGCCCGACGTCGATCATCCGGTCTCGTCGTCCTCGAGGTCGACGTCCTGGGCGACCTCGGCGAAGAGCGCGTCGACGAAGGCGTCGGGGTCGAAGGGGGCGAGGTCGTCGACGGACTCGCCGAGCCCGACGACCTTGACGGGGATGCCGAGCTGCCGCTGGATCGCGATGACGATGCCGCCGCGGGCGGTGCCGTCGAGCTTGGTGAGCACGACCCCACTCACATCGACGGCGTCGAGGAAGGCCTGGGCCTGCGAGAGCCCGTTCTGCCCGGTCGTGGCGTCGACGACGAGCAGCACCTCGTCGCAGGGCCCGGCCTCGCGCTCGAGCACGCGCTTGGTCTTGCGAAGCTCGTCCATGAGCGCGGTCTTGTTCTGCAGGCGCCCGGCGGTGTCGACGAGCAGGAGGTCGGCGTCGGCGGCGGCGGCCGAGGCGTAGCCGTCGAAGGCCACCGAGGCGGGGTCGGCACCCTCGCCGGCACGCACGACGCGGGCCCCGGAGGTCTGCCCCCAGCGCTCGAGCTGGTCGGCGGCGGCGGCGCGGAAGGTGTCGGCGGCAGCGAGCACGACACGCTCGCCCTCGCGGGTATGGCGCGCGGCGAGCTTGCCGATCGAGGTCGTCTTGCCAGTGCCGTTGACCCCGGTGACGAGCCACACCGTCGTGCCCTCCTGCCGGCGGGCGAGCTCGCGGTCGGCCGTGCCGAGCTCGAGTCGGAGCACCTCCTTGAGCAGGGCCAGCGCCTCCTCGCCGGTGCGCACGCCCTCCTGCTGGCAACGCTCCCGCAGCCCCTCGACGAGCTCCATCGTCGCCTCGACGCCGACATCGGCGGCGATGAGCGACTCCTCGAGCTCCTCCCAGGCCTCCTCGGTGAGCCCACGCCCGAAGATCGCCGCGACGCTCGTGCCGAGGCTCTCCCGTGCGCGGCCGAGCCGGGCCCTGAAGCGCTGCGCTGGGGTGAGGTCGGGCTCGGGCGGGGCCTCGGGCTCGACCTCCTCCACCGGCGGGGCCTCGGGCTCGACCTCCTCGACCGGCGGCGCCTCGGGCTCGACCTCCTCCACCGGCGGGGCCTCGGGCTCGACCTCCTCGACCGGCGGGGCCTCGGGCTCGACCTCCTCGACCGGCGGCGCCTCGGTCGGCGGGGCCTCGGGGGGACCCCCGCGGCGCCGCAGCAGCAGGGCCCCGCCGCCACCGAGGACGAGGACCGCGGCGAGGACGACGACGATGAGCTCTTCGGTCATGCAGGCACTCCGGTCAGCGGGGTTCGGGAGGCGGGCGCCCGGGCCCACCGGGCTGGGATCACCGTACCGCGCGGCGCGCCGCCCTCACCCGATCGACGAGGCGGGGGCGTGGACGAGCGGGTCAGCTCGCGGCGGCGCTGGGTTGCTCGCCCATGCGCTGGGAGATCACCCGCGAGACACCGCTCGAGTGCATCGACACGCCGTAGAGGAGGTCGGCGACCTCCATCGTGCGCTTCTGGTGGGTGACGAGGATGAGCTGGCTCGTCTCCCGGAACTCCGCGACGACGGTGAGGAAGCGCTGGAGGTTGACGTCGTCGAGCGCCGCCTCGACCTCGTCGAGGACGTAGAACGGCGAGGGACGCGCCCGGAAGATCGCGAAGAGGATCGCGAGGGCGGTGAGGCTGCGCTCCCCGCCGGAGAGCAGCGAGAGGCGCTTGACCCGCTTGCCCGGCGGGCGGGCCTCGACCTCGACGCCGGTGTCGAGGAGGTCGTCGGGGTCGGTGAGCACGAGACGACCCTCGCCGCCGGGGAAGAGGCGGGGGAAGAGCTCGGCGAAGGCCTCGGCCACGTCGTGGAAGGCCTCGGCGAAGACGCTGCGGATGCGGCCGTCGACGGCGTCGATGACCTTCGCGAGGTCGGCGCGGGAGCGGCGGACGTCGGCGAGCTCGGACTCGAGGAAGTCGTGGCGCTCGGAGAGCTCGGCGTGCTCGCGCTGGGCGTGCGGGTTCACCGCGCCGAGGAGGTTGAGCTTGCGGGCGAGGCGCTGCTCCTCCTCGGCCAGCGCGGCGTCGGCGTCGTCCCCGCCGGCGAGGGGGCCATCCTCGCCGGCCTCGCGCGCCTCGGCGAGCGCCGCGTCCGGCTCGACGCCGAGGTCCTCGACGAGGCGACGGCGGACCTCCTCGGCGGCGAGCTCGAGCTCGCGCCGGGCGAGGTCCTCACGGTGTCGGGCGTCGCGCGCCTCGGTGAGCTCGGCCTCGACCTCGCGCAGGCGGGCCCGCAGCACGCCGAGCTCACCCTGCCGACCGGCGCGGGCCTCCTCGAGGCGGCCACGCTCGCTCGCGGCCTCGGCGAGCGAGCGCTCCGCACGGGCGAGCCCCTCGACGGCCACGGCGCGCAGCTCCCCGCAGCGGCGGATACCGGCGAGCCGCGCCTCGCGACGGCGCTCACGCTCGGCGACCTGGGCCTCGACGGCCTGGGCCTCCTCGACGAGGGCGTCGATGCGCCGGGCGAGCTCGTTGCGCCGCTGGGTGGCCGCGCTCGCCTCGAGCCGTGCCTGCACCTCGGCCTCGCGCGCCCGGGTGAGGGCGTCATCGAGGCGCTCGGCCTCGAGGTCGGGGCCCTCCTCGGCGTCGTCGGGCGGTAGATCGTCGGCACCACGCGCCTCGAGGACCTCGAGTCGGTCGCGGCGCTCGGCGATCGTGCCCTCGAGCTCGCCCGCCTCGGCCTCGCGCTCGGCGAGCTGGCGCTCGGCGGCGGCGAGCTCCTTGCGCAGCCGGCCGAGGCGCTCGGCGGCGGCGGTGATCGCCGCGTCGGACTCCTGCAGGGCGGCGGTCGCGGCGTCGAGCTCGCCGCGGGCGGCCTCGAGCTCACGGTCGGCGTCGCCAACGCGACGGTGCACCACTGCGAGCTCCCGGCCGACCTCCTCGAGCTCCGCCTCGGCCTGCTCGGCGGCGGCCCGCGAGACGACCGCGCTCGAGGGCGCCGCCGATCCGCCGGCGTAGCCGAGGGCGCCGGCGAGCTCGCCCCTGGGGGTGACGAACGCGCAGCCGGGCTCGGCCTCGGCGAGGCGGCAGGCCGTCTCGTGCTCCCCGACGGCATAGACGTCGGCGAGGGCGGCGGCGAGCCCGGCGAGGACCTCGCCGTCGGCCTCGAGCGCCTCGATGAGCGGCCTCGCCCGCTCGGCGGCGAGGCGGGCGTCGCGCTCGGCGTCGCGCGGCGGCGACGGGGCGCCCGCGGCGAGCAGGAGCACGCGCCCCGAGCCCTCCTCGCGCACGAAGCCGACCGCGCCCGCCGCGGCCCGCGCGGAGTCGGCGACGAGGGCGTCGCCGAGCGCGCCGAGCGCGGCGGCGACCGCCTGCGCCATGCCGTCGGCGACGCGCATCTGCTCGGCGAGCGGCCCCCGGATCCCGGCGACCCGGCCGGCATCGACGGCCTCGAGCAGCGCGGCCTGCCCACCGGTGGCCTCCTCGGAGGCGGCGCGGAGCGCGTCGGCGCGGGCCTCGAGCGAGGCCCGACGACGCTCGAGGTCGCGCTCCTCGCGGGCGACCTCGGCGGCGGCGTCCGCGCGGCGGCGCACGAGCGCCTCGGCGGCGGCGTGGCGCTCGGCGACCTCCGGGGCCTCGGTGTCGAGGCGCTGGATCTCCGCCTGGACGGCGTCGACGTCGCGGGCGAGCTCGCCGCGGCGGGCGGTCAACCCGTCGATCTGGCTCGCGAGGCGCCCCTGCTCGCTCGCGGCCTGCGCGAGGGCGCTGCGCAGCGCGGCGACCTCCCCCTCCCAGCGCAGGTGGCGCTCGCGTGCCTCGTTGCGCCGCCGCGCCTCGGCGGCGGCGGCCTGCTCGTGGGCCCGGCGACGGCGCTCGGCCTCCTCGCGCTCGGCGGTGGCCTCCTCGAGCGTGCGCGCGGCGTCGTCGACCTCGCTCTCGAGGGTGGAGAGGCGGAGACGCTCCTCGACGGCCTCCTCCCGCAGCGCCTCGGGGTCGCGCCCGGCGACCGGCTCCTCGACGGCCTCGGAGAGCCCGCGCCGGCGCTCCTCGATCCGCGCCTCGAGGCCGCGGTAGCGCTCGACGAGGTTGGCGAGGCGGAAGTGCGTCGCCGCGGCGGCCTCGACCTGTGGCGCGAGGGCGGCAACGGCCTGCTCGACGCCGGCCTCCTCCTCGCGGGCCGCCCGCGCGCGCTCCTCGAGGCCGGCGAGCGCGGCGTCGGCGCTCGCGCGCTCCTCGCGCTCGCCGTCGAGGCGCACGAGCAACCCGTCGAGCTCGCGCAGCGCGCGGGCGCGCCTCACCCCGGCGAGCTCGGTAGACAGCGACTCGTGCTGCTCGGCGAGGCGGGCCTGGCGCTCGAGCGGCTTGAGGCTGCGCTTGACCTCACCGAGCACGTCGGTGAGCCGCTCGAGGTGCGCCTCGGTCTGGGCGAGCTTGCGCAGGCTGCGCTCCTTGCGCCGCCGGTGCTTGAGGATGCCCGCGGCCTCCTCGATGAAGGCGCGGCGGTCCTCGGGACGGGCGGAGAGGATGGCCTCGAGCCGGCCCTGGCCGACGATCTGGTGGTGCTCGCGGCCGAGGCCGGTGTCGCTGAGCAGCTCGGCGATGTCGAGCTGACGGCAGGCCTCGCCATTGATCGCGTACTCGGTCTCGCCCGAGGCGAACATCGACCGGCTGACGCGCACCTCGCTGTAGTCGACCGGCAGGGTGCCGGCGGCGTTGTCGATGACGATCTCGACGCTCGCGCGCCCGAAGCCGCGCCGCTCCGGGGAGCCGGCGAAGATCACATCGGCCATCTGCCCACCGCGCAGCGACTTCGCACTGTGGCTGCCGAGCACCCAGGTGAGCGCGTCGACGACGTTGGACTTGCCCGAGCCGTTCGGGCCGACGACGACGGTGATGCCCCGCTCGAGGTCGAGCACGGTCTTGTCGGCGAAGGACTTGAAGCCGTGGAGGATGACCGAGCTCAGGTACACGACGGCCTCCCGGGCGCTGCCGCGCACGCCGGCGCCGCACGGCGACGCACCGCGGGAGCGCGCGACGACATGCGGCACGGCCTTTCGATCATCGGGGAGCGACGGCGCGGCAGTCTACCGTCCGGGGCCGCATCCCCGGCGCACGTCCCGCGCCGCCAGGGACGGGTGGCGCGCAGGGCGCACCGCGGTGGCCACGCTCGTCCTCAGCGACGGCTCAGCGCCGACGCCTCGTCGTCGCTCGCCGCGGCGAGGCCCGCGTCGATGGCCTCCCGCAGCCGGGCGTTCTCATGCTCGGCCTTCTCGAGGGCCTCCTCGAGCTCACGCACCCTCGTGCGCAGGGCCGTCACTTCCGCGAGGAGCTGGTACGGGCGGTGCTCCCAGGAGCCGACGAGGGCCTTCATGCGGTGCTCCTCCTACGGCTGCGTCGTCGTGGCCGGCCCTTGCGCGGGGTGACGGCCGGCCGCGGGCGGATCCGCGTCGTACCGGCCGGGCGCCGGGGGCGGGCTCTCGGGGCGCACACGCGAAATCGCGCGGCGCCCCCGCGTTCTCCTTCGCACGATAGCGAAGCCGGCGACCGCCCACAAGGACGCCCACCCGGCGGCGCCCGCCATGGCTCCCGGAGCACGCGGCTCGGCCACGACCCCGGCGCTACCCTGCGCCCATGTCCCCGCCCTCCCCCTCGCGAGGCCCACGCGCCGCCCCGTCGCGCCGGCTCGGCTGGGCCGCCCCCCTCGCCGTGGCCGCGCTGCTGTGGGCGGCCTCGCGCCCGCGGTCTGCGCCCCCCGACAGCCTCGACGCCACGCCGCCGCCGCTGCCGGGCGCGCGCGTCGTCGACCTCGGCGCGCGCGGGGAGCAGGTGGTCCGCGAGGCGGGCCGACGCGGGCGCGGGCCGACGCTCGTCCTCGTCCACGGATGGATGTACCCCGCCGACGTCTACTGGTGGCGGATCCTCGAGACCCTCGCCGTCGACGCCCACGTGCTCGCCGTCGACCTCCGCGGCCACGGCCGCGCCCCGCGCCCGCCCGAGCCCTTCCGCCTCGCCGACGTCGCCGACGACGTCGCGGCGCTGTGCACCGCGCTCGAGACCGGCCCGGTCATCCTGCTCGGCCACTCCCTCGGCGGGCCCGTCGCCCAGCTCGTCTGGCAGCGCCATCCCGACGTCGTCGCCGGGCTCGTGCTCGTGTCGACGGCAGCGAGCTTCGGCGAGACGCCCGCGCGGCGGGCCCTGTGGCGCTCGATGGGCGCGCTCCAGCTCGCGCTACGCCTCGTCCCCCGCCAGACCCTCGAGCGCCTGCTGCTCGCCCAGGCCGCCGGACGGCTGCCACTGCAGGTCTCCCGGATGATCACCCGCGAGACCCCCAGGGAGGTCCTCGACCGCCTCGGCTGGATGATCGCCGAGTTCGCCCGCGGTAGCCCCGAGGACATCGCCGAGGCCGGTCGCGAGCTCGGCCGCTACGACGCACGGGGGTGGCTCGCGACCGTCGACGTGCCGACGGCCGTCGTGCGCTCGACCCGTGACCGGCTCGTGCCACCCGACTCGCAGGCCGCGCTGGCCGCGCGCATCCCCACCGCCCGGCGCTACGACGTCGACGTCGACCACGACGGCCACCTCGCCAAGCCCGAGCTCGTCGTGCCCGTGCTGCGGGAGGCCATCGCCGACGTGCACGCCCGCCGCGCCGATGGCTGAGGCCGACCTCGACGCCTACGCGGTGCTCGGGGTCGCGCCGACCGCCTCGCAGGCCGAGCTCAAGGCCGCGCACCGCCGCCTCGTGCGCCGGCACCATCCCGACCTCGTCGCCCCCGAGCAGCGGGCCGCGGCGACCCGGCGCGTGCAGCGCATCAACGTCGCCTACGGCCTCGTCCGCGACCCGGAGTCCCGGGCGGCCTACGACGCGCTGCGGCGCGAGCGCGCGACGGCCTCGCGGGCGGCCCAGGAGGACCTCGCGCGTCGCTGGGAGGAGATGGTCGGCGACGCGGGACGCTGGGCGGGTCGCTGGTGGTCGCGACGGCGACGGCTGGTGCGCCGCGCCGCCGAGCGCGCCGCGTTGCGCGCCCGACGCTCCGCCGCCGAGGCCGTCGCGATGCTGCAGTGGCTCGTCCTGGCCATGCTCGGCTCGCTCGCCGGCATCGGCGTCGCCCTCGCCGCCGCGCGGCTCCTGGGCGTACCGACCGGCTTCGCCCAGCTCGTCGGCCTCGTCGCTGGCTGGGGCGCCGGCTGGTCGCAGGGGCGCCGGCGTCGGCTCGCCCGCATCGGCCTGCCGCCACCCGCGCTGCCGTGGTGGCTCACGCCAGCCGCCGGCGTCCTCGCGGTCGCCGCGACGCTCTGGGTCGACGCGCGCCTGTTCTGATCCGCGGGGCGGTCAGCCCTGGCAGGACGAGCAGTGGTAGGCGCCGACGCCCTCGACCTCGGTGTGGACCACGGGACGCCGGCAGCGCGGGCACGGCTCGCCCGCCCGCCCGTGGACGTTGAGGTGCGAGCCGTAGTCGCCGGGCTCGCCGAAGAGGTCGGTGTGCTCGCCCTCGGCGTCGAGGTCGGCGGTGCCGCCTTGCTTGATCGCCTCGTAGAGCACCTCGAAGAGCGCCCGGTAGAGCCGCCGGACCTCCTGGCTCGACAGCGCATCGGAGCGACGGTCGGGCGCGAGGCCCGCCGACCACAGGATCTCGTCGGCGTAGAGGTCGCCGAGCCCGAGGATGAAGCTCTCGTCGACGAGCAGGGCCTTGAGCGCCGCGTGGCGGCCGGCGAGGTAGCGCGCGAAGGCGTGCCAGGTGAACGTGCCCGACAGCGGGTCGATGCCACCTGGCACGAGCTCCTCGAGCTGCTCGACGCCATCGGTCGGCGCGACGAAGAGCCGCGAGGTCCTCTCCGGGTCGACGAGGTGCAGCGCCCCACCGGTCGTGAACGTCACGACGACCTGGGTGTGCGGACCCGACTCGGCCTTGGCGGTCTCCCGGGTCACGACGCCCTGGTCGCCGAGGTGGGCGCACAGCGTCGCCCCTTCGTCGAGGTCGAAGAGCAGCCAGGTGCCGCGGCGTCGGACGGCCTCGATCTTGCGGCCGTCGAGCGCGGCGATGAAGTCCGGGCGGTGGCGGTGACGTCCGACGGTCCTCGCGGTCTTCACGCTGACGTCCTTGACGCGCTTGCCGACCACCTCTTTCTCCAGGTCCTTGCGCAGGACCTCGACCTCGGGAAGGTGGGACACCGTGCTCCTCCGTTCTCGACGGCCGCCGCCGTGCCTGACCTGGGTGCTGCGCCGCCGCGTCCGGCGGGGCTACTCCGCCGCGCCCGGCCGCGTGGCGAGGGCGTCGAGCGCCCGCCGGGCCGCGGCTTGCTCAGCCTCCTTCTTGCTGCGTCCCTGCCCCGACCCCAGCGACTCGCCACCGACGCGCACGACGGCGGTGAAGCGCTTCTCGTGGTCGGGTCCCTCCTCGCTGAGCTCGTAGGCCGGCAGGGTGCTCAGCTCGGCCGCGGACAGCTCCTGCAGCGCGGTCTTGAAGTCCAGGGCCCCCTTCGCGCTCTGGAGCTCGTCGACGATGCCGTCGAAGAGGCGGTGCACGAGCGCGGTCGCCGCGTCGAGCCCGCGGTCGAGGTACACCGCCCCGATGAGCGCCTCGAGGGTGTCGGCGAGGATCGAGTCCTTGTCCCGCCCCCCGGACTGCTCCTCACCACGCCCGAGCTTGACCGCCTCGCCGACGCCGAGGCCGCGGGCGACGCTCGCGAGCGTCGTCGCGCTCACCGTCGCCGCCCGGAGCTTCGCCAGCCGGCCCTCGGGCGCCTCCGGCAGCGCCCGGTAGACACGGTCGGTGATGACGAGGCCGAGGACGGCGTCGCCGAGGAACTCCAGCCGCTCGTTGGTGGGCTGGCCTCCCGCCTCGAACGCCCAGCTGCGGTGCGCGAGGGCGAGGTCGAGGAGCGCCCCGTCGGCGAAGTCGACGCCGAGGGCGTGCTCGAGGGCGCTCGCCTCCGCGGTGGTCACCGGCGCGACGGACGCGGCATCAGTCGTCGCTGGCGACGGCCTGCCGGCCGCCGTAGTAGCCGCAGGTGCCGCACACCGTGTGCGGACGCACCGGCGACTTGCACCGCCGGCACGTCGCCTCGGTCGGGCGGGAGCGCCGCATCCACTGCGCCTTGCGGTGGCGCGTGCGGGCTCGCGAGGTCTTGCGCTTGGGGACAGCCACGGTGGTCGCTCCTGGTCTCGGGGGGCTCGAAGGATGTCAGGGTCGCCGGCGGGTCACTCCGGCAGTCGCAGGCCGCGCAGGCCCTCCCAGCGGGGGTCGAGCTCGTCATCGGCGCAGCTGCACGTGACCTCGTTGAGGTCGGCGCCGCACTGGGCGCAGAGGCCGCGACAACTGCCCTCGCACAGCGGCTGGAAGGGGATCGTCGTCGCGAGGCCGTCGCGCACGAGCGCGTCGAGGCGCAGATGCCCGTCGAGGAGCTCGTAGCCAGGCTCGACCTCGTCGTCGGGGTCGACCTGCACGGGATCGGCGAAGAGCTCGACGACGTCGACCCCGGCGTCGTGGACGATCGGCGTGAGGCAGCGCGCGCACGACAGCACGATCTGGGCGTCGAGGCGCCCGCGCACGAGCAGTCCGTCGACGACGCTCTCGATGAGGCCCTCGAGGCGCACCGGCGCCCCCACCGCGGCCAACGGCAGGTCGAAGCCGTCGGGCACGGGCAGCGCGAGGTCGACCGCGCGGGAGGCTCCCGGGCGGTCGACGAGGTCGTTGACCTTCACCGTGAGGTCATCGAGGGGGGCGGTCATGAGCACAACAGGGCTCCAGCGAGGGCGCGGCTAGGGATCGTCGGGCATGACGACAGACCCCACGTCCGGAGCGGGAAGCCTATCACGCCCCCGTGGCCCGACGCCCGGCCGACGAGGGCCGGGCGCGGTCGGCCCCGGCCCAGCGCAGCGGGGGCCGGGCTACCCGCCCTCGTGGTCGTAGAGCTGCGAGCGCGACGTCGATGCCTCGCCCTCGCCCTCGCCCTCGCCGGGCACCGGCTCGTCGTCCTCGGGCGTGAGCTCGTCGGAGACGAGCCGGCCGCGGAGCCGTTCGCGCCCCTTCTCCACCGCCTCGAGGGTCTTGTGCAGGGCGATCTCGAAGTTCGCGAGCTTGTTGTCGACGTAGTCCTCGGCCTCGAGTCGCAGCACCCGGGCCTCCTCGCGGGCCTCCTCGAGGATGCGCTCGGCCTCGCGCTGCGCGGCGCTGACGACCTCCGTCTCGCTCACGCGCTGCTCGGCCTCGGCACGAGCGTCGGCGAGGACGCGCTCGGCCTCCCGGCGCGCCTGGTCGATGACCTCGTCGCGCTCCTTGAGCACCCAGCGGGACTGGCGCATCTCCTCGGGCAGCTCGGCGCGCAGCCCGGCGATCGCCTCCTCGAGCTCAGCCTTGCTCACCATGACCGAGGCCGACAACGGCACGGGGCGACCCTGGGCGACGAGCTGCTCGATCCGGTCGAGGTACGCCTCCACATCCACGGGGGGTCCTTTGCTGCGCAGCGGCTACGGGGCGAGTCGGGCGGTGAGGCGGCGGGCGACGGTCTCCGGCACGAAGTCCGAGACGTCACCGCCGAAGCGGGCGACCTCCTTCACCAACGAGGAGGACAGGAACGAATATACGGGGCTGGTCGTGAGGAACAGCGTCTCCACCTCGCCCAGTCGGCCGTTCATCTGCGCCATCTGCAGCTCGTACTCGAAGTCGCTGACCGCGCGCAGGCCCTTGACGATGACGCGGACGCCGCGCTCGGCGCAGAAGTCGACGAGCAGCCCGTCGAACGACGCGACGGTGACGTTGCCGAGGTGGCCGGTGACCTCCTCGATCATGCCGACGCGCTCCTCGAGGGAGAAGAGGTCGTGCTTGCCGGCGTTGCGGGTGCAGGCCACGACGAGCTCGTCGAAGCTCGCCGCCGCCCGCTCGATGACGTCGAGATGGCCGTTGGTGATGGGGTCGAAGCTGCCGGGGCAGGCCGCGGTCGTCACGTCGGCGGGTCTCCCCTCGCTTCGCCTGGGACCTCGTCGCTCGCGCGCCACCACACGAGCACGGTGTCACCGTAGGCCCGGACCCGCTCGGGCGCCACCGCAGGCGGCCGGGCGGCCTCGAGCGCCTCGACCCCCCGGCGGTCGCGCTCGAGCACGACGCGCGCGCCAGGGCGCAGCGCACCCGCCGCGGCGAGGTCGCCGACGCAGGCGGCCAGGGCCTCGGCCGGCAGGTCGTAGGGCGGATCGGCGAGCACGACGTCGAAGGGCCCGCCCTCCGGCGCGGCGCAGAACGCCCGCGCAGCGACGCCACGCACGAGCGCGCGACCCGCGGGCGCGTCGAGGCCGAGGTCGCCGAGGTTGCGCCGGATCACCGCGACGGCGCGCCGACCCGACTCGACGAGGACCGCGCGGGAGGCCCCGCGCGAGAGCGCCTCGATCGCCAACGCCCCCGAGCCGGCGAAGAGGTCGAGGACGACGGCGTCGGGCAGGTCGGCGGCGAGCGCGCTGAAGAGCGCCTCGCGCACCCGCTCGGCGGTGGGACGGGTGGCCTCGCCGGAGGGGGCGGCGAAGCGCCGCCCGCCGAGCGCGCCGGCGATGACCCGGGGCATCAGCCGGAGTCGAGGGCGGCGAGGCGCTCCTCGCCGTAGCGCCAGGCCACCTCCTCGGCGAGCGCCGGATGGGCGCTGAGCTCGGGGTCGGCCTCGACGAGGGCGCGGGCGTCGTCCCGACTCGCCCCGACGAGCGCGGCGTCGCGCACGAGGCGGGCCAGGCGCAGGTCGGGCAGGCCCGACTGGCGGGTGTCGAAGAGGCTGCCCTCCCCGCGCAGCTCGAGGTCGACCTCGGCGAGGCGGAAGCCGTCGGTCGTCGCCGCGACCGCCTCGAGCCGGGGGCTCTCCTCGGGGTTGGCGCTGAAGAGCACGCAGTAGGAGCGCCCCCGTCCCCGACCGACGCGCCCCCGCAGCTGGTGGAGCTGGCTGATGCCGAAGCGGTCGGCGTCCTCGACGATCATCACCGTGGCCTCGGGCACGTCCACGCCGACCTCGATGACCGTCGTGGCGACGAGGACGTCGACGTCACCGCGGCGGAAGGTCTCCATGACCTCGTCCTTCTCCTCGGAGGACAGCCGGCCGTGCACGAGGCCGACCTCGAGGTCGGGGAAGACCTCCTCGGCGAGGCGGCGGTGGGTCGACACCGCGCTCGCCACCTCCGCGAGGCTCGTCGAGTCCTCGATGAGCGGGCACACGACGTAGGCGCGCGCGCCGGCGGCGACCCGCTCGGCGACGAAGCGGTAGAGGCGCTGCCGGCGGTGCGAGTCGCGCTCGATGACCGTCGTGGTGACCGGCTCGCGCCCCGGCGGCAGCTCGTCGAGCACGGTGACGTCGAGGTCGCCGTAGAACGTCAGCGCGAGCGAGCGCGGGATCGGCGTCGCGGTCATGACGAGGACGTCGGGCGCCTGGCCGTCGCCGCGCTTGTCGCGCAGGCGCGTGCGGTGCTCGACCCCGAAGCGGTGCTGCTCGTCGACGACGATGACGCCGAGGTCGGCGAAGTCGACGCGCTCCTCGAGCAGCGCGTGGGTGCCGATGACGAGGTCGAGGTCGCCCACGGCGAGCTCGGCGAGCACACGGCGGCGCTGCGCCGCCGGCAGGCTGCCGGTGAGCAGGGCGATGCGGGGGCCGTCGAGCACGTTGAGCCCGAGCGGGGCGAGCAGGTCGGTGAACGTGCGCAGGTGCTGCTCGGCGAGGACCTCGGTGGGCGCCATGACGACCGCCTGCCGCCCGTGGTCGAGCGCGGTGAGCATCGCCCAGGCTGCGACGACGGTCTTGCCGGAGCCGACGTCGCCCTGCAGCAGGCGGTGCATCGGCGTGGCGCGGCCGAGGTCGGCGGCGAGCTCGGTGGTGGCCCGTCGCTGCGCGCCGGTCGGCGCGAACGGCAGGCGCTCGAGGAGGGCCGCGGCGAGGCCGTCGTCGCGCGGCGGCTGCACGAGCCCGACGACGTCGGCCTCGAGGCGGTGGCGCCGCTGCTGCAGGCCGAGCTGGAGGCAGAGCAGCTCGTCGTAGACGAGGCGCTCGCGCGCCGCGGGCAGCTCGGCGAGCGAGCCGGGGGCGTGCAGGGCGCGCACCGCCTCGTCGAGCCCGCAGAGCCCGCGATGGCGCCGCAGGGACTCCGGGAGGTAGTCGGGCAGCGGACCGAGCCCCTCGAGGGCGGCACCCACCGCTGCTGCGATGCGCTGGCTCGCCAGCCCCTCGGTCGCGGGGTAGGTGGGGGTCACGCGGCCGCGCTCGAGGGCGGCGAGGTCGTCCTCACCCTCGATGCGGGTCAGCGAGGCGTTCTTGACCTGCAGCTGCCGGCGGAAGGTCTCGAGCGTGCCCGACACCGCGACGAAGCTGCCCTTCGGGGTCTGCTTTGGGCGCCAGGGCTGGTTGAAGAACGGGACCTCGACGGTCGCGCCGCCGCGGTCGAGCAGCGTCGCGCGGGCGATCGTCATGCCGCGACGCCGCGGGGGCCGGTCGACGCGCCAGGCGGTGATGCGGCCGACGATCGTGACCGGCTCCGACAGCGGCGCGTCCGCGGCATCGACGACCGCACCGGCGTCGCGGTAGCGCTCCTGATGCGGGTAGTGCGCGAGGAGGTCGCGCACGGTGGCGACCCCGAGCTCGGCGAAGCGCCGGGCCTCCGTCGTGCCGACCCCCGGGACCGCGTCGATCGGGTCGTCGAGGCGGATCGTGGGCCTCCTCGGTCGAGAGCGGCCGGTGGCTCGCAGGGGCGGGCTGGGCGGCAGTGTAGAGCGCGACGCCGCGCACGATCGGCAGGCCCGGGCGCGCCGCGCAGGTGGCACCGCGCGTCGTGACGGGCTACGCTGCGCGGGTTGCCGCTCGAGCGGCCAGTCCCGACGCGTGCCTGCGCCGGGCGCCCCGAGACGGCGGACGAGGAGCACCGAGCCCCGACGCTGCGCCAACCGAGGGATGCCACGCCATGCCTGCCGTCTGTGAGATCTGCGCGAAGAAGCCGACCTTCAACTACCAGGTGAGCTTCTCGCACCGCCGCAGCAAGCGTCGCTGGAGCCCCAACGTGCAGCGCATCCGCATCTGGGAGAACGGCGGAGTGCGCCGCGCCAACGTCTGCACCTCCTGCCTCAAGGCCGGCAAGGTGCAGCGCCCTCCGCAGCGCACCGCCTGAGGCCGCCTTGGCCGTCCTCGTCGACCCTGCGGTCTGGCGATGGCGCGGCCGGCGCTGGGCCCACCTCGCGAGCGACGTGAGCCACGGCGAGCTCCATGACTTCGCCGCCCGGCTCGGCCTGCGTCGGGAGCACTTCCAGGGCGACCACTACGACGTCCCCAGCGAGCTGCGTGCTCACGCGCTCTCCCTCGGCGCGACCCCGGTGAGCAGCCGCGAGCTCGTCAGCGCGCTACGTCGCGCAGGGCTTCGCCGACCGGGCGCCCGTCGTCGCTGAGCCGCTCGAGCTCGTCGAGGAGGTTGGGCCGCACGCGCGCGCCGCGCTCCTCGCGCATCGTCGCGGTGTGGTACGGCAGCGGCCGCTCGAGCAGGCTGCGCAGCACCTCCCGGCGCCCGGCGCGGTAGGCGACGTCGTCGAGGTGCTCGTGCTCCTCGCGGATCTGCCGGGCGTAGCGCAGATAGGCGCGACGCTCCCGGCCGAGCACGGCGAGATCGGCGTCGCAGAGCACCGCGGCATCGGGGCCGTCGGGGATGTGGTGCTCGGTGGTGAGCACCAGCGCGGCGGTGCGCTCGACGATGGGCCCGTCGACCCCACCGCCCGCGAGCGCCTCGGTCGCCAGCTGCGCCGACCGCGCGACGTTGTGTGGGTCACCGGGCTCGTAGATCACGTCGTGGAACCACGCCGCGAGCGCGGTGGCGTGCGGATGCTCGAGGGGCTCGCCCGCCCCGCCGAGTCGGTCGATGCCGTCGAGGACGTCGTTGACGTGGTGAAGGGTGTGGTAGCGCCGGTGGGGCTCGGTGTAGCGGCTGACGAGCATCCCGAGGATCGCGTCGGCGCCGGTCGACGTCGCACCCAGGTGGCGCGCCAGGCCGCGCCAGCGCCGTCGCAACGCACTCGATGAACCCTGCACCATGCCTCCTTGTCCTCGCCCGGCCTCCCTCGGCCTGCCGGCGTGGCGTGGCGGCGAGCCTGCCCGCCCAGCCGCCCGGCCACGCAGGGGGTCAACTCGGCGTGAAGTGCTCGTAGCCCGAGGTGCCGAGCCTACGCTCGACGCCGTCGACGACGAGACGCACCGGCGTCTCCGGATCATGGCTGCCGAGCCAGCCGATGACCGCCGCGGGCACGCCCGCCTCGGCCTCGGCCGCCGCGGCGACGGCCGCCTCGGCACGCTCAGCGGGAAGCGCTGCGAGCAGCGCGAAGTCCTCCCCGCCCCGGCAGGCGAGGTCGAGCGCATCGACGCCGAGGGCCCGCGCCGCTGCAGCGACCCCCTCGGCGATCGGCAGAGCCTCGGCCTCGAGGCGCGCGCTGACCCCCGAGGCGACGCACAGCCGCGTGAGGTCGGCGCCGAGCCCGTCGGAGACGTCGAGCATCGCCGTCGCGCCGTGCGCGGCGAGGGCCGCACCGGCCGCCGGCAGCGCCCGTGGCCGGCGATGGGCCGCGAGCAGCCCTGCGGCCTGCGGCAGCGAGGTGCCCCCCGAGGCGGCGTCGGCCCGGTCGGCGCCCGCCGGCGGCGCGAGGCCCGCCCGGGCGAGCGCGAGCCCCGCGGCGGCGGCCCCGAGCGCGCCGACGCAGACCAGCCGCTGCCCCGGCGCGGCCCCACCCCGCGTCACCGCCGCACCCGGCGCGACCTCGCCGAGGATCGCGAGGTCGACGGCCCGGCAGGGCGCCTCGACGGTGTCGCCGCCCACGAGGGCCACGCCCCAGCGGGCCGCAGCCTCGGCCATGCCCTCGTAGCACGCCTCGACCTCGGCGAGCGCGACCGGGGCCGGCTCGTGCAGCGCGACCACGGCGGCGACCGGCTTCGCACCCATCGCCGCGACGTCGCTGACGTTGACCGCGACGGCCTTCCAGCCGACGTCGCGGGGCGAGGAGATCGCCGGATCCCAGTGGCGACCCTCGACGAGGGCGTCGACGGCGAGGACGGCCTGGCCGTCGATCGCGAGCACGGCGGCGTCGTCGCCGTGACCGACCTCGACGCCGTCACCGCGGCCGGCGAGCCAGCGCCCGAGACGCTCGATGAGGGCGAACTCGGCGATCACGCGGCCGCGACCCGTGGGGACCTGGCATCGAGCGCCTCGCGGGCCCGCCCCCCGGGCATCGCGGCTACGACCCCACCGCGGCAGCCGAGGCGAGGAGGTCGAGGATCTCCTCGTCGGTGAGCTGGGTGTAGTCCTGATAGGCCTGGCTCACCGCGAGGAACTCCGCCGGGGTCGTGAGCACGAGGGTGCGGTCGGCCCACTCGGCCAGCCGGTCCTCGGCGTCCTCGGGAGCGACGGGCACTGCGACGACGACCTCCGCCGCGCCGGCGCGACGCGCCATGCCGCAGGCCATCATCGCGGTCGCTCCCGTGGCGATGCCGTCGTCGACGACGATGACGATCGCCCCCTCGAGGTCGACGGGGTCGAGGACCTCGCGGAAGATCCCCATGCGCCGCGAGATGCGCCGCCGGCGGTCCTCAACCTCGGCGTCGATCTCCTCGCGGCTCAGCCCGAGGCGCTCGACCTCGTCCTCGTCGATGTGGACGTAGCCGTCGGCCGCGACCGCGCCGAAGGCGATGTCGGGGTCGTGGGGCGCGCGCAGGGTGCGCGCCACCGAGACGTCGAGCGGCACGCCGAGCGCGCGGGCGACCTCGACGGCCACGGGCAGGCCGCCCCGCGGCACCGCGAGCACGCGGACACGGTCCGCATCGCGGATGGCGGGTTCCTCGGCGAGCGCGTCAGCGAGCTGACGGCCGGCGTCGGTGCGATCGGTGAAGATCATGGGGCAGGCTCCAGGGCGAGGCGGGGCTGACACGATCGGTCCGGCTCTACGATCCCTACGATGGACGGCAGGCGCCGCGCACGCGGCGGCACGACAGCGAGGAGGACGGCATGGTCGCGGCGTACATCCTCATCCTCACCGAGGTCGGCAAGGCCGCGAAGGTCGCCGAGGAGATCGCGCAGATCGAGGGCGTCGAGGCCGCCGAGGACGTCACCGGGCCCTACGACGTCATCGTTCGGGCCCACGCAGCCGACGTCGACGAGCTCGGGCGCATGGTCGTGGCGCGCATCCAAGCGGTCGACGGCATCGATCGGACCCTGACCTGTCCGATCGTGCGGCTCTAGCACCGGCTCACGGGGCGAAGCGGGCATCGGTCTCGGCAGCCTCACAGGCGAGGTCGAGCAGGCGGGTGACGAGGGCCGGGCCGTCGAGCCCCTGCTGGGCCCACACCCGCGGGAACATCGACGCCGGGGTGAACCCCGGAATGGTGTTGATCTCGTTGACGAGGACCTCACCGGTGTCCTCGAGGTAGAAGAAGTCGACGCGCGCCATCCCCCGGGCCCCGATCGCGAGATAGGCCTCGCGGGCGTAGCTCCGGCAGGTCTCGAGCACCTCGTCGTCGACCCGGGCGGGGCAGTCGAGCTCGAGGCCGGCGTCGAGGTACTTGCCCTCGAAGTCGTAGAAGTCCTTCGAGGTGCGGACCTCGCCGGGCAGCGTCACCTCGATCTCGGCGTTGCCGAGGACCCCGCACTCGAGCTCGCGCGCACCGACGACGCCCGCCTCGACGATGGCGACGCGATCGTGGGCGAAGGCCTCCTCGACACCGGCGATGAGATCCTCGCGGCTCCGGCACTTCGTGATGCCGATCGAGCTGCCCTGGCGGCTCGGCTTCGTGAACACCGGGTAGTCGAGGGCGGCCTCGACGTCCTCGAGGACCAGGCCCCGGTCGTGCTCCCAGGCCGCTCGCCGCACGGCGAGGTAGGACGTCTGCGGTAGCCCCCGGGCCTTGAAGACGTTCTTCATCTGCCGCTTGTCGATGCCCACCGCGCTCGAGGCGACGTCGGCGCCGACGTAGGGCACGCCGAGGCTCGCGAGCAGCCCCTGGACCGTGCCGTCCTCGCCGTAGGGGCCGTGCAGGACGGGGAAGCACACGTCGACGGGGCCGAGCTCGGTGCCCGTCAGCCCATCGCGGAAGGCCACGAGCCGCGGTCCCTGCCGGGTGTGCACGAGCGCGACGGTCTCGCCCTCCTCGGTCACCTCGGGCAACGCCCCGTTGGCCGTCAGCGGGGCGTCGTCGACGAGCGTCCAGCGACCCTGCCGGGTGATCCCGACCGTCGTGACCTCGTAGCGCTGCCGGTCGACGGCGTCGAGCACGTGCCGCGCCGAGAGGCAGGACACCCCGTGCTCGGCGGAGCGCCCACCGTAGAGCAGGAGCACCCTGAGCCGGTCTGCGGGCATACGCCTCCCGTCGACGTCGGACGCGCGGGAGTCTACTCCCCACGGCGAGCCCGCCGACCGCCCGGGCCAGGTTGCCGCGCTTGCGCTAGCCTGCGCTCGCCGAGCGAGGAGGGCAGCATGCCGCAGGGCACGATCAAGGACTTCGATCCCCAGACCGGCAGCGGCTCGCTGCTGCTCGACTCCCAGGAGGAGCTCTCCTTCGACGCGGCGACCTTCGCGGCCTCCCACCTGTGGGACCTACGGCTCGGCCAGCGCGTCCGGGTGAGCGTCGAGGGCAGCGGCGAGCAGCGCCGGGTCACCGCGCTGCAGCTGGTGAGCCTCTGAGCCCCACGCCGACCCGCCACGTGCCCATGGGTCCCCGTGACCGCGCGGCCCGCCGCACCGCCGTCGCCCTGCTCGCCGTCCTCGCCGTCGGCACCGCCCTCATGGCCGTCGCCCACACCGGCGTGGCGGTGCCGCTGCTCGACGCGATCGGCCCCGGTGGTGACACCGTCGTCCCGCAAGCCGCGATCGGCTTCGCCGTGGCCGCCGCCGGCTTCGGCGCCGCGACCGTCGGACTGCTGCGGGCCCGCCGCTGGGGATGGGCGCTCGGCCTCGTCGTCCTCACCGCCACGCTGCTCGCCGCGGCGGTGCCGTTCCGGGGAGCCGGAAGCCTCCTCGGCATCGGGCTCGCCGCCGCGGGGCTCATCGCGCTCGCCCTGCCCGGCGTGCGCGGCTCACTCGATCCCCCGGCGGGCTAGGCGGGCCCCGAGGAGGCGTTGGTGGCCTCGTCGTCCTCGGCTGACGAGGCCGGCGTCTCCCCCGCGTCCGCGTCACCGCTGTCAGAGCGACGGTCGTGGGCCTGCTCGCCGACCGGGCCGTCGTCGCGGCCCTGCTCGCCATCGGCGTCCTGCGCGTCGGTGTCGTCCTGCGCGGTCTCCTTGCGCGAGCCCTCCCCACGGCGCTTGGCCGTGGCCGAGCCGAGGCCGGCAGGGCGCAGCTCACGCCAGATCGGTCGCGAGATGATCGGCAGCGGTGGCAGGTCACGCGTCGCCGCGTGGCGCAGGACCTTGCGCAGCACCTCGTCGTCGACCCCGGAGGCCTCCTCGGGCAGCGGCAGGTCGATGCGCGTCACGCCCTCGTCGAGGCTCGCGTCCTCCTCGGGGGTGATGATCGATGCCCCGAGCCGCTGGAAGATCCGCAGCATCGGCGTGTTCTCGCTGAGGACGTAGCTGCGGAACGTCTCGATGCCGTTCTCGCGCGCGGTGCGCGCGAGGATGCCGAGCAGCAGCGAGCCGACCCCCCGGCCCTGGTAGGCGTCGGCGACGGTGATCGCCGCCTCGGCGACGGTCTCGTCGTCGTCGAGGCGCACGTAGCGCGCGACGCCCATCCCGGGCTCGTCGATCGCGTAGGGGTCGATGGCCACCCACGCGACGTGCGTCTTGAAGTCCACCTCGGTGAGGTAGCGCAGCTGTTCCTCGGTGAGCTCGACCACCGGCGTGTGGAAGCGCAGGTAGCGCGACTGCGGCGAGAGCTTGGCGAGCCCGACCCGCAGCCGCTCCTTGTCGTCGGGGCGGATCGGCCGCACGAGCGCGCGACTGCCATCGCGCAACTCGACCTCGACCACGTCGCGAGCCATGGTCCCGAGCGTGACCCACCGCGTCGACACCGTCAACGTGACGCGGCCGTCAAG
>Ga0207421_10000404_pt1 | contig 55408 bp, 54 predicted proteins | sample SodLakKL_010_SED_4_FD_187542 | JGI IMG/M metagenome (GOLD analysis project Ga0207421, IMG submission 187542) | Alkaline sediment microbial communities from Lake Tanatar, Kulunda Steppe, Russia - 8KL_010_SED (SPAdes) (version 2) | ecosystem: Environmental > Aquatic > Non-marine Saline and...
TACCCATTGTATCGAGATGGCGAACCAACGAGAAAGGGTGCGACGTGGCGCCGCACCCTCAAGGTCATGCCGATAGGAGTGTCAGTCCCGGAAGCGCAGACTGTAGACGTAGGCGGCGACCAGGTGGACGCGCTCCTCGCCGATGTAGGCGGCCTGGGCCGGCATGTGGCCGTTGCGGCCGTTACGCAGGGTCTGACGCACGGAGTCTGCCACGCTCTGCCCCGGTCTCTGGTAGAGCCAGATGTCATTGGTCAGGTTGGGAGCGCCCAGAGCCTGGTTACCGGTGCCGTCCGGCATGTGGCAGGCCGCACAGACCGAGGCATAGGTGGCGGCACCCCGCTCGGCGCGTTCCTCGTCATGCTCGAGACTGGAGAGCGAGAGGGTGAACTGGGTGAGGTTCTCGATGTTCTCCTCGCCGAGCTGCTGCCATGAGGGCATCAGGCCGTTGCGGCCGCGGACGAGAGTGGTAACGATATTGTCCGGTTCGCCGCCGTAGAGCCAGTCGTCGTTGGTCAGGTTGGGGAAGCCGTAGCCGCCCTGAGCGTTGGAGCCGTGACACACCGCACAGTTGTTGAGGTAGATGCGCTCGCCCACCCGCATGGCGTCGGCGTCCCGAGCCAGATCGGGGATCGGGATCTCTTCGTACTGGGCGAAGATCGGCGTGAAGCGCTCTTCGGCGCGGGCCACCTCTTCCTCCCACTGGCCTTCCTGGGTCCAGCCCAGTACGCCGGCGAAGTTGCCAAGCCCCGGGTAGAGCACCAGATAGCCCAGCGCGAAGATCACGGTGCCCACGTAGAGCTGAAACCACCAGCGCGGCAGCGGGTTGTCGTACTCTTCGATGCCGTCGGCGGCGTGCCCGGTGGTCTCGACGTTGCCTTCGGCGTCGGGAGTCTTTTCCGTCTTGCGGTTGGCGTAGAGCAGCCATGTGGCAAAACCGATGGAGCCCAGCGTGATGACAATGATCCAGGTGCTCCAGAACCCGGAAAGGGAGTCACCCCAGAGATTATTCATGCGTTCTTGTCTCCCTTGCTCTTGCGGGAATCGGCCCCGTTTGGCGAGGCGCTCCTGTCACGGTTCGGCTGCTCATCATCATCGGCGAAGGGCAGGTGGGCCGCCTCGTCGAAGTCAGGCTTGCGACGCTTCGAGTAGGCCCACACGGTGATGCCGATGAAGGCCACAATAAGCAGGCCTGTGATGATGCCGCGGAAAGTACCGGTATCCATGCTCAGCGGGTTCCCTCGAGAACTGTGCCCAACTGCTGAAGGTAGGCGATCAGCGCGATGATTTCCTGTTGGCCGCGTACCTCGCGGGTGGCGCCTGCGATGTCCTCGTCGGTGTAGGGTACGCCTACCATGCGCAGCGCCTCCATCTTCTTGGGCGTGGCGTTGCCATCCAGCGTGCGCTCGAAGAGCCACGGGTAGGAGGGCATGATCGACTCGGGCACCACGTCACGCGGGTTGTACATGTGGGCGCGGTGCCAGTCATCGCTGTATCGGCCGCCGACGCGGGCCAGATCGGGACCGGTGCGCTTGGAGCCCCACAGGAAGTTGTGGTCGTAGACAGACTCGCCGGCCACGCTGTAGTGGCCATAGCGCTCGGTCTCGGCGCGGAACGGACGAATCATCTGCGAGTGACAGCCCACACAGCCCTCGCGGCGATAGATATCGCGACCTTCCAGCTCCAGGGCGGATAGCGGGCGCAGCCCGTCTACCGGCTCCGTGGTCTGTTTCTGGAAGAACAGCGGCACGACCTCGGCAAGGCCGCCGAAGCTGATAGCCACCAGGATCAGCACGGCGAGCAGGCCGACGTTCTTTTCGATGATCTCGTGTTTCATTGGTGTCGGTATCCCCGGTTGCTCAGGCGGTCTGCGGAAGCGGCTGGCGAGCGTCTTCACTGCGATTGACGGTCATGTAGACGTTGTAGGCCATGATCAGCATGCCCGTGACCCAGCACAGGCCGCCGATCAGGCGCACAATGTAGCCGGGACCGCTGGCCTCGACGGACTCGATGAAGGTGTACATCAGGGTGCCGTCGGCGTTGATGGCGCGCCACATCAGGCCCTGCAGGATACCGTTGACCCACATGGAGGCGATGTAGAGCACGGTGCCGATGGTCGCCAGCCAGAAGTGGATTCCGATCATGCTCACGGAGTACATCTCGGTGCGGCCGAACAGGCGCGGAATCAGGTGGTACATGGACCCGACGGTGATCATCGCCACCCAGCCCAGGGCGCCGGAGTGGACGTGGCCGATGGTCCAGTCGGTGTAGTGGGACAGCGCGTTGACTGTCTTGATCGCCATCATCGGCCCCTCGAAGGTGGACATGCCGTAGAAGGAGAGGGCCACCACCAGGAAACGCAGGGTCGGATCGGTGCGCAGCTTATGCCAGGCGCCGGAGAGGGTCATCATGCCGTTGATCATGCCACCCCAGGAGGGCGCCAGCAGGATGATCGACATGACCATGCCCAGGGACTGGGCCCAGTTGGGCAGGGCGGTGTAGTGCAGATGGTGCGGACCGGCCCACATGTAGACCATGATCAGCGACCAGAAGTGTACGATGGAGAGACGGTAGGAGTAGACCGGGCGCTCGGCCTGCTTGGGTACGAAGTAGTACATCATCCCCAGGAAGCCGGCGGTCAGGAAGAAGCCCACCGCGTTGTGCCCGTACCACCACTGCACCATGGCGTCGATGGCGCCGGCGTAGACGGAGACAGAATACATGGCGGTGACCGGAATGGCGGCATTGTTGACGATATGCAGCACCGCAACGGTCAAGATGAAGGCGGCGAAGAACCAGTTGGCCACGTAGATATGGGAGGTCGTGCGCTGCTTGATCGTCATCAGGAAGACGATGGCATAGCTGACCCACACCACGGCGATCAGGATATTGATCGGCCACTCCAGTTCGGCGTACTCCTTGGTGGTGGTGTAGCCCAGCGGCAGGGTGATGACTGCCGAGAGGATCACCGCCTGCCAGCCCCAGAAGGTAAAGGCGGCCAGTTTGTCGGACCAAATACGGGTCTGACAGGTCCGCTGAACCACGTAGTAGGAGGTGGCAAACAGCGCGGAACCCCCGAATGCAAAGATGACGGCGTTGGTGTGCAGCGGCCGCAGGCGACCGAAGCTTGTCCAGGGTAGATCGAGATTGAGTTGCGGCCATACCAGTTGTGCGGCGAGGATGACACCGAGGAGCATGCCCACGATGCCCCACACCACTGTCATGATCGCAAACTGCCGAACTACCTTGTAGTTGTAGGTCGGGTGTTCAATTGCTGTGCTCATGTCAGGTTCCCATCGAACGCGGTAGCGGGTTGAAGCTGCGTCAGTTTGCCACGGACCCAGCGCCCCGAGGATGATGCAGGTCAAGACGTAATGGAGTGTATCGCAGCCCGTCCCAATCCTGAACACGCCAATCGGTGTAGTCGGAGAACTCACGAGGAGATCCCTTGTCATATTACGCCGCTCAGGATTATGAGCCCATTACCCCGGCCCTGTGTCGCGAACGTCTGGCGGCCGGCCAGCTAGGTCGCTGGTGGCTGCCTGACGGCCCCCTGGAAGTCCGCGGCGAGGCCCGCGAGGGCCGACTGCTGATGGTCCATGGCGCGGGTTCCGGTCAGGATTCCACATTTCTGGAGGGATGTCGCGATGCTCTGGCCGAGCACGGTGTCCAGACACTGGCTATCGAGTTCGCCTACATGCAGCAGATGCGCCGAGAGGCGCGGCGTCGGCCACCGCCTCGCATCGATCGTCTGGTCGAGGAACTGAAGCGTTGGTGCGACACTCTGACGCATTCTTCACTACCGCCGCTGTGGCTCGGCGGCAAGTCCATGGGAGGGCGAGTGGCGAGCCTGCTGGCGGCTCGCGACGACGCTGCCGGCCTGATCCTGTGCGGCTATCCCTTTCATCCGCCGGGCAAGCCGGACTCTCTGCGTCTCTCCCACTGGCCGTTGATCGCCTGCCCAACCCTGGTGGTTCAGGGCAGCCGCGACCTCTTCGGCAGCCGGGAGGAGATTGCCGGCTATGACCTGGGGGGTGCTCGCGTTCATCTTCTCGAGGATGGCGATCATGACTGGCGTCCGCGTCGCGCCAGCGGGCGCACCCAGGCGTCGCTGATCGATGAGGCGGCCGAGGTCATCGCTGCCTTCATGGCCGAGCACGCCTGAGCGTTCGGGCCAATGGCAAGTCGATGAAATACGGGCGGAATGGCGCCCAGGGTCATGTCGGGCAAAAAGCGTTGACATTGACCTCGTCCCCTGTAGAATTCAGCGCCACGTGTCCAGGGGTGGTTAGCTCAGCTGGGAGAGCACCAGCCTTACAAGCTGGGGGTCACAGGTTCGAACCCTGTACCACCCACCACTGCTCAAGAGCAGTGCCTGATCACGAGAAGCACGCAGCGGACCGGTAGTTCAGTTGGTTAGAATGCCGGCCTGTCACGCCGGAGGTCGCGGGTTCGAGTCCCGTCCGGTCCGCCAACGTGTCTTCGCCCAGGTGTCATCTTGCGGACCGGTAGTTCAGTTGGTTAGAATGCCGGCCTGTCACGCCGGAGGTCGCGGGTTCGAGTCCCGTCCGGTCCGCCATGATGATGGCCTGACAGCAGCAACCAGTAGTGGAAAGACGCAGCACGCTTTGCAGTTCACGTGGGTGATTAGCTCAGTTGGTTAGAGCACCAGCCTCACATGCTGGGGGTCACTGGTTCGAATCCGGTATCACCCACCACGCGGACCGGTAGTTCAGTTGGTTAGAATGCCGGCCTGTCACGCCGGAGGTCGCGGGTTCGAGTCCCGTCCGGTCCGCCATTTCTGCAGTTCGTTTCTGCTCGTTTATTTGCAACCAGGCGTTGCACGCGAATTCTCCAACCCCGAGCCCTCGTGGCTCGGGGTTTCGTGTTCTGTGGCCACCATGTTCCCGGTCGACAGAGTCGCTCGTCCCCCCCAGTATCCTCGATAGTCGCTTTCCCACCCCGAGTTTCTTCCTCGCCTCCTTGGCTCTTCCAGGCGGTGGCACCTTGCCCCGGCCTAGCACGGGCTTTGCACCGCCGTAGGAACTATCATACAGTTGTTTGAATTATCGGCCTAGTCATCCTCTTGCCCGCAACCACCATCAGGAGCGCGCCATGACCGCCTATCCTCATCTATTTCGGCCCCTGTCGGTAGGGCATCTGACGCTGCCCAACCGGGTACTGATGGGCTCGATGCATACCAATCTGGAGGAGGTGCCCGGCGGCTTCGAGCGTCTGGCGGCTTTCTACATCGAGCGGGTTCGGGAGGGGGTGGCGCTGATCGTCACCGGCGGTATCGCCCCCAACCCCGAGGGTGCCGTCTTCGAGGGGGCTGCCAGCCTGGAGCGAGAGGCGCAGCTGCCCGACCACCGCCGAGTGGTGGAGGCGGTTCATGCCCAGGGTGGGCGCATCTGCATGCAGATTCTGCATGCGGGACGCTACGCCTACAGTCCGGCGCTGGTCGCTCCCTCTGCCATTCAGGCGCCGATCAACCCCTTCACCCCCCGCGCGCTGAGCGGCGACGAGGTGGAGCAGCAGATCGCCGACTATGTCCGCTGCGCGACGCTCGCCAGGGAAGCCGGCTACGACGGCGTGGAAGTGATGGGCTCGGAGGGCTACCTGATCAACCAGTTCGTCTGCCGGCGCACCAACCACCGCGACGACGCCTGGGGCGGTGAGTTCGCCAGCCGCATTCGCTTCCCGGTAGAGATCGTGCGGCGCATTCGCGAGGCGGTGGGCGACAACTTCCTGATCATCTTCCGGCTATCCATGATCGACCTCGTGGAGGAGGGCAGCACCCATGACGAGGTGGTCGCCCTGGGCCGCGCCGTCGAGGCTGCCGGCGCCAGCCTGATCAACACCGGCATCGGCTGGCACGAGGCACGGGTGCCGACCATCGTCACCAGTGTGCCGCGGGCGGCCTTCACCGAGGTGACCCGGCGGATGAAGGCTGCGCTATCGGTGCCGCTGGTTACCACCAATCGCATCAACATGCCGGAGGTGGCCGAGCGAGTGCTGGCGGAAGGCCACGCCGACATGGTCTCCATGGCGCGCCCCTTCCTGGCCGACCCGGCCTGGGTGAGCAAGGCCGCCGAGGGCAGGTCCGAGGAGATCAATACCTGCATTGCCTGCAACCAGGCCTGCCTGGACCATACCTTTCAGGGCAAGGCGACCTCCTGTCTGGTCAACCCCCGTGCCGGCCACGAGACCGAGCTGCTCATCACGCCCGCCGAGACCCCCAGGCGGGTTGCCGTGGTGGGGGGAGGGCCGGCGGGCCTGGCGGCGGCGCTCACCGCGGCCCAGCGGGGCCATGCGGTGACCCTTTTCGAGCGCGGTAACGAACTCGGTGGTCAGTTCAACTATGCACGGCGGATTCCGGGCAAGGAGGAGTTCGAAGAGACCCTGCGCTATTTCCGGGTGATGCTCGACCGGCACGGCGTTCGGGTGCTCCTCGCCTGCGAGGCGGATCTCCAGGCGCTGCGGGATTTCGATGCGGTGGTGCTCGCCAGCGGAGTGCGCCCGCGCCACCTGGAGCTGCCCGGCAGCGACCATCCGAAGGTGGTGGACTACCCCGCCGCGATCCTGCAGCCGGAGCGGGTGGGGCGGCGGGTGGCGATCATCGGTGCCGGGGGCATAGGCTTCGACGTGGCGGAGCTGCTCACCCAGGGCGATCACTCGGCCCTTGATCGCGATGCCTGGTGCGACGAATGGGGCGTGGACCTGTCGGTTGCGACTCCGGGGGGGCTCAAGGCGCCGCGCCGCCCGGAGGCGCCTCGTCGGGTCTTCCTGCTGCAGCGAAAGGCCTCCAAACCCGGGCGCGGCCTCGGCAAGACGACCGGCTGGGTGCATCGTGCCTCGCTCAAGCACCGCGGCGTCGAGACGCTGGCCGGCTGCGAGTACCTGGGTGTCGATGACGCCGGTCTGCATCTCCGGGTGGGAGGGGAGCCGCGCCTGCTCGAGGTGGATTCCGTAGTGGTCTGCGCCGGCCAGGAGCCAGTGCGCGAGCTGCTGGAGCCCCTGCGCGCCGCGGGCCTGGAGGTACATCTGATCGGCGGCGCCGAGAAGGCCGCCGAGTTGGACGCCAAGCGCGCCATCGATCAGGGAACCCGGGTAGCGGCGGCTCTGTAATTTTCCGACGAAGCCTGGCGCCACCGTTCCTGCGGGCTTCCCTTCGGGGCCCGCCGGGCATCCTTGGCGGTTCCCTGTCGCGTTGCGTTGGCAAAACCGCGCGGTTGCCAACGAACCCTTGGTCGACATCATGCTCATAGGAAGTAAGGTCCAGCGTTGATTCGATGTCCGCTAATGCTGTGCCGGACTGTCCTACGCTGAGATTGCCACGATACGGAGCGCCGCTGACCACACCAGGCGCCAAATCATCGGGCTTTAAGGAGACATCGATGAGCATCTTCGACCATGTGCAGAATCGCTACGAGCGCGTCCAGCAGGAAGAGTTGACCCTGCAGGAGTACCTGGAACTCTGTCATCGGGAGCCGTCGGCATTTGCCTCGGCCTCCGAGCGGATGCTCGAGGCCATCGGCGAGCCCGAGGTGATCGACACGGCCAAGGATTCCCGGCTATCGCGTATCTTTTCCAACAAGGTCATCCGCCGCTATCCGGCATTCTCCGAGTTCTACGGCATGGAAGAGGCGATCGAGCAGATCGTGTCGTATTTTCGCCATGCCGCCCAGGGCCTGGAGGAGCGCAAGCAGATCCTCTATCTGCTCGGGCCCGTTGGTGGCGGTAAATCATCGCTTGCCGAGCGCCTCAAGCTGCTGATGGAGAAGGTTCCCTTTTACGCCATCAAGGGCTCGCCGGTCTACGAGTCGCCGCTGGGCCTCTTCTCGCCGGAAGAGGATGGCGAGCTGCTCGAGAAGGAGTACGGCATTCCGCAGCGCTATCTCAAGAGCGTGATGTCGCCCTGGGCGGCCAAGCGCCTCAAGGAGTATGGTGGCGATATCAGCCAGTTCCGGGTGGTGCGCCTCTACCCTTCGCGTCTCAACCAGATCGCCATCTCCAAGACCGAGCCAGGGGACGAGAACAATCAGGACATCTCGTCGTTGGTGGGCAAGGTGGATATTCGACAGCTGGAAATGTATTCCCAGGATGATCCCGACGCCTACAGCTTTTCCGGTGGTCTCTGTCGTGCCAACCAGGGTCTTATGGAATTCGTGGAGATGTTCAAGGCACCGATCAAGGTGCTGCATCCGCTGCTGACCGCCACCCAGGAGGGCAATTACAACCCCACCGAGGGCATGGGGGCGATCCCCTTCGAGGGCATCGTGCTGGCCCACTCCAACGAGAGCGAATGGCAGGCATTTCGCAACAATCGCAACAACGAGGCCTTTCTCGACCGCGTCTATATCGTCAAGGTGCCCTACTGCCTGCGGGCCTCCGAGGAGGTCAAGATCTACCGGAAGCTGCTCGAGCACTCCTCGCTCGATCAGGCACCCTGTGCCCCGGATACCCTGCGCATGCTGGCACAGTTCACGGTGCTCTCACGCCTCAACGAGCCGGAAAACTCCAGCGTCTATTCCAAGATGCGGGTCTACGACGGCGAGAACCTCAAGGATACCGATCCCAAGGCCAAGTCGATCCAGGAGTACCGCGATGCCGCCGGGGTCGACGAGGGCATGGACGGGCTTTCCACCCGCTTCGCCTTCAAGATCCTCTCCAAGGTGTTCAACTTCGACAGCCACGAGGTGGCGGCCAATCCGGTGCACCTGCTCTACGTGCTGGAGCAGCGGCTGGAGCAGGAACAGCTGCCCCGCGAGACCTTCGAGCGCTACCTTCGCTACATCAAGGAGTACCTGGCGCCGCGCTATGTGGACTTCATCGGGAAGGAGATCCAGACGGCCTACCTCGAGTCCTACTCCGAATACGGCCAGAACATCTTCGACCGCTACGTCACCTACGCCGATTTCTGGATCCAGGATCAGGAGTATCGGGACCCGGAGACCGGCGAGCTGTTCAACCGTCAATCTCTCAACGAGGAGCTCGAGAAGATCGAGAAGCCGGCCGGCATCTCCAATCCCAAGGACTTCCGCCACGAGGTGGTCAACTTCGTGCTGCGGGCCCGTGCCCAGAACAACGGCATGAACCCCAGCTGGCAGTCCTACGAGAAGCTGCGCGGTGTGATCGAGCAGAAGATGTTCGCCAATACGGAGGAGCTGCTTCCGGTGATCTCCTTCAACGCCAAGGCCTCCCAGGCGGACCAGAAGAAGCACGAGGACTTCGTGGCCAGGATGGTCGAGCGCGGCTATACCGAGAAGCAGGTTCGCCTGCTCTCCGAATGGTACCTGCGCGTGCGCAAGTCGCAGTAGGCCGAGGAGGTCATCCATGACCTATTTCATCGATCGACGGGCCAACGCCAAGCACAAGAGCGCGGTCAACCGGCAGCGCTTCCTGGATCGCTATCGCACCCATATCAAGCGGTCGGTGGAAGAGGCGGTCAACCGACGCTCCATCACCGATATGGAGCGTGGCGAGAAGGTCTCGATTCCGAGTCGCGATATCTCCGAGCCGGTGTTCCAGCATGGTCCTGGCGGGAAGCGTTCCATTGTCGCTCCCGGCAACAAGGAGTTCACCGAGGGAGATCGCCTGCGTCGCCCCGGCGGCGGTGGCGGCAGTGGCGGCGCCGGGGAGGGCGGTGCCTCGGACCAGGGTGAGGGCATGGACGAGTTCGCCTTCACCCTGAGTCGTGAGGAGTTTCTCGATTTCGTCTTCGAAGGTCTGGAACTGCCCCACCTGGAGCGCAAGGCGCTGGTGGACCTCGACGAGGTGCGCCCGGTTCGAGCGGGTCTCTCCCGGGATGGCGTTCCGGCGCGGATCAACATTGTGCGTTCCATGCGAGAGGCCCATGCCCGTCGCATTGCCATGCGGGCGCCCATCCGCCGCGCCCTGCGCGAGGCGCGGGAAGCCCTGGCGATCGAGGAGAGCAAGGATCCGGTGCTGCGCAACCCGGCGCGCATCAATGAGCTCAAGGCTGAGGTCGAGCGCCTCGAGAAGCGCCTGGAATCTGTGCCCTTCATCGACACCTTCGATCTTCGTTACAACAATGTGGTCAACCAGCCTCAGCCCTCCAGCAAGGCGGTGATGTTCTGCGTGATGGATGTCTCCGGCTCCATGACCCAGGCTCACAAGGACATCGCCAAACGATTCTTCCTGCTGCTCTACCTCTTCCTGGAGCGCAGCTACGAGAAGGTCGAGCTGGTCTTCGTGCGGCACCACACCGCCGCCAAGGAGGTCGACGAGGAGGAGTTCTTCTACTCACGAGAGACCGGCGGCACCATCGTCTCCAGCGCCTTGACCCTGGTGGACGAGATCATCGCCAAGCGCTACCCGCCGGGGCAGTGGAACCTCTACGTGGCCCAGGCCTCGGACGGCGACAACTGGGACGACGATTCCGTCGCCTGCCGCGATGTGCTGATCAAGAAGCTGATGCCGCGCCTGCAGTACTTCACCTACGTGGAGATCACCCCCCACGCCCACCAGGCGCTCTGGGAGGAGTACGAGACGGTGGCCGCCGAGTTCCCGGCGCGCTTCGCGATGCGTCAGATCGTCGAGGCCGGTGATATCTATTCGGTGTTCCGTGAGCTGTTCAAGCGACGCGCCGGCGGCGGCTGAGCCCTCGGCGCGGCGTAGAGGAGGAACCATGACACGACGCAAGCCCATTGCCACGGGCTCCGACTGGAACTTCGAGATCCTTGCCGAGTTCGAGCGCGAGATCGCCCGGCTGGCGGACGAGTACCGCCTCGATATCTACCCCAACCAGATCGAGGTGATCACCACCGAGCAGATGATGGACGCCTACGCCAGCGTGGGCATGCCGGTGGGCTATCACCACTGGTCCTACGGCAAGCAGTTTTTGGCAGTGGAGCAGGCCTATCGGCGGGGCCAGATGGGCCTGGCCTACGAACTGGTGATCAACTCCGACCCCTGCATCGCCTACCTGATGGAGGAAAACACCCTGATGATGCAGGTGCTGGTGATGGCCCACGCCTGCTACGGCCACAACTCCTTCTTCAAGGGTAACTATCTGTTCCGGACCTGGACCGATGCCAGTTCGATCATCGACTACCTGATGTTCGCACGGCAGTACGTTGCCGAGTGCGAGGAGCGCCACGGCGTCGCGGCGGTGGAGCAGCTGCTGGATGCCTGTCACGCCCTGCAGAACTACGGCGTCGACCGCTACAAGCGCCCCTCGCCGATCTCCGCCGCCGAGGAGGCGCGCCGCCAGAAGGAGCGTGAGGCGTATCTGCAGACCCAGGTCAATACCCTGTGGAGCACCATCCCCGGGCGGCCCGTGGTGGATGCGCTGGCCGGGGCACACGACGAGGATGACCCGCTCGGGCTGCATGCCGGTGGCCGCTACCCGCCGGAGCCCCAGGAGAACCTGCTCTACTTCATCGAGAAGAACGCCCCTCTGCTGGCGCCCTGGCAGCGTGAGGTGGTGCGCATCGTTCGCAAGCTGGCTCAGTACTTCTACCCCCAGCGCCAGACCCAGGTGATGAACGAGGGCTGGGCGACGTTCTGGCACTACACGCTGATGAACCGTCTCTACGAGGAAGGGCTGGTGGACGAGGGGCTGATGCTGGAGTTCCTGCAGTCGCATACCGCGGTAGTGAATCAGCCGGCTTTCGACAGCCCGTGGTACAGCGGGATCAACCCCTATGCGCTGGGCTTTGCCATCTTCAGCGACCTCAGGCGGCTGTGCGAGAATCCGACGGAGGAGGATCGCCAGTGGTTTCCCGACGCCGCGGGCAGCGACTGGCGGGAGACCCTTGAATTCGCCATGAAGAACTTCAAGGATGAATCCTTTATCCAGCAGTTCCTGTCGCCCAAGGTCATCCGGGACCTCAAGCTGTTCACGGTGGTGGACGATGACCAGGAGGAGATGCTGGAGGTATCGGCGATTCATGACGAGCGCGGCTATCGTCGGGTTCGCGAGGCGCTCGCCACTCAGTATGCCCTTTCACTGCGCGAGCCCAATATCCAGGTCTATTCGGCGGATATCCGCGGCGATCGCTCGCTGACCCTGCGCCACGTCCAGGATAGCCGCCGCCCCCTGGCACGCAGCGTCTATCCGGTGATCCGCCATCTGCATCAGCTCTGGGGGTTCCCCGTGCGACTTGAGTCAGTGGAGGGCGACGAGGTGACGCGTCGGTACCAGTGGCCCCTGCCGGAAGATGTGGCTCGGGCCTGAACCAAGCCCTGAAGTCCCTAGATAGGTTCTGGAATCCCGAGGCAGGTCCTGAAACGATGAAACCCGCGCCAGGCGCGGGTTTCCTTCCAACGTGTCGTGCAGAGCGATCAGGCCTGAGCGGTCCAGGACTGACACCACCCCTTGGGCTCGACGCTGTTCTGCGGGAAGAGCTGGCAGCCTTCGCTGTCGGCCACCCAGAACATGCAGTTGTCGCAGACTTCACCTTCCTCATAGGCCGGGTGATCTGAGGCGTCCTCGGCCACTTCGACGTAGTTCAGAGCCTGAGCCTGATCTGCGCTCGGGTCGAGGCGCGGCAGAGTGTCGGCGAAGGCGGTCTTGGAAAGAATGCCTACGCCCAGCGGCAGGGCGGCGAGGCCCAGCAGACTGTTGCGCATGAAGTCACGACGGCTATGGTTGGCCATGGGATCTCCTTTTCGTCACGGTTGCAGGAACGATTCCTGTTCTTCTTTTTGCTAGCGGGTGGTCGGCCACCTAAAGCTCCGACAGGGGCTGCCCCCGGGAGTTCGCTGACCTATGGTAGTAGAGTGAGGGTAACGATGCGAACCAGCCGTCCGCCGTGCGGCAATCTGCCGCGTGGCATGTTGGAGCCCAGGAGAGCCGATGATATTCACCCGCTTTGCCTCCCCCCTTGGCGAGATTCTGCTTTGCTCGGAGCCCGAGGGCCTGCGGCAGCTGACCCTGGCCGCCGAGGGGCTGCCCGACCCGGAGGGGGCGCGCCGTGACGATGACGCCCTGATCGACGCCCGTGACCAGCTGCTGGGCTACCTGGCTGGCCGGCGGCACAGCTTCAGTCTGCCTCTGGCCCCCGGCGGCAGCGATTTTCAGCGCCAGGTCTGGGCCGCCCTGTTGCGCATTCCCTGGGGTCAAACCCGCACCTACGGGGAACTGGCGCGCCGGCTCGGTCGTGAGGGGGCCGCCCGCGCCGTGGGTACCGCCAACGGCGCCAACCCGCTGCCGCTGTTGATCCCCTGCCACCGGGTGGTAGCCGCCGGCGGCCTGGGCGGCTACAGCGGCGGGGTGGCGCTCAAGCGTCGGCTTCTCGAGCTGGAAGGCAGTCTGCCCGTCTGAGCCGTGATTCTGCCGCGCCGCCGGCGCTGGTATACTCGCGTCATCGTCGGTCGCCATCGGCCGGATATCCACCGAGCCCCCAGGGGCCCGCAGCAGGGAGAGTGCCCGATGCAGAATGCCGTGATCCTGATCAATGCCGAGAAGGGCCAGGTCAAGGCGGTGGCCGAGCGCCTGGCCGACGTGGAGGGGATCAGCGAGGTCTATTCCACCTGTGGACGCTATGACCTGGTCGCCATCGCTCGCACCCGCGATTTCGAGAGTCTGGCGGAGCTTGTCACCGAGCGGTTGAACGCCGTGGAGGGGGTTCGCGACACCGAGACCCTCAATGCCATGCAGGTGCACTCCCGTCACGACCTGGAGACGATGTTCTCACTGGGCTGGTAGCGCCACGGCCGGGCCAGCGGTGTCCGGTTGGCGTTCCCCTGCACTGTTCCCCCACCCCTCGCTGGAAGCCGTTTCAAGGATGAGTCGTCGCCGCTCCCCCGTCACGCGCTGGCGCCGCCAGGCGCGCCGTTTTGGTATTACCTTGCTCTTTGTTCTGGTCACTTCCGGTCTCTGGTATGGCCAGGAGCGCCAGGTCCGCGACCAGCTGGTATGGATGGGAGTGCCCGAGTGGCAGAGTCCGACGCCGGTCAGTCTGCATCGGGTGCTGCGTAACGAGGGGTTTCTGGTGGGTTGGTCCGACGTGCGGGTCAATCCGCTGTGGGTCAGCTATCAGTTGCAGATGGTGGAGGACCCCAGTGCCGGCCCGCGGCCCGGCTTTCGCAGGGACTGGCGAACCCTCTGGCCGGTCGGCACCGACCACTATGCCGGCAGCGGATATGACCGTGGCCACATGGCGCCCAACTACGCCGTTGCGGCGGTGCATGGGCGGGAGGCGCAGCGCGACACCTTTTATATGAGCAACATGTCGCCTCAGCGGCCGGATCTCAATCGGCGTCTATGGCAGCGCCTCGAGGCGGTGGTGATCGACCATTTCGTGCCGCGCTTCGGTGAGGTTCAGGTGATCACCGGGCCGGTGTTTACCGAGGGCTTTCTCGCCAGCTTGTTCAAGCTAAACGGGGTGGGGCTGGCGGAGGTTCTCGACGCCTTCCGCAAGATCAGTGACAACCGGGTAGGGCTGGTGGAGATTCCCGAGGCTTTTTACAAGATCATTGCCGTACCGGGGGCGCCGGGGGAGGCGCCGCGGGTGCTGGCCTTCCTTATGCCTCAGGACGTGCGTGGCGATGAGCCCCTGGATGCCTACCTCGTCAGCGTGAACGAGATCGAGGCCCGAACGGGACTCAACTTTTTCCCGCGGCTGCCCGAGGAGCTGGCCGAGGTGCTGGAAGGAGAGGTGGTGACACAGGGGTGGGCCCTGGAAGAGGTGGCTCGCTTGCCGGGGCGTTTCTGAAAGGGATGTTTCGAACAGGCACAGAAAAGCCGCGATCAACGTCGCGGCATTCGATGATATTCTTTCAGCGAGGGTCCAGCGATGGTGCTCTTTTCTGGTTCGGCCGACACGATGCGTTGGAAAGAGTGGTGCCCAGGAGAGGACTTGAACCTCCACATCCTTACGGATACTAGCACCTGAAGCTAGCGCGTCTACCAATTCCGCCACCTGGGCGCATCATGCATCTCGTCGTGTTCGCGTTGATCCTGAAGGATCTGGTGCCCAGGAGAGGACTTGAACCTCCACATCCTTACGGATACTAGCACCTGAAGCTAGCGCGTCTACCAATTCCGCCACCTGGGCGAACACGAGCGATTCGAGCTGAAAAAAGCTGGGAGCAGACTCCCTACCACCGTTCACAAGGGAACGATGGTGCCCAGAAGAGGACTTGAACCTCCACATCCTTACGGATACTAGCACCTGAAGCTAGCGCGTCTACCAATTCCGCCATCTGGGCAGGCGAGGCGCATGATACCGGATTCCCTCTTCAATGCAAGCGCCAGAAAGGCATCGGGCTGCAGTTTTCTTGCCGCTAACCGTGACGGCGAGGGTCGCCATGGTTGGGTGGTGGGCGGCGCGGCGCTATACTGCGTCCATGACTATCGAAACCATAAGCCAGACCTCACGCTTGCGGCGCCTCTGCGCCATCTCACTCATGCCGTCATCGACCCTGCCAAGGATGCTCAACGCATGACCCATTGGACGCTCAGCGACGACCCGCACGCCAGCCGCGAAGCTCACAAGTACGACAATCCTGCCCCCAGCCGCGAGTATCTGCTCGCTCGGCTCGAGGAGGTAGGCAAGCCGATCACCCACGAGACCATGAGCCGTCTGCTGGGCCTGGAGGACGAGGACCTGCAGGAGGCGGTGCGCCGGCGTCTGGCCGCCATGGAGCGGGACGGCCAGCTGTTGCGCAACCGAGCCGGTGCCTACGCGCTGATCGACAAGCTCGATCTGATTCGGGGCAAGGTACTGGGCCACCGTGACGGTTTCGGCTTCCTTCTCCGCGAGGACGGCAAGAAACCCGATCTGGTGCTGCCCCCCCGGCAGATGCGCCGCGCTTTTCACGGTGACTACGTGCTGGCCCGCGTCAGCGGGCGGGATCGTCGCGGCCGCGACGAGGCGACCATCGCCGAGGTGCTCTCCCACAATACCCAGACCATCGTCGGCGTCTACCGCCAGAACACCTCCGAGTTCGGGGTGCTGATACCCGAAAATCCGCGCATCACCCAGGAGGTGATCATCCCGCACAGTGCCTGCGGCGGGGCAAAGGACGGCCAGGTGATCTCCGCTAAGATCGTCCAGCAGCCCGAGACCCGGGTGCAGCCGGTGGGCGAGGTGATCGAGGTGCTCGGCGAGCGCATGGACCCGGGGATGGAGATCGACATCGCCATCCGCAGCTACGAGATACCCGCCGAGTTCCCGCCGGAGGTCGACGACCAGATCGCCAGCATGTCTGCCGAGGTGGCCGACGAGGACAAGCACCGTCGCATCGATCTGCGCGATGTGCCGCTGGTGACCATCGACGACGAGACCGCCAAGGACTTCGACGACGCGGTCTGTGCCTGGAAGACCAAGTCCGGCAGCTGGAAGCTGCTGGTGGCCATCGCCGATGTCTCCCACTATGTGCGTCCGGGCAGCGCCCTGGACCAGGAGGCGATCCGCCGCGGCAACTCGGTCTATTTCCCCGGGCAGGTCGTGCCGATGCTGCCCGAGCTGCTCTCCAACGGGCTCTGTTCGCTGAACCCATCCGTTGACCGGCTGGCCCTGGTCTGCGAGATGAATATCTCCCAGAGCGGCACCATCAGTCGCTATCGCTTCTACGAGGCCGTCTTCCAGTCTCACGCCCGCCTTACCTACAACAAGGTGGCGGCGATCCTCGATGAGGACGACTCGGCGGGCGATGCCCTGCGCGAAGAGCACCGCGCACTGGTGCCGTCGCTGCACAATCTCCACGCCCTCTACCGGGTGCTGCGCGAGGCCCGTGTGGCGCGCGGCGCCATCGACTTCGAGACCACCGAGACGGCTATCGTCTTCAATGACGAGCGCAAGATCGAGAATATCGTTCCGCGCTCGCGCAACGATGCCCACAAGATCATCGAGGAGTGCATGCTCGCGGCCAACGTGGCCACTGCGCGCTTCCTCGACAAGCACGACCTGCCGGCCCTCTATCGCATCCACGAGAAGCCCTCGCCGGAGCGCCTCGACAAGCTGCGATTGTTCCTGAACGAACTGGGGCTGTCGCTGGGTGGCGGCGATGATCCCAGCCCGCAGGACTATCGGGAGCTGGCCGAGGTCATCAAGGATCGCCCGGACACCGACGTCATCCAGACGGTAATGCTGCGCTCAATGAGTCGGGCGGTCTATTCGCCTCAGAATGACGGCCACTTCGGTCTGGCCTACCCGGCCTACGCCCACTTCACCTCGCCGATCCGCCGCTATCCGGACCTTTTGGTCCACCGCGCCATTCGCTCGGTGATCCGCGGGCCGCGCCAGACCAACACGGTGCTGCGCGCCGAGGGGGCTCCGGTAGAGCCGCCAAGCAAGTGGGCCCCCTACACCTTCGAGCAGATGCTCGAGCTCGGTGAGCACTGCTCGATGACCGAGCGCCGCGCCGACGACGCCACCCGTGATGTCGAGGACTGGCTCAAGTGCGAGTTCATGTCCGACAAGCTCGGCGATGTGTTCGACGGCACCATCGCCTCGGTAACGCAGTTCGGCATCTTCGTGCGCCTCGACGAGGTCTATGTCGAGGGTCTGGTGCACGTCACCTCGCTGCCCTCGGATTACTATCATTACGAGCCCGAGAAGCACCGCCTCAAGGGCGAGCGCAGCGGCATGAGCTACCGGCTGGGTGATGGAGTCACCGTGCAGGTGGCCCGGGTCGATCTCAATGACCGCAAGATCGACTTCGCCCTCGCCGATGACAAGCCGCGTCCCAAACGGGCGCCGCGCCGTCGCCGCGGTGCGGACGACGCTCCCGACAAGGGGCGTGCCCGTACCGGTGGCAAGCCGCCCAAGGCCGAGGCCGCTCCGGCAGCCAAGGCCGAGGAGGGCGATGGCAAGAAGCGCAGCGGGGGCCGCCGCCGCCGCTCGCGGCGCTGAGCCCTCTCCTCTCCCACCGATCTAAGGATGGTCATGAAGCAGAAGCGACCCCATCGGCCCGCCGGCGGCAAGCCGGCGATACCCGGCGGTCTGGAGGCAGTCTTCGGTGTGCATGCGGTCCGCGCCCTGCTTGACCGCGGCGAGACGCCGCGGGAGCTGTGGGTCCAGGAGGGCAGCGCGGGCGGCCGTCTGGCCGAGCTGATCGAGTCGGCAGGCGCTCGCGGTGCTCGCATCCTGACGCGTCCCCGCGATGAGCTCGATCGGCTCTCTCAAGGGGCAGCCCACCAGGGGGTGGTCGCCTTTGCCGCGCCTCTGGCCTTCGAGAGCGAAGCGACGCTGTGGTTCAAGCTGGAGGCCTGGCCTCTGGAAGCGCCGCCGCTGCTGCTGGTGCTGGATGGCGTTACCGACGTGCACAACTTCGGTGCCTGCCTGCGTAGCGCCGATGCGGCCGGCGCCCACGGCGTCATCGTGCCCAAGGACAAGGCGGCGCCGCTCAACGCCACGGTACGCAAGGTGGCCTGTGGTGCCGCCGAGAGCGTGCCGGTCTACCAGGTCACCAATCTGGCTCGCGCCCTGGCCAGGCTCAAGGCGTCGGGCGTATGGATCACCGGTACCGCCGGCGAGGCCGAAGCGCTGGTCCATGAGGCCGATCTCACCGGCCCCACGGCACTGGTGATGGGCGCCGAGGGCAAGGGCATGCGCCGCCTCACTCGGGAGGCCTGCGATCTGCTGGTCAAGCTGCCCATGGCGGGCAGCGTCTCGAGCCTCAATGTCTCGGTGGCCACCGGCATCTGCCTGTTCGAGGCGGTGCGCCAGCGTACGATGCGAGCAGCCTCGGCGAGCTAGTGCTCGGAGTGGCGCCGCCCCGGGCCACCTTCAACGACAACGCCTGCCGAATGGCAGGCGTTGTCGTTTTCATCGGTTCAGGCGGTTTCAGGTGTCGGTGGCCTCAGCGGCGGTGGCCCGGCGCGCTGCGGGCGCGTCGAGGAAGGCCTCCCGGGAGTCATCCATGGCGTCCAGCCAGCGGGTGTGATGCGCCGGTGCCTGGGTGCCGGTCATCAGCGAGCGGTAGGACTTGTCGCGGAAGGTCATGATGCCCTCGTGCTTGTGCCTCTCCCACTCGAGGAATGTCTGGTTGACTCCCTCTATGTCGAAGTCCGGATAGTCGGTGGCATCGATCAGGCTCGCCACATAGTCGCCCTGGAAGCGAATCATCTCCTCGTCGCTTTCCAGCGCCTCCTCGCGCTCGCGCCAGCCCCGGCTGTCGCGCTCCATGGACACGCGGTCGGGCAGGGCGATCCGCCCCAGGATGATGTCGCGGACATACCAGGCCTGGGCGTCGAACATGTTGAAGGTGTACCACTGATCCTGCATGCCCAGGTAGAAGAGCCTGGAGTTGGCCTCCCAGGTCACGCCACGGTAGAGGCCCAGCGGCCATAAGCGGTTACGGGTCTTCAGGCGAAGTGCGTCCGGCAGGAAGGGGAAGTGGTGCAGGTAGCCGGTGCACAGGATGATGGCATCCACCTGCTTGTGAGTGCCGTCGATAAAATAGGCGGTGTTGCCATCGACCCGCTGCAGCAGGGGCTTCTCTTCCCAGTTTTCGGGCCAGTCGAAGCCCATGGGGCGAGTGCGGTAGCAGCTGGTGATGCTGCGCACACCGTACTTGTAGCACTGCGACCCAATATCCTCGGCAGAGTAGCTGCTGCCCACCAGCAGGATGCTCTTGCCCCGGAATTCCAGGGCGTCGCGGAAATCGTGGGCGTGCAGGATGCGGCCGTTGAAGGTATCGAAGCCTTCGAACTCGGGCTCGTTGGGGGTGGAGAAGTGGCCGGATGCCACCACCACATGGTCGAACACCTCGCTCTCGACGACATCACGCTCATGGTCACGCACGGTCACCAGGAAGGTGCGATCCGCTTGCCGATACTCCACATGATGCACCGGACAGTTGAAGCGGATGAATTTGCGCACACCGGCCCTCTCGACGCGACCCTGGATGTAATCCCATAGCACGGCGCGGGGCGGGTAGGAGGCGATCGGTTTGCCGAAGTGCTCCTCGAAGCTGTAATCGGCGAACTCCAGACACTCCTTGGGACCGTTGGACCACAGGTATCGATACATGCTGCTGTGCACAGGTTCACCATGGGCATCGAGTCCGGTGCGCCAGGTGTAGTTCCACTGTCCTCCCCAGTCGCCCTGCTTCTCGTAGCAGACGAGTTCGACAGGCTCAGCGCCTTTATCGAAAGCGGATTGGAAGGCTCGCAGCTGTGCCAGGCCGCTGGGGCCTGCGCCGATGATGGCAACGCGTTTGGTCATGAAGGGCTCCGTGAATGATGCCCGGAAGGACGCTTGTACAGAAGGCGTCCTTCCGGGCATCGAGGTGGCAGATGGCATGGATGCCCCATGTCCGCCCGAGGGCGGTGACGCAAGCAGCCTGATCCGGCCTGGGGCCGGTGATCTGTCACCCCCTGGAGGGATGGCGCCGGTGAGGATGAAGGGCGCGGGTCTTGATGGGAGGCAGCTTGCCGCTGAGCCCGGGGTTGTTTTCCGGGCAAATAGAATAGAAAGGGCGCGGCAGCGTCAGGATGATGAGTGGCACGGTTTGGCCATCTCGTTCCGGGCAGGAAAAGACGACCGTGCCCGAGGCAATCCATAAACTATATCTATCAAAATATAGATTTTAAATAATTTTGTCAATAATGGCGCAGCGGCCATGTGTGCCGGCAAGCGCATTGGGGAGACCGGGCCTTGGGGCTGTTGCGGGGTCTCCAGCTTGCTATCGCCGCTGCCACTCACTAGAATGCCTTCGCCCGCACGTCTTCGAGCGGGTACTCGTGTTTTTCCAATATCACCTCCTTGCTTCCCCGGAGCCCAGATCTCTCGCGGAAGCTGCCAAACCGCAAGGAGATTTCATGCGTCATTACGAAATCGTGTTCATGGTCCACCCGGACCAGAGCGAGCAGGTCCCGGCCATGGTCGAGCGCTACACCAGCCTCGTCACCGAAAACGGCGGAACCGTGCATCGTCTCGAGGATTGGGGTCGTCGTCACCTGGCCTACCCGATCAACAAGATCCACAAGGCTCACTATGTGCTGATGAACGTCGAGTGCGAAGGCGAGACTCTCGACGAAGTCGAGAACATCTTCCGCTTCAACGACGCCATCATTCGTAGCCTGGTGGTACGTTGCAAGGAAGCGGTGACTGAAGCTTCCCCGATGATGAAGCCGGTGGAAGAGAAGCGCGTTCGTCGCGATGACCGTGACGAGAAGCCCCGCGCCGAAACTGCCTGATCTCACCCATCGCACATCTGAAGGAGTCTTCACATGGCACGCTTTTTCCGTCGCCGCAAGTTTTGCCGCTTTACCGCCGAAGGCGTGAAGCAGATCGATTACAAGGACCTGGACACTCTCAAGGCCTACATTACCGAGACCGGCAAGATCGTTCCCAGCCGCATCACGGGTACCAAGGCTCGCTATCAGCGCCAGCTGGCCACCGCTGTCAAGCGCGCCCGCTACCTGGCACTGCTGCCCTACACCGATAGCCACCAGTAAGCGCCTGGCGTGATGCTCGCGATTGCCCGCTGGATGATGCGGGGCACGCCCTACGCCGTTGGCGGGGCCGCCCTCTCCACGCTTATCCCCTGGCTGTTCTGGTTGGGGGCCGCCATTGCCGCGCTGGTCACCCTGCGCCGTGGTCTCACGGCGGCGCTGCCGGTGATCGTGGCGGCCGGGGTGCCGGCCGGCTGGTGGTGGGCTCAGGGCGACGTCATTCCGTTGACCAGCGTGCTGCTGGTTACGCTGATGGCGATCGTACTGCGTTCCCGCATGCGCTGGGGCGAAGCATTGATCATCGGCGTCCTGGCCGGTGCCGGCATGATTCAGCTCGGTGTCTTCCTGCCGCCTGGCGGGGCTGGCCCCATGCTGGAGCAGCTGCGGGAGGGTTCGCCCGAAGTGGAGCGCCTGCTCAGCGAGTTGACCAGCCAGGGGCTCGATACCGAGCAGCTGGCCGGTTTGCTGATCGGTGGCATCACCGGGCTGGTGGTGCTGATTGCCGCGGTTGCCTGCCTGGCGCTAGCGCGTAGCTGGCAGGCGGGGCTCTACAACCCCGGTGGCTTCCGCGAGGAGTTTCACGCCCTGCGCCTGACGCCCCGCGAGCTGGCCGTGCTGGTGGTCCTCGGGGTGGTGGGCGCGGTGTTGGGGCTTCCCGTTCTGGGCATGCTGCTGTGGATTCCGCTGCTTGTCGCCGGCATTGCCCTGGTGCATGGGTATATCGGATTGAAAGGGATGAACGGGCTGTGGCTGGTCGCCTTCTATGTGCTGCTGATCACCACCTGGCCCATGATTCTGATTGTGCTGCTGCTGGCCTTCATCGACGTTTTCGCGGACTTCCGCGGGCGTGTGGCCAGCCGCAACTGACAAGAGGTTAACGAGATGGATGTCATTCTGCTCGACAATATCGGCAAGCTCGGCGGCCTGGGTGACCAGGTGACCGTCAAGCCCGGCTACGGCCGTAACTATCTGATGCCCTACGGTCTCGCCGTACCGGCTTCCAAGGAAAATATCGAGGCCTTTCAGGCTCAGCGCGCCGAGCTCGAGGCCCAGGCCGCTGAGCGTAAGGCCGAGGCCGAGGCGCGTGCGGCTCAGCTCAACGAGATCGAGCTCTCACTGGTCTCCAAGGCCGGCGATGAGGGCAAGCTGTTCGGCTCCATCGGCCCCCGCGATCTGGCAGAGGCCATCGCCTCCGCTGGCTTCGACGTGGCCAAGAGTGAAGTGAAGATGCCGGGCGGTCCGATTCGCGCCACCGGCGAGTACGACATCCACCTGCAACTGCATGCGGAAGTCGACGCCACCGTTCGCGTGGTGGTAGTGGCCGAGTAAGTCCCGGCCACCGCCCGACGAGGGGCGCAGGGAGGAATCCCTGCGCCCCTCGTCACGTCTGGACATCGGTGACCCTGCCATGGGGCCCGCCGACTGTCTGGGGTAGAATGTCCTCCCCGCAATGGCCAGGGTGAATCATCGCGATGTCAGAAATGCTCGTGCACGACAAGGAAACCGCCGCTCTCAAGGTGCCGCCCCACTCGCTGGAGGCGGAGCAGTCGGTGCTGGGCGGCCTGATGCTCGACAATCAGGCGTGGGATAACGTCGCCGATCGCCTGGTGTCCGACGACTTCTATCGCTATGAGCATCGGCTGATCTTCAACGTCATGGCGGGGTTGGCCGAGGGAGGGCGGCCGCTGGACGTGGTGACTCTCTCCGAGGCGCTCGAGGGCCGCGACCAGCTCGATACTGTTGGCGGCCTGGCCACGCTGGCCGAGCTGGCCCGCAATACGCCCTCTGCCAGCAACATCCGCGCCTATGCCGACATCGTTCGCGAGCGGGCCACCCTGCGCAAGCTTATCCGTGCCGCCAGCCAGATCGCCGACGGCGCTTTCAGCCCCCAGGGTCGGCCGGCGGACGAACTGGTCGACGAGGCCGAGCGCCTGGTGTTCCAGATCAGCGAGGAGCGCCCCAAGTCAGGGGGGCCCATCGGCATGAGCGAGCTGCTTGCCAAGGCGGTAGACCGCATCGATGAGCTCTTCAACATGCAGGGGGAGATGACCGGGCTCTCCACCGGGTTCCGCGACCTGGATGAGATGACCACGGGCCTGCAGCCGTCGGATCTGGTGATCATTGCGGGCCGCCCCTCGATGGGCAAGACCACCTTCGCCATGAACGTGGTGGAGCATGCGGTGATCTCCAGCGACAAGCCGGTGATGGTGTTCTCCATGGAGATGCCTTCGGAGTCGCTGATGCTGCGTATGCTGTCGTCGCTGGGCCGCATCGATCAGACCCGGGTTCGCACCGGCCAGTTGGAGGACGAAGACTGGCCGCGGCTTACCTCTGCGGTCAACCTGCTGAAGGACAAGCAGCTGTTCATCGACGATACCGCGGCGCTGTCACCCAACGAGATGCGCTCGCGGGTTCGGCGGCTGGTGCGCGAGCATGGCAACGTCGGCTTGATCATGATCGACTATCTGCAGCTGATGCAGATCCCGGGCTTCTCCGAAAACCGCACCGGCGAGATCTCCGAAATATCCCGCTCGCTGAAGGGCATGGCCAAGGAGTTCGGCTGCCCGGTGGTGGCGCTGTCCCAGTTGAACCGCTCGTTGGAGCAGCGCCCCAACAAGCGACCGGTGATGTCGGACCTGCGCGAATCGGGTGCCATCGAGCAGGACGCCGACGTGATCGCCTTCGTATACCGCGACGAGGTCTACAACCCGGACAACCCCGACAATCAGGGGCTGGCCGAGCTGATCATCGGCAAGCAGCGTAACGGCCCCATCGGCACGGTACACATGGCCTTTATCGGCAAATACACCCGCTTCGAGGACCTGGCGCCGGACAGCTACGGTGACACCTTCGGCGAATAGGGCTCGGCCTTCGTCAAGCCGTCCGGCTTGAGCCCGGTGGGCAGGGCCGTATAATGCCCAGCCCCGGGAACAGGGTAGAGAAAACAGATCAGAGGAGGCAGCATGGCAGGTGGATTTCGGCGCGGCAATCGGCAGCGCACTCCAAAGCTTCAGGCTCGCGGTGAACTTCAATCCCTGGAGCGTGAGGGGCCCTTCAAGGAGTGGCTGGGCATGCCCGACCTCTACCGTTACCAGCTCATGGTGGAGGATGAGGCTTACAGCTACCAGACGGAGGAGGCCGAGCTGCCGGTGCAGGTAGGTGATCGGGTGGTATTCCGTTACAAGGAGACCAAGGCAGGCAAGTGGATCGACCGCAACTCTCTGGGCAAGGCCATCGATCCCTCAAGCTATCAGTGACTTGCGGAACCCTCCGGCGTATCGATGGTCCGAGCTTCACTGCTTTATTGTCACCGAGGCGTCATCCGATGATGCCAGACTTGGCCGTAGTGCAACCCCAAGTAACCCCGGAGGGAGCCATGGAATTCAAGGACCTCAAGGCCTTTGCGGCCCATCACGACAACTACGAGATTCGCGTCATCGGCCATGCCGGCAGCCGTTTCTATCAGATAGAGCTGGAAGACATCGAGGGGCAGCGTCATATGCTGACTCGCCAGGGCAAGCCGGTGCTGTTTCGCGCGCTGGATGACGTCTATCTGGAGCTCAAGCGCGTCGGCATTCACCGAGCCTATCTGGTGCAACAGGTACCCCACGACGAGATGGTCGGCCGCGAGGCAAACTACCACGACCCCCTGTCTTCGCGCATGCCCCTGGTATTCTGATTCGATCCCCGGCAACGCCCATCCGGCTCACTGGGCGACCGGTACGACCCAGCACACCAGGAGTGACTCATCCCTGCGATTTGCGCCGCCGCTTCTCCATCCAGCGCCCCAGGCGCACCCGGCGGCGTGCGAACCAGCGATACCCCGCATCCATCAGCGGTGCGATCCCCGGCAGGCAGCTCAACCATACCAGTCGCCGATAGCCGAGTACGGCATAGAGTGCGCGGCTGGCATCCATTCCGATGAACCAGCGCCCCCCCCCATCCTGCAGATGCAGCCGACCCATCATGGCGTCGAAGCTTCTGCCCACCGCTTCCGCGTCGAAGTCTTCCGCCTGGATATCCACCAGCGCTACCCGCTCACGGCGGGGATGCCGGGCGAGCCAGGCCACCTCTCGCTGACACAGCGGACAGTGGCCGTCGTGGTAGAGCGTCACCGGATTGCGGGCATGCAGGGTGTCGCGTCGATTCATGGGGTCTCCTCGCGGTAACCGGCCAGATGGACGCCGCGCTGTCCCTGACCGTCATCGTGCCAGGCGGTTGTGCGCGGCAGGCTGGTAAGGAAGCGTTCGGCCTGGTCGCGGATGGCCACACGCTTCTCCTCTTTCATCCTGGCAAGAGACCCATAGATCAGCTTCATGCGGGGATTGGCAGACAGCGCCTCGGCATGACGCTCCAGGAAGTGCCAGTAGAGGCTGTTGAGTGGACAGGCCCCCTCGCCGGTGACCTTCTTCGGATCGAAGCGGCAGTGTCGGCAGTGGTCGGACATGCGGTCAATGTACTTGCCTGAGGCGCAGTAGGGCTTGGAGCCCATCAGGCCGCCATCGGCGTGCAGCACCATGCCCAGCACGTTGGGCAGCTCCACCCACTCATAGGCATCGGCGTAGACGGCAAGGTACCAGTCACCCAGGGCCTCGGGGGAGACGTCGCAGAGCAGGGCAAAGTTGCCGGTGACCATCAGTCTCTGGATGTGATGGGCATAGGCGTTGTCGCGGGTCATCTCGATGGCGCGCCGCAGACAGCGCAGCTCGGTGTCGCCGCTCCAGTAGCAGGCGGGAAGGGGCTGGCTTGCGCCCAGGGCATTGCCGCGCTTGTAGTCGGGCATCTGCGTCCAGTAGAGGCCGCGGACATATTCTCGCCATCCCAGTATCTGGCGGATGAATCCCTCCACCGCATTGAGCGGGGCACGTCCCTCGAGATACTCGCGCTCGGCACCTTCGCACAGCTCTCGGGGCGAGAGTAGCCCCATGTTGAGCGCCGGGGCGAGTCGCGAGTGAAACAGGAAGGGCTCGCTGTCGCTGATGGCATCCTGGTAGTGGCCGAAGTCGGGCAGCAGGTGGTCGAGGAAGTGGCGAAGGTCCGCCAGCGCCTGGCGCCGCGTCACCGCCCAGTGGAAGCCTTCGAGGGTGCCGAAGTGGTCGCCGAAGCGCTCGGCGACCAGCGCGAGTACCGTCTCGGTGGTCGCGTCGCGGCCATGGTGCGGAGGCTCGGGAACCGTCAGCTCTGCCGGCAGTGGCTTGCGGTTGTCGTGGTCGTAGTTCCACTTGCCACCGGCGGGTGCATCACCCTCCATCAGCAGGCCGGTGGCGCGACGCCGCTCGCGATAGAAGTACTCCAGGCGAAGGGACTTGCGGCCGCATGCCCAGGCGGCGAAGTCGTCCGGCGTGGTAAAGAAACGGTCATCCTCGAGCAGTTGCCAGGGCAGGGTAGCCGTGCTCCTTGACTGGATGTCATGCCAGAGGCGCCACTCGCCGGGACGCACGGTGCGAATCTCGTCGCAGCCATACAGGGCGGCCAGGCGTTCCGCTTCTGGGATCAGCCCCTGGACATTGTCGGCGTCATCCAGCGCGCTGTAGTGAACCCGATAGCCTCGCTCGCAAAGTTCCTGGGCGAAGTGCCGCATGGCCGCCAGTATCATGGCGATCTTCTGGGGGTGATGGGGCACGTAGTTGCCCTCCGCGGCCACCTCGCAGAGCGCCACCACGGCCCCATCGGGCAGGTCGCGCAGGCTGGCCAGACCGAGTGTGAGCTGATCGCCGAGAACCAGCACCAGGGGGCGGGGCATGGGCTTGCCTCAAGTTGTACAAGTTCGGTAGATGGTACAACTTAATGCCCGTCGCCGCGAGGGCCTGATACAATGGAGGACGATCTTGACCCAACCCCGCGCGCATCGACCAAGGAGCCTACCCATGACCAACGCGACCACGGACTCGGCAAACCCCGACATGGACTCCCCCGGGAGCGGCCGCCTGGCCCACGCGGACAGTGACCATCCGCCGGTCCCGCGCGCGAAAGTGGGCGTACTGCTCGCCAATCTGGGCACGCCGGATGCCACCGACTACTGGTCGATGCGCCGCTACCTGAGCGAGTTCCTCTCCGACAAGCGAGTGGTCGACTACGCCGACTGGAAGTGGCAGCCGCTGCTTCAGCTGATCATCCTGTCGCGGCGGCCCTTCAAGTCCGGCGAGGCCTATCGGAGCATCTGGAATACCGAGAAGGACGAGAGTCCGCTGCTGACCACCACTCGAGAACAGACCCGCAGGGTGGCAGAGGGTTTGCAGGCGATGTACGGCGACCAGGTGATGGTCGACTTCTGCATGCGCTACGGCAATCCCTCCACCGACAGCGTGATCAAGCGCATGCAGGCGGCTGGCTGCGAGAAGATCCTGTTCTTCCCGCTCTATCCGCAGTACGCCTCGCCGACTACCGCCACCGCCAACGACCAGGCGTTCCGCACCCTGATGACACTCAAGTGGCAGCCCGCCCTGCGGACCGTGCCAGCCTACTTCGATCATCCGCAGTATATCGAGGCACTGGCCAACACGGTGCGCGAGGCCTACACGGCCGCCGCGACGCCGCCCGAGGTGCTGGTCGCTTCCTACCATGGCGTGCCCAAGCGCTATCTGCTGGAGGGAGATCCCTACCACTGCCAGTGCCAGAAGACGACGAGGCTGCTGCGCGAGACCCTGGGCTGGGAGAAGGACGCTATCCAGACCGCCTTCCAGTCCAAGTTCGGACCCGAGGAGTGGGTGGGGCCGGCCACCGTGGAGCATGTGGCGGACCTGGCCCGGCAGGGCAAGAAGCACATCGCGGTGATCTCGCCGGCGTTCTCTTCCGACTGCGTGGAGACCCTGGAGGAGATCGAGGAGGAGATTCGCGATGCCTTCCTCGACGCCGGCGGCGAGACCTTCACCTATGTACCCTGCCTCAACGAGCGCGACGACCATATCGCCGCGCTGCTCGCCATCATCCACAACGAGCTCTCCGGCTGGGTCTCTCCTCGCGCGTGACGGCTGTCCGTCCTGTCCCGGTGCTAGCGGGGCAGGCGGGGCTTCTGACGGGACTTCATCTGCAGGGACTTGCGGCGTGTGCGCCAGGGATGACGAGCCTTGGCGGGGCGCGCCACCCGGCTCTGTCCCACATCCTCGTCGCGCAGCTCCGGCAGCGAACCTCGGGTGCCGGTGATGAAGCGCAGGTGCATGTGCAGGCCGGTCTTGGCCAGCATGTGGCCGGTGACAGGCGCCGTGATGAACAGAAACAGGGTGATCAGCAGTTCCTGCACGTGGAACTCTCGCTGGGTCACCGTGAAATAGAGCATCGAGGCGATCAGTATGCAGCCAATTCCCAGGGTAGTGCCCTTGGTCGGGCCGTGCAGGCGCATGAAGAAGTCCTTGAGCTGCAGCATGCCCAGCGAGCCGGTGAAGGCGAAGACGCCGCCTGCCACCAGCAGGAAGGCGACGACGCCTTCGGCCAAGAGGGTGAAGGTCATTTTTGCTTCCTCACTCGATGATGTCGCCACGCAGCAGATAGCGACAGATGGCCATGGTGCCGACGAATCCCAGCATCGCGATCAGGATCGCCGCCTCGAAGTAGGTCTTGGTGTTGAGCCATAGCCCCAGCAGCACGATCAGCGCGATGGAATTGACGTAGAGGGTATCCAGGGCCAGCAGGCGATCGGGGACATCGGGGCCCTTGGCCAGGCGCACGACATTCATCGCCATGGCCGCCACGATCAGGCCGAGGCTGATCATCAACGCGGTGTCTAGCATTCGAAGATCTCCTTCAGCGGACGCTCATAGCGCTCATGTATCTCGCGCACCAGCGCCTGTTCGTCCTCCATGTCGAGCACATGGATCAGCAGCGATGAGCGATCCAGGCGAACGTTGGTGGAGACGGTGCCCGGGGTCATGGTCACGGTGTTGGCCAGCAGGGTAATGGTCAGCGGCTCCTTGACCTGCAGGGGGTATTCGATGAAGCCGGGGTGGGGTTCACGCTTCGGGGACAGGATCAGCAGGCTGACCTGGATGTTGGCCTTGACAATGTCATAGAGCACCACCAGTACGAACCGGACCAGCTTGAGGGGATGCCTGACCCGGGGCATTGGATCCCAAAAGCCCTTGGTGAGCTGGGGAATGACCACCGCCAGGAAGGCACCGAGGATCAGCTGGCCGGGGGCAATGCTGCGCACCAGCAGCAGCCAGACAACCAGCAACACCAGTGACAGGGTGGGGGTGGGCAGCAGGCGCCCCATGGCTTTCATGGTGATTCTCCCTCGTCAGTGGCGAGCCGGCCGAACTGCAGGGCAGGCGATTCGCCGAGTAGTCGGAAGATCACGACCTGCGGCTCCGCCAGCTGTTCTGCGGTGGCGCGTGCATAGTCGCTGACCGGGCCGGCGAAGCCCACCAGCAGCGGCGCGCTGGCCAGCAACCAGAGCACGCCGGCAAGCTGTGGACGCGTGACCCGGCCGCTGTCCGCTGCGCCCTTGTAGCTGGCCCAGAAGAACACCGAGCCGGCCCGGGACATGGCGATCAGTGCGACCAGACCGGCCAGCAGCAGCAGCGGCCAAAGCCAGAGCCGGGCGGCCCCTTCGGCGGCCTGCATCAGCAGCAGCTTGCCCAGGGCGCCGGCCAGTGGTGGCAGGCCGGCCACCGCCACCGCAGCGACCAGAAACATGCCGCCCAGCAGGTGGCGCTGATGGAGGCGTCGGCCTCGCACCAGTCGCGTCCCCGCCTTGCCGCGCTGCTGGCTGATCAGCTCGGCGATCAGATAGAGGGCGCCGCACGCCAGAGTGGTGTGGGGCAGGTAATAGAGCAGGGCGCCGACTGCCTCGGTCGACCCCAGGGCCTTGCCGGCCAGCAGCGTGCCTACCGAGACCAGCACCAGGTAGGCCACCAGGTTGCGCAGGTCACGTGCCGCGAGTACGCCGATGCCGGCCAGCACGATGGTGGCCAGACCCGACCACCACAGCCAGGTGGTGATTGCCTCGGCGGCGGGGGTGTCGACGAAGATGAGCGACTGCACGCGCAGGATGGCGTAGAGCCCGACCTTGGTCATGATCGCGAACAGTGCGGCCACCGGTGCCGGAGCAGCAGCGTAGGTGCGGGGCAGCCAGAAATAGAGCGGCAGCAGGGCCGCCTTGAGGCTGAATACCACGATCAGCAGCAGGGCGCCGGCGGTCACCAGCGCCGCCTGATCGCCGTCCATGACCGCCACCCGACGCGCCATATCGGCCATGTTGAGGGTGCCGGTGGCGCCGTAGAGCACGCCCAGTGCTACCAGGAACAGCGCCGAACCCGCCAGGTTCAGGATCACATAGTGCAGCCCGGCACCAATGCGCTCCTTGCCGCCGCCATGCATGAGCAGGGCATAGGAGGCCAGTAGCAGAATCTCGAAGAAGACGAAGAGGTTGAACAGATCGCCGGTGAGGAAGGCGCCGTTGAGACCCATCAACTGCAGCTGGAAGAGGCCGTGGAAGTTGCTGCCTCGGATGTCCTCGCCGGCGCAGGCGAACAGCACGCAGCCCAGGGCCAGGACCGCGGTCAGGGTAAGCATCAGCGCGGACAGGCGGTCGAGCATCAGCACGATGCCGAAGGGAGCCTGCCAGTTGCCCAGGGCATAGAAGAGCATCTCACCGCTGGCCGCCCGTGAGAGCAGCCAGGCGCTGACCAGCAGCTGGGCAACACACAGTGCAACGCTCAACTGACGACGACGGGAATCACTGGCCTGGCTGACCAGCAGCAGGACCACGGCGCCGATCATCGGGATCAGGACCGGCAGGGTGACCAGGTGCTGGATCATTTGGCGTCTCCCGCCTCACCCTGCTGACCGTCGACGTGGTCGCTGCCCAGTTCGCTGCGCGCCCGAATCGCCAGGATCACCACGAAGGCGGTCATGGCGAAGCCGATGACGATAGCGGTGAGCACCAGCGCCTGGGGCAGTGGGTCGGCCGGGCTGATCGACTCGCCGATGACCGCCGCGGCGTGGGTATGCAGGCCGCCGGTGGAGAAGAGGAAGAGGTTCACCGCGTAGCCCAGCAGGGCGAGGCCGACGATGACCGGGAAAGTGCGTCCGCGCAGCAGCAGGTAGATGCCGCTGGCGGTAAGTACGCCGACCACAAGCGAGAACAGGGCTTCCATCAGCGTTCCTCCAGCGTCGGGCGGTGGATCGTGGTGACCCGGCCCAGGTTGATCAGGATCATCAGGGTGGCGCCGACCACGGCCAGGTAGACCCCCAGGTCGAAGAGCATCGCCGAGGCCAGCTCGATCTCGCCGATCAGCGGGATGTAGAAGTGGCCGAAGGCAGAGGTCAGGAAGGGGTAGCCGAACAGCCAGCTGGCCATCCCGGTGGCCACGGCGATGGCCAGGCCGGAGACCGCCACCACCGGGTAGGAGACCGGCAGGCGTTCGCGTGTCCAGTCGTAGCCACGAGCCATGTACTGGAGGATCAGTGCCACCGCGGTGATCAGGCCGGCAATGAAGCCGCCGCCGGGCTGGTTGTGGCCGCGCAGGAAGATGTAGACAGAGACCAGCAGTGCCAGGGGCAGCAGAATCTGGGCCACCACGGCGAGGATCATCGGGTGGCGGTGCCGCGACCAGCGGACGCCTTCGACGTTGCCCGCCGGCATGAACAGCTTCATGCGGTTGAGCAGCTTGAAGGTGGCCAGGCCCGCCAGGGTCAATACGGTGATCTCGCCCAGGGTGTCGAAGCCGCGGAAGTCCACCAGGATGACGTTGACCACATTGGTGCCGCCGCCGCCGGGCAGTGCCTCGCGCAGAAAGTAGTCGGCAATGGAGATGGTTTCACGGGTCAGCAGCGCATAGTTGAGCATAGCCACCACCAGGCCCAGCGACACGGCGAGCAGCAGGTCACGCAGGATACGTTTGCTGGAGACCAGCAGCGGCGGGCGCTGGGGCAGGAAGAACAGCGCCAGGATAAAGAGGATCATCGACACCACCTCCACCGAGAGCTGGGTCAGTGCCAGGTCGGGGGCGGAGAAGCGCACGAAGGTGAGCGAGACGGTGAGGCCCACCACCGAGAGCATCAGCAGCGAGACCAGCCGCCAGCGATGGCTTAGAGCGCTGCCGATGGCGCCGAACACCATCAGCGCCGCCCCCAGCACCAGCATGCCGTCGACCGGTTGCAGACCCAGCGGACCGGTCAGGGCATCCAGATTGGCCAGCCCCACCGCCACCATGGCCAGGGCGCACAGCAGAAGCAGCGCCTGGTAGCGCTGCAGGGAGCCATTTTCCAGGCGCTGGGTGAGCCACAGGGCCGCCTTGACCACACGCAGAACGGCGGCCTCGAAGATTCGCCCGGCATCCCGTGCCGGAAACAGGGCGGCGATCTCGGCCAGCCGCTTCTGCTGGCGCAGCACCAGTATCCCGGCAGCGACCGCTATCAGACTCATGGCCAGCGGAAGATTGAGTCCATGCCACAGCGACAGGGCAATCAGCGGCGTGGTGTCCCCCTGCACGGCGAGACTGGCGGCGTTGACCAGGGGCGCTGCCAGGATCATGGGAAACAGGCCCACCGCCAGGCTCATGGCGGCGAGGAACAGCCCGGGTGCCAGCATGCCGCGGACTGGATCGTGTGCCTTGAGCGGCGGTTGGGCCTTCTGTTCGCGGGTCAGCTTGGGTGCGGCGAAGAACAGGCTCCAGATGAGTCGCAGCGAGTAGGCCACCGAGAGGGTGGCCGCCAGCATCACCAGCAGGGGGATCAAGGCGCTCAATGCCCCCAGCACGTCATTGACCAGGCTCTGCTCGAAGAGCATCTCCTTGGAGAGGAAGCCGTTGAAGGGCGGGAAGCCGGCCATGGCGGCACCGGCCAGGATCGTCATGGTGCCGGTAAGCGGCATCATCGACCACAGGGCGCCCAGGCGGTCGATGTCACGGGTGCCGGTCTCGTGGTCGATGATGCCTACACTCATGAAGAGCGCGGCCTTGAAGGTGGCATGGTTGAGGATGTGGAACACCGCGGCGACGATGGCCAGCGGGCTGCCCAGGCCCAGCAGCAGGGTGATCAGGCCCAGGTGGCTTATCGTCGAGAAGGCCAGGATGCCCTTGAGATCGCGCTCCAGCAGGGCAAACCAGGCGGCATAGAGCATGGTGGCGAGGCCCACCAGGGAGAGGGATACTGCCCACAGTTGGCTATCGCCCAGCGCCGGGGTGAATCTCGCCATCAGGAAGACGCCGGCCTTGACCATGGTGGCCGAGTGCAGGAAGGCCGAAACCGGGGTGGGAGCGGCCATGGCGTGGGGCAGCCAGAAATGGAAGGGGAACTGGGCGGACTTGGTGAAGGCGCCGAACAGCACCAGGGCCAGGATCAACGAGTAGTGATCCGAGGCGCGGATAAGGTCGCCGGCGGCCAGCACCTCGCTCATGTCGAAGCTGCCCACCGTCTGGCCGATCAGCAGCAGGCCTGCCAGCAGCGCCAGGCCACCGGCGCCGGTCACCGCCAACGCCATGCGCGCCCCGCGCCGGGCATCGCTGCGGTGGCCCCAGAACCCGATCAGCAGGAATGAGGTAATGCTGGTCAGCTCCCAGAACAGCCACAGCAGCAGCAGGTTGTCGGCCATGGCGATGCCGATCATGGCGGTCATGAACAGCATCATGTAGGAGAGGAAGCGGCCGTCATCCTCGTCGGCACCCAGATAGTGCCCGGCGTAGTAGAGGATCAGGCTGCCGATGCCGAGGATCAGCAGGGCAAACAGCATCGTCAGCCCATCGATGCGCAGCGCGAGATCGAGACCCAGCAGGGGCATCCAGGTCAGCGAGAAGCGGGCAATCTCACCGTCCATCACCGCAGGGCCATGGAGCAGCACCAGGCCGAGGGCAAGCAGCGGAGCGATCAGGGTGGCAAGGGTGCAGGCGCGGCGGCCATAGCGGGAGGTGAATACCGGCACCAGGGCACCGAGTAGGGTGAGGAGAGGTATCCACAGAAGTGCCATCGGTCAGCTCGTCCACGCAATGGCGGGGGACGCAGTTGGCCAGGCCGGGCACCGAGGGACAAGGGGTGCGCTTGGGCCCAGGCAGCACGTCACCGCCTGGCTCGTCTTTCATCGACGGATGCAGCGTCGTCGAAGCGTTGGCGCGCGACAAAGGGTTGCGCAGAAAACGACAGGATAATCATTCACTAATGATAAAACGCCGCCTTTCGTTTAAGGTGTGGTCACGCCCTTACTTGCCACTCGCCGGCGTGAGTCTATAGGCTTTCACTATTGTTATAAAGGCTGCTGGGTGCTGCACTGCGTCATCCATTAGGCGAATGCTCGTGCATGCTCCGTCCCCACCGCTGGGCGGCTGATCCAGATCAGGAGAACGTCGTGTGATGCAATTAGCCGTGCTGTCGGGGTTCGCGCTGGCCGCCTTCGCGCCCCTTTTCCATCGCTGGTTTGGTGATCGTGCCAGCTTTGTGTTCGCCGCCTACCCGGCGGCGCTGGCGCTGTGGTTCCTGAATCAGCTGCCGGCGGTGATGGCAGGCGAGACTCTGGTCCTCGCCATGGAGTGGGTGCCTTCCCTGGGCATGAGCCTGACCTTTGTGGTCGACGGGCTATCGCTGCTGTTTGCCCTGCTGGTGACCGGAATCGGCACTCTGGTGCTCATCTACGCCGGGGGCTATCTGAAGGGGCACCCGGACCTCATGCGCTTTCACCTGGCGATACTGGCCTTCATGGTCTCCATGCTGGGGCTGGTGCTGGCCGACGGACTCTTCACCCTGTTCGTGTTCTGGGAGTTGACCAGCATCACCTCCTACCTGCTGATCGGCTTCAATCACACCGATCTGGAGGCTCGCAAATCGGCTCGCCAGGGGCTCTTCGTCACCGTGGCGGGGGGGCTGGCGTTGATGGCGGGGCTGGCGATGCTCGGCGTGGCCGGAGAGAGCTGGTCGCTGCGCGAACTCAATGCCATGGGTGATGTGCTGCGCGAGCATGACCTCTACACCCCTCTGCTGATCTGCCTGCTTCTCGGCGCCTTCACCAAGTCGGCCCAGTTTCCCTTCCACTTCTGGCTGCCCAACGCTATGGCGGCACCCACCCCGGTCTCCGCCTATCTCCACTCGGCCACCATGGTCAAGGCGGGTATCTACCTGCTGGCGCGACTGCAGCCGAGTCTGGGCGGCACCGAGATGTGGACGGTGACGCTGTCGGTGGTGGGGGCGCTGACCATGTTCACCGGCGCCTTCCTGGCCATTCGCCACACCAATATCAAGAAACTGCTGGCCTACTCCACGATCATGGCGCTGGGCACCCTGACCATGCTGCTGGGCATCGGCACCGAGGGGGCGTTGATCGCCTTCGTGACCTTCCTGCTGGCCCACTCCCTCTACAAGGGCTCGCTGTTCATGGTGGCCGGCATTCTCGACCATGAGACCGGCACCAAGGACGTTACCGCCATGGGGGGGTTGCGCCCGCTGATGCCGATCACCGCCGTGGTGGCCATGGTGGCGGCGCTATCGCTGGCCGGGGTGCCGCCGCTGTTCGGCTTCATCGGCAAGGAGCTGATGTTCGAGTCGGTGCTCGAGGCAAGCGCCTGGCGATGGCTGGTGCTCCTGCTGGCCTTCAGTGCGGCGATCCTGACCATCGCTGTGGCGGCCATCATCGCCCTGCGCCCCTTCTTCGGGCAGCGCCGCCAGACCCCGCGGGTGGCCCATGAGGCGCCGGCCTCCATGCTCCTGGGGCCCGCGGTGCTGGCCGTGCTCTCACTGGTTCTGGGGCTGCTGCCCGTGCTGGCAGGGTCCGGGCTCTTGACCGCGGCGGCCTCGGCGGTGGCCGGGACGCCGGTGGAGGTCAAGCTGTCGCTGTGGCACGGCATCAACTTGCCGCTGCTGATGTCGCTGGTCAGCCTGGCGCTGGGCTATCTGCTGTTCAAGCGCTGGGATCGCGTCCGGGCACGGCTGGCTCTTCTCGACCCGCTGATCTCCCGCGGCCCGGAAGCAGGCTACGACGCCCTGATGGACGGCGTGGTAGTGGTCTCCGAGTGGCAGACCCGAGTGCTGCAGAACGGTTACATGCGCAACTATATCCTGGTGATGATTCTTACCCTGATCGCCCTGATCGGCAACTCGCTGCTGCTGCGCCACGCGCCCCAGTTCCATATTGCTCTGGATGTCCAGTTCCACGAGGTCGTTGTGGTCGGCACCATGGTAATGGGCGCCCTGTTTGCCACCATCTCACGCTCGCGGCTCGGTGCCGTGGTTTCGGTGGGCATCATGGGCTTCTCCATTGCGCTGCTCTTCATTCTGTTCAGCGCGCCCGATCTGGGCATCACCCAGCTGCTGGTGGAGACCCTGACGGTGATCCTGCTGGTGCTGGTGCTGTTTCGCCTGCCGCGCTTCTCGAGTCTCTCCACTCCCCTTGAGCGTGTGCGCGACGTGGCGGTGGCCGGTAGCCTGGGCGGGCTGATCACCCTGCTGATTCTTACCTCCTGGAGCATCGACCAGTTCGTGCCGATCTCCGACTACATGATTGCCAACAGCGCGCCGCTGGCCCATGGGCGCAACATCGTCAACGTGATTCTGGTGGATTACCGCGCGCTGGATACCCTGGGTGAGATATTCGTGCTGGCCCTGGCCGCCATCGGGGTCTTCGCCATGCTCAAGCTGCGCGCCCCGGAGAAGCCGAAGAAGAGCGCACCGGCCAAGGAGAACGCCGATGGTTAAGTCCGGCACCATCATCCTCAACACGGCGGCCCGGCTGCTGATGCCGCTGCAGCTGCTGTTCTCCATCTTCCTGCTGCTGCGCGGTCACGATGAGCCCGGCGGCGGCTTCATCGCCGGCCTGGTCGCCGCCGGTGCCTTCACCCTCTATCTGTTCGCCTTCGGGGTCAGCGCCACCAAGGAGGTGCTGCGCATGCTCGACCCCCGCGACCTTATCGGGATGGGGCTGCTGCTGGGCATGATCTCGGTGGTGCCGGCCTGGTTCATGGGCGAGGCCTTTCTTACCGCCCAGTGGTGGACCATCCCCGGCATCGACTTCAAGGCCTCGACGCCGCTCATCTTCGATATCGGCGTCTACCTGGCCGTGCTGGGCTCGGTGCTGACCATGGTGATGACCCTGATGGAGGTGGACAAGGATGAGCCCTGAGAACACCGCCCACCGAACAGGAGATGCCTCATGGAACCCTTGATGGCCGTCGCCATTGGCTTCATGTATGCCGCCGCGATCTTCCTGATGCTGCGCCGCTCCATCGTCAAGCTGGTGATCGGATTGATGCTGCTGACCAATGCTGCCAACCTGCTGATCTTTACCTCGGCGGGGATGACCCGCGGCGCGCCGCCACTCATTCCCGAGGGCATGCTGGCGCCGGAGGGTGTGGTGGCCGACCCCTTGCCCCAGGCGGTGGTGCTGACCGCCATCGTGATCGCCTTCGGCGTGCTGGCCTTCGCCGTGGTGCTCATCCGCCGGGCCTACGAGATCGTCAAGGCCGATGATCTGGACAAGATGAAGGATACCGATACGTGAGGCCAGAAGTCGCACTCCCCGTCCTCCTGCCGCTGCTGTCGGGAGCGATCTCGCTGCTGTTCTGGCGTTCGCGACCCATGCAGCGCTTCACCGCCGTGGCCGGCAACCTGGCGCTGATGGTGGTGTCGCTGTGGCTGTTTACCTCGGTGTATCAGGAAGGCTATGTCACCATTCAGATGGGCGGCTGGGAGGCCCCCTACGGGATCACCCTGGTAGCCGACATGCTCAGCGCGGTGATGATCGTGCTCACCGCTCTGATCGGTCTGGTGATTGCCGTCTACTCGCTGGCCTCCACCGGGCCGGACCACGAGAAGTTCGGCTACTATCCGCTGATGCACCTGCTGCTGGCGGGGGTGTCCGGGGCCTTCCTCACCGGCGACATCTTCAACCTCTATGTGTGGTTCGAGGTGATGCTGGTGGCTTCCTTTGCGCTGCTGATCCTCGGTGGCGAGAAGGCGCAGATGGAGGGGGCCATCAAGTACGTGACCCTCAACCTGCTCGCCTCGGTGATCTTCCTGACCGCTATCGGCCTGCTCTACGGCATGGTGGGGACCCTCAACATGGCCGACATCGCCCTGCGCCTCCACGAGGCGGAGCATCAGGGCATGGTGGAGGTGCTGGCGGTGATGTTCATGGTGGCCTTCGGCATCAAGGCGGCGGCCTTTCCGCTGTTCTTCTGGCTGCCGGCCTCCTATCACACGCCGCCGGTGGCGGTGTCGGCGCTGTTCGCCGGCCTGCTCACCAAGGTGGGGGTCTATTCGCTGTTCCGGGTCTTCACCCTGATGTTCGACGATACCATGGACTACACTCAGGACCTGTTGATCTGGGGGGCCACCCTGACCATGGTGACCGGGGTGCTGGGCGCAGCGGCCCAGTACGAGTTCCGCCGCATCCTGTCGTTCCATATCGTCAGCCAGATCGGCTACATGATCCTCGGGCTGGCGCTCTATACGCCGCTGGCGATCGCTGGCGGCGTCTTCGCGATCATGCACAACATCGTGGTCAAGACCAACCTGTTCCTGATCAGCGGCATCACCCGGCGTCTGCAGGGCACCTATCAGCTCAAGAAGATGGGCGGCCTCTACAAGGAGCGTCCGTGGCTGGCCGTGGCCTTCTTCCTCTCCGCCTTCTCCCTTGCCGGGATCCCGCCGCTGTCCGGCTTCTTCGCCAAGTTCGTGATCGTGCGCGCCGGCATCGAGGCCGAGGCCTACGTGGTTACCGGCATCGCCCTGGCGGTTGGCTTCATGACCCTCTACTCCATGGTCAAGATCTGGAACGAGGTGTTCTGGAAGTCGCTGCCCGAGGATAACCTGGTGCCCGAGCGTGAGACCGTGGTGGGCGATGACGGCCGCATGGTCAAGCCCAACCTGTGGCTGATGACCCTGCCGGTGGGGGTCCTGGCCGCGATGTCGCTGCTGATCGGGGTCTTCGCCGAACCGCTGATGGGCCTGATGAATACCATCGGCGAACAGCTGTTGAACCCGCAGGGCTACATCGAAGCCGTGCTCGGCGATAACGTGGATGTCATCGAGGCCCTCATCGAGACGCCGGCATCCGAGGAGGTGAGCCCATGACCGGAGCCATCTGGAACCTGCTGCTGGCGCTGGCCTGGGTCGTGCTGAGCGGTGATTTCACCGGACTCAACCTGGTGGTGGGGCTGGTATTCGGCTATGTCGCCCTGCTGCTGATCGAGCCTCAGGTGGAGTCCCTCAAGGGTTATCCGGCGCGTATTCCGAGAATCCTGGGGTTCCTCGGTTTCTTCATCAAGGAGTTGCTGCTGGCAAACCTCAAGGTGGGTTTCGATATCCTGACGCCGCCCTGGCACATGAAGCCCGGGGTGATCGCCATGCCACTGGAGGCGCGTACCGAACTGGAGATCACCATGGTGGCCAACCTTATCTCCCTCACCCCCGGCACCCTGAGTCTGGACGTTTCCGACGACCGCAAGGTGCTCTACATCCACGCCATGTTCCTCGACGATGAGGAGGAGCTGCGCCGCAACCTCAAGGAAATGGAACACCGTGCCCTGGAACTGTTTCGCTGAGCCTGACCGCGAGGTGCCGACATGGAGACCGTGATCCTGATCAGCCAGGTTCTCATGAGCCTGGCGCTGATCCTGTGCTTCGTGCGCGTGGTACGCGGCCCGAGCCTGCCCGACCGTGTGGTGGCCCTGGAGCTGTTCGCCAGCATCATCGTGGGCCTGGTGGGTGTCTACGCCATCCAGTCCGACGTCTCGAGCTTTATCGATGCCGCCATCGTCATCGCCCTGATGGGGTTCCTGGCCGCCATCGGCTTCGCCCGCTTTCTGGAGCGGGGAGGGCCGCGCGATGATTGAGTTCATCAAGGGTACCTTCATCATCGGCGGCGCCCTGCTGATGCTGCTGGCGTCGCTGGGGATCCTTCGCCTGCCCGATCTGCTGACCCGCATGCACGCCACCACCAAGGCCGCAGCCCTGGGGGTGATCCTGATCATGCTGGCGGTGGCGATGCACTTCGCCGAGGTGGGAGTCGCGGCGCGCGCCTTCGCCATCATCGTGTTCATCCTGATGACTGCGCCGGTGGCGGCCCATGTGATCGGCCGAGCCGGCTACTTCGTGGGTTCCAAGCTATGGAGCGGCACGGTCAAGGATGAGCTTCGACCCAACTATGATCCGCTGACCCATAAATTGAAGAGCGGTCACGAGACCGAGGCCAACGCCCGACGCGAACCGAAGGAGAGCGACCCCTCCTGAAGCATCTCATCCCCCGTCGTCGAAGGCCGCCCCAGGGGCGGCCTTCTGCCGTTATGGGCTCGGAAAAGGACCAGGGCTTTAAGTTATACACTTATTGTACGATAATGATGACCTGTCCATGATTACGGGGTGCAACCGTGCATCGCAAACCACACCTGCCCAGCAAGCCCTGCGGCCACTGCCATCGACCCTTTGCCTGGCGCCGCAAGTGGGCGCGCGCCTGGGAAGAGGTTCGCTATTGCAGTGAGCGCTGCCGGCGCGAGGCGCGTCGCCCCGGAGTGACTCCATGAGCCTGACACTCATCTGGCTTCGCCACGATCTACGCCTGGCAGACAACCCGCTTTTTCAGTTCGAGACGCCGCCCGAGCAGCTGATGTGCGTCTATGTGCTCGATCGATCCTGGCTGACGCCGCTGCCCGGGCTCGATGTCCCGCGCATCGGTCCTGCCAGGCTGCGCTTTCTGTGGGAGAGCCTGATCGCCCTGCGCGGCGAACTTCTCAAACGCGGCAGTGACCTGCTGGTTCGCGTTGGTGACCCGGAGTCCGAAGTGGCCGAGCTGGCCGTCCACCATGGGGCCCGCCAGGTGAGGGTGCGTCGCGAGGCGGGCTGGGACGAGACCCAGGCCACGGTGGGGTTGGAAGAACGGCTGGGAGAAAGCGTCGCGCTATGGCAGTCCGACGGTGGGTTGCTGTTTGATGAGGCCTGTCTGCCGATGCCGGTGGATGCCCTGCCGAGCAGCTTCTCTGCCTTTCGACGAAAGGTGGAGCGCGTCGGGACCGTTCCCGGTGCCATCCCGGCACCGGTGACCCTGCCCCCCTGGCCCGATGCGGCGCCTCGAGGCTTTCCGGCGCTGGTCAAGGTGTGCAGCAGGGCGGCTGCCTGGACGTGCGATGGTCGCGCCGGTTTACGCTTTGCCGGCGGCGAGGCCGAGGGTCTTGCACGCCTCGAGCACTACCTCTGGCAGAGCGGCGCCGTTTCCCGCTACAAGCAGACGCGCAACGGTCTGCTCGGTGCCGATTTCTCCACGCGATTCTCTCCCTGGCTGGCCCACGGCTGCCTGTCGGCACGCCAGGTGCATGACGCGGTACGCGCCTGGGAAGCGCAGCATGGCGCCAACGAGTCGAGCTATTGGGTGGTCTTCGAGCTGCTGTGGCGGGATTATTTTCACTGGTCGGCCCGTCAGGAGGGGGTGTCGCTGTTCGGCTCGCGACGGCTTCCACAGGCCGATGAACCCTTCCGGGCCTGGTGCGAGGGCCGCACCGGATTGCCCTTCATCGACGCGGCCATGGGGGAGCTTGCCGTTACCGGCTGGCTCTCCAACCGGGCACGCCAGAACGTGGCGAGCTATCTGGTGCATGAACTGGGGGGCGACTGGCGCATGGGGGCAGCCTGGTTCGAGTATTCGCTGCTCGATTACGATGTGGCCAGTAACTGGGGCAATTGGCGCTACGTGGCCGGCGTTGGTCGTGACCCGCGCGGGCATCGCTTCGATGTCCTCTGGCAGGCCGATCGCTATGACCCCGATGGGGCCTACGTGGCTCACTGGCTGCCTGACATCGCCAAGCTGCCCGCGGGGAGTGCTCGCCACCGGCCCTGGTCGGTGGCCCCCGAACACTTCTCTCCGCCCCTGGCCGTGCCACAGGTTGTCCCGGAGACCGGTCAGTCCACCCTGGTTCCGCCGGGGGCCCCGGGTGGCTAACACGCCGGTCCAGGTGGTCTGGTTCAAGCGCGACCTGCGCACCCATGACCACTCTCCGCTGGCGAAGGCCTGTGCGGCGGGCGCGGTGCTGCCCCTCTACGTGATCGAGCCGGGGCTGTGGGGGGAGCCCGACAGCGCCCAGCGCCACTGGGACTTCATCGCCGAGAGCCTGGGTGATCTGTGCGATGATCTGGCAGGGCTGGGTCTCCCGCTCTGCGTGGTGGAGGGGGAGGTGACCGAGGTGCTCGCACATGTGGCAACAACGGTGGGTCCGATCGAGCTGCACTCCCACCAGGAGACCGGCAACGCCTGGACCTTCGCTCGGGATCGCCGCGTGGCGGACTGGTGTCGCGAACATCGGGTGGCCTGGCATCAGGCTCGCCAGCAGGGCGTGGTCCGCGGTCTCGACCAACGCCGCGGCTGGGTGGCCCAGTGGGAGGCTCTGGTCGAGGCGCCACTTGCATCGCCATCGCCAGCATCGCCTCCCGACGGCTGGAAAGACCTGCCCTCTCTACCGCCTGCGCGCTGGAGGCAGCGCACCCTGGGAGTGGGGCGTGAGTCCTGTCCCGGTCGTCAGCCCGGCGGCCGGAGAGCCGGCCTGGCCACCTGGCGCTCCTTCCTGGCCGGCCGCGGTGAGCGCTTCCATCGTGATATCGGCAGCCCCGAGCGCGCTCGCAACGCCGGCTCCCGGCTTTCCCCCCACCTGGCCTGGGGAACCCTGTCGCTGCGCGAGGTGGTGCAGGACCTTCGCCAGGCGCGTTCCGAGCGTCGAGGCCAGGACGAGTGGGGCAGGGCGCTCGCGGCCCTGGAGTCGCGGCTGCACTGGCACTGCCACTTCATCCAGAAGCTGGAGAGCCAGCCGGACCTGGAACATCGGACGCTGCATCCCGCCCTGCAGGGCCTCAGGGAGGACCCGCATCCGGAGAGGTTGGCCGCCTGGTGCGAGGGCCGCACCGGTGTGCCCCTGGTGGATGCCGGCATGGCCGCCCTGCGCGAGACGGGTTGGCTCAACTTCCGCATGCGGGCGATGCTGGTCTCCTTTGCCACCTTCGGCCTGGGGCTGCCCTGGCGGGAGCCGGCGCTGCACCTGGCTCGGCTCTTCGTCGACTACGAGCCCGGTATCCACTATTCCCAGATGCAGATGCAGGCGGGGCTTACCGGGACAAACGCCCTACGGGTCTACAATCCGCTCAAGCAGGCCGAGGAGCGCGACCCCCAGGGGCGCTTCGTCATGCGCTGGCTGCCGGCGCTGGCCCGGCTGCCCGAGGCGTGGCGCCAGCGGCCCTGGGCGCTGCCGGCCGCCGAACGCGCTGAGCTGGGGTTTGTGCCGGGACGGGATTACCCGCTGCCGGTGCATGACTTCGAGGCGGAAGCACGGCGCTGGAAGCGGACAATCCACGAGGCTCGGCAAACGCCGGAGGCGCGTCGGGACAGCGATGTCCTGCTCGAGCGACTCTCCAGCCGCCGTGGCACCCGCCGCCCGGCACCGCCCCCGTCCCCCCAGCTTTCGCTCTTTTCCGAACCCGATCAGGAGACGCCATGATTGCCGCCTGCCTTCCTCGACTGCCCTGGGGCCTGGGTCTCGCCGGCCTGATTCCGTTCCTGGCGCTGGCAGCAGCTTCCTGGCTGGCGCCGGCGGCCTGGCAGGTCGCCACCATTCCCGCCTTCCTCACCTACAGCGCCGTGATCCTCTCCTTTCTTGGCGGTGTGCAGTGGGGCGTGGCGATGTCCCTGGAGTCGCAGGACAGCGATGGCTTCCGGGCCCGGCTTGCTCTCAGCATGGCGCCCAGCCTGATCGCCTGGCCGGCGCTGCTTCTGCATCCGGTCATCGGGGCCTGGGTGCTGATCGCCGGATTCCTGCTGATACGGCTGCACGAGTGCGGTGAGGCGAGCCGCGAGCTGCTGCCTGGCTGGTATCAGTCACTGCGCACCCTGCTGACGGTGGTGGTAGTGGCCTGCCATGGGCTGGTGATCTGGCGCCTCGCCGTCGGATGATGGGGCTGGTGGTGCCGGCGATTCTGCGCGATGATCGCGCTGACCCCTGCCATGGAGAGCGCAAGCGTGATGAAACGGACCCTTACCCTGGGCCTGCTGCTGGGCCTGCTGGCCGGCTGTCAGAGCGGTCCTGCCCGGGAAGCCAAGGCGGCGGGTGAGTCCGCCCCCGAACCCAGCCAGACGGCGGCCACCCAGGCCGGCACCAATGCCGACGCGGCCGAACCGGCGCCGCCCGCCGACTTCGATGGCTGGCTGACCCAGTTTCGTCGGGAGGCCAGCCGCGAGGGCATCTCCGAGGCGACCCTGGCCAACGCCCTGGACGGCGTCCGCTATCGCCCCCGAGTGATAGAGCTCGACCGATCCCAGCCGGAGTTCGTGCGCCCCATCTGGCAGTATCTGGATAGCGCCGTCTCCGCCCAGCGCGTTACCCAGGGCCGTGCCAAGCTGGCCGAGCATCGCGACACCGCTCGCCGCATGGAGCAACGCTACGGGGTCCCCGCCGAGGTGGTGGTGGCGATCTGGGGCATCGAGAGCAACTATGGCGGCAATTTCGGTAGCTTCTCCACTCTGGAGGCGCTGGCAACCCTGGCATTCGACGGGCGTCGTCGCGATTTCGCCCGCGGTGAGCTGCTGGCCGCCCTGCGCATCATCGAGGCCGGTGATATCGCCCCGGATCGCATGGTGGGCTCCTGGGCCGGTGCCATGGGCCATACCCAGTTCATTCCCTCGAGCTTCGAGGCCTACGCCGTGGATGGCGATGGCGATGGACGTCGCGACATCTGGGGCAGCATTCCCGACGTCATGGCCTCCACGGCCAACTACCTGGCCCGGGCCAACTGGCAGGCCGGCCAGCCCTGGGGCGTTGAGATCGCGCTTCCCGACGGCTTCGACTACGCCCAGGCGGAACTCGCCACCCGGCGCAGTGCCCGGGAGTGGGCCGAGCTCGGCGTGCGTCCCGTCGGCGGTGGCAGCCTGCCCGCGTTCGATGTCGCCTCGGTGATCGTGCCGGCGGGCGCCGAAGGGCCGGCCTTCCTGGTGGGACCCAACTATCGATCCATCCTGCGCTACAACAATGCCACCAGCTATGCATTGGCGGTGGGCACCCTGGCCAACGAGATTGCCGGCCGAGGCGGGATCCGCGGCGGCTGGCCCCGGGACGAGCAGCCACTGAGCCGCGCCCAGGTACGTGAGATGCAGCAGGCGCTCAACGCCCGCGGTTTCGAGGTGGGAACCCCGGACGGTATCATGGGCCCCAACACGCGGCGCGGCCTACGCGCTTACCAGCAGTCGATCGGCGCCATTCCGGATGGCTTCGCCACGCTGAGCCTGCTGGAGCGCCTCACCCGCTGAGGCCTCGATCCACGGGCTTTCCTGCAAGTGAGGAAGAAATGAAACGAGCTGTTTTTCCATTGATGCTGCTGGTCGTGCTGCTGTTGGCCGGCGCCGCTCCTGCGGCGCTGGCAGACAAGGTATTCGGCTGGGTTGAGCGCGCCACCATCGAGCCCTGGGGCGTGGCGGTCAAGGCCAAGCTGGACAGCGGTGCCCTGACCTCCTCGCTGGACGCCCGGGACATCGAGACCTTCGAGCGCGAGGGAGAGGAGTGGGTGCGCTTTCGCCTCAAGCTGGAGGACACCGCCAGCGGCGAGACCTTCTCCGAGGAGCTCGAGTTGCCCCTCTATCGTGACCTGCGCGTGCGGGGCGCCGGCGGCCGCGACGAGCGCCCGGTGGTGCTGATGAAGGTCTGCCTGGGCGATACCATCTATGAGGAGCAGTTCAGCCTGCGCGATCGCGAGGAGATGAACTATCCGCTGCTGCTGGGTCGGCGCACCCTTACGCACCTTGGGCTCCTGGACGTGCGCGAGACCTTCCTGCAGCGCCCAAGCTGCAACGAGGAGTCGCGGCTTCGCGAGCATGAGCCTGACGAACTGGGGGAGGGCCACGATGGTTAAGCCGTCGGTGCGCCGCCGGGATGAGATCGATGCGCCTCCTCCATGACTAGAACAGCCGCGACAGTAAGGCCGTGACCGCGGTCTCCACCCGCAGGATTCGGGGCCCCAGATGGATCCCCTCGCAGCCGGCCTCGAGCAGTTTTTCCACCTCCCAGGGAATGAATCCGCCCTCAGGCCCCACCAGCAGCAGGGTGGGCGTCTCGATGCCACGCGGGCAGGCCTGTGGCATGCCGGGATGGGCCAGCAGTCCTCGCCGGCCCTCGAGCAGCCCGGGCAGACGATCCTCCACGAAGGGGCGGAAACCCTTCTCCAGGGTGATCCTTGGCAGCAGAGTGTCGCGAGCCTGCTCCAGCCCCAGTACCAGATGCTGGTGGATCTTATCTGCGGTGAGTTCGGGCGACTGCCAGTAGCTCTTCTCAACCCGGCGGGTGTGCAGCAGAGTGATCGACTTCACGCCCAGTGCCGTGACGTGTTCAAGGCTTCTCGCCAGCATGCGCGGCCGTGGCAGGGCCAGCACCAGATGAACCGGTAGCGCCGGTGGCGGCGGTCGGTCGAGTCCCTCCAGGGCAAAGGTGGCCCCCCGATCGTCCAGGGTAAGCAGTACCCCCTGGCCGATGCCGTTACCCATGACACCAAGGGTGAGGCGGTCACCGGGCGAGGCGCGGTGAACCTCGCGCAGGTGACGCAGCCGGCGCGGGTCGGTCACCCGGGCCAGTCGGTGGTTCTCGATATCCTCCGGAGCAAGCAGGATCAGGTTCATCAGTGCCTCGCGTTGGCGGTAATGTCGTGCATGGCCTTGCATGGATGGTGTCGCGGTGCACAATGGTCGCATGGGAGCAGTTGCCCCCACATTGACCGAGGAGCAGCGCCGTGCGCGTGATTCGCAAGTATGCCAACCGCAGGCTCTATGATACCGAACAGAGCCGCTATGTGACGCTAGAGGATCTGCGTAAGCTGATCATTGACGAAGTGCCGTTCCGGGTCGAGGACGCCAAGAGCGGCGAGGACCTGACGCGCACCATCCTGCTGTCGATCATCATCGAGCAGGAGCAGGCCGACGGCGATTCGGAGGTGTTCTCCAACGATCTGCTGGCGCAGTTCATCCGCGTCTACGACATGACCCAGCCGCTGCCGCTGGCGCGCTATCTGGAGCAGGGCACCCAGCTGATGCTGGAACAGCAGAAGCGCGTGAAGGACCAGTGGCAGCAGGCCATGCGCCATACCCCCATAGAGCTGATGCGCGAGCTGACCGAGGAGAACATGAAGTTCTGGCAGAAGACCATCGGCCAGGCCGGCACCCAGGACGACGACGAGAAGTCGTGAAGTGACCGGCAGAGGTGGGGCGGGCGTCGGCAGTTTCTGACATAATGCCGCGACTTTTCGCGTGGCCCGGCGGGAGATCACCATCGGGTATCGGGGAAGACTTCGGTTTGCAGAACAAGGTGTAACGGATGAAGGTGTTGATCATCGGCGGCGGTGGCCGCGAACATGCCCTGGCCTGGAAGGTTGCTCAGTCACCCCTGGTGGCGTCTGTCCTGGTGGCGCCCGGCAATGCCGGAACCGCCCGGGAGCCGGGCATGGCCAATGTCGACATCGCGGTGGATGACCTCGATGGCCTGGTGGCCTTCGCCGGCGACCAGGGGGTCGACCTGACCATCGTCGGACCCGAGGCGCCCCTGGTGGCCGGCGTGGTCGATCGCTTCCGCGAAGCGGGGCTGGCGATCTTCGGTCCCGCCGCCGGTGCCGCGCAACTGGAGGGCTCCAAGTCCTTCACCAAGGACTTCCTGGCCCGCCACGCGATCCCCAGCGCCGACTATCGCACCTTCACCGAGGTCGCGCCGGCGCTCGGGTATCTCTCCGACAGGGGTGCCCCCATCGTCGTCAAGGCCGACGGCCTGGCCGCCGGCAAGGGGGTGATCGTTGCCATGACCCTCGACGAAGCCGAGGAGGCGGTGCGCGACATGCTCGAGGCCAACGCCTTCGGCGATGCCGGCGCCCGGGTGGTGATCGAGGAGTTCCTCGACGGCGAGGAGGCCAGCTTCATCGTCATGGTGGACGGCGAGACCGTGCTACCCATGGCCACCAGCCAGGACCACAAGCGGGTGGGCGAGGGCGATACCGGCCCCAATACCGGCGGCATGGGCGCCTACTCCCCGGCCCCGGTGGTCACCGATGAAGTGCATGACCGCATCATGGAGCGGGTCATACTGCCCACGGTGCGCGGCATGGCCGAGGAGGGTCATCCCTACACCGGCTTCCTCTATGCCGGTCTGATGATCGATGCCGAGGGCAACCCCAGGGTGATCGAGTACAACTGCCGCTTCGGCGATCCCGAGACCCAGCCGATCATGCTGCGCCTTGCGTCCGACCTCGCCGAGCTCTGCCTGGCCGGCGCCACCGGCAAGCTCGCTGGAAAGACCTGCGACTGGGATCCTCGCGCCGCGGTGGGGGTGGTGCTGGCCGCCGGCGGCTACCCCGGCAGCTATCGCAAGCATGACCCCATCGAGGGCATCGAGGCCGCCGAGGCCACCGGCTGCAAGGTCTTCCATGCCGGCACTGCCGATCAGGACGGCCAGCTGGTCACTGCCGGCGGGCGCGTACTCTGTGTCACTGCCCTGGGTGAGGGCGTCTCGGCCGCGGCCGAGCAGGCCTACCGGGGCGTCGACGCCATCCGTTGGGAGGGGGTGCTGTGCCGCCGCGATATCGCCTACCGGGCCATTGCCAGGGAGCGCGGCGAGCGCTGAACCGCCGTGATTCCTCAGGACTTCCCCTCTCGATTCATAACAAGACCAACACAAGGAGGCGAGCATGGAGCGCGTCAGGCTCGAGTTTCCCGAGGCGGACATCGTGCACCGTCATCCGCTGACGGTACGCGTCACCGACATGAACTACGGCCGTCACCTGGGACATGACACCCTGGTGTCGCTGCTTCACGAGGCGCGCATCCAGGCTCTTGGCGCCCTCGGGCTCACCGAATGGGACATGGGCGGCTATCCCAGCGTGGTGGCGGACCTCGCCGTCCAGTACCAGTCCGAGGCCCGCTGGCCCGACGCCCTGGTGGTGGAGACGGCGATACCGGCTCCCGGGAAGCGCGCGCTGACCGTCTTCCACCGCGTGCTCCACGCCGAGGGCGGCCGGCCTGTGGCCACCGCCCGGCTCAACGTGATGCTGATCGACCCGGTCGCCGGCCGCCCGGTGGCGGTGCCCGAGGCCGTGGTCGCGGCGCTCGCCGGAGCAGGGGGCGCCTGATGTCCCGTGAATATCCGATCATTGCCGTGACCGGCTCCTCCGGCGCCGGCACCACCACGGTCAAACGTACCTTCGAGCGCATGTTTGCCCGAGAGGATGTCCACGCCGCCGTCGTCGACGGCGACGCCTTCCACCGCTATACCCGTGAGGAGCTCGGGCGCATCTTCCGCGAAGAGCCGGACCGCAAGGACGAGCTCTCCCACTTCGCCGTGGAGGCCAACCTGCTCGACGAGTTGGAGGCGCTGTTTCTGGAATATGGCGAGCAGGGCAGTGGTACCTACCGCCACTATATCCACGCCGAAGACAAGCAGATGATCGAGGCCGGCTATCGGGTCGGCACCTTCACCGAATGGCAGCCGCTGCCCTTCGGCACCGATCTGCTTTTCTATGAAGGGTTGCACGGCGGCCTGGTCACGCCCGAGCACGACATCGCGCGCCATGTGGACCTGCTCGTGGGGGTGGCGCCGACCATCAACCTGGAGTGGATCCAGAAGATCGTTCGCGACACCAAGCTGCGAGGTCACTCCCAGGAGGCGGTGATCGACACGATTCTCGGGCGAATGGACGACTATGTTCGCTATATCCAGCCGCAGTTTTCGCGTACCCATATCAACTTTCAGCGGGTACCCACGGTGGACACCTCCAACCCCTTCGAGGTGCAGGACATCCCTTCCGATGCCGAATCCTTCGCGGTAATCCGCTTTCGAGAGCCGGCTACCGTGGACTTTCCCTACCTGCTGGCGATGATCCCGGATGCCTTCATGAGCCGGCCCCATACCCTGGTGGTGCCGGGGGCGCGGGTGTCGCTGGCCATGGAGCTGATCCTGGCCCCGCTGGTACGCCATCTGCTGGCCCAGCGCCGTTTTCGCTGAGCCCTGAGGAAGTTGACCCCCGACCAAGGAGAAGACGCCATGGCCTGTCTGTTCTGCAAGATCATCAATCGCGAGATTCCCGCCGAGATCGTCTTCGAGGATGACGAGGTGCTGGCCTTCGAGGACATCGCCCCCCAGGCACCGATCCATCTGCTGGTGATCCCCAAGCGCCATATTGCCACCCTCAACGACCTCGACGAGGCCGACCACTCCCTGGTCGGGCGACTGCCCATCGTGGCCGCCAGGCTGGCCAGGGATCGCGGCTTCGCCGAGGAGGGGTACCGGGTGGTGATGAACTGCAATGACGACGGCGGCCAGACGGTCTACCATATTCATATGCACCTGATGGGCGGTCGACGCTTCACTTGGCCGGCTGGCTAGCCGGCGCCCTGCGGGCAACCGCGCGAACCCAAGCGATCGACGCATCGGGTGCTGTTCCCTCCGACGCCACCGCCAGGTGGCGTCGCTCGTTGGGGGCGGCGCTTCTGGTGGCAGGGGCCCCTCGGCTACAATGGATGTTCCATTCCGTCCGAGGCGCGACGAGGTCGTCATGAACCGCAATCCCTCCCGAAGCGACAACCTGATCCATCAGTTCGATACCGTGCTGCGCACACTGGTGCCCCATGCCGCCCAGGCCTCGCGACCCTCCCCGGCCAGCCCCGAGGTGCATGACGACCCCATGGACGAGGAAGAGCGTCGCCACGCGGCAGGATTGATGCGTATCAATCATACCGGTGAGGTGTGTGCCCAGGCGCTCTACCAGGGCCAGGGATTGACGGCGAAATTGCCCGACGTGCGCGGCCAGATGGAGGCGTCGGCCCGGGACGAGATCGACCATCTGGCCTGGTGCGACGAGCGTCTCGAGGAGTTGCACGACCGGCCCAGCCTGCTCAATCCGCTCTTCTATGCCGCCTCCTTTGGCATCGGCGCCGTGGCAGGGGCCGTGGGCGACCGCATGAGCCTGGGCTTCCTGGCCGCTACAGAACAGCAGGTGGGCCGCCACCTGGAAGAGCACCTGGTGGAACTGCCTTCTGCGGACCAGCGCTCCCGGGCGGTGCTGCGCCAGATGGCCATCGACGAGGCTCAGCACGCCCAGTTGGCGCTGGAAGCCGGTGGCGCCCGCTTCCCAGCACCGGTCAAGTTCGGCATGAGGCTGATGGCCAAGGTGATGAGCGGGAGCGTCTACCGGGTCTGAACCTTTCGCTTACTCCTCGACGATGGTGAAGGAGTGGGTTATCTCGACGCCGCCGTTCACCAGCATGATCGAGGCGCTGCAGTACTTCTCCGCGGAGAGCTCCACGGCGCGTGCCACCTGTTTCTCCTTCAGCCCCTTGCCGGTCAGGGTGAAGTGCACGTGGATCTTCGTGAATACACTCGGCGTGGTGTCTGCGCGCTCTGCCTCGAGGCTGGCCACGCAGTCGGTCACCGGCGCCCGGGCCTTCTCCAGAATGTTGAGGATGTCGAAGGAGGTGCAGCCGCCCAGGCCCATCAGCATCATCTCCATGGGACGCGGCCCGGTGTTGTGCCCGCCGTGGTCGGGCGGACCGTCGATCACCACGCTGTGGCCGCTACCGCTCTCGGCAACGAACTGACGACCATCGGTCCATTTCACAGTGGCTTTCATGGCAAGGGTTCCTTTTCGATTGTCGGCTAAGGATGGCCAGCATACAGGTGCATCGCAGCTGCCCATAGTGAGAGGCGCCGGGGACAGGTCGGAGAGGGGGTCCGAGGACCAGGGATGGCCGAGGTAGCCTACAGGGAAGTACTCGTAGCGCCCCCTCGAAGGCCTGTCGCCGGAACAGCCTCGAGCAATCCTGACGCCCGCTCACAGCCTTCGGTTCAGCCCCGCAGTCGCCGGTCGAGCTCGGCCAGCCGCTCGGGGGTGCCCACATCGACCCACTCGCCGCGGTGGTGGTGGCCGCCCACGCGCCCCTCGGCCATGGCGCGTCGCAGCAGGGGCGCCAGGGCGAAGGCGCCCGGGGCTTCGTCGGCCACCAGCGTCGGGTCGAGCAGGCTGATCCCGGCGAAGGTGAGGCGTGGCTCGCCCTCGGCGTGGACTCGGCCGTCATCGGCCAGGTGAAAGTCGCCATCCGGGTGGTGGTCGGGGTTGTCCACCAGCGCCAGTTGGGCCAGGTCGCCATCGCGAAGAGTCAGATGGGCCGGGTCAAGATCGCACCAGACGTCGCCGTTGACCAGCAGGAAGGGCGCCTCGCCCAGCAGAGGAAGCGCCTGGCGGATGCCGCCACCTGTCTCCAGCGGCACCTCCTCACGGCTCCAGGCGATCTGCACGCCGTAGTCGTCGCCGTCGCCCAGTGCCGCCATGATCTGTTCCGCCCGGTAGCTGACGTTGATCACGATCTCGGTGATGCCCGCCCTTCGCAGGCGCGCCAGGTGGTGGACGATCAGCGGCCGGCCCGCCACCGGCAACAGCGGCTTGGGGCAGCGGTCGGTCAGGGGACGCATGCGGGTGCCGAGCCCCGCGGCCAGGATCATCGCCTTCATGGCGTGCTCTCCAGCCTTGCCATCAGCGCCGGGCGGAAGGTCTCGACCAGCCATGTCTTGACGCCGCTGTGGCCCTCGAGCCCTGCCAGGCTGTCCTCCAGGTGGGCGAGGAAGTGCGGTAGCCGCTCGAGATAGCCGGATTTGGCGTCGCGCAGGGTCAGACGGCAGAAGATCCCCAGCACCTTCAGCGAGCGCTGGGCGGCCATGGCCTGGGCCTGGGCCAGGAAGGCCCCCTCGTCCACGCGCGAGGGCAGTCGGCCGTCGGACACGGCGCGCTGACGGAAGGCCTCCACCCAGGCGGCGAAGCGAGCGGCGTCGAAGCGGCAGTAGCGCCCGCGCAGCAGGGAGATCAGGTCGTAGCTGATCGGACCGGCCACGGCGTCCTGAAAGTCGATCAGCTGCAGGGCGTCGCCCCGGACCATCAGGTTCATGGCATCGAAATCGCGGTGCACGGTGACCACCGGCTGGGCCAGGGCCGAGGCGACCAGCGTTTCGCACAGCCCACCCCAGCCCGGCGGTGTCTCCATGCCCAGCCACTCGCCCAGGCACCAGTCCGGGAAGAGGTCGAGTTCGCGGCCCAGCAGGTCGGCATCGAAGGGGGGCATCTCGGTTGGCCCGGCCCGATTCTGCAGCTCATGGATCAGGTCGATGGCGCGCTCGTGCCACCTCAGGGTCACGGCGTCGGCCTCGCTGGCGAGGCAGGCCTGCAGCGGGGTGTCGCCAAGATCCTCGAGCTCGAGAAACCCCCGGCTCAGATCCACACCGTGAAGCGCCGGCACTGCCAGGCCGGCGGCGGCCCAGCGCCGGGCGATGGCCACGAAGGGGCGGCTGTCCTCCTGCTCCGGCGGAGCGTCCATCAGCATGCGGGTGGTGCCGTCCGGGAGCTGCAGGCGATAGTAGCGGCGGAAGCTGGCGTCGCCGGCGGCGAGGCGCAGGTCGACCGTCTGGGGGGGGAGGCCGTGGCGCTCAGCGGCCCACTGGCTGAGCAGGTCGAGGCGCGAAGGGGCGGCGTCGGACATGGTGGGCTGGCTCCCTGAGTGGTGTGAACGGTTCCGGAGGCGGGTCGGTTGACGACCGCCGGGGGGCGCCGCATGCTGAGCGCATCGTGGCGCGCCGGCAGCATAGGCGCGGTGCGGCCTGTATAATACCGATTCACCCCGCCAAGGACATCGAGGAACATGGGCAAGCGACACTCATGGACGGCCCTGGCCGGCCTGGCGACCCTGAGCCTGGCCGGCGCCCCCTTTGCTGCGGCCTCACCCGCTTCCCTGCCGGCCGAGTCGCTGGACTTTCGTCCCTGGGGCGACGATCGTCCTGCCGGTGCGCTGTGTCGCGGCGTCTATGTGATGCCCGATTACCGCCTGTCCGAGCCGGCGCCGGGGCGCGTGGCCAGCGAATCGGACAGCGCCAGCTACGGCGAGGATGGCGAGACGATCCTGCTCGGCGAGGTGGTCCTGCGCCGAGACACCGCCCAGCTCGAGACCCCCGAGGTGCGAGTGCCCGGCTCACGCGAGCGTGCCTTTGCCGAGGGGCCGCTGGCGCTGCGCGACCAGAACCTGCTGGTGCGCGGCGACGCCGCCGAGCTGTCTCTGGTCAGCGATGCCGCGCGTATCGACAACGCCCACTATGTCATCCACGACCGCCATCTGCGCGGCGATGCCGTGCAGCTCGAGCGTCTGGAAGACGGTCGCTACCGGCTCACCTCGGCGAGCTTCACCACCTGTGATCCGGGCGACAACCTCTGGCGGCTGGTGGGAGGCGACGTGGTGCTCGACCGCGAGAGTGGTTTCGGCACCGCTCGCCATGCGCGGCTGGAAGTGGGGCCGGTGCCGGTCTTCTACTGGCCCTGGGTGCGTTTCCCCATCGATGACCGTCGCCATACCGGTTTCCTGTGGCCGGCGGTGGGGATCTCCGGCGACGCCGTGGACTACGCCCAGCCCTTCTACTGGAACATCGCCCCCAATCAGGATGCCACCCTCACCCCGCGCTGGATCACCGACCGTGGCCTTCTGCTGGGCGGCGAGTACCGCTATCTGCTGCCCAGCGACGCCGGCCAGATCGAGGGGGCCTTCCTCGACAGCGACGACGGCGGCTCCAGCGACAACCCCCTCGATGCCGCCCGCCGCTTCGAGGGGGAAGACCGCTGGTATGTCGACTACCGCCACGCCGGCACCCTGAATCCGCGCAGCCGCTACCAGCTTCGCTACGGGGCGGCCAGCGACGGGCGCTACTTCGATGATTTCGGCAGCGACTTCGCCGAGCAGAACACCTCCGCCATGCCGCGCCTGGCCCAGATCGACTATCGCGGCGACGTCTGGCGCCTCGACGCCCGGGCCCAGGGCTTCCAGAAGCTCGACGACCCCCTGGCGGACCGCGACAAGCCCTTCTACCGGCTGCCGAGCCTCTCCGCCAACGCGCGCTGGAACCAGGGCGGCTTCTATCAGCAGTGGGGCTCCAACTACAGCTACTTCTGGCGCGACGTGGATGAGAACCGGGTGCCGCTGCGCGAGTCGGCCACCGGCTCGCGGCTGCATCTCTCCCCGGCGGCGGGCTGGCGCTTCGACGAGCGCTGGGGCCACCTTGAGCCGCGTCTGGAGTGGCTGGCCACCGCCTACCAACT
>Ga0207421_10000405_pt1 | contig 55289 bp, 52 predicted proteins | sample SodLakKL_010_SED_4_FD_187542 | JGI IMG/M metagenome (GOLD analysis project Ga0207421, IMG submission 187542) | Alkaline sediment microbial communities from Lake Tanatar, Kulunda Steppe, Russia - 8KL_010_SED (SPAdes) (version 2) | ecosystem: Environmental > Aquatic > Non-marine Saline and...
AGGGGGAAGGGGAAATACACCCATCTAATTACCTGGCCCCCGTCAAGATAGGGGGGAGGGGAAAAGACGTCCGTCCCACCCCTTTAAAGGGGAAGTAAAAAGAACAGGGCTTCCCTGTTATTTACCCTCTGAATAGTTACGCTTATCTTAGTCTGAGTGGTTACCTTCCTCCTCTTCTTCATCCTCGTTTTCCTTTTTTGTTTTTTCGTCCCGATACCCTTTCATTTTATCGGCATAATCTCTCAGTGCTTTTTGGACTAAATCATTAACGCTACCCTCTTCAAAACTTCCGCCTTCTAGCTTTTTCCCCGCCTTAACTCCAGTTAGAATTTCAATAGCCTCGTCTACATGGCCTGCCGCATAAACATGGAATTTCCCTTCATTTACAGCTTCCACCACTTCTTCTTTCAACATTAAATGTTGCTGATTGCTGGTGGGGATGATTACCCCCTGGTCTCCGGTTAAACCGCGCATACGGCAAACTTCAAAAAAGCCTTCGATTTTTTCATTAACTCCGCCTATAGCTTGCAGTTCACCTTTTTGATTAATAGAGCCAGTTACTGCTATATTCTGCTTAAGAGGCAACTCAGACAGAGAAGATAACAGGCAAAAGAGTTCTGTGCTAGAAGCGCTGTCTCCATCAATGGGAGAATAGCTTTGCTCAAAAACCAGCCTGGCCGACAGAGAAAGGGGCATTTCTTCGGCATATCTCTCTACCAAATAACCGGAAAGTATCATCACTCCCTTGGTATGCAAGCTCCCCCCCAGCTTGGCTTCCCTTTCAATATCTACAATTCCGCCCCGTCCAATTCCTAAACTACAGGTAATCCGGGTAGGTTTACCGAATGAAAAATCACCGATCTGGTAAACCGATAGGCCATTAATCTGGCCTACTTTTTCTCCTTCTGTGTCTAAAAGCAGTAGATTTCTATCCACCATCTCTTGCATTTTTTCCTGGATAAGGTTGGAACGATAAATTTTAGCTTCAATAGCCTTTTTAATATGGTCAGCGCTTACCTGGTTTGCCTCATCCAAATGTGAATAGTAGCATGCCTCTCTGATAATATCGGCGATTTCGGCAAAGCGCGTGGACAGTTTTTCCTGATCAGCGGCCAGACGGGAGCCATACTCTACTACTTTATTTAGGGCGCTGGTATCCAGAGGATGAATATTTTCTTTTTCACAAAAAGTCGAGATAAAAGAAGCATAACTTTGAATGTTCTGCGGCGTCCTGTCCATTACAGTATCAAATTCCGCCTTGACCTTGAACAGCTCTTGAAATTCAGAATCATAGTGATGCAGCAGAAAATATAAATAAGGAGGTCCTATGAGAACTACTTTTACTTGCAAAGAAAGAGGTTCCGGCCGCAGACTTTTGGTAGAAATGAAACCCAACTTTTCCCCTGCTTCCTCAATTTCCAGCTCTTCATTTTTTAAAACCCTTTTTAAACTCTCCCAGGTAAAAGGATTTTTAAGCATATCCTCAATGGAAACGACAAAAAAACCTCCATTAGCCTGGTGTAAAGAGCCGCCCCTGATCATAGTAAAATCAGTATAAAGAGCACCAAATTGAGTTTCTTTTTCAATTCTGCCAAAGATATTATTGTAAGTGGGGTTCATTTCCAAAATAACAGGAGCGCCTTCTAACTCAGAATTGTCTACGATTACATTGACTTCGTATTTTTTAAACTGAGGTTCCTGCGACCAGGGCATAGAAAGAGAGGCAAAGGGCATACCCATCTGCTGCTGCGATTTTTCTTCTTCTTTTTTACTGAAAAGATCAACATTTTCTACCATATCTTCCTTCATGGCCTGAAGATACTTCGTAACAGGCTTATAATCCCGGTACCTTTCTATTAAATGGTTAAACAAGTGTTCCACTTCGAAAAGCACCACTTTTTGGTTTAATTCCTTAAGTTCCTCCATTGCTTTTTGGTCGTATCTCTTGACTTCCCTCATAGCCGTTTTTAATTCATCTTCCAGCTTACTTTTTTTCTCCGTTATTTCTTTTTTCTGTTCTTCAGAAAGAGCCCTTATATCTTCATCCTGCATAGGGCTACCGTCTGCTTTTCTGGGAATAAACACAAAACCAGAAGGAGTCTGCTGAATAATTAACCCTTCCTGGGCAGCCTTCTGATCCAGCTCATTAAACAGTTTTTGCTTTTCCTCGTTATATTTTTTGACTATGGTCTCCTTTTGAGAAATGTATTCATCGCTCTCAAAAGCATTGGGTATCTCTTGACGAGCTGTTTCAACCAAATTTTTTACTTCCCTGGCCAATTCAACTCCGTTTCCCGGCGGCAATTCTATTACTACGGGGCGGTAAGGATCTTTGAAATTATTTACATAGCAAATATCAGAAGGCATTGCCACATCACGGGCAACTTTCTCCACATATTCCTTAACTGCCGTTTCTTTTCCTGTTCCGGGAACTCCTGCCACATAAATATTAAACCCTTTGCTTTCGATACCTAGCCCAAACTCTAAGGCTTTCAGGGCACGGTCTTGACCTATAATACCATCGTCAAGTTTTTGGATATCTTCCCAATTTTGGTTAAACTCTTTCTCATCACATTTGGCCCTTAACTTATCAGTTTTAACTTCTAAATGATGGCTCATTTATTACCCCCCTAAAAGTTTAAATCTCACCATTCCAATTCAAATAAACTTAATGACAACATTTGTTAATAATCTTACACTTTTTCAAATTTTAATGTCAATATACTAACCAAAATGTAACCTGTTGTTGTTACCGCAAGAGTGTGTTAATATTTCTTTTAATAGTATCCTTGTACTAATTTATTAGGACATTCTCCATCCCGGAGGTGCAAAATTTGATAAACTTGACCACTTTGTTATGTGGAAGCAATTTTTATGGAGATAGGTTGCGTTACAGTTCTTCCTCAGAAAGTGCAACCAGTGGCACTACCAAAACCACAGGGCCGGTTGTGGTTTGGAATTGCACTCGCAGTTGTAATCAAAATTGCGAGCATTGTTACATGGAAGCCACTCCCGAAGGAAGTTCAGAGGAACTGGAAACTGCAGAAGCCAAAGCTTTTATTGATGATCTGGATGCTTTAAAGTGTCCGGTTCTTCTTTTAAGCGGAGGCGAACCTTTATTGCGCCATGACTTTTGGGAAATCACTGAATATGCTATCAAAAAGGGGTTGCGGGTAACTATTTCTACCAATGGTTCCTTAATCACCCCCCATATAGCCAGGGATTTGAAAAAAATAGGTGTAAGCTACGTGGGTATTAGCCTTGACGGAATGGAAAAAACGCATGACGCTTTTCGTAATAGCCCCGGAGCATTCAATAATACCCTTGAAGCTATACGACATTGTCGGAATGTAGAGCAAAAAGTGGGGCTGCGTTTTACCCTGACCCCTCGCAATACCGGCGATCTGGAAGAAATGATGTACTTGTTAGAGGAAGAAAAAATTCCCCGTATCTGTTTTTACCATCTGGTAACCGCCGGCAGGGGTAAAGAATTACGGCAGGAATTAATACCTGCCGAGGAAACCCGGGAAATCATGGACTATTTGATAGATAAAACCAGAGATTTTTCCCATAAAGGAGAAGAAAAAGAAATACTTACCGTAGACAATCACGCCGACGGAGTCTATCTTTACCTTAAACTCCAAAGGGAAGATCCTTCCCGTGCTGGAAAGGCTTGGGAACTACTGCGTCTTAATGGAGGCAATCGGAGTGGTGTAGCCATTGCTGCTGTCGACCCGGAAGGCAAAGTACATCCGGATCAATTTTCCCAGGAACAAATTCTGGGCAACATCCGCGAAAGTCCTTTTTCACAAATATGGCTGAGCAAACATCCCTTGTTAGAAAAGCTTCGCCACCGCACCCCCTATCTCAAGGGAAGGTGCCAAAAATGCACTTGGCTTCCAGTATGCAACGGCAACCTGCGAGCCAGAGCATATGCCGCCACCGGGGATTTTTGGGAAGAAGATCCTGGTTGTTATATCGAATAAAAAGGGGGAATAAAGATGTTGGTTTCCTGGAATACAACACGACAATGTCATCTAAAGTGCCCTCACTGCTACCGGGATGCAGGCACAAAGCAGCCTCATGAATTAAGCACCGGTGAAGGGAAAAGCTTAATTGACCAAATTTCACAAGCAGGTTTTAAGATATTAATCTTCAGTGGGGGAGAACCCATGTTAAGAGATGATATTCCGGAACTAACGGAATATGCAGCAACCCGGGGTCTAAACCCTGTAATAGGCACCACCGGCACCACATTGGATCTCTCCACTATCCAAAGAATAAAAAAAGCTGGAGTTACAGGGTTGGGTATAAGCCTGGACAGCAAAATTCCCCAAAAGCATGACTCATTTCGGGGCGTAGACAAATGTTGGGAACAAGCAGTCCAGAGCATGCAGTATTGCGCTGAATCCGGAATGCCCTTTCAAATAAACACTACTGTAGTAAAAAATAATTACGATGAAATTGAAGATATTACAGACCTGGCGGAACAACTGGGAGCTAGGGCGCATCATATTTTCTTCCTGGTACCCACAGGACGGGGAGAGGAAATTGCCGAAGAGATGCTCACCCCGGTTCAGTATGAAAAACTAATAAAAAGAATCTTAAAAAAACAAAAATCAACTTCACTGGAACTTAAACCCACCTGTGCCCCTCAATTTATGAGATTGGCAAGTCAGATGGAAACTCCCATGCGTTTTAGTAAAGGATGCCTGGCAGGATTTTCATATTGCTGTATATTACCTGATGGCGAAGTCCACCCTTGCCCATACCTTCCTATAACTGTGGGAAATGTTAGAAATACACCCTTTGATAAAATATGGCATGAAGCAGATATCTTTCAAAAATTACGAAATGAGCCTCTAAAAGGGAAATGCGGAAATTGCACTTACAATTACTTATGTGGAGGGTGCCGCGCAAGGGCTTATTATAATTCGGGTGATATTACTGGTGAAGACAACTGGTGTCTTTATAATGAAGGGGGTAATTCCTGTGAGCAAACCGGATCAATTGGATAGAGAATTATTAAACCTTCTCCAGGAAGGACTTCCCCTTGAAAGCAAGCCTTTTCAGAACATCGCCGATAAACTAGATATTACTGAAGAAGAAGTCATCCAAAGAGTCCAGCAGCTTAAATCTGAAAAAATCATCCGCAGGTTGGGAGGCATATGGGACAGCCGCAAATTGGGTTTTACTTCTACCCTGGTTGCTTTAAAAGTAAATCCGGATTATCTGGAAAAGGTAGCTTCCCAGGTTAATTTGTATTCCGGAGTTACACACAATTATCAAAGAGAACACTCTTACAACCTTTGGTTTACACTCACCGCAGAAAATACTCAAGAAATGAACCGGATTTTAAATGAAATTGAAGACCTGGAAGGAGTGGAAAACCTTATCAAGCTACCGGCTATAAAGCAATTTAAAGTGGAAGTAAAGTTCAACTTGAAAGGAGATCAAAATGATCACCGATAAACACAGGGAAATAATTCGTTATCTGCAAGGAGATTTGTCTATCCAAGAAAGGCCTTACGCGAAAATAGCTTCCCAATTGGGGATAACCGAAGAAGAATTGATGCAAGAATTGCGTTACTTAAAAGAGCAGGGTTATTTGAGAAGAATAGGCGCCATCCTCTATCACTACAAGGCAGGAATCAACCATAATGCCCTGGTGGCCTGGAAAATACCTGAATCCAAAATAGAAGAAATCGGAGAAATTATGGCTAATTCTTCCTACACTACTCACGTTTATCAGCGACAATCTCATCCCGAATGGCCGTATAACCTGTATACTATGATCCACGGCAAAGATAGAGAAGATTGCTTGCGGATTGCCCGGGAACTTTCCCAAGCAGCTGGCGAAGATAATTATACTCTGCTTTTTAGTTCCCGCGAATTTAAAAAAACCAGTATGCAATACTACTAATCTTTAAAATGCAAAAAAGGTTATCAAACTGCAGTTATATAATTAAGAAGCCTGTATGCAGAAGCAGGAGTCCATCTAATTTCATAGAACTGCCTGCTCTTCTTCCAAAATTTAAGAACGCCTTTAAAATCACCTTGTAAGCGCCAGGCTAAAACAGCTGTAACAAATTTAGCAGAAAGCTGTCGCATGATCCCCAAAGGATTTACTTCAAAACCATGTTTTTTTAACTCCTCCAGCTCCGCTTCATTGAAAAGCCAAGTGTTGGCATAAAAAGTATAATTATCATCAACACAACATGTGCATATTTGCATAGTTAACAAATCCATGCGCAACATTTGCTTTAAAAACTCTCGGTTGCAGCCTTCTTTTTCAAACTGCTCTGACAAATGAATCAAATAAGGTACATTGGTAGACACCTTGGCCTCCTTTTTTTCGCAATCTGCTTTGGTTACAGATACCGTCAGGTGGAGGCCATGGGACTTATTCTGTTTTACTATTATTGCTACTACAGTCATGACGAAACTTACAGCAAACAAAGCCACGATTATAACAGCAATCCAAATAAATAAAGATACTAAGGCAGTCAACTATTTCTCCCCTTACCTTTTATTGAGAGTTTTAGCCTACCGTTTTATTCATTCTACTTTAATTAATACTATCCTTCAATAAAATTATTCATTCTATAAATTTAACTTCAATTTATTTTAAGCTAAGACATGCGTTCTGATAAATCGTTGGAAACTCTGTTTATCTTATCCATCTGGGAATTAACTTTTTCCGAAGAAGCAGCCTGCTCTTCAGAAATAGCTGCCAAACTCTGGCTTGATGATGCCAGTTCTTCAGTCATACTATTTATTTCCTGCAAGTAGCTATTTATTTGCTGAATATCATTCAAAACATCCTGAAGAGCACTGCGCATATTTCCGTATAATTCAATAGTTTCATCATAAGCGGTTTGCCCCTGCTTAACCGCTTCAAGCATTTTTTGCGAACGCTCAGTATTGCTGCTAAGAACATCCTTAATTTCTGTCAGGAGCTTACCGGTTTGATCACTGAGTTTTTGCACCTCGGTGGCAACCACTGCAAATCCTTTTCCGGCCTCACCAGCTCGTGCAGCTTCAATAGCTGCATTCAACGATAACAATCCTACTTGATCGGCAATATCTTCAATTTGGCCAACTGTTTTAGCCATAGCATTGATACTCTCCGCTGTCTCTGAAGCTGCCGCATAAATTTGATCATAACTATTGCCAATGCTATTAATTTTTTGGGAAGTCTCTTGCACACTTTTTTCACTCAGCTCTGCTTTGGCATTAATCTGTTCTCCAGTGCTGACAATATTTGATGTTTTATTATTCAAATTTTCCGCATTGGAAGAAAGATCATTGGCCACGGAAGCCACTTCTTCGGCTGAGGCAGCCACATTATCCATGGAATGAGATATATTTTCAACTGCCTCTATCAATTCTTCAGATTTCTCTTTGCATGCCCCCAGAATATCATTAATATCTTGCTCCGCTTTTTGAGCATCTTCAATAGCGTCTAAATTCCTGTTTAATAGTATCTTACCCTTATGGGTTACAAAAATGGCAGCAATCATAGCCACCAACATGGTCAGGGGATTGCCAATAAAATCTGTCATGGTCATATCTTCATAACCGGGAGGTAGTACCACCATTATCAATACAGTATTAGCCAGAAAAGAAAATATTGAAGCACTAATCGTAATAACCATATCATAATATAACACCATCAAGAGCAGCATGGCTATCCACAGGGGACTGGTAAAAACAGCCTTTCCTATAACTACATTAACCATAACCCCAACTATCATGGTAATTGATACTAAAATATATTTGGTAAAATAGCGATCATTATAAAACTTATTTATGGAATATGCAATAACTGCTAGAATCGCACTTAAACCAATGGTAACTACCAGATTTACTAGTGGCAATTCCGAAATTCCAACCAGCCACATTATCACCAGTAACGAATAAGCACTAAAAAACATAATCAACAGGGCTTTTACTATTATATTATTAGTTTCTTTTTCGTTTCTCTGATAAAAACCTTCGTTCATAGTTCACCCTCCTCAAATAATGTTCTGCAGATTTGTCACTTGCCCCAAAATCCTGGTATCCTGGAAACAATTAAACCTGCCAGCACTCTTCCCACCAGTAAGCCCAATATTAACCCCAGCCAGTCATCTAATAAATAAATGAACAAAAAAATAATCCCTGCCCAGATAAAGATATACAGAAAAGCATGTACCCAATCAGGCATAATGTTCTCTAATGTTCTCCTTATTTGATCACCCAATTGTTGATAAGATTCAATATAAGGTTTATTTTTCCTGCATTAAAATATTTCCTTATATTTGCAAAAAGATATGCAGGGATGGCTTTTAGTTAAAGTGGTAAAAGTTTATAATATAGAAGTAATTGCATTAGAATAAATAATTCTGCCACTATCGGAGGTGCTCACATGCGTGCTCAAGATGAATGTTTTTCTTGCCTTAAAGAACTAGCTTATAATACAGCAAAACTTTCGAGCAAAAACTCCCAGGAAAGGGAAGTTCTTTTTCAAAAAAGTTTGGCTTATTTAAATAATAATTTTTCCCGTAACTCTATACCTACTGTGCTAGCCGGAGAAATGCAGAGAATTATCAGGCAAGAAGCAAACTGTAAAGATCCTTTTGCTGACATAAAGTCAAAAGAAATGGAAGCGGCCGGTAACCTTTATAAAGAATTCAATACCGCCTTAACTCCTAACCTTGATGATTTAATAAAGTTTGCAGTAAAAGGCAATAGTATTGATTTTTTTGTGGACATAGAAACCCTGCGGAAAGATGTTAAGCAGCCAGTAAAATTTTCTCGGAACGATGTCTCTCAACTCGAAAAAAAACTTCAAGATTTTTCTAGCCAGGCCAAAGATAATTATATTCTTTATCTTGCTGATAACGCCGGAGAATGTTATTTTGACCTTCCATTAATAACCAAATTGCAATCTTATTACAAAGTTTATTATGTAGTTAAAAGTGGCCCTGTTCAAAATGATCTTACTCTGAATGATTTAAAAAGTAGTGGAATCAATCAATATTTTAATAATGTAATTGAATCAGGCTCTGATACTCCGGGGTTAGACATAAACAAGGCTTCCACAAATTTTATGCGACTATTTTACAATTCAGGATTGATTATCGCAAAAGGCATGGGGCATTACGAAACTCTCCCTGAAATTGAACTCCCTGCCCCCACATTTTTACTTATGAAAGCAAAATGCAATCCGGTCGCTTCTTCCCTGAGAGTAAATTTAAACTCCCATATAGCAGCCAGATTGCATTAAATATATTGTAATATTGTAATATTTTATTATTCAGATTGAAGGTATGACTCTAACCCTTTTACAACATTACCTAAATTAGAAGAAATCATGGGGACTGCAAAATCCTCCACTATTTTCCCTATTTTGCCCGAGCCTAATTTAGGGACTCCTTTTATTTTCTTTACATCTATTTCAAGGTTGCCACTTATAATTACCTCCGTTTTCCCATCTCCTTTATCAATAAAGCTGTTTTTCCCCTGGCATGAGATAGCATCGGAAAGAAAATCCGGTTCTATAACCCATTCACAAATCCATTCATCCTGACGCCAGGTTGCATGGTCTTTCCATTTAAGCATTTCAGGTTTAATAAACCCCCGTGCTGCTTTGGGAACTTGATCATAGTTGGCTTGCCAGAGGTTTAACAATTTAATTGTGTTTTCATCGATTTCTTCCCTTTCCAACACTTTAATATCTTCTACGTCTGGAAGATATGAAAGTAAATCCTGAAGCTTATCTCGAAATGCCCAGAATACTTTTTCCCTCTCAAATGCTACTTCATTTTTTACGTTGATCTCTGCCATAAGCCTTCTCTCCTTTCTTCTTCATAATGCCCAAGTAAATACAATTCAAGCAATAATATTTGCAGAACAAACTTTTTTAGTTAACACCCTTTATTAAACTTAAAATGGAATGTCATCTTCATTTACCCCCGGGTCCTCGGGAGTATCATAACCAAAATCTACGTCAGACTGTCCTTCCTGACTCTTTCTGTTATCCAAAAAACGTACGTTATCTGCCTGGACTTCTGCTGCAATTCTGCGGATACCCTCTCGATCATCATACTTTCGAATCTGTAACCTGCCTTCTACTGCAGCCATACTTCCTTTTTGTAAATAATTTGCACAGTTTTCAGCCTGCTTCCGCCAAACGCTGATCCGAATAAAATCTGTATCCCTCTCTCCTTGTTGATTTAAAAAAGGACGGTCCACAGCCAGGGTAAAGTTGGCTACGGGAGTCCCAGATGAAGGTAAATAGCGCAATTCCGGATCCGCAGTCAACCTCCCAATTAATACAATTCTGTTCAGCATATTCTCTTTATCCTCCTTAGCTATGTATTTTGTAACGAATGAGCAGCATAAATGAAGTTAGTTTGCTACCCATCAAATTCTTTTTTACATTCACTACACATCGGCTTCTTAAATTTACCCACATCGTAGTCTATGATTTCTTCAGGTATGAAAGAGAGAGAGCCTTCAGTATTTCTTTTTAATGATCCGGTGAATCTTGCTCCGGAAATATCTCCTCTTATTATAAATTTATTATTACCACAGAACTTACACTCCTCCATAAAAGCCCCCCTAATTTTTTGCAAATTAAATTCATCGATAAAAAATCACAATATGGGGCAGAAAAATCTTCTTTGTACAAAAATTCTGCATAATAATAATTTTTCCTGCCTTGGCAAAAAGTTTGCTAAAGGAGGTAAGTAAATATTTTTATATGTCTTTATGCTTGCCCTCAATTACATCAGCACGAAGATCTTCTAAAATTTCTTTGATGACTTCCACCATGATTTCATTAGTTTTTTCATCTTCTAACGTGTCAAGGATAATTCCCGTCATCATAGATGAAGTTTGATCTCTAAATCTCCTGTAAATAAAATTGTTTGCTATCCAGCTGGGCTGAACATATTTATCCATTTTTTCTATCATCATATTGTTGATATCATCTTGCCTTTTCAAAACCACTTTCTTAACTGAATTAGAATAATCGGTTTGACCAATCATCTCGCTGATCAAATCTAAAGAGCGAATGGTCATCATATGATATAACTCATCTACTATTAAGTTCTTGTATCTGTTTAAAATCCTAAAGAGTATATTCTCTCCAAATGCAAGGTTTAAAGTTCTTTGTAAACGAGCAGCGATTACCGCTACCCGGAAAATACGGAATAAGCGAAACCCTCTCAACAAAGGATGGGCAGCAGGAATCATGCCCAGCAAGTCATACCATCTTTCAATAACATAATCAATTTTTGATTCGCTCTTTCTAATATTATAAATGTACTCTATCAAAAATATCCCCACAATAACCAGGTCCGCATAAATAATAAACAATTGTTGTTGAGGCGAAAGACTCACTATGTATTCTATAACCAGCAAGATAACTGAAAAAGCTGCCAGGGCAATCATAATGATATCCAGTATCTTAATGCGCTTTGGTGGCAAAGCAGTTTCCTCTTCTACCCCCTCATTCAATAGCACCCTATTCTCAGCCATATTTGGTCCAGGCTCTGCTAACAAGCCTAGAAATCCCTCCTTTCTTAACAAAAAAGTTCAATTTTGGTTAATTGTTAGATGTAAAATTCTATAAAGCTTTATTTACTCCTTTCAACTTTATTAATTCAAAGTTTTTTTATTATAATCAACTAAAGGTAAAAGAGTAACAATACATAGGAATTTAATTAATTCTGTCGAATAACGTAACAGAGATAGCATAGAAATAAATTTAGTATCTGGTTAATCAGTTACTAAATTTACATTAAAGAAAGGGTGTTTCTTTTGAAATATGCCTGGCAATCAGTTAAAAATATAATCTCTACCCCCCATGGGAAAGTGACTTTTATAATTCTTATCATCATACTTATTTCAGTTACAGTTTATTCTTTTACCAGTGAAAAAACTTCCGCTGAACAATTTATTCAAGTAGAAAAAAATAATTTGAACTTGATAGAACAAAGAGTGCAAAATAACTGGCAAGATATTTTGCAAATAGCCGAATTAACATCTTCAGAGCCTTATGAAGCCAACACTGATATTAGTCCAAGTATAGAAATTGAAAATCAGAGGCCAATGAGAGGAAACTTCCAGATGATGCAGGAAGCTTTAGGGTGGGGCACCTTAAATATTTCTTCCACCGTAATCCCGGATGAAACTCAATTTCACAGCGACATCTCATTTTCTATCCCCCCATTATTAAACCTGGAAGGCAACCTCCATTACACGGAGGATTTTGTTTCAGCACGCTTGCCTGATGAGTTCTACCATGAAATGTTGTGGTTTGAACCAAAGCAATTTGGCAATTTAATGGAAGTTATTTTTCCAGGCTACCATGGGCCCGAAGAACTAATTTTCCCCGGTCTACCAAAAGCCGAGGATTTTTGGAACACACTTGAAAACCATATTGGCAATGAACAGGTAAGCATTACCTCTCCCCCCACCAACACAAACAATGATAGTGAAGCAGTTAAAAAAATTACACTGGATATGGAAAAAGAGGAGGCTAACCTGCTCTTTCAGGATCTACAGAAATTATTGGCAGACACCGGAGGATGGGAAAAACTTGCAAAAGCTCTTCCGGAAGCCATAGAAACTATGAGCAGACTATACGGCATGGATGAAACTCACCGGCAAATTTTCCGGGAAATTGCAAATATTGCCTTGGGCAAAGACTCCATAAATATACCCGGTGGAATCCACATGACCGCGTTAGTGGATGGGAAAAATCGTGTTATTGACCGGAATATCTCTTTGCAGGTTCAAAACGGGGAAACATCAGAAAAAACGGCTGAAATTGATTTCAATTCATCTACCAACACCCCTCCAAACGATAGGGAAAAAACCACCGGCGCTTTGGAAATAAATCATGCGCAAATTGATAATCCAATGGTGCTGGAATATACCTGGCAAAATACTTCCGCGTCAGAAAATGAACAAACAAATGAGGAAATTGAAATTATTGCCGGAATAAGAAGTGATGAAGATTTAGAACAGCATATTAATTTTACGACTCAACGAGAACAGATAACAGATCTAGAAAATGATGAAAATATTCACAGCAAAACCAATTTTACCCTCGAATTCTCTAAGCGGGAAAACACCAGAACAAAAGCAAGTGTAATTATGGATACCTGGGAAGGTAATGGCCAAAACTTAAATGAGCATGATCTTGTAGCAGAAGCCCTTATTGAATTTGAATTTTCCGCTCCGGCCTTAGGAATTGATTTATTGGCAATGGAACTTGATACAGAAACAAATTTTGAAATTGTTGACCATCCGGATATAGTTGAACCGGAACTGGAAGAAGGCAAAGACTTATCTGAGTTAAGCGAAGAAGATTGGGAAAGTATACTCAAAGATATTAGGGAAAATATAATTGATTTTATACAACGCTACTCTGGTTTTATGTAAAACTAAGGACATACTATCTCTTCCATAAAAAAAACAGTTAGGCTTGATTTATTATGCACAGAATATTTTTCATGACCGGGTTTGAGATAAAAAACTACCTTCAAGATCCTAAATTGATGATTTTAATAATTGTTGCACCTGTGGTTTTACTATTAGGCATAGGTTATTTTTTAGCGCCATTGATGGAAGAAGAAAAGCCTGCAGAAGCTTTTCCGGTAGCTTTAGTTAATCAAGACGAAACAACCGAAGCTGAAATTATAGTGGACTTAATTATGGAAGATGAAGATCTTACTGCTATATTTGAACCCCAACTTATGAATATTCAAGAAGCTCAGGAAAAAATCATGGATAATGAAATTGCAGCAGCAGTTGTTATCCCTCCCGGATTCAGCAGGGGATTGATGAGGCAAGAAAGGCAAAACCTCATATTTATAGGCAACCACAATCAGCCTATAGCCTCATCCTTATCAGAAACTATGCTTCGTAGCGGAACCAACCTGGTTTCTGCTGCCCAAAGCGGGGTAAATACTATAGTTCACTACCTGGAAGAAGCTGATGTCCCAAGACAAGAGTTGAGTGCATCTGTACGCCAAAGCACCCTTCCCTTTTTGTTTCAATCTCTTGGCAGAAGAGATATGCTTAAATCGGAAACTATTTCCCCATGGGGGGAAATAACTCCCCTGGAGTATTATTCAGTATCCTTGCTATTAATTTTTTTATTAATAGGAGGTATGACTACTTTAAAACCATTAACAATTAGCGATCATAGTTTTTGGCAAAGAACTATAACCTGCGGGGTATCACCTTCCCAAATTGTAATGAGCAGATTTTTTTCCAACACCATTATTCTATTAATACAGGGGGTTGCTATTTTCACTCTATTCAACATTTTCCTGGATAATTATTTTCGAGGAAGCTTTGTTGATCTTTTAGTAATAGGTCTTACTTTTATTTTTGCTTCATCAGCCTTACTTACCCTGCTTTCTTTTGGAGCTAGCAGTCTTGCTGCGGCAAACGCCATCGGCTTTTTATTCATAGTGTTTATGGCAGTAGCCGGAGGAAGCCTAATACCTATGACTTTACTACCGGATTGGATGGACCCCATACAATGGATCTCCTTTTTGGGATGGGCGTCTCATGGACTGCATTATGCCCTTTTTGAAGCCCGAGACCCTTCAGCGATCATTAACAGTGCTGTAATGTTAGTTTTAATTAGTATAGTTGCTCTTCAATTAGCCTCCTTAATAATCCGAAGGAGGGTGGCTTGATGAAATTTTCAAGAATGGTAAACCTGGCACTTTTAAGGTTAAAAATTATATGTTCAAGTATACAAAATATCATCATCTTATTTATTTTGCCTCCTCTTCTCATTTTATTGAGCGGGCAGATTATACACGGAATTACTGAACCTGAAAATATACCTATAGCAATTGTAGACCATGATCAATCCACATATTCTCAGACAATTTCGCACAGAATTTCAGAAAACTCCACAGTTGAGGTCTTCGAAACAGACGAGAACAAAGCTCGTCAACATGTATTAAGGGGAAACAAGGAAGCTGTTTTAATCTTCCCATCAAACTTTCAAGACAAAATCCTGGACGAAGAATTAGACAATCTCGTAGAAATTGTCCATTTGCCCCAATCTATTATGGCGGAATTAATAAGTGAAATGGCCGCAGGAGAAGTAATGAGAATTGCCAGCAATGTTACTGCAGCTAACATGGTTTTGGATCATTATCGATCCTATGGAATACCAATTGATGACACTAATGCCTCTCAACTTTGGGAACAGGCCTGGCTATATACTGAAAAACAATGGGAGCCAGGCCCTACTATAGGCTTAGAAACTGAATATTATACACCCGGGGATACTCCCTCCCCTGCTGAATATCAGCAACATGGAGACCAACTGGTTGCAGTAATAATAATAATTTCCATATTAACCATGTTCCTAAGTATTTTCTTACAGGGCAATGTTGTCCAAGAAAAGAACAATGGGATTGGCACTCGTATAAAAACTTATGCGGAAGGATATTCAATTAATTATTTTAGTAATTCCATAGCAACCTGGGTGCTGATTTCACTAACTGCTTTGTTGACAATAATTACAGCAACATTGTTTTTATACGAAGGTGAAAATTTCTCCGGAATATTATTATCCTTAATTCTACTATATTCACTAAGCTGTACCGGAATAGCATTCTTCCTGGCTCAAATATCCAAAACAACAGGTCAGTTACAATTTATAGGAATTTTAATAACTGCTTTGACCAGTATTATAGGTATTATATTTTATTACCTCGATGAACTAGCATCTTCCCTTGGTATAATAGTCAAATTTGTACCACAAAGTTGGCTTATCATGGGGGCTAGAGATTTAATACATTTTCATCACAGTTGGGAAGTACTTATTCTCCCGGCAATAGTTTTAATCAGTATTGCCGTACTATTTTACATATTGGGACAAAAGGTGGGAACTATAAATGATTAAAGCTAAAAATGTTACCAAAAAATTTGGCTCCAATCTCGTGGTAAAAGATGTAAGCTTTTTCGTGGGTGAAGGCGAAATATTTGGGCTATTGGGGCCTAATGGAGCAGGCAAATCAACTTTACTGGCCATGATGGCTACCGTAATCCCCCCTACTTCCGGCGATATCCTAATAAATGAAAATAGCGTTACTTCAAATAAAGAAAAAGTTCGCCAGCTTATTAGCTATGTGCCTCAACAACTATCTCTTCACATGCAACTAACTGTAGAAGACAATCTAAAGTTTTGGAGCAATATGGTTTCAGCAAATTTTTCCTCAAACCACTTAAAGGATATTGCTGGCATAGTGGGACTTCAAAACAATCTGCAGAAAAAAGTTGAACATTTATCTGAAGGGATGAAAAGGAGGTTAAATATTGGGGTTTCTTTGATCCATGACCCCCAAATAATGATAATGGATGAACCGACTTTAGGGGTGGATATTAAATCCAAAAAAGAAATAGTAGATTTTATATCTACCCTCTCTGATTGGGGAAAAACCATTGTTTATACCAGCCATGATATTCGTGAAATATCCCAACTATGTCACCGAATAAGCCTTCTTAATGAAGGAGAAATCATGTTCATAGGCACATTAGAAGAAGCTAGCTCTAAAGCATACAATGACGGGTTTAATGGTTCCCATTTGGGGGAACATGAAGAATTGGAAGAAATGTTATCTAAATTGGGAAAATGGTAATTATAGTTTTGACATGCTTTCATTTTTTTGTGATATAATAATTTTGTATAGGTTTGTACATAGATATTAATGTCAAGTTTCAATAAGATTGCTTACTAAACATCAGTTTCAAAAAAGGGGGTCCAAGCTATTTTTTCCACCAGAAAAAGTTTTAAAAGTTGGGATGGTACCAGAATTTCTTATCAAGTTCACGGAGAAACAGAGTCGGAAACACCTATAATTCTAGTAAACGGTCTTTTTTGCACAGAATCTTACTGGAAGTTTTTTGTTGAAGATCTCTCTACTAATTATCAAATTGTCACTTGGGATCTAAGGGGTCACAAATACTCTGGGCTTCCTGCCGATCCGGAAAATGTAGATATTGAGTCCAGCGCCAAGGATTTGCTTTCTTTAATGGATCATTTGGAATTTGATAATGCCGTACTGGCAGGTTTTTCATTAGGAGTACAAATAATATTGGAGTTTTATAACCTATTTCCTTCTAGGGCCAATGCCCTGATTATTATTACTGGTCCCTATGAGAACCCCCTTTCTACTTTTTACGGTCTCCCCGTTCCTACTTACGTTTGGGAAAAACTGTTGGGTACAATGGCACATAAAATACCCAACACAACCAATAGGATCTGGCAAAATGCTTTTAAACTTCCTGTAGTTCATCAGGTGGCCAAGCTTATTGGCTCTACCAGGGCCAGTGCCGAATTAATGCAAGATTTTTATCAGCATCAGCAAGTAGTAGATGTTCCCAATGGTTTACGCATGGCCCTTGCTTCTATAAACCATTCAGCACGCCATGTTTTACCTAAAATCAAAGTGCCTACCATGGTAATTGGCGGCGAGAAAGATCTTTTTACACCAGTTAAATTAGCTTACATCATGCGAGATGAAATTCCAGAAGTAGACTTCATAATGATTCCCCAGGGAACTCATACTACTCTTATAGAAAGGCCCGACCTGGTCAATGCAGCAGTATGGGATTTTATGGGGAAAAAAGTGGTCAAGTCGCCTCAATTTTAATGTTGCCTAAAGTTAAATTGGAAGAGGCTTAAATGGACTTTTATAGTATTTATGGGAATTGACATACAGTTTAGATTTATGCTATAATTCAAACATTATAATTATAAGAAAAGAAGTAAATAAATGTCTAAAATGATAGCAATGGACTGGAGAATTAGTAGAAATTTAGTGGATGCGATACTTCCAACTCCTCCCTACTATCTTGTAGCTGAAGACTTATTTGCACAAGCTAAAGATAGGGAGTTGTTTGTAAAGCATATATATTCTGCAGCCAGAGATGTTCCCAAGCGAGGCCCTGTTATAATGAGCCCCGGGGTTTCCTCAAATGCAAACCTATTCCGAGTAGACGATAAAGGCAACAACTTGCAGCTTAATGAGCCAAATTCGTTTGCAAATTTATTGGCTGCTGAAGGATTTGATGTATACCTTTTTCATCCCGGATACGCAGAGAGAGTTTACACACGCTATGTGAGTCGTCACTGCAAAAATAGCACCTATTACAAAAAAAAATACCGGGTTTCTAATAAATACAGTTACAACGACCTCGCAAACATAGAATTACCTGCTGTTATTAATTTTGTTTGTGAACACAGTAAGAAAGATGAATTATCATGGATAGGTTATAGCTTAGGCGGAATGACTGCTTACTCCTTAATGGCAAAAAAGCCAGATAATCCTATAAAAAACCTAATTACCATTGGTAGCCCCATGGCATTTAATAAAATCTTTTTTAGATTTATACGCTATATTAATTTTACCACTACTTTACTTGGATTCGAAGAAGATGCCTTGCTAGGCAATCTTGCGCAAAATATGGTTCCATTAACCCGGACCATTCGCACACTTCCCGATTGGTTTATAAGGTTTAACTTGCTCTCTCCTTACCTTTTCAATCCTATGAATATAAGCAATTCCACCATTAGAACCCTGCTTGGGCAAATTACGGAACCCATGCCCAGAGCATTGCAAAGGTTTTTTATCCAGTATATTCACACCGGTGGGTATTCAGCCAAAGAAAAAATTACAAATTACTTGAATCAATTACGCCAATTAAGGCACACCGATAAAAACTTTCTTTTCTTTTACGGGACTGAAGATCTCATAGCCTCCCCCGAGAGTGTTTTCCTAGCCCGGGAAGTCATTTCTCCGGATGACCCTGAAAACCTTATTGCCTCTAGTTCTGCAGGACACATTGACTTGATAGTGGGCAATAACGCTCACGAACAAGTTTGGAAGCCAGCTGTTGAATGGCTAAAGATTAAAAACCAGGAATCTTAATTTATAAATTTTATACAGAGAAGGCATAATATTTTTGGATTACTTTTTTAAGTAATGCCGGGTAATCAGTCAAGATACCTTCTACTCCATCTTCAATCATAGTCCACATTTCTTTCTGGCTATTCGTAGTAGATGCATAAATATGAAGCCCGGTTAAATATGCTTCCTTCTTTAATGATTCAGTCAAAATTGCATATCCCGGGATATAAACCAGGCAATCAAAAAACCAATCCACCCACCTGGCTGCCCCCATGTGGGAAAGCATATAAAATATTAATGACTCCCTTACTCCTCCACAAGTGGGTACATTAGGGGTTAATTTGCGAAACATATTTAAAGCTGAATCATGAAAACTTATAACCAAAACTCTATTTTCTGCTTCATATCGGGTTATGAGCTTGGCTACTTCCTCTACCGTTGCTAAATCATTTTCTTTAATTTCCAATACTAACAACTGATCAGGAAAATTATTTAGCACTTCTTCCAGGGTGGGAACTTCCAATCCTTTACCTCTAAAAGGATAATTGTTATAAAACCTAAAATTATAACCTGCATCCAGGCTCTTAACCTCTTCCAAAGTCATCTCTTCGACTTTTCCTATTCCATCAGTAGTTCTGTCAATTGTTCTATCATGCATCAAAACAACATTTCTGTCTGATGTAACCCTTACATCCATTTCTAAGGCATCTGCCCCTTTATACAAAGCAGTTTCTAAAGCTATAAGAGTATTTTCCGGATAATATATCGAATCCCCTCTGTGAGCTATAATTATTGGTTTCCGCTGCTTGGCAAATAAACTTTTTTTCCTTGAAATATCAGATTCAACCATTAATTACCACCTGCTTTCTCTTAAACTACTCTAATACATTATAATCTATTTTTATTATATAAGCAGCCCCTAATTAAAGGAAAGAGGTAGATGTTCTCAAAACACCTACCTCAATACAAAAAGAAGAAGATAATTGCTCATATTAATCTTTTGCTTGTAGCTTTCTATTCAAGGTTTCTATTTTGCGTTCCAATTCTTCAACATCCTGCCTGGTAACAACTTTGCTCCTCACTGCTACAACTTTCTCGGCAACTTTTGCCTGTAATTCATTCTTTTTCGCCTCTTTAGTATCCACTGCCATTTGAGCAATATTACGCACCTGTTCTCGCTGGTCTTCACCTTTTTCCACCACATAGTTAGCAAACTCTTCGGCTTTTTCCCTGGTGCTATCAACTGTCTCTTTGGCTTTATTTAACAAATCATCCACCATTCCCGAACCTCCTTTCAACTCATAAGATGTATTGTCTTTTCCATGGGTAGGAAGTTCTCTTGGGGTAACAGGTTTTGTTTCTTGCGTTTTTGATTCCTGCCCACTTGAAGCAGAGGTTTGGTAAGATGCTTCTGTTGTTTGAGGCTTGCCCTGAGCAGCAACACTACCCGCAGAAGCTGCAGGTTTGGTTGTTTTGGTAGAAGTAGTAGTCTTGCTAGTGCTTGCCTTCTTTTTAGTAGTGCTTTTTTTACGTTTTTGCCCTTTGCTTTGCTGTTTTATCTCTTCATCATCAAGGTAGACACGCCACTGTCCTTTATCGTTTTTATAAGCTTCAATTTTGCCACGTTGGATCCGTTTCTGAATAGCATCCGGGGTAGTACCTAAAAGATTGGCAGCTTCAGTTTTTGAATATTCCTTTTTTGCCACTGTCTTCCCTCCTTTCATCTATCATGATTGTTCTCAAACAAAAATGTCCATTTTAAGACAAATTTAATCTTTTTGAATTAGTTCTAAGACAATTTTCGGGACTAATACTATTATTTCTTCATCAATGACAAAAATCCTCCTCTAATTCTAAATAAATCTAAAATTTATTAAGACATTCCAAAATAAGTCCAGATATATTGTCTTTCTTAAAAAAAATTCAAGATTGTTTATAATACAGTAAGGAGGCTTCTAACAAATACATTTGAAGCCTCCTTACTTAAAATTATTTTTGCATCTTATTCATATATTTTTTCGTCCTCAGCATGCGCCTCTGCAGCATCATGCTCATAGTCACGTTCTTTCATTGCTTTTCTGTTTTCTTCATATTCACGATACCATTCATGGGCTGCTACCACTGACATCACCTCATTGGTTCCTACCCAGATAGATGCAAGTCCAAGGTCTCTGGAATGGCGTTCTATGGGATATACATTGGTATAACCTATACCACCCATAACCTGCATACAATTTCTTACTGCCTCCTGACAGGATTCCGTTACAAACTTTTTAGTTTCGCAGATTAACCGCCGCACTCTTCTGTAATCGATTCCTGCCTCAACTGCCAATGTTGTGGTGTGCACCTGGGAGCGTGAGGCATCAACTAGCTTCGCTGCATCTGCTACCTGAAAACTAACTCCTTGAAAACGGTTAATAGTCTGCCCAAATTGCTTTCGCCTGCTGGTATAGCGAGTAGCTACGTCCAGTGATGAACGAGCAGGGCCGATAGTCATGGCCGAAGTACCCAACCTTTCCGGTATCATCATAGTATTAAAGACAGGATAAGCACCGTTTACTTCGCCTAAGACATTTTCTTTGGGGACTTTAACATTATCAAAAACAATTCTACCTGTTCCTCCACCACGACATCCCATAAGGCCATAAATGTAATCAACTCTCACGTCATCTGTCCGATCCACTATAAAAGCAGTTAGTGCCTTTTGGGGTGGTGCATTGGGATCCGTATTTGTCCTGGCATACACCAGAAAATAATCAGCACCTTCAGCACCTACGATAAACCTTTTCTGTCCGTTAAGAATAAAGTAATCACCTTTGTCCTCAGCCACGGTAGTTGCCCCAAAAAAATCAGAGCCACCCCGGGGTTCAGTAAGGCATTCAGCCGCAAATTTTTCGCCTGCCAGCAAGGGCTTGACGTATCTCTCCTTTTGATAATCAGTACCATGCTGGATTATAGCGTCACATACTAATTCTGCTCCCACTCCAAAAGTGCAAGCAAAGATATAACCCAAAGTGCCTACTTCTTCCATTACCATGGCTGTAGTGGGCCAGTCTAAATCCCTGCCGCCCCATTTCTTGGGATAACGGCAGCCCATCAGATTTCTGCGGCCGGCCTCTTGTAAGAATTCTTTCGGGAACCTGATCTTTTCTTCATCCATGTCCAGAATCATCTGGCGGGGTACTTGTGCTACGAAATCTTGCACTTCTTTTCTGAATTCCAATTGTTCTTCATTTAAAAGATAATCAAACATCCAATTTCCTCCTAATATAGATTAATAAATTTTGGTTAATATTAAATAAATTCTCTATTCATGCATTATCTTCCTGCTACAGTTTAAATTATAAGGGGTATTCACGATAGTACTTGGCTTTTTCTGGATCAAAAGGTGACTTGCGTCCTTCACAGTCTTCTCTTGGACACAATTGACAACTTTCAAAGTCATGTTCTGCAGAAAAAACGAGCCCTGAAACTGATTTGGAAGGTAACATTAAACAACTATCTGTTAATCTTAGCCCCAGTTCCTTCTCAAGTTCTTCTTTTCCCAACAAATGAAACAATTTACGTTGTTGTTCTATAGGCCAATCAGGCAGTGAACCCGGGCTTATACGGGATGTCTGGGGAATATTATGCTGGTTTTCAATTAAACTCATAAGTTTTTCCTGGGCAACCGATACAACAGCCCCACTAACAGTATCCAGATAGTATTTTCTTAACAAACTTTGTTCCGAATACCATTTTTCAAATTCATTACCACAAGTTATTACATACGGAAAAACCTCTTCAGCCTTTTCCAAATTTATTCTTAAAACACGGCTTGCAAACCAGGTACCTCCCAAGTTTACTCTTTCGTTCTCTCTTTCAATTACAGGAACTCTTTCATAAGCACCTTGTAAGTTCATTGCCGACTTGGCCTCTTCCACATAATGCGTTATTTCACTTCTAGTAGAAAGCTCATCGGGCAGACGGGTTAATATTAATTCATTTTCTGGTTCTAGTTGAGCGGCATCTAAATAACGCACCTTCAACCTCCTCTCATTTTATAACAGTGAACATTTTTCCATTATATTCATTGACTACTGGTATTATACTAAATTAGAACTTAAAATTTAAGCACTTTAATGCCGCTCCTATTTAGTTTTAAAACCCTTAATTTACTTTTTTTCTGCAATAATTTTTTCTAGTTTTTCCTTTAATTGAGGGTCGCCTGCAGAAAGGTCATAATCTACTTCATCGCAATACATGCCTGTATCTGCAGCCCCTTCCGCGCCGAAACTTTGAGCTATTTGCTTTTGCCAGTAATTATAATCATAAAGTAGAGGTCCCAATATTTTGCGAACCCGCCAGTCAAATGAAGAAAGTGGTTCCTGGCAAATTTCCATAGCTCTTATTGTGGATTCGGCAAAGATGGTATGCAACTTCTCCAGATGTTTTTCGTTTCTGGTATCATACTGGTAAATATTCTCACAGTGAGACCAAGTATTGTTTTCATACAGGGCCATAAATGGGTTATCGCCCATATCATCCAGAACTTCTCCCTGCTCAATTCTTCTCTTCCGTAATTCTTCCCCAACTTCTGCCCAGTCAAGCTGAGTATCCCAGGTTTCATTTCTGCCAAGAGCAGTGGTAAAAAGTCCTCCTAGCCTGAAAATAGCTGGAATTGCAGAAACCCTCAAAAAATTCATAGGAAGTATGGGGCCAATAACAGGAACTTCTGTCATTTCCAGGGAAAATCCTTTATAATCTCCTACAATTTTCTTAACTACTGCATCTTGATATTCTATCTCTTCCCTGGATGACCCCATTAATACTATTACAAACATCCATTTTAAAGTTTCACTCAACAAGCTGCGCAAGGCACTGGTTCGAGTTAGCTTACGGAACAAGCGAGGCGTAGCACCATATAAAAATACATTAGGAGAAACACGTGTGGCCAGATACCCGATTTCAGCATCACCTATTTCATATACTGCATCAGCAAGTTTATCCCTGTCCGGGAAAAAGCACATGTGAAACCTTATGTTTTCAGGAATCTCGCTCTGAGCATCAAGCAACAATCCTTCTGTGTGCAACTCAGAAGGGCCGGGCCAATTAAAAAGCTTGATTGCACAACGGGTAAAAACTCCATGCCCTCCCAGGGCTCCCGAAGTGCCCCGCAAAATTCCACGCAAAGAAGGGCCTGGACCATCCCCACAGAACCATTCTGAACCAGAACCCGGTGTTCCCAGGTACAGGAGTTCTCCATCGGGCAACACCCACTCCACACCCAGCACATTCCGGGCGCTGTAGCTCATATAAATACAATCCCAACCAACTCCCCATCCGGAAGTAGCGCTTGCCAGGGGCGAGCAAACAGGGCCTGCACCTATAATATGAGTGTTCAAACCTAACTTCATTGCTTCTGCCTGTAGTTGAGCACCAGTTACATAAGGTTCAACCACTGCGTACATGTTTTTTTCATCTATTTCTATGATCTTGTTCATGCGACGCATATCAAATTGAACTACATTATCAGAAGTTGGACCACTGTAAACACCCCACCCGGTTGTAGTGGCTTTGAATTTTAGCCCATGTTTATTACAAACCTTAACTACCTCCTGAACTTCTGCAGTAGAACCGGGTAAAACTACTGCCACTGGACGATACACCCATTTTGCAGGATCGTCATTTATGGTAGGTTGCCACGCATAAGTATCCAGAACCGCTGGTTCCCGAGAAACGTTTTCCTCTCCTACAATAACCTGAAAAGCTCCTAAAGCTTCATCAGAAATCATAAGGCACCACCTCCTTTCAAGGTAGCTGGGCTACATATCCCGGCTGATTCCAAAAATAGTTCGCTGATATCCATAATTCTTAAATCTTTCTCCGTTTCTGCCAGTGCCTCTCTAAATACCCTTAAGCACCAGGGGCAAGAAGTAACCAAAGTATCGGCTCCGGTGGATAAAGCTTCTTCTATTCGTTCTGAAGCCGTCCATACTGCAAAATCGGGGTATGCTTCCCAAACCCCTCCACCGGCTCCACAACACCAGGAATATTCCCTTATCCGTTCCATTTCCACCAATTCCAAAGCGGGAATTTGCTTGATAATATCGCGGGGGGTATCATAAACTCCATTGCGGCCAGCCCTCTTCATGCTCATGGGTCTTAAAAGCTTGGAGTCTTGCCAATCTCCCAGATATGGTTCCCCCATTCTTCCCAGATAGCAAGGATCATGATAAGTAACCTTGCGAGGAACATTATTTTTTAAGTTTATTTCACCATTTTTTAATAATCGTTCTAGATACTGACTAATATGCAAGACTTCTACCGGTAATTCCTTTTTCATGCGGGGATACAAATAATTAAAAGCTGAATAGCCATCAGCACAGGGAGTTACCAGCAAGCTTGCGCCTGAAGACTTAACCCTTGATAACATATCATCAGCATAGTTTTCTGCTTCTCCCTGATAACCAAATTTATAAGCACGCCCCCCACAACAGGTTTCGGAAGCTCCGGCTATTCCCACATCCACTCCAGAATCAACCAAAAGCTTCACTATACCTCGCAATGCCTCTCTACTATCTTGGTCATAGGAATAACGGCAACCAGCATGAAAAAGAACATCAACAGTTTCCTGGTTAATATCTTTTACAGGTAACCCATCAGCCCAATCACCCCTGGCTTCCTTTTTTTCCCCCAACATATTATTTTCACGTTTTAAGGCATCTATGGTAGCCATATGCTCTATAACCAATTCTCCTTCTTCCACACAATGAGTTCTTAATTCCAGGAGCACATCCATTAGATCAATATCATCTCGATACACTTTACAGGCTGTATCACAAGCACCACAAAGTTGGCAGGTAAATATAATATCCATAATGCTTTCGTTTAATTCGGATCTACCTGTAAGCATGGACAACCCCATGATCATTTTTCCGGAACCGGAATAGGCATGTAAGTTATACCTGCTTATTGCCGGGCAGTTATGCGCAAAACGCCAGCTCTTCACCTGGTTAAAAGGGATCCATTTACATGATGAACAGCGGGAGCATCCTTCCATGTCATTTTTATAATCTTCAAGGGCCACTTACTTCACCTCCTCAAAGCATAACGTTCCCCGATTAAGAATGTGGTCGGGATCCAAAATATCTTTAACCTTGTTCAATGCTTTAACAGTATCAGGGCAATAACGGTAAGCCAGATCTGACCACACCCCATAAGGCCTGGAAAAAAAGGCTCCCGCACTGGCAAGTGATTCACTTGCTTCTGCATAAAGATTGTCCAAATCCTTACTCTCTGAGTCTATATTAGGATCATAATAAAGAGAAAATTCGACATGAACAGTCCGTCCATGTTGAATAGGTTGAATATAAATACCCATTCGCTCTCGGGGATAGTCATACTTATCCAAGTTTTCATGCATTATGTTAATATACTTATTCGCCTGGTCGAGGGTTGTCAGGAAAAATATTTCCCTAAATGCACCGCGGGGCTTTGTTTTATAATATTCAGGAGAGGAACATCCTCCCACCAGCGATGCCATCCGATTTGCTGAACAACCTGGAACTTCTCTTGTTATATTCACATCAGCTTCTTTGGCAATCCTAGCCATATCCTTTTCCTGGTAGGCGACTCTTTTTTCCGGCAAATGCTGGTATCCAGCCACAGCAAATACAAGAGTGTAAGGATATTGTTTATCAGCTATCTTATCAATTTCAGAACCTTCATTTCCTACCAGTGTAGACAGCTCATATGAATTTAGTATAAAAAATTCATCGCCCAACTTAGGTCGAAGCGCTTTATATGCAAACTCAATAAGCTTGGATAAATCAGTGGCTGGTATAAAATAAAACTTGTGAATAGTAGGCTTTAATTCAAGCTTCACAGTAGCCCAGGTCACTGCTGCAAGAGTGCCTTGGGAACCCTGTACCAACCTTGCCATATCAGTTTGGGCTGGCCCTAATGGATTTTTTTGGGCACCTCCCACAGCCCACTGCTGCTCCAGACTTCCGGGCCCAGCAGCCGACCCAGTGCGAAATTTATCCCCCGTTCCAAATACAAGTTCTGTACAAAGGAGTGGATCAGTCATATCCCAGTGATATTTGGGTATGAGAATGGGCTCCCGCTCCAAATAACTGGCAAGCACTGATTTACCTGTCCGAGGCAATAAAGGCATTAACACTTTTAAGCCTACTTTGTCTACCTCCGAAATTAATTCAGGAAAAGTAACTCCAGGCTCTATTAAAGCAACTTTATTTCTACGATCCACGCGGACAATATTTTCAAGCGAGGACATATCCACAATAACTCCATCGCCCTTTGGGACAGTATCTCCACGAAATCTCGGCGTAGAAGAAGAGCAATACACTAGATTAACTTTTTCTTCTCGTGCCAATTTCATTAAATCAGGAATTTGACTTCCACTTTCTGGCTTGAGTAATGCTAAAGGATTCCCATCTACCTCCGGATCTGAGGCTCGAAAACTATCCAGCATTTTGTCACTGGTATAAACTCTTTCCGCTCCCAAAAGATTAGTCACTTTTTCCCAAAATTGTTCGTAATTCTTATCCATTGGCAACAGCTACCTTCCTTGAAGTGTTTATTAACCAGGAGTATAATATCTCACTAAACCAGATCAATATTTTTCTTACTATGCGAAATTCCAGTAATCGAGAGATCAAGCGCATGAAACAGTCTGAGGTCATTAACCAAAAGAGAAGATTGGAGCGCTGAAGAATCGCATCCAGCTTTTGAAGCTTTTCCTCGTCCATCTCATCTACGCTATTAATAAATTCGTTCAAATTCAATCCTTTTTTTCTCATGAGGCCCTGCATCGCTTCACCTTGAATAGAAACTACTTTGTCAAGGACTCCATTCCGATAAGCACACTGTAGCGCCTCATAAGCCCTTCCGGTATCCAGGCTCATCTTACCACTCCTTTCCCCAAATTACTCCAAAGGCACTAGCCGGGCCAGTTTTCTACCGGCATCTTCCGGCGCATCTTCTTCTATAAATTTACATTCACGTTCTCTAGAGGGTGTAGCTAATTTAAAAGTTTGAACTTTTGGTGGAACTTGTTCTATTGCTAAATCTTGCAGAGAAAGCTTTTTTTGAGGAAGCTTTTTAGCAGCTTTGATAGCTTGAATGCTGGGAAATCTAAGTTCGCCCAGTTCTCCGCTTACTGTAACCAAAACAGGAGAACTGGCAATTACAATTTCATATCCATCTGCCAGAACTCTTTCTACTTCTATATCTCCTTCTTTCTTCTCTACTCTTTGAGCCAATGTTACAGCCGGCACCTCCAGAAAAGTAGAAAGGCCTAAACCAACTTGCCCGGCATTGGTATCTGCGGCCTGCCTTCCACAAAGAACCAGATCAAAATCCTCTATATGCTGTTTAATTGCGTGGGCTAAAATAGCAGCAGTGCTCCATGAATTTAATGAATCGGTTTCGATCTCGTTATCTTCCACCAGTACCGCCTCATCTGCTCCAGCAGCCAAGGCTTTAAGAATTACAGCCTGGGAGAGGCTCTTTCCAGCCGAAAGCAAAGTTATTTTTCCTCCTGCAGCTTCCTTGATGCGAATAGCAGCTTCCAGGGCACTTTCATCAAAAGAGTTGATTACCGGTGAAACCCCTCTGGTGAACACCTGCATATTTTCTTCATCAACTTCCACTGAAGTAGGCGGTGCTTCCGGATCGGGAACCAGCTTAACACAAACCACTATATGTAAGCTCATTTTTTCACCTGCCCTCTATGATAGTCTTTAACTCTTCTATGAAATAAGGAAATACTTCCTCCCAATTTGCTACCACGCCTATATCAGATACTTTAAATATATACGCTTCTGGGTCTTTATTTATGGAAATAATGGTTCCTGCTTCACTCATACCAGACAAATGTTGGGTAGAACCGGAGAGTGCTACTGCTATATATACTTGAGGAGCTACAATTTTACCTGTAATCCCTACCTGCCTGGTGGAAGAGACCCACCCGGCATCAACGGGAGGGCGAGTTGCCCCTACTGCTCCGTTTAATAACTGTGCAAGCTCGAATAAACGGGTAAAACCCTCTTCACTTCCTATTCCCCTGCCTCCACTAATTATTACAGGGGCGTCTTCAAGGGCCATCTCTTTAGAAACCAACTCTTTTCCTTTTAACTCCACAGATAATGATTCCGGCAACTTCACTTCCGGGGAGATAGGTTCCGCCTTTTCAGCCTTTGGAGATGGCTTTTCGCCAACTCTCGAACGTACTGTAGCCATTGCAAAGTTGGCAAGCACATTTTGGCATGCCAAAGCATTGCCCCCGTAAATAAAACGTTCAAATACAAAATCTTTGTTTTCTTTATCCACTGTAACACCGGTACAATCTGTAACCAATCCCGCTTCTAAAGAAAAGGCTAACCGTGGCAACAAATCCTGACCCACATCATTATGGCCTGCCAGCAACAATAAGCGTTCATCGTTACCAGCATAATTCTGTATTATATCTTTCAACGTAGCCAAGTATATTTCCGGATTGTATTCCCTAAAATTCTCATCTTCCACTACAAATAATCTATCCGCAAAAACTGATAATTCATCCTTAGCAGGGCTAATACTATCGCTTAAGAGCAAAACATTAATCTCGCTTTCTAGCTCGAGGGCCAAATCTTGAGCCAGGCCCAGCAACTCCATAGTTAATGCCGAAGGTTTTCCTTCTTCTGCTAAACCTGCTAAAATCCATATACTACCAGAACTAATTTTTTCTCCCCCCTTTAACATTTCCGGATAATTATTTACAGAAATACAAATACTTTTACAATTTAAATTTCGTTACCAAATTGTCTTATACCTTTTTATTAAATATTAAATATCTCCCCAAAATAAAAAAGCCCTCTTTTAACAAAGAAGGACCTTAAAATAAATTATATTATCTATGAATCCAGGATTTTACCCATACTTAAAATAGTTATTCAAATTACTCAAACGACCATTTCATGTTCGGGAGTCTCATTCTTTTGCTGGTAATAAATAATTAAACTTCTGATAATCCCGGCAATAGGCACAAACAGAATCATTCCCAGAATTCCCGCTAACTGCTGGCCCGTTAAAAGGCAAACCAGTACAGTAATTGGTTTAATTTTCACGGCTTTACCCAGTAAGAGGGGAGATAGAACAAAACTTTCCAAAGCCTGAACTATTGCAAATATGATTATAACTATCAAAATAGAAGGGGTTGCCGGAGAAAGGCTTAAAAGAACAGCAGGTGCAGCAGCTATATAAGGCCCTATATAAGGGAATATGTCCATCATTCCCGCAAATAGCCCCAACAGGAAGGCATAGGGCATACCTATAAAAAACATAGAAACCCCTACTATAATTCCCACAATAAACAATCTGGCTATCGTTCCCCGGATGTAGCCACCGAAGTTAACGTCAATAATATGCATAATATCTTTGGCTTGCTCGCGGTATTTCGGCGGACAGATAGAAATGATATTGCTACGGATATTGTTAAAATCATAAAGAAGGTAAAATACTATAAGAATTATGAGAAAGAAATTAACCAGGCCACTGGCTAAATCCAGGCTAAAATGAGCAACGCTTTCCAGGGCAGGTTGCAGGTTTTGCAAAATTTGAGGCAAGCTCTCCTGGAGGTATATCAAGTCCAGGTCAACATCTATTGTTTGCAGTTGAAGCTCTATATCTTCAATTGCCCTCTGAATCTCGGCAAAATAAACTGGCAAGTCGTTTATGACATTCTCTATTTCCTGAATGGCAATAGGTATAATTATAATGAGAAGAATGGCAATTATTCCTATAAAAACCAGGAATGCTAATCCCACTGACAATCCATGGGGAATCCTAAAGCGGTTTTTAAAATAATCTACCAGAGGAACCAGCGCATATACAATAAATAGGCTGATAGCAAAAAGGCCTATTACCCAAATGACACTACTAAAAAACCAGATTAAGCCTACAGCAATTACAACTAATAAAATGATTTTGGCGATATTGCGGGTATTTAGCTCCGTCATCTTTTTCATGTCCTTTAATTAAAGTTTTATAATCCTGCTTAATTATAAATTTCTCAAACAAATTTCGCAAACAAAAATTTGCTGTTTTTCTTACTAATTTTTATTTATTAGATCCCATTTTTAGTAAATTGTGGGTTTTATTACATATTAGGACTGCTTGATATTTTACTTATTTTTGCCCAGCAAATCAAACATATTTTGTTTATAAGCTTCCACTCCTGGTTGGTTAAAGGGATTAACACCTAGCAAATATCCACTTAGGGCACAAGCTTTTTGCAGAAAATAAATTAAGTACCCGAAATAATAAGCGCTTATCTCCGGCATTTCAACCACCAAATTGGGAACCCCTCCGGAGGTGTGTGCCTGTAAAGTTCCCTGAAAAGCGCTTTCATTAACATGGTGCAAACTCTTCCCCGCCAGGTAATTTAATTTATCATCATCTTTATCCAACTGGGGAATTTCAACCTCACTGGCTGGTTTTGGGGACCATAATGTCGTTAAAAAAAGCTCTCGCCTTCCCTCCTGAATGTACTGCCCCATGGAATGGAGGTCTGTAGTAAAATTAAGGCAAGCAGGGAAAATTCCCTTGCTATCTTTCCCTTCACTTTCCCCAAATAGCTGTTTCCACCATTCAGAAAGATAATAGAAAGCCGGCTCATAATTTACCCACAACTCGATTATTTTACCTTTATTATAAAGAAGATTTCGCACGGCAGCATATTGATAAGCAGGATTATCCTCCAATCCAGGATTATTAAAACCTAAACTACCCTTTCTGTAGCCTTTAAGAATAGCCCTTATATCAATTCCTCCCACAGCCATGGGGAATAAACCCACAGGTGTGATAACCGAGTACCTACCCCCTATATCAGGGGGAATAACAAACGTTTCATACCCTTCCTGATCGGCGATTTCTTTTAAAATCCCTTTTTCTCCATCCGTAGTAACTACAATCCTTTCCCTGGCTCCTTCTTTCCCATAACGACTTTCCATATGGGATCTCAAGAGGCGGAATCCCAACGCAGGTTCTAAAGTTCCTCCTGATTTAGAAATTACATTCACAGCCACCTCGCGATCTTGCACCAAATCAATTAAATCAGCCAAATATTTGGAGCTAATATTATTGCCGGCAAACAAAATCACAGGTGCTCCCTTTTCATTCTCTGAAAAACGATAATTGGCAAAAGTTCCCGTTAAAGCCTCCAAAGCAGCCCTAGCTCCAAGATAGGAACCTCCTATCCCAATTACTATGAAAACTTCCGCCATTTCCCTGATGCGCGCTGCCGTTTGTTCAATTTGCTGTAAGTCCTCTTCCGTAATATCTTCACCCAGTGTAAGCCACCCTAATTGAGATCCTCCGGGCCCCGACTTTTTATGAATCATATCATGAGCTTGTTCAATACGGGGCTTCATGTATTCCAGTTCATGCTCTTCTATATAATCCCGGGCCCGGTTATAATCAAAAATTATTTCGCTCATTAAGAAACCTCCCTGCTCAACCCTTCAGTTTTAATATCTAGTTTCATTTTAAAGATTTTACCTCTTCAACGATCCGTGGTAAGATATCTCCCGTACGCCCTTCAATTATATAATCAGATATTTCTTCCTCTGTTAATGGAGTTGGGGTAGCGTTAACCTCTACAATGGTAACACCCTTTCGGTCACTAGCCTCCATGGGTAAACTGGCAAAAGGATAAACCGCTGCCGATGTTCCGCAAATCAACATAAAATCACACTTGCGAACTTCTTCCATACTCTTTTGCATCACATCCACCGGAATGGGTTCGCCAAAATGAACCACGTCTGATTTCACCGGTTCCTGGCAACGCTGACATAAGGGGGGCAACATCTTTTCTTTCTCCATTTTTTTCAAATCAAATTCGTCTTGTTCATACCTTGTGTTACAGTTAGGACACCTGAACTTTAAGCCATTGCCATGATATTCTAAAACTTTTTGCGAACCTGCCTTCAAATGCAAGTTATCAATATTTTGGGTAATAATACAATTTAATATTCCCATTTTCTCCATTTCGGCAAGGGCATAATGGCCTTCGTTAGGATCATACTGGTTTAAATCCCCCAATGGTCCGGGGTTGTTCAACCTTTCTTCCCAATACTGGCGGGGATCGGTTTGAAAGAGGGAGAAAGCACGGTAAGCCCTTTTTTCCGCTTCCGGGTTCTTGGTCCAAACTCCACTAGGCCCTCTGTAATCAGGGATACCAGACTCAGTTGAAAGCCCTGCACCTGTCAGAGCTACAACATAACTGGCTTGCTTTAAATCAGAAGCCGCTTTCTTTATTAATTCCTCCATAAGACACCTCCTCTATATAAAATTATGTAAACAACAATATTCTATCCTAAACTTACATTCCCACAAATCTATAAAATTCATCAACTACCTGCAAAAGATCAGCAGTAAGCCTTTCCCGGGATTCTTTTTCAATTTCATGAGGAACGCCCCCATAAAATGCTTCCGCTATACCACCGGTTATACAGGCTATGGTATCACTATCTCCGCCTAAAGATATGGCATTTCGAATAGCATCCTCGTAATCCTCTGATTCCAAAAACGCTATAATAGCTTCTGGCACTGAACCCTGGCAGGTAACATCAAAAGAATAATTAGGGCGAATTTGAGCCAGGGTTCGGCTTAAATTGTAATCAAAAGATGATTCGATATACTGTTTTATTTCTTCTTTGCCTCCCCCCTGAAAAGCCAAAAAAATAGCAGCAGCAGTAGCCTGCGCCCCTTTAATCCCTTCAGGGTGACTATGAGTAATTTCAGCGCTTCGCCGCGCTTCTTCTAAAACCTTTTCTAAGTTATTAAAGACAAGACCTACCGGGCTTACTCTCATTGCAGAACCGTTTCCAAAACTGTTATAAGGCCGAGGGCTATCGCTAAAAAGCCAGCGCATAAACATCCCCCCGTACCCTGCGCGGGGATGCCTGCGCCCATAATCCTGCAATGTAGATACATAATCCTTATTATTAATGACACAATCTGCCACGGCAACCGTCATCACTGTATCATCAGTAAATCTTGATTCAGGTATAAAGAGTGGGAAGTCGGTATGTTTTATCGGCCTCCATTCATAAACAGAGCCAATAATGTCACCTGTAATAGCTCCTATAATTTTCATCACCCCCCATTGAAGAAAAGCCCGGTCCAACCGGGCTAATAAATAATATGTCTCTCTTAAATTTTTTTTAGCACTCTGTAAATTCTCCCGGTTTGATATTTTCAACTTCAACGTGTGGGGCTTTTTGCCTGGAAAGCTTAATAAATTCTTCAGCATCCTGTTCCAGAATAGGAAAAGTCCCATAGTGCATGGGAACAACTTTTCTAGGGTTAAGTAATTGCAATGACTGGGCAGCTTGAAAAGAATCCATTACAAAAACGCTGCCTATAGGTAAAATAGCAACATCTATTGAATACATCTCTGCAAAAAGTTTCATGTCATAAAAAACGCCGGTATCCCCTGCATGGTATATTCCTTTCTTATCTTCCGTAATAATAATAAACCCTGCAGGGTCACCTGTGATGGAAGAATGAACTGCCTGAACCATAATTATTTCTACTTCACCAATTTTTACCGTACCACCTATATTCATCCCCATCCCATTTATAAAATTATCTTCGGGAATTCCCTGTTCTTTAAGCTTTGCAACTATCTCTGGCTGGGCTACTATCTTAGTATTTAAGTCTTTAACCAGGTAAGGTATATCCTCACCTACATGATCAAAGTGATCATGAGTAATCAAAATAGCATCCGGTCCCTGCACATCTTCTTTGTTGACCGGGCATGAAGGATTGCCCGTAATCCAGGGATCGATAAGTAGCCTGACGCCGCCTTTGGTAACAATTTCAAATGTAGCATGTCCAAGCCACTTTACCCTGTTGTCCATAAATTTTTATACCCCCTTAAATAAATTTTGGAGAACATCTAAACTGTCTCGCCTACTTATACATCCAAATTACTCAATCATTTTATTCTACCTATTATGCTCATTTTCCTTTTCTCATAATTTCTTTTATAATCTCTTTTCTTTTTTCCCCTCTTATATTTTATGTTATAATCCTTCTAAAAACACTTTGCTTTTCCAATTATGAAAAGGAGGGAAGTGTTCTGCAAAAGCTTATTTTATGTTTGTTAAGTTTTCTGCTGATTATCATAGGAAGCGGATGCATTTCTTTTTTAGATAATAATAACGAAAATGAAAACGAAGAATACGAGCTTAACCTTGAAACAAACGACGACCTGGATTCCCAAGAAGCAGAAGAAATAATTGAAACAGCCAATAATATATACACTAAAGCAAAAGGTGAATCAGGTGAGCAATTTGAAATTGAAAATCGCCAATTCCGTTATTTAAGTCCACCTTTTGATACGGAAGAGAACCTGGAACAAAATTTGGGGGAAGTATTTAGCAAAAACTATAAAGAATATATTATCAATAAGCTAGGAATTTTTGAACATAATGATAGACTTGCTCGCCCGGATATGGAAACAGAACCTTTGTTTGAATTTAATAACCCTGTAGTCAACCTGGTTGAAAATGATAATATTAAAAGCGATAACAGTAATAGCAAAGCAAAAGGTGAAGAACAAATAACCTACCGCCTGGAAGAGCAATCTTACCCCGGGCAGGAAAGCGAGAATCCACCAGCTCTAATCCAGTTTTTACCCAAAGGGGAAAAATGGGTTATTGATGAAGTAATATTCAAACCAGAAAAACCCCAAATCCAGATAGAAAGCCCACAAGAACCATCCAGCGAAGGCCCCTCACAACATGATTTAAATCCACGGGAAGATAGTCCTCTTGACGAGTAATCACGCCGGAGCCAATTATTTTCGTAAAAACAAAAAAAACACAGGCGTATCCTGTATTTAAACATACTAACAATATATCCAGCTAACTTAGTTTAAGCTTTCGTATTAACGTGGTTGCCGAGATGCTCGTAAATTTCAGCTACTTCATCAATTAATTCTAATAATCCTTCACCTTGGGTTTCCATATTTTCCAAGGCTTTGTTTGTAACCATTGCTCCAACATCACCTTGCAACTTTTCCCCGGCCATTGACATTGAATGTGCTGCCATGCTCTGGACTATCATTTACTGCCCTCCCTTCTTTACATCTTTCCTTTCATATTACATACTACAACATCTTACTACTAAGATCAACACAAAATATAAATTCTAAATTCAAAATATCTTTTACTGTTTAACATGTTCAGATAATTGCTCCATAACTTCAGCCACATTTTTAATTTGAGCATTAATTTCTTCTGTAGTAGCCGCCTGTTCTTCAGAAACAGATGCTGTATTTTCTGAATCAGCTACTACCTCCTTTACCATCTGAGAAACCCCTTGAACTATTTGCGACATTCTCTCGACAGAAGTAGCTATTTCATTAAACCGTTTACTTGCGCTTTCTACAGTGTTACCTGTAGTGTTAACTGAATCAACCACTCCCGCCAGTGTCTCTAGCATAACACCTGTTTTTTGGGAAACTTCATCCATGTGCTCATTAATGCTATCCACCATTCCCACAGTGCGTTCAGATAATTTCTTAACTTCTTCAGCTACAACTGCGAAGCCTTTTCCCTGTTCACCTGCCCTTGCTGCCTCTATGGCAGCATTTAAAGACAATAAATTTACTTGGTCGGAGATACCCTTTATCTCTCCCGTATAATTTTGAATGCCAGCAACAATATTTACCAGTTCATCTACTTCCTTTTCCATCTCTTTAATATCATTAAGAGTTTTATTTGCATTTTGCCGTAAATTCTCCACCTCTTTTTCGCTATCGTTTACTATATTTTCAACTTCTTTATTGCCGTCAGTAAGGTTGGAGATTCCTTCATTCATCTTTTCTGCTCTTCTTGAAGCTTCCACAGACATTGAAGTTAGCTTTTCAGTAGTTTCTGTTAAATTATCGGTGGCCATATCCACGGATTCAATTAATGATGTAACTTCCGAAGCTGTTTGTTCAGCTTTTTGCAATAACTCCTGTATTTTATCTGAGTTTTCCTGGGCCTGCTGCTGGGATGTCATGGCTCTTTCTAACAGCAATTTCCCTCTGTGAGCCATGAAAATAACGGCTATTAAAGCCAATAAAAAATTAATAGGGCTGTCCAACATATCAACGAAAGTATATCCAGGAGCCCCTATGGTATACAATAAAATAGTGTGAGCGGTAAGAGCAAAAGCTGAAGCAGCTACCCCCAGGTAAATATCATAGTATAAAACAGCTACTACCACCACAACGATCCATAGCATATTGTTCATTAATGGCTTACCCACCAGGATATTAACCATCAATGCTACTAAAAGCCCTGTTCCTACAAATACATACCTGGCATAAGGGTAGTTGGGGTAATATTTGCTAATTATCAAGGCAATTGCTGCCAAAGTTAGGGAAACCAAAATCATTAGGATGGTCAAAAACCAACCAGGTGCCAGCAAGCCGGCTGCTTTTAAAAATAACAAAGCAATAGCCCCTAAACCAATTACCCCACATGCCACCTGACCAATAATTTTATTGGTCTCTGCTTCGTATAAATTCATCCATTCACACCCTTCAAATACAAGGCATATAATGCTTTAGAAGTCCTGCCAGCGTCAAACTTAAAGTATTTTAACTTGATTTCGTTAAAAAATATATTTAATTAAAAGTATATACTTTTCTTACCTTCTCTTTAACGTCCCATACACATTTCATTCCTTTAGGAAAAGTAACCAGATCTCCTTTTTTTATCTCTACTTCTTCTCCATCTTCTGTTTTAATAATAACTCTCCCCTCCTGGATATAGCAAACCTCCTCGCCTTCATACTGCCAGTTAAAAGTTGAAACATCACTTTCCCAAGGAGACCAAGTTTTTACATTAAGCCTTTCCAATTCTTCTTCTGAGGGACGGGAAATTTTAATTTGAGACATATTTGATTACCTCCCTTACTTAAGGATCTTTTAAGCCCATTATATTCCATAATATTGGATTATTCAAACATGCTTTTTATTTTTTTCTAATTCTCGACAAAGATTTACACTATATAAAAACCAGATCATTTAATAGAGTGGTTTTCAACGCTTGATAATTCAACGGTATAATTACTATCATAATAGATAAATTCTTCATCAGTTACCGGGTCAATCTTATTGCCTAGCAACAAAAAGAAAACTGCCAACAATAAAGCTAAAACATAGTATTTGAAAGGGTGATTTTTTCTTATGCTGTTCACTATTCCCACCATCACTATAAAAAAGCCAACCATACCCAGTGCCAGAAGCACGATACTTAAATTATTGGCAAACTGTAATCCAAGCTCATCCCAGAAGTTTAAAGACAAACTATTGCGTGAGTTTATTCCTCCATTATCTGACAGATCTAATCTGCCAGCAGAAGAAAGAAGAATCATGGAGACAATTAAAGAAATAGAGTAAAAACTAAATTGATCTTTTTTCCATATAAGGGCAAGTAGACAATAAATACCCATCAAGAAAGATACCATCCCTACCCAAAAAAAAGCAGTACTGAAATCTCCGGTTATTAAAAATATTAGGAGTAAAATTAAAACAATTCCACCCGCTACTACCCAGGCCCAATCTTTCCAATGATTATGTTTACGCGGCCTGGCATATTTTGGCTGGGTGGTAGTTCTCCTTTTTTTTCGAGTGAAAAGGGAAGTCTTGCCGTGCGAATATGCACCTGAACGTTTTCTTCTATAGCCAGGAGGGGCTCCCCTTTCAGGCATTTTCAACCCTCCCTCTGGTAGCCTGTATCCAGGCAAATTGAAAAAGCACTGATAAATGTTCTAATCCTTTTCCAGAATGCCTTCCAAAAATGCCCTTATACTTTCTCCAAGAGCCACCGAGTTATATCCTCCCTCCAGAGTGGCGAAAATTCTATTTCCGCAATTTTGATACGCATAGCCACCTAAAATTTTTCCAATGCGGAAATAATCATCTGTAGATAACATACCACCCCAGTCGCCAAGGTGGCGGTCAAAACCAGCTGAAACTGCCACCAGGTCAACGTTGATGTTTTTTAAATAATCTTTCAAATGGTTAATTGCTTTTTCACTACTGCCACCTGGCAGCTCGTAAAAATTGACCGAAGAATTATTTCGAAATATATTTGCAGTTCCATCTCCATAGTGAAGGTCAAAATCTACAATAAGGGCTTTAGAAGTTGGATTATTCTTCACGTATTTCTCAGCTGCAATAGCCACATTGTTGAAAAAGCAAAATCCCCAGCAAGAAGCTGGGCTGGCATGATGCCCCGGAGGCCGACATAAAGCAAAAGCCGGTTCGCCTTCTTCGGCAATGAGGGAAGCCTGGATAGTGGCGCCTGCTGCTAACATGGCAGCTTCATATATAGCCGGGTCGTTTTTTATCCTTTGCAAATGCTCCACACTGTGGACCAACAAAACATCTTCTTCCGCACAAGGGGTAGCATCAATAAAAGGAAAATCTTCACTTAACTGCTTATAAGCAGGATCTAACCTTCCCGGTGATGCAGCAGGGTCATGGGTGTAAGATTCAAAAAAATGATCGTGAAAAACAATTTTCATAGCTTAACCTCCCATCAATATTTTGAGAAATGTTAGTTATGCTTTTGGAAAGTAAGACGGTACAGATCCTGCCGCCGATCTTTTAGTTGGGTTACTGTTCCCGTAGAACGGTGACGCCGCAGAGTTTCCAGATCTACTTCCCCGATTACCACTGTTTCAATATTGGGATTACCTTCTCCCACTATTCCATCCCGTGAAAAGGGAAAATCGGAAGGGGAAAAGATGCCCGATTGCGCATACTGAATTTCTGATTGCAAAATATGGGTAAGGTTACCTACCGTGCCGGCAATTATGGTGTATACCTGGTTTTCAATAGCCCGGGCCTGGGAACAATAGCGAACTCTCAAGTAACCCTGGCGATCATCGGTGCAGAAAGGAACAAATAGCATGTTAGCTCCCCATTCTGTTGCCATTCTGGATAGTTCAGGGAACTGGATATCATAGCATATTAATATGGCTATTTTCCCACAATCGGTATCAAACACCTTCATTTCATTTCCTGATTGCAATCCCCACCATTTTTTCTCACTATTAGTAATATGGAGCTTGTACTGACTCTCTATTGTTCCGTCCCTTCGAAACAGATAAGCAACATTATAAAGTAAATCGTCCTCTTCCACAAAATGAGACCCGCCAATTATATTTACATTATACTTAACTGCAAGCATGGAAAACAGCCTGATGTAATCCTCAGTAAAGGCAGCCAGGCGCCTTACCTGTAAGCTCGGAATCTTATCATCCAAAAATGATAGTAACTGGAGGGTAAAAGTCTCCGGGAATACTATAAAATCAGATTCATATACGGAACTTAAATCCACATAGTACTCACATTGCTCTGCAAATTCCTCAAAAGATTCTATTCTTTTAAGCATATACTGCACCGAGCATATCCGCACCGGAAATGAGCGCAGGTAAAGCCTTTTAGGCTTGGGTTGGGGCAGATAATCAACGTTATTCCACTCTAAAAGCACAGCATTGCGCATGGATGCCTGATCATCATCAAGATAGTTAGGATTTACCCATTTTAAAGTAAACCCGTTCATCAACTGAAAGGTTAGTACCGGATCATAGATCTTATGTTGAATAACCTGCTCTACATATTCGCGGGGCGACATTTGGTCAGCGTAGTTGTGGTAATTGGGAATGCGCCCCCCGATAAGCATACTTTTTAAGTTAAGTTTTTTGACCAGTTCTTTCCGCACTTCGTAAATTCGAGTCCCGATCTGCAAACGGCGGTAATCAGGGTGGACCATGATCGAAATTCCATACAGGTAATTGCCGTCCGGATCGTGGTTGGTAATATAACCATAGTTGGTAATCTCATCGTACGTATGTTTATCTGCATACTCATTAAAATCAATAATTAAACTGGAAGCTGCACCAATTAATTTACCATCATACTCCACACAATGCTGGCCTTCAGGGAAAACTTTTATATGACTTTCCAATTGCTCCCTTTCCCAGGGATCCATGTTGGGAAAACAAACTTTGGATAGCTCCACTAGCTCATCAAGGTCTTCTTCCTTCACATTCCTGATCATAATCTTCTTTTCAATTTTAGAAAGATCAATCTTATCTTGCAAAATACATCCTCCTTACATATTTATCTGAATAATTTATAAGAACTACTCTTCATACGTAACACTTACAACTTATCTCAGTAACTTTCATATGTTATTTTACCTAAGAAATAAAATCACAACAAGAGGGCAAATAAACTAACCTAAAATTATTTCCCGGGCAAGCGCATAGCCTGACAATATACTTATCTCCAAGCAGTAGAATAAAGAAGAAAAAGCTAGAGAAGTAGAAAAATATGCAGAAAACTATTGTCCATACCTAAAAGACTGCATGGTATCAATTTCATCATGCTTGTGCATAAAACCGGTTACATCCCTAAAAACCTTGTCATCAATTACTACAGAATACTTAATATGATTTACTGAACCTGCAAACAGTTTGGGCAAACCAAACCTTCCCAATGCTTTAGGGTACCATCTCTCGGGTATAGGCAATTCCACTCTCCCTGTCTTCTCAATTAACGCCGAAAGTGGAACCGGCTGCGGCCCGGCAACATTGTATATCCCATGTAAGTTCTTTTCCAGAGCTGTAGTTATTGCCTCCACAGCATCTTTTTCATGCATAAATTGGAAAAGAGGCTCAAAACCCAAAACAGTGGGAACAGTGGGGCCTTTCAAAAAGTTGCCCAACGTTCCTCTTCGAGATGGCCCCAAAGTATAAACCAACCTCAGAATACTGGTATTTACATTAGGGTAACGCCATAAAGCTGAGGATGCATAAAGGTCTGCAGTGATCAGATCATTTAATTCCGGGAAAGTTAACCCTCCCAAAGGCGGGTCCAGTTCCGTTCGGTAAAGTGAATAATCAGGGTCCGCGCCATAAACAGTGTGACGACCAACAAATACTGCTTGATTAACCCCATAATTATCACAATACTGAAACAAGATACGAGTACTTTCCAGGTTAATACGATAACGTTCTTCGTACTTCTGTCCGGTTTGAGCTATAGAGGCCATATGAATAACAGCATCAGGCTGCTTAGTTCTAAATAGCTCCTCGGCAGGTTTTTTTCTAATATCGGATTTTATAATTTCAATATTCCGAGGAGCATCTCTCCAAGGCCTCAAATCTATTCCATAAACGGTATGCCCCAACTCTAACAGCCTGTTAGCAACAAGGCGGCCCAATATTGTCGATATTCCTGTAACGACTACTTTCATGAATTAGCCTCCTTTTCCCTATCCTTTAATCCTATATCAATCAGGTCAGCAACTTTATTTTTCACTTCCAAAACCTTGCTCTCAAAATCAGGGCTATTTTCATCTCCTTCAAAATACATAGGTTCACCGTAACGAATTTGACATGATACAGGCATAGGCAAAGGCAATCCATAAGGGGTAAAGGGAAAATATGGAGCACCAAACATTTTTCCCAATTTTTTAGACCGATAAACCGTTTTTATAGCCTCTTCTCCCCCGATAAATGCAAAGGGGATAATTGGAGTATTGGTTCGTAAAGCAAGACGCATAAAGCCAGAAGTAAATTCAACCAGGTTGTATCGATCTTTATAAAGTTTACCTACACCCCTAGTTCCCTCCGGAAAAATCATTAACAACCGCTCTTCATTAAGCAGTTTTTCCGCCTGTTCTCTTAAACCAGTTACCTGCCCCATACGAGCTAAAATAGCCGAAGTTACTGGCATCCTCCCTGCAAATTTATCCACCATTCCAATAGCATATCGAGGCGGGTCGTGATCTAATACCATAGAAATAGCTACCATAGTTCCATCTACCGGCAATCCACCGGAATGATTGCCAACGAGCATAGCACGTCCCTCGGCAGGCACATTTTGAATCCCATAAGTTTTCACCTTAAAATAATGCCGGTAAATCATTTTAGCAATTGGATAAGAATATTTTATATGATTACGGGATATTCCAAATGGATCCGTCCCCAAATCATTAAAAGGGATATCCGATTTTTCCAGCAGCTCATCTGCTTCCTGTACATCATCATACAATCCCACTAGTGCGCGGTTATAAAGCTGCTTGATAATACTGATAACTATCACTCCTTGGAAGTTAGTTTAAAATATTACATCTTTTATAATAATTTTCTAAATATGGTGAATAGTGCTTATATAACTAAAATGCTTAAACTTTAAAATAATTAGTTTTTTTAAGATACAATATCCGAATCCTATTGTCAACCGATCCAAACTTCTCAACCATATTTTCCCCGGGGGCCTCTTGAATTTTTTTGTCCATCTATATATCATTGATCATTAAGAACATGTTTATAGGACATACTCATGAAAAATACTTAAGGGTGATTATATGAGTTTAAATTCTACAAAACCATTATACCTGAAAACAGGAGTTGAAGAAATAGAACAGCGATATGAAAAAGCATTACTGGCCTGGAAAAAATGCAACTTATGCCCTCACAACTGCCAAGTTGACCGTTTAAACGGAGTTAAAGGAAAATGCCAGGCAGATAGCAATGCAAACATAGCAAGTTACGGACCTCATTTTGGAGAGGAAAGGCCGTTAGTTGGCTCAAAAGGCTCGGGAACAATCTTTTTTACTTACTGCAACCTATCATGCGTGTTTTGCCAAAATTGGAGTATCAGCAGAGGAGAGGAAAGAGGTGACCCTGTATCAGACCGGGAACTGGCCCAAACAATGCTTTATCTGCAAAAAATAGGATGCCATAATATTAACATGGTCACCCCAACTCCGCACATCCCCCCTATACTAAAAGCATTATCTGTGGCGGTAAAGCAAGGGTTGGAAATACCTCTGGTTTATAATAGCGGTGGATACGAGAGCCCAGAAACCATAAAATTGCTGGAGGGGATTATTGACATTTATATGCCTGATTGCAAGTATGGAGATTCTGAAACAGCCCTAAAATATTCCGGTGCCAAGGATTATCCTTATTATATGCTTGAATCCCTAAAAGAGATGCAGCAACAAGTTGGAGATTTAAAACTAAACGAAAAGAGTATCGCCTACCGGGGTTTAATGGTAAGACACCTGGTATTACCAAACAATCTGGCAAACACTGAAGAAGTGGTCAATATGCTTTCCAAGGAAGTATCTCCTAATTGTGCTGTTAACGTTATGGATCAATATTATCCTTCCAATCAAGCCCATTACCACCACCCCTTAAATCGCCGTATTACCAGGAACGAATTCCACAATGCCCTGAAACTTGCACGAGAGGCAGGCTTAACAATTATTAACTAGCGCCAAAAAAATTCTTTTACAGGAATTTTTATAAACATTAGTAAATAAAATGTTTATAAGAATATTTATTAGCTTATTGTTCTCTTTTAGCTTCAATATAGGTTATAAAAAATGTTTTTACATTGACAATAATTTGGCGATCAATTATAATTTTTTTAGATACTTTAACTAGTTAAGTAAATCTGTTAAAGGTTTACTTAAAAAAACCTTGAAGGAGGTAAAAATTTATGGCTTTTTCTGACTTGGTAAACCAAATTAAAGGCAAGGTATCCGAAGCAGATCCGTCCAAAATTAAAGGGGTGGAAGCAGTATTTCAATTCGAACTTACTGGCGATGATGGCGGCACATTTTACGCAAACGTAACAGAAGGCAACGCAGAAATCGTAGAAGGCAACCATGACAGCCCTAATGTAACCATTATTATGGATGCTGGTGACTTCGAAAAACTTATGAGCGGAGAGCTCAACGCAACTTCTGCATTTATGGCTGGCAAGCTCAAAGTAAAAGGTGACATGTCCTTGGCTATGAAGCTGCAAGCTCTCATTGGCTAGTTTTTAACAGATACATAGGCATCACCAAAAAGAGCCCTGATTTAAAGGGCTCTTTTGTTATATTATAGCCTTGAAAACAAGATGATTATCTGCTATTATATCTATTGCAAGTAGGATAATAGGTTGTGTCGGGGTGGCGGAATTGGCAGACGCGCACGGTTGAGGGCCGTGTGGGGCAACCCGTGGGGGTTCAAGTCCCCCCCTCGACACCAAAATTGAAAAGCTATATTAATTTTAAAAATCAGGCGCAGGAGTACAAACTGCGCCTGATTTTTTGCCTTAACTTATTAACATATTTCGCATTTAATGAAGAACTGATGAAAGTCATCATTGGAATTCTTTCTTCCTTTTGTTGATTTTTGAAACATTGTTTTTATGATAAAATAGACTAGCTTTATAATTTTATCTGGAGAGTAAAAACCCACTTCTTGCTTCAGAAACAAATAATTTGATATCAATAAGGGAGAGAGCAAAAAATGAATGAACTAATTGAAAACGCTAAAAAACAGGAGGTAACAGCGCTTAATGAGGCAGACTCCAAGAAACTTCTCAAACAATATGGCATTCCCGTAGTAAATGAGAAAGTTGTTAAAACTCAGGAAGAAGCTGAAGCTGAGGCTGATAAAATGGGTTACCCGGTGGTAATGAAAGGACTGGGGTCGCGACTTACTCATAAAACAGAAAAGGGGCTGGTTAAACTAAATCTTCAAACCAGAGAAGAGGTAGCTTCTGCGGCGGAGCATATAATTGAAAAGGCCGGGGATGATCTGGAAGGGCTACTTATTCAGCCCATGGTTCAGGGCAAAAGGGAGTTTGTTGCCGGGCTTTTCCATGATGAACAGTTCGGACCCACCGTTATGTTCGGCTTGGGCGGGATTTTCACTGAAGCTATAGGTGATGTAGTTTTCCGGGTAGCCCCTGTTGATGAAAATGAAGCCCGCAAGATGATCGATGAGCTCCATGCCCAGCAACTACTTGGCGCTTTCCGCGGGGAGGAATCTCCAGATAAAGAATCGCTGATTAAAACTATTACCGGCCTGTCGCAAATAGGAACGGATATTAATGAAATAAGTGAAATAGATATCAATCCTTTGCTGGTAACTGCAGACGGAAGTGTTATCGCTGTTGACGGGCTTGTCGTGCTGGGAGAAAAAGAGTTTTCCGGGGATACATCAGAACCCGTCAATCCTGACGATATCATTAATTTATTCTATCCGAACTCAATTGCTTTCATCGGTGCCTCAGGAGATATAAAAAAATGGGGCCACGTAATGTACTCGGGTGTTGTAGCAGGAGAATATGAAGGCGGAGTATATCTGGTTAATCCCCAGGGCGGGGAGATCTCGGGAAGAAAGGTGTATGAATCAGTATCGGATATACCTGAGTCGGTGGATATGGCGGTTGTTACAATTCCCGCTCAAAAAGTAATTGATCTGATTCCGGAGTTTGGACAGAAAGGAATAAAATATGTGGTGCTCATATCCTCGGGCTTTGGAGAAGTCGGAGAAGATGGCCGGGAGCTTGAAAATGAACTTGTACAAAAGGCTCAGGAAGCGGGAATATTAATAACAGGTCCCAATACCATGGGGATATGCAACCCGCATTTATCCTTTTACTGCACGGGCTATCACGTAAGACCTCCCAGTGGAGGAGTAAGCCTTGTATCTCAATCCGGAAATTTAGGCACCCAGATTCTGGCTTTTGCAGCACAGGAGGATATAGGGATTCGCTCTTTTTGCGGATCAGGCAACGAGGCGATGATTAAAATTGAAGATTATCTAGATGGGTTTGAGAATGACAATCTAACGCACACCATTGTTCTTTACATTGAAAGTATAAAGAACGGACGCAGATTTTTTGAGTCAGTAAAGCGTATTAACAAAGAAAAGCCGGTTATCATTTTGAAAGGCGGAAGAACAATCGCCGGCTCGAATGCGGCTGCAAGTCATACAGGAGCAATGGCTTCAGACACAAATGTATTTATGTCAGCCTGCAAACAGGCGGGTGTTGTTCAGGCTAAGAACCCTATGGACCTGCTAGACCTTTCAACCGCTTTTTCAACTCTGCCCCTCCCCCAGGGCAACAGGGTAGGCCTTGTTACCCTGGGCGGTGGATGGGGAGTGGTAGCTTCTGACCTGTGTGAGGAACACGGTTTAAGCCTGCCGCCCCTGCCAGATGAGATATTAACAAATATCGACCAATTACTTCCTCCCTTCTGGAGTCGTGCCAACCCAGTAGACATCGTAGGCGAAATAAATACTGAAGTATACAAAAAAATTGTTGAATACCTAATTCAGTGGGATGAATGTGACGCGGTCATTCATATGGGTATAATCGGAAGAATAAAGATGATAAGAGGAATGCTTGAATCTACCATAGACATTAATGAGATATATGATAATTCTTTCTTGAGCAGTAGCATCGCTTATATTGAAGATATTGAAAAAAAGACAATCGAAGATATGGCAGGTTTGATGGAAAAATATAAAAAACCTATTATAGGGGTCTACCTGCTCAGTGATGAAAATACCCGAATGGTAGCCCATATTGATGGATGCGAATATAGGGGCATTAATTTTAATACCCCGGAAAGAGCTGTTAAAACTCTCGCCAAGATGGCTCAATATTCAACATGGCGAGGATAATAGCCGGTAGATATAAAAATCATAAAGTGTCTCTGGTAAAGAAATGAGTTGTCTTTTTTAAATTATCAACCCGTTTTCTCCAGTATGCTTAAGAATATATCAACTAGCTGGGGATCGTAGCGAGTTCCGGAAGCTTTTTTAAGTTCGCCGCTTGCATCTTCACGAGACAAGGGTTTCCGATAGCAACGCAAGTTTGTCATGGCATCATAAGAATCAAGAATGCTAATCACCCGGCATTCGATGGGAATTTGCTCTTCTCTGAGCCCCAGGGGATAACCTGTCCCATCCCAGTTTTCATGGTGTTTTAAAATAAGATTGGCTATTTTAGACAACTCCGGATCGTACAAGGCTATTCGGTAACCTTTCTCCGAATGTTGTTGAATAATGTCTCGCTCCGCTTTTGTAAGTGGATCCACTTTAAATAAAACTCTATCTGATATACAGGTTTTACCCAAATCATGTGTCCAGGAGAGCAGTTCCAAATTTTCAAGCTGCCGGAGAGAAAGCCCCGCCTTTTCACCCACTTTTTGACCCCACTCGCGAAGCCGTGAACCGTGTCCCTGTTTGAAAAAATCTTTTTCTTCCAGTTCAGATTTTAGTTTCTCCACTATCAAAGACCTGGCCTTGGAACTCCGGTGAAGCTTATCCCGGTACATCAAGCTGTCAGCATCTTGAAGCACTTCCATAAGGCTTTGGGTCTCATTAGTTGCAGTAGCTACCCCCAGCGAAATACTTAAAGGGAGATTTTTTTCATCTCGGTTATATCGTTGAACTCTCGCTCTTATCCGATTAGCGATTTTTTCCCCTTTTTCCAAATCAGTACGTGGCAATATAGCAATCAACTCATCCCCACCCACCCGGGAAAGGAAATCTGACAACCTTAAAGTATCTTTTACTAATTCCGCATAAGCAATCAACATTTTATCTCCACAATCATGACCCATGGTATCGTTGATCATTTTCAAACCATCAAGATCCATTGATATAATGCTTATAGGATACTCCCTGCTATGATCCAGCCGATTAATCTCTTCTTCAAAGAAACTGCGGTTGTAGACTCCGGTAAGCTTATCCCGCAAACTCATCTCTTTTAACTGTTTTTCAAACCTAATACGACCGGTTACATCTCGAAAAATGTATACTCTGCCAGATGATTCTTCTCCATGCATTATAGGCGTAGAATACCACTCTATACTACGCCCATCCTTGAAATGGGCTATCTCTTCAACCTTTTTCTGGCTTCCCTCCAATGTTTTGGTTTTGTCCATAAAAATTCTGGGAGCTTTTAATCTTTTGGCCATAAATTTCTTAAGAGCTTGATTGAACTTTTTTTCCACTATCTCTGCCGGCACTCCCCACAAATTAAAAAAAACATGATTGGCAGCCAGTATCTTCCCTTCATTATCTACAGCCAAAATACCATCTATTAAAGAATCCATAACCTGTTCTAATTTTAAATTTCCCGGATTTAATGTTGGTGCGTCCACTCCCAAATTAAGAAAACCATGGCCTTTGTTCTGGTTCTCTGATCTCTCCCCGTTATTCTTCATTTAATCACCTTTTCTCCAAATAAATTTGACGCCAAAGCTTTCAAGATTGATAAAAAAGAATGTATGATGTAATTTTAAATTTTTAACCTATATCTACTTTTACATCATATTCTTTTTATTGTTTTTTGGCAGTACTCTAAGGCATTACTTTTAGGGAGAAAAAAGTGTAATATTATCTACTACATTAGTATAAACTTAGTTTTAAAATTAAGTTGTTTGATTTTTTTTAATATAATGCTATCGTTTTGGGGGTCAGATAAAAGAGCACAAATAAACTTTACTTATCCAGGTATTTTTTTAAGGAGACAGAGTATAGAGCTGCCTGGGTTCGATCTTGAAGATGTAGCTTTTCCAGGATTTGGCCCACATGTTTTTTCACTGTGTGCTCACTAATTACCAATTCTTCAGCAATAGCCCGGTTGTTGCATCCCCTTCCCAGCAACCTTAACACATCAATTTCACGGGGAGTTAGCTTTTCCAGGGTTGACTTTTGAACTGCCTGGGGTTGTTCCAGCGCATACTGAACTACTGCCGGATCATAAAATTTTCTTCCTCTGCTAACCGCTCTAATTGCCAGGAGTAATTCTTCCGGCAAAGCTTCCTTTAATATGTAACCTTCCACTTTTTCTTCCATTGCCTTCTTTATTTCTTCCTCGGTGGCAAACGAAGTTAAAATAATATACCGGGTTGTAGAGTTCATTTTGCGAGCTTCTCTTATAATATCCAATCCATGCTGATCATTCTGAAGCCTTAAATCTATTAAGGCTATATGAGGCATTTGCTCCCTGATTAATTCAATAGCATCTTCGGCATTAGCAGCATATCCGTTCAATTCCAGGTCACTTTCCAGGTTAACTACAGCTTCTATTCCTTCTTTCACCAGGGGATGATCATCAACCATAATCATTTTAACGGTTCCCAACGAACTTCCCTCCTTTCCATTATAACTTAGAATAAATTTATGCTTTTTCCGAGGAAACAGGGGAAGTCGGTATGGAACACACAATTTCAGTCCCCTGGCCTGGGATGCTTTTTATGCTTAAACTGCCTTTTAAAGCATGGGCCTGTTCATGCATGTTTACTAAGCCTAGCCGATTTCCACAATTGTAAAAATCAATACTTTTAACTTCAAAGCCTTTTCCATTATCAGTTACTTTCAAAAAAGCACTAAAAGGCGTCATGTCTATAATAACTTCAATATTAGCACACTTGCCATGACGGATGGCATTGCCTATAGACTCTTTAATTATTCGGTAAAATGCTTTTTGCATTGCCCGATTTAGATATTCTTCTTTGCCTGTAATCTTGTATTTAATATCCACCTGGTTTAGCCGGGCGTGAGTGTCAAGATAATTTATAATTTCCTTAACAAAAGTATCTTCACCACGCCTATGCGAACTCAAGCGGAAGATGAGTACTCTTAAATCTTTAGCCGTAGTAGAAGCTAAATCTCGTATATTATAAAATCTATCTAATTGTTCTTCACTCAACGAACTTTCAGTTTCCTTGGCCAGTGCATCTACTCCATACACTATGCTAAAAATATTTTGCGAAATAGTATCATGAACTTCACTGGCGATGCGGTTTTGCTCTTCCAGGAGCATCATTTTTTCAGTAAAAACTTCACTGAAACTTTTTTCTACCACTACTGTGCATAAATCCGCCAGAAAAATAAGAGTCTGGAAGGTCTCTTTGGAGTTATGAAGATGAGCTTCTTGAATACCGGCCAGGAGGCCTAAAGTCTTGTCGCCGGATTTTACCGGCACGCATATTAATTGAGCGTTAATATGCTTTGAGACGGGGAAATGCTTAACTAACGGCTGCTTGTGAGTGTGAATATCCAACCAAGCCTCCTCCAAAACATTTATCCACAAGTACTCGGGAAAGTTTTTTTGAGAGCCTTTGACAATCCAAACCTTTGTTTCTTCAGCATCAAGTTTATTTTCTACATTATCTAACCAGAAGATTATTTTGGCGCACCCGCTCAAGCTGCGTGTGTATACTGCATACAAATCTATAACTTCCCGGAGATTTCGTTTACCATAAATTGTTTCTATTGTTTCATAGAGAGATGACAGGTGAAGAAGGTTCCTTTCTTTTTGCTGATAAAAATTTAACTTTTGATCCGCCAGTTCAGCGAAAGCAACAAAGCGTTCCAGTTGCTCGAAAAAGGAAAAAGAATCTACTTTTGAATTGGCCTCAACCCACAAAATCGCAGATATAAAATGATTATCCCAAAGGGGCAATGCACACCATTTAGCGTTTTCGCCTTTAATAACCTTTCTGCAATTTACTTCAGAATTATAAAATTCCTCCCAGCGGTTTTCCAGTTCAGCATATGCATCAGGGTAAACTTTGTCTCCTATTACATGAGCTTGCAAAACTCCTTTTTTTTCGTTATAAAAATACGAATATACATGATTGGGTATTATTATGGCAGAATCATTAATAAAAAATGCTTTTTTTACTGCTTTCAGAAGATAGTCATAAATTTCGCCGGAGCTATTGCATCTCATTACCCTGGCTTGAAAATCTGCCAGGCTTTTATTGATTAGATATTTTTGTAGCAACCCTTGGTAGGTTTTAAGCAAGTTTTTACTCTTGTTTTGAGTAGCTGGTTGTGATTTTTTGAAACCATCCTTTAACATGGCCACCCTCCCCATCCATCCCACCCTCAAATCACAACTAAAAAAGAACTGTAATTAAAAGTATATAACATAACTTACTAAAAGTCGAATTCTTTTTACAAAAAAATTTTGTCCAAATAGCTTATGGGAGGAAAAAAACTTTAAATTATTAGCACAACTAAGTAAAATTTTTATATTTAAATCCCTAAATAATGGTATAATATAATAAGATGAAATATAAAACCATATTGATTTTAATAGATTGGTTTTATAATTTATCAATTTATTGCAGAGGGGTTTTTAAAGTGAGAGAATTTAATCCTTATCCCTCCCATGATGTAATGGAAATTTATACCCTGGGTAGCTTTCAGGTAAAATTAGGAACAAGAATTTTAACAGAAGAATTTAGCCATACCAAAAAATGTTGGGATCTTTTTAAATTTTTATTGTTGAACCAAAAGAAAAACATCCCCGCTGAAAGTATCCTGGAGCAGCTATGGCCTCACCAGGAGTATAGCGATCCCAAAAGAGCTTTGCGAATCCAGATTCATCGACTTCGTCAAATTCTAATGAGTAAAAAACCTGGAGCAATCGTTAATGGAGACGAGGACCATTTAAACAATTCAGATTATCAAGCAGATTATATAAAATTTTCTCATGGCTGCTACCACTGGAATTCAGATGCTTCATATTGGTTTGACGTAGAAGAATTTGTATCCTTGTACAAAAAAGCCCAAAACTCCGTAGATTCTGAGTTAGCTGAAAAGGAAAATATTTATCGCCAAATGCTAGAACTCTACAAAGGTGATTTCTTATCTGAAAATAGTTACAGCGAATGGGTTATAGCAGCCAGAAACCATTTTCGGCATATATATCTAAAAAGTGTTTTAGACTTACTGGAAATTTTGAAGAAAAAAGGAAATTATACTGAAGTATTGGAAATATGCGAAACAGCCCTGCAGGTTGAATTTTTTGAAGAAGAATTACATTTAAACTATATGGAAGCTCTCCTCAAGTTGGATAAATATCTAGAAGCCAGAACTCATTATCAATACATGAAAACGGCGTTTTATAGAGAACTAGGGACAAATCCCTCCGAAAATCTTGAACATCTTTATAGGTTAAGTCAAAGCGAAAAAGAAAAAGGTGATTTCAATCTTAGCGATATCCACTACAGGCTTAGAATAAAAGAAATGAAAGGCGCCATGCTATGCTCTCCAGAATCCTTTCGGCTTTTTTACTACCTGGAGCAATGTCGCTTAGAGAGAGCCAACTCTTCTGCTTATCTAGCCCTTTTAACTTTAAATTCAAGAAGTTATCACAATCCCTCCAATACAGAACTTAACCAGGCCGGGGAGATACTAAAAAACGTTTTGCTAAACAGCTTGCGTAAAGGTGATGTAATAACCGCATGGAATAACTCCCAGTATCTCGTAATTCTTTCTGGATTAAAGCTTGAGAATGCCGAAAAAGTGGCAAAAAGAATTGAAAAAAACTTTATCTCATCTAATACCCTGGAGAATTTTCACTTACAGATAGGCCTCCAACCTCTTGAGGCTATTTATAGAGGTACCAAAGTATGATCAATAATTTAATTCTTCCCTTTACAACTTAATTTATTTGAAACACTTATGATACAGAAATTAAATTCCTAATTAATTTTAGTGAAACTTACAATGTACCCCCATGAAACGGTGAAAGCTTATGATGAAATAGGAGAAAAAATATGCACTCTCGCTTACAATATCTTACACTTCCTTGCTTCTCCACCTGCAACAAGTTTATTCTTTGATTGTTAGAACACAAAATTATAAAAAGAGGTGAAACAAATTGAAAAAGTTACGGAATTTTTCTTTAACTTTATTTTTAATCAGGAATATACAAGGGAATTTCTTTTCTCAAATAAGAATGAACAATGGCAAGCAAAAATTGGCATTGGCAATCCTGATAGTTTTGCTCATCCTTCCCTCGTATTCCCTGGCTTTTGTGGAAGAAGGGGAAGAATGCGGGCTGGTAGTGGAAACAGCAGATGATTACGTTGATGTAACCAATCTCAATCCGGGTGACTTAAAAAGTTCTTACCTGATAGTAAATAATGAAAATGACAATCCCTTTCAGTATTATATGAACATGAGCATGATAGATCGAACAGAAGGTGTTTACCCCGGGCTTGATGGCAAATCACTCGATGAAGTATTGCAGATCACCCTTCATGCCGACGCCGAAAATGAAGTAAATGGCGAGCCAATTGAACTTTTTCAAGGCTTGATAACTGAATTTGAAGACGAATATGGAGAAGAAGGTATGGACCTGGGCACTTTAGCCGGTAACGACAGCCAAAAAATCATTGTTTCTATCTATTTGCCGGGAGAAGAAACTGACAATCACTATCAAGGAGCAAGCGTAACCATTAATTATAGCTTCAGGGCTATCTGTAACGGTATTGTTATTCCACCCGGCCCTCCTGGGGTGGACCCAAATGACAATGATGAAAACAATAATGATATTCATGAAGAAATTGATCCCGAGGACCCAGAAGTGGAACCGGATATTTTGGAGGAGGAGCAAGCAATAGAAGAAGATGAAGAAACTATTTTGCCCGCTACCTGGGAAATGCCACCTTATTTATTTTATATTTTGGGAGGACTATTAATTGGAGGAGGTTTGCTTTTAGGGAAAAACGCCAATAATACCAGAATTAAAAAGAACCGAAAAAAATAACCTTGTCCCATATTTTTCAACAACCACAACCGATCAATTGATTTTGCTTTACAATAAAATATTCCATAGAAGGTGATTAAATGCGCAAAATCATAATTTGCTTACTTATAGTAGCTGGAATAGCTACTTTTTTTTATCCCCATGCAACCGGTATTTACTGGGAATATCGCATGAACCGGGATTTAGAAGCATTCGCCTCCAGGACTGCTAACTTGTCCCAAGAAGAAAGTTCCTCTATAGAGGTCGAATACGATGCCGGTGCTTTTAATACAGTAGGGATACTTAAAATAAGTCAGATCAGCCTTGAAATCCCAGTATATTACGGAACCTCTACCTCCTCCTTGAGGCAGGGTGCGGGATTGCTTGAAAGCGGAGGGTTGCCAGGTGGAGAAGGTAATACCGTGATCACCGCCCACAGGGCCCACAGTCATGGGAGACTTTTCAATAGACTTGATGAACTGGAAATAGGAGATGTGGCAACTATCACCACTGCAAATAATGTATTTAAATATGAAATCAACAGCACACAAATTTATGAGAAAGAAGATACCTCGTATCTTTCAACAAAAGAAGATGGCGGGGAAAAACTGATTTTGATCACCTGTCATCCCCTTTACCAGCCTAATCCACTATATCGGCTGGTAGTGGAAGCTGTCAGAATACATTAGAAAAATGCATTATCAATTTTTATTTCTTTTATCTTCTTCTTCTAACCATTCCATTAGTTGGGCCCTAACCACCAGTCTTTCCTGGGCAGAATAAAGCGGATGGCAAGTTGTTAAAGTCAATGCCGGATACCCTACCGGTTATTATTTGATGCCGTAATTTCTTCTACCTGACCTGCCTGCAGATGCTGGTAATAAGCGTTTTCAATAAAAGGAAAAAAGAATATGCCCCCGCCGCAA